>JAEEGL017231748.1_pt1 | contig 26694 bp, 22 predicted proteins | sample 9134231 | NCBI WGS metagenome assembly JAEEGL01 (sample SAMN16246548, study PRJNA631951) | gut metagenome | biome: gut microbiome; feature: rumen; material: fiber-attached | host: Bos | place: Iran: Karaj | collected 2018-10 | reverse complement strand
GCAAACATGATGAAGGTGAAATAATAGTCCTTGCGGTTGGCCTTCTTGTAGTAGAAGAAATGAATGATGACCCAGCAGACAAGGATGTTGAACACGAAACGGATCAAAGTCGTCCAAAGGCTTTGGGCATCGAAGAGCGGTACACCGAGGAAATCCAAGGTGGAAGCGCCGCCGCCAAATTCTCGTGCAATGTCAGGGTCGAAGTCCTGTAGGTTGATTTGTAGTAGGTTCATATTGTTGTTTTGTTGATTGTTTAACTGTTTAATTGTTAGCTTTAAGCTTTAAGCCATAAGCAATAAGCAGCGCCATCCTCGGGTCGTTTGCTATTTGCTTATTGCTTATAGCTTACGGCTTATTGCTTTTCAGCTTCTCCATCCTTCTCAGTTTTTTCTTAAACCGATTCTGTTTCACTTCGGGGCAGGTCAGGCACGTGCCGATGCAGTATTTACTCACCTTGAACGGCCTGATTCTCAACTCAAAAAGCGCATCCTTCAGCAACGAATGGGCACGTCCATCCTGTTTGAGTTCCATCACAACGAGCGGGGCCATTGAAGCGGTATTGCCATTGCGCAGGTTCTCGAAACGGAGGTTGCAGTCGATGGTGAGACGTTCTGTTTTTTCGAAATTCACCAAGGTAATTCGGTCGAAGATGGTAACCAAATGTGGGCTCAGCGAACCGATTGGATAAGGCTGTTTCTCGGCCAAGAAAGCAGCCGCCTCAGGGTTGTCAAGGATGTTGGGGATGGGTTCCACGGCAATGCGCTTCTTTTTGGTTCGGCCCTTGTTGTTCTTATGCTTCACCTCGCAAAAGGTCAGGTGGGAGTCGACGTAGGTACGCACTCGTACTTTGTCGCGCACCAAATGACGGTCATGGTGGATGAGATACATCGTCAGCTCAGGTGTGTCATAATACACAGTACTATAGGGTGAAAGTCGGTTGCCTTCCACCTCTTGGGCATAGTAGTTATCCTTGATTCCTAACAAGATGGCATAGAGCTGTGCCTCCGTCACCACATATTTCGTATCGATGCGGTTCATCAGCTTCACGCCACTCATCTCATCGAGCGAGATTGGCCTCATACCTTGCACTATGTCGAGAATCTCCTCCACAATCCTTATTTGGGAACGTATTCGAAGGTCTTCACCGACTCCAGCTTGCCGTTGGGATAATAATTGAGTTGGCGCACCTTTGAGCCGTCCTCGTCATACTCGAACTTGCGGATGCGAGACACCTTGTCGCGATCATTGTATTCGATTTCGCGCACCACCTTGGCTGTGATGTCACTATCTTTAGGGTACTCGAACACAATACGCCATTTCTGGCCATAGCTGGCATATTCAATCTCTTCAACTTTACGGCCAAACTCATCATAGGTCGTCACGCGATCAAGGAAAGCGCGTTTGTCGCCCGCCGCTGTATTCCATTCCTTCAATACCATACCTTTGCGGTTCTCGCGTTTCTGGATGGTGCTCTCCGAAACCGACTGGGCCATGACACCAAATCCGATAGCAAAAAAAGCTAATAACAAAACTACTCTTTTCATATTCAATAGATTATCATTTCAAGATTTCAAATTGCTTTTCAGCTCTCAGCAATCAGCCTTCAACCCACCTGAATTGTTGCTGATATCTGATAACTGACAGCTTTATACATTAATAATCACCTCAAATTGCTCAGAAAACTCATAAACTTGTCCGATTTCCTCAACTGAAATAGTCTGGAAGACGAAGTCGGGCACCTCATTAAAGTCTTGAGTCACCGTATAGACTTCATAGTCTCCAGGTTGCAGTTTCTGAAAAGCGAAATAGCCGTTGGGACCTACACGGGTGTCATCGAAGGGAATATCATCTCCCACCCTGCGAATATAGACACGATGCTCACAAGCCCAGCCTTCGCCACGATAGCTACCGTTATGATAATAAGCGGCATACACCTTGCCTTTTACGATAGAAGTGCCGTATGCCTTGCCATCGTGGATATAGAGTGTTGGCACCTGAGCCACCATACCACGTGTCAAATTGACCGTCTCACCCACAGCCACTTTCTCACCCGAAGGCAAAATGGAATATGCATACACCGTATAGTTGCCTGGCAAAAGATACTCAAACTGATACATTCCATCGGATCCAGTCTCCACATCATTGCCAAAATAGGCCTCATCCCCATAAACGATAAAAACATCGGTCTTGGCGGCCACCATAGTATCGGGGGTCAATGTGAAGTCGTCATCTGAATGATGCACCAATTTCACGAAACCCTGCACCGTACCCGTACCCCCCTCACCAGGGCCTTTGTTGCATGAGGGAAACGACATCACCACTGCGAAAAGCAACAGAATCAGATTGATTGTCTTTTTCATATTCATTGAAAATTATAGTTCGCAAAGATACAAATTCCACGGTTTGAATGGTGAAATTTGTCCAATAATTATGCCAGAGACTGAATATTTGAGTTATATTAGTCCGTATCGCAGGCTTCAGAATGCATATCAATCCTACGAAAGTCAGTGCGATAGCGGGAATCCATACTTTCTGATGTCATCCATTAAGGTTATAGTTTCTTGAACCGCCTCCCATAGATTCCAGGCTACCTATATGCCAATGTCGGAATGACTTGGAAGGCTGACCTTACCAAGGCTTTGATTGTTTCCCGAAATCGCTGATGTTGGCACAAATCTTCTTCAGTACACTGACAAAAGTCTGAACGTCATCCTCAGAAATACCTTTTAGTGCCTTGTTCATCGTGTCAATGGCCAGCTGCTTGGTGGAGTCTTTAAGCGCCATACCTTCTGTGGTCACCACAATATTGTTCACACGGCGGTCTTCCTTCGCTACCAAGCGGGTGACAAGACCTTTTTTCTCCAGATTATCAATGAATTGTGTCACCGAGTTCTTGTCCTTCTGGATAATGAAAGCGATGGCCTGTTGAGTGAGTGTGCCTTCATTCCACAACGTATCCATAACGAGGTACTGCTCTGCTGTGAGGTTGACATTGTTCTTTTTGAACACCTCGGCAAGATACTTCTTAAGCCTGCAATTCAAGATGTTGACGTAAACGCCAGCTTGTTTTATAAGTATCATATTATCCTATTTTTGGGATTATCACAAACCTTGAAAGTGCAATAATACGAAAATTAAGTTTTATTGAACATCTCCAACCGAAATAATCCAAAAAAAAAGAACAAATTTCTGTTTCTTTCAACTCCGTTCTGTTAGAAAAAAGGCACCGCCTGATACTGACGATGCCTTCATAAATCCAGGAATATACCAAAGCTTATTCAATCCTCATATTAGGCACTTCAGTTCCATCGTAGTAGCCCTTGTCAAGCTTCTGCTTCACCTCGGCAAAAGCATTCAGCGTATAGTTCACATCGTCCATAGTATGGGCTGCTGTTGGAATAATACGGAAAATAATCATGCCTTTAGGAATGACAGGATACGTAATGACTGAACAGAAAATGCGGTAGTTCTCGCGCAAATCCATGGCGATGTTGGTGGCTTGAACCACGTCGCCTTGCACGTGCACCGGTGTCACACATGCCTCGGCAGGACCGATGTCGAAGCCCAAATCGCGGAAACCCTTCTGTAAGGCACGGGTCACCTTCCAAAGCTGGGCACGAAGGGCATCGCCCTCGGCACTACGAATGATTTCCAAACGTTTCTCACAACCTTCCACGATGGCCAACGGCAAGCTCTTGGCATACATCTGTGAACGCATATTATAACGCAGGTACTCAATCACATACTTCGGTCCAGCCACAAAGCCACCGATGATGGCCATAGCTTTGGCATAGGCACCGATGTAAATATCAATGTCATCCATCACACCAAAATGCTCGGAGGTGCCGCGACCGTTGGGACCCATAACACCAAAGCCATGAGCATCGTCAATGAGAATGCGGAAGCTGTATTTCTTCTTCAGTGCCACGATACCGGCAAGGTCGCCCAAGGCGCCCGTCATACCATACACACCTTCAGTGATGACTAGGATGCCGCCACCTGTCTTGGCCACCACCTCTGTGGCGACCTTCAGCTTCTTCTCAAGATCTTCCATATTATTGTGGCGGTATTTGTACTTGTTGCCGATGTGCAGACGGATGCCGTCGAGCAAGCAGGCATGGGCCTCGTTGTCGTAGACGATAACATCGTGAGGGCTAGTCAGGGTGTCGATGGTCGACACAATGCCTTGATAGCCAAAGTTGAACAGATAGGCGGCTTCCTTTTTCTCGAAATCGGCCAGCTCATGTTCGAAATGCTCATGCATACGGGTGTGACCCGTCATCATACGAGCACCCATAGGGGCGGCGAGGCCGTATTTGGCGGCTGCTTCGGCATCCACACGACGAATCTCGGGGTGGTTGGCCAAACCCAAATAGTTGTTCAAACTCCAACAGAGCACCTCCCTGCCATCAAAAATCATACGTGGTCCCAATTCACCTTCCAGACGCGGAAATGCAAAATAACCATCGGCACGTTCGCGGTATTGCCCAATCGGGCCACCGGAATCCTTTGATATTCTTTCGAAAATGTCCATTATTTTAGATTTAAGATTTAAAGATTCAAAATTCAAGATTTAATCTAAGGACGCCCATGTCATTCCAAACAGAGAATATGCGATCGGAATCTATGGGAGACCGACTTACGAGCCACAAAATTAGTAAATATATTGATTATCCCAACATGAAGGAATTATTTTTATCTTTGCGGCCTAGAATAGGAGATTCCCATTGGGAAATGGAGATGGGGCATTATTTAACAAGCGGCTGCAAAAGTTGGTTGCCCGTTCGTAAGTGCCACAAGCCGCCGCAGGAAAAACAACAACCTACTCCATTCCAGCAAGGAATCTAAAACATTATTTTATGTTAGACCTCAAAAACAAAACGGCACTTATCACGGGCGGCGGCACTGGCATCGGGCAGAGCATTGCGCTGCATCTGGCCAAGGAGGGCTGCCACCTCGTGCTGACAGGCTTAGGCATCGACGATCTCACCAAGACCAAGGAGATGTGCGAAAAATACGGCGTGCACGCCTATGCCACCGAGACTCAACTCGACGACTACACCTCCATCGACCGTCTCTATGATTATGTGATGGAAAAAGGTCTGAGCATCGACCTCTTCGTGCTCAATGCAGGCATCTCGCAACGCGAGAAAGCCTTAGACACCGACATTAGCGTTGATGAAAAGATCCTAAAAATCGACTTCCTCAGCGGTGTGTATCTCGTGAAGAAATTCAAGGAGATGATTTTGTCAAAAGAGCATGTGCAGTTCAGCGTCACCACTTCCCTATCGGGTTTGTTCGGTTTCCCGCTACGTTCAGCCTATTGTGCTGCCAAGCACGCCCTGTTCGGCTTCTATGAGTCGCTGGAACTGGAATACGACAACATCAACGTCACCTTCCTCATCCCCGGACGCATCAACACGCAGATTAGCAAGAGTGCCTTGCACGGTGACGGCACTGCCTATGCCAAGATGGACGCTGGACAGGCCAATGGCCTCAGCGTGGAGAAATGCGGGCAAATCGCCGTGCATGCCATCAAACGACAGAAGCATCGCAAACTTATCGGTCGCTCAGAGTTACTGATGGCGTATATCCATAAATATTGCTTGCCTTTGTATTATAAACTATCGAGAAAAATATCAGCGACATAAAGTTTTGGCTATTAGCAATTAGCCGTTAGCACAATAGCTGACGAGCTAAAAGCTAACGGCTAAAAGCCAATATTTCCAACAGTCAATCTTGAATCTTTAAATCTTTGAATCTTTAAATCTTAAATATGAAATCCAAAATCATCTGCGGCATACAGCAAGTGGGCATCGGAGTCAACGACTTCGTGGAAGCCTGGAAATGGTATTACGACAACTTCGGCTTCGAAATCAAGATTGTCGACGATGAAGGCGTGGCGGAGCGTATGCTCCCCTACACGGGCGGCAAGCCCCAACCTCGTCGCTCGGGCATCGCCGTCAACATCCGTGGCGGCGGCGGTTTCGAGATTTGGCAACCTAAGGGGCGTGAACTCAACTACCTGAAGGAACCTGTCAAACTTGGCGACTTGGGCATCCTCATCGCCAAGGTGAAGACCCCCGACATCGAAGCGGCTTACAACACCTTTATTAATAAAGGACTCGACATCATCAGCCCTGTCATGACCTCACCTGCCGGACAAAAGGAGTTTTTCATGAAAGACCCCTACGGCAACCTCTTTCAATTGGAACAAGACGACTATGTCTTCATCAACGAAAAGAAGGTGACAGGCGGTGCCAACGGTGCCGTCATCGGTGTCAGCAACATCGAGCGTTCCCTGCCCTTCTACACCCAATTGTTGGAATACGACAAGGTGATCTTCGACCAAACAGGTGTGTTTGAAGATTTGGAAGCCATCGAAGGCGGCAAGGGCAAGTTGCGCCGCGTCATCTTAGAGCGTTCCAAACCTATCGAAGGCCCGTTGAGCCGCATCATGGGCACCTCGCATCTTGAACTGATTCAAAGCGTTGATGCACCTGGCAAGAAACTTTACGAAGGCCGTTATTGGGGTGACCCCGGCTACATCCACCTCTGCTTCGACGTACGCCATATGGATGCCGTCAAAGAGCAGACCGAAGCCATGGGGCATCCCTTCGTCTGCGACAGCGGTGCCGACTTCGGCATGGGCGACGCCAACGGCCACTTCACCTATGTGGAAGACCCAGACGGCACCCTCATCGAGTTTGTGGAGACCTTCAAAATACCAATTGCGAAGAAATTCGGACTCTACCTCAACCTGGCCAACAAGGACGACCACAAACCTTTGGGCATCCTCAAACTGCTACGGTTCGCGAAAGTCAAGCGAGAGAGCATCAAATAACAAAAAAACAGCCGACTCATTGAGCCGGCTGTTTTCATATCACTGGAAATAACTCCTTATTTGATACCCAATTTAGCTTTCACATCCTTGGTGCAGTCAATGGCGTCAGTGCCCACATAAACAGTGGCACCCGTGGCCAAATCGAGGACATACGTATAACCCTTTTCTTTACCTACAAGGTTGATAGCGTTTTGGATTTTGTCAAGTATAGGTTTCAACAACTCCGCACGCTTAGATTCAAATTCTTGCTCAGCATTGGCTTGAAACTGCGTGATACGAGTTTCAAGATCAACTATTTCCTTTTCCTTAGACTGTTTCACCAGATTCGACATAGTAGCTTGATTGGCTTGATAATCTTGCATCTTGGTTTGATACTCCTTTGCCATGGCTTGCAGTTGGTTTTGCAACTCACCATAGTATTTCTCCAAATCACTTTCAGCCTTAGCTTTGTCAGGCATAACATCAAGAATTTCAGCCGTGTTGACATGTGCAATCTTCACTTGAGCTTGGGCAACACCGCTCATCACGAAGAGGGCAACACCCAAAAACAAAACTTTAAATACTCTTTTCATCTTATTTTATTGAATTTTAATAATTTAACCCCTGTTGACTTTACCTTAGGAACTGCAAAGATAAGAATAATTTGCCTTTCTCCGCTGAATTCCCTATTAATTCTTAGGTTTTACATTAGTGCCTTTGGATCCACCTGATGCGCTACCCTTGTTTATAGACGTGCTGCCTTTACCACCAGTGGTAGTGCCGCCCAAAGTAGTACTTCCAGCCTTACGACGGTCTTCACGGCGAACGGTTTGCATCACATTGCCGAGTTGGTCGAGTACTTCATCACTGACATCATTCTTATCATTGGCATAAAGTATAGAAGTACCTGAGGCCAAGTCAAGGATGAAAGCGTAGTTCTTGCTTTGTGCCACTTCTTTCATAGCCGTGTAGACCTTTTCCTGAATAGGTTGGATCAACTCGGTACGTTTTTGATAAAGCTGTCCCTCAGAGCCAAAATATTGCATTTGCAAGTTTTTGGCTTCCTGCTCCTTGTCGACGATAGCTTGCTCGCGAGCACGCTTCTGGTCTTCTGAGAGTAACAGCATTTCGGTTTGATACTTGCTATACATCTCCGACACCTTGTCATAAACAGCTTTCACTTCTTTCTGCCATTTTGCTGACATGGCATTAAGTTCTTCCTGAGCGTCACCGTATTCCGGAATGTTTTCCATAATGTACTCAGAATCGACATAGACGATTTTCTGTCCACCGCCAAGTTGTGCATGGGCGGTCATCATACCGCCACAAATCAAGGCAGCGGTCAAAATCATTGTTTTAAATGCTTTCATTGTATTATGTGTTTTCAAATTGTTGTCGTTTGTTATCGCAATAATCGTTCCAAAAACATATTTAAATTCAAAGATTCAAAATTCAAAATTCAAAGATTCAAAAATTCAAAGATTTAACTTCTTACTGATAACTCCTAACTTTCAACTCACCCTCTGGATTGCTTCGTGCCTCGCAATGACGCAAAGCGGCAACTCACAACTCATACCTCAAACCTCATACCTAATACCTAATACCTCTTGATAGATTGCTTCGTCGTGCCTCCTCGCAATGACGCAAAGCGTCTCCAAACTCTAAACACTCAACTCTAAACTAATCGATGGATCCACCAATGGAGAAATGGAACTGACTATGATTGTCGCCCGTAGTACCAAACACGTCGTCAAAGCCGTATCCCCAGTCGAGGCCAAGCAAGCCGAACATAGGCAGATAGATGCGCACACCAACACCTGCTGAACGCTTCACATCAAAGGGATTGAAATCCTTGAACCCGAGCCAGCAGTTACCAGCTTCGAGGAAGGTCAATGCATAGATTGTAGCTTGAGGGTTCAGAGAAAGCGGATAACGTAGTTCCAAAGTGTATTTCGTCACCATGTCGCCACCTTGGTTGGAATTGTTGTATGCACCAGGTGTCAGTGAGTTGTTGGCATAGCCTCGCATACCGACCAATTCGCGGCTGTCTAAGGAATAGTTGCTCAAACCGTCACCACCCAAGAAGAATCGATGGAAAGGTGTGGGACCAATCTGCTTGTTATAATGGCCCAAATAACCGAAACGTACGCGGGTCATCATCACAAGTTTCTCATAGAGTTCAGTGTACCAAGCCGCCTTGAAGGTCCAGCGGTGCATCTCAATCCACTTGTACTTCTCGTTCTCAGAAAGACTAGAATAGTCCTTATTTGCAAGCAATGAATATGGCGGCGTGATTTCAACTCCAAGTTGGAACTCGGAACCGTTTCGCGGATACAAGGGTTGGCTCACCGAGTTGCGCGACAGTACAAAACTGTAACTAATAAGGTTGAACTTACCATTGCCATCACCCACGGAAAGGAATGAATTTGAATAGTTGTTCAACTTGTATCGTTTAAAGTTGAGTCCTTGATACAAAGAGAAGTAGTCATCAGGCCAGGTCAAGCGTCGACCCAAACCGATGGTACCGCCTGTCATGTTGAACCAACCATATCTATTATCTGTCTTCTCATAGTTGTTAGCATAGAATGCTTGGTAGAACGAAGCAGTCAGAGAGTTTGGCTTGCGGCCACCCAGCCAAGGCTCGGTAAACGAAATGTTATAAGTGATGTAACGGCTGCCCAAGGTGCTCACGCTCAAAGCGAGTTTCTGTCCATCGCCCATCGGCAAAGGCCGCCAAGCTTTCTTGTTGAATATGTTGCGCATCGAGAAGTTGGAGAACTGCAAGCCAGCCTCAAGCATCAGGTAACCAGCAGCGAAACCAGCCGAAAAACGGATTTGGTCGGCAGCGGCTTCTTCCACAGAATAGTTGATGTCAACAGTGTTGTCGGCAGGATTGGGCTGCACATCGGGGTTGATGGATTCCTGATTGAAGAAACCGAGGGTGGCCAACTCACGAACGGAACGCACCACATCGCTTCGACTGAACAGTTGTCCAGGACGCGTGTAGAGCTCACGCAACACAACATGGTCGTATGTCTTCGTGTTTCCGACCAAACTGATATTGCTGATACGAGCCTGTTTACCCTCGTTAAGACGAATCTCAAGGTCAATAGAGTCGTTTTCAACGGCGACTTCCACAGGGTCAACACGGAAGAAAAGATAACCGTCGTCCATATATAGCGAGCTGATGTCGAGGTTGGTCTCGCTGTAGTTCAGGTTCTTGTCGAGCAATTCCTTATTATACACATCGCCTTTCTTGATGCCCAAGATGGAATTGAGGGTTTCATCAGTGTACTTGGTGTTGCCCGTCCAAGTGATGTTGCGGTAATGATATTTGTTGCCTTCATCAATGACAAGATCGATACCCAAGTTCTTATCGTCGATGCGATACACAGAGTCACTGACAATGCGTGCGTCACGATAACCCTTGGCATTGTATTTTTCTATGATATGTTTCTTGTCTTCCTCGTAGTTCTTTTCCATAAATTTCGAGGCCTTAAAGATACGCGGACGATAGTTGTCATAGAAATATTCCTCAACACCATTGATGGCTCTCAACGGGTGCAGGGTGACCACATCGGCAATGGTGTTCACAATCATTGGACCCAGCGGATCTAAAGGGTCGAAATGGCCACGCTGCTTTGTCTCCTTCATAGCCATAAGCACCTGACCATCAGCAAGATTTTCATTACCAATCACATTGATCTTACCAATCTTCACCTTATCGCCCTTATTGATATTGATGACCATATCAATGTAATTCTCACGTGCGGTATCAGCCTTTTGTTCAATGTCGATGTCCACGTTGAGATAACCTTTGTCGAAGTAGAAATCTTCTATGATACGTTTGGTTTTGGTGAGCAGATGTTCGGTCGCTATGTCTCCGCGTGACAGATTAATTTTGTTGCGGATGTCATCAGCCTCGCTCTTTTTGATGCCATTGAAAGAGAACTTCGACACACGAGGCTTTTCCTTGATAACGATTTGAAGGAACACTTTGTTACCCACGAAATCTGTAGCATTGATGGCAACATTCTCAAACAAACCCTGCTCCCAAATCTTGCGGATACCAGATGAAATCTCGTCGCCAGGAATGGAGATGGTCTCTCCCACCCTCAGACCAGCAATCATACTCAGCATTGAGCCGTCTACATACTTGGCACCCTCGACGACAACGCCTCCAATTTCGTATTTTTGTGGACGTGCATAGTCAATCTCCGACAAGTCGTCACCAATCTGGATTTGGGCAATAGAACTGTTTCCGAAACCCAAAAAAGCCACAAGAAACAGTATTATCGGTAAATATCTCAATCGCATAGTTATATTTTTCAATCATTTAGAAGTTATTTGCTCACTAGTCTTTCCAAAGCGGCGTTCACGATGCTGATAGTTCAAAATCGCTTCATATAAATCTGCCTTACGAAAGTCGGGCCAATATTTTGGAGTGAAATACAACTCGGAATAAGCCAACTGCCATAATAGGAAGTTGCTGATGCGTTCTTCACCACTGGTACGGATGAGCAGTTCTGGGTCGGGCATATTATAGGTGGAAAGGTAAAATGAAATCGTCGCATCGTCGATGGCATTGGGCGCCAGTTTACCTGCAGCCACATCTTGCGCCATACGCTGAGTGGCTTGCTTCAAGTCCCAACGGCCTGAATAGCTCAAGGCCAAAGTCAGCACCATGCGAGTGTTGTGGCTTGTGTCTTCAATGGCTTGCATCAACTGGTCGTAGTTGGCTTTGGGCAGGCTCTTGAGGTCGCCGATGGCGTTCAACTTGATGCTGTTCTTGTTCATCGTGATGACCTCCTTTGTGATGGTAGTCGCCAACAAAGACATCAGTCCGCTGACTTCAGCCAAAGGACGATTCCAATTCTCAGTAGAGAACGCATACAAGGTCAGGTAACCCACACCCAGCTCTGCGCAGCCCTCCGACACCTCGCGCACCGACTGTATGGCACTTTGGTGCCCAAAGAGGCGAGCTTTCCCTCTCTCCTTGGCCCAACGCCCGTTACCGTCCATGATAATCGCGACATGCTGTGGCAGGCGTTCGCGGTCTATTTGTTGCATCAGTTGGTCTTTCAGTTCCATAGGTCAAAATTTGCTTAAGTTACAGCCCCTTCCATCGGGCAAATTGAATTTCCAAGTCAGGGACACACGTATCATACCAAACCAGTCGTTGAACGCGGAGTTACCGCGCTGCTGTCCAGCTTTGTAGTTGCCCGTCGGGTCAGACAAATAAAAATCCTTACTTTTAATAGTCTCTTTTGCATTATTAGCTAAATATACACCACCCACACCATCCAAATAATCTGTAAAGGTTTTCTGCATCCTCCATTCAACTGTAGCAGCCATATGCTTCGACAAAGCGAATTTTACGCCAAAACCAAATGGAATGGATAAACCAATACTTTTAGTTCTACCACCTAAAAACTCAGCCAACTGGGAAAATGCCGTCAAGTGATATTTCCCATCTATACCTTTTACTGTGTCTCTATAAATTGTATCTAACTTATGGTCTCTTAGATTGATTAAAGTGTCAATCATCAAGTTGTGATCCAAGATTCTGTGATAAGGCGTGTATTGAAACACAGAAATACCTCCAAAAATATAAGGCGAAACATTCTTTTTCGGATTACCTGTATAATACTCAAGGAAATTGAATTCGGCCATTAAACTAAAATCATTGATATTGGTCGTAAAACTCAACCCACGTTCAGGACGCCATTTGACAACCGCATCATCCGCCTTCACCGTGGCACGGCTATAGTCAAAACGGAAGGTCCAGCGGTTGTTGTAATTGAATCGCACCACACCACCATATTGCAAATCAGACATAGCAAATGGCTTTGCAGGATTGATGTCACCCATATAATAACTTACACCAACATGAGGCCCCACCTCAATTGTCTTGGGGTCATCAAATTGGGCATTGGCATTAATAGCAGCAATCAAACCACTAATTATCAGTAATAAACGAATTTTTCTCCACATAATTCTATCGTGCAAAGGTATGAATTTTTCCAATGAAAACGACAGAAATCAATTTCTATTGTCTTTGCCCCACATCAATTTGTTGCGAATGGTGCCGAAGAAGTCCTCACCTCGCATCCTGACCAAGTTGAGGCAGAAGCCTGCCTTTCGCACCTCCAATTGCACGGAAGTGTCTAAGGTACAACTCCTTGAGTCCATACTGAAGACAAATTTTTTCTCGCGACCTTCCACTTGGATGCGAATGGTGCTGTCGTCGGGGATAACGACGGGACGCACGGTTAGGTTGTGTGTGGCTATGGGCGTGATGACAAAATTTTTTGCATTCGGTGCAATGATGGGACCGCCGGCACTCAATGAATAGGCCGTGGAACCCGTTGGGGTGGCCAACAGAATACCATCGCCCCAATAAGTATTGAGATAGACATCATCAACGAACACCTTGATAGCCAACAAGCTATGCTCTGGGTTACGGATAACATTCAGCTCGTTGAGGGCATATTTCACATCGTCAAAGACCTTCTCGGGCGAGACCAATTCAAGAAGTGTGCGCTGTTCCACGGTGTAATCGCCTGTGAGCATGCTGTTGATTGCCAAGTCAATCTCATTTTTTGAAATGCTGGAAAGAAAACCTAAACGTCCCATATTGATGCCTACGACAGGGATGCCTGAGTCGAGCACGAAGGGAACCGTGTCCAAAATCGTTCCATCGCCGCCGATGGAAAACAGCAAGTCTGCTTTCAAGTCTTCGTGTGAGTGGAAAACCTTATATTGGCCGACTTCGGGGACGAAGGCGGCGACAATGTCGGCGAAAGGCTGATACACAACAATTTCAACTTGGTTGTCGGCAAGTTTCTTGAACACTTGCCGCATATATTCACCGTTCTCTGGGGCTATAGTCTTTCCAAATAAGGCGATGGTTTTCATATTCCTTCTTCTTTTACTGAATCATGACTCTCATCCGTCATCATACGGATATAATTTACATAACGCCAGTCGGCGATGTCGCTGTTTTCAACGGCTGCTTTCACTGCACAACCCGGCTCGTGGGTATGAGTACAGTTGGCGAAACGGCACTCACTCATCAGGTTGCGCATCTCGGGGAAACGCTGAGCCAGTGTCTCTTTCTCAAGGTCGTACAGCACAAACTCCTTGATGCCTGGCGTATCCACTATCCAAGCACCAAAGTCGAGATGGTGCATCTCGGCAAAGGTGGTGGTGTGTTTGCCCTTCTCATGATAGTCGGAAATGGCACCGATGCGGACATCCAAAGAGGGGTCGAGGGCTTTTACTAGAGCCGACTTGCCCACGCCGGAATGACCCGAAAAAAGGCAAATCTTATCTTGCATCAAGTCTTTCAATTGGTCGATTTGGAAGCCCGTCTTTGCCGAAACGCCGAACGAGGTATAGCCAAGGCTCTGGTAATACTCCATCAGCACACACATCTCCCCAATCTGCTCATCGGTGTAAAGGTCGCACTTGTTGAAAATCAGCGCAGCGGGGATATGGTAGGCTTCGGCAGTGACCAAGAAGCGGTCGATGAAGCCTGTGGAGGTACGTGGCTGGGCGATGGTCGCCACCACAATGGCCAAGTCGACATTAGCGGCGATGATGTGCGAGGCCTTGCTCAAATTGACTGACTGACGAACTATCACATTGTCACGAGGTGCAATCTTCTTGATGACGCCCGTATCTTTGCCAGGCTCTTGCTCAAACTCCACGTTGTCACCGACAGCCACAGGGTTGGTCGATCGGATGCCGTCCAAACGGATTTTGCCGCGCAGGCGACACTCCCACTGCCGCCCTTGTTCATCGAGGACGATGTACCAACTGCCCGTCGATTTGATGACCTTGCCTAACATTTTTGGTAACGTTTTCCAGGCATAGCCATCAGCACGCCGTCAAATTCCAAATTGAGCAGTAACGCCGCTATTTTCGTAGTTGGAAGCTCTGTCCTCACGATGATGTCGTCTAGATTAACCACCGCACTTGAGCCGAAGCAGTCCATAATCAGTTTTTCTTCATCGGTAAACTCTCGGAACAAAGCCGTTTGTTTCTCGGCTTTCGTCTCCGAATCCCAACGCATAATGTAGCGCAGATTAAGCACGCTTTCTATCAGGTGGGCGCGGTTGGTACGAATAAGATAGTTGCAACCTTGGCTATAGATGTCCATCACGCGACCTGGATAGGCAAACACGTCACGGCTATAGGAATTGGCCAAGTCGGCTGTAATCAACGAACCGCCTTTCATTGCCGACTCGATGACCACAACTGCATCAGCCATACCCGCAATGATACGGTTGCGACGTGGAAAGTTCTCTCGGTCAGGCAAGGTGCCGCTCATGCACTCCGTCATGATGCCACCACCTTGTTCTATCATTTCGCTGGCCAGTTTCTTGTTCGGGGCGGGATAGATTTGTTGCATTCCACTACCCATCACACCTACCGTCGGGATGCCGTTTTTCACTGAGGCTTTGTGGGCGCAAGTGTCGACACCGTATGCCAAACCACTCACAACCAATACATTGTCATCTTTCAAATCTTCTACCAGCTGATTACAATTCTCCTTGCCGTATTCCGTAATATTGCGAGTGCCGACGACGGCCACCACTCGGTTAGTGTTGAGGTTGGCCTTGCCCTTGTAATAAAGCATCAACGGACCATCGTCGCACTGCAACAAGCGTCGTGGATAATCAGAATCAAGAAAAAACAAAGGCTGAATGCCATTCTTTTCAATGAAATCAATCTCTTCTTCTGCCCTTTTCAGGTATTCCTTAGGTTTGCAAACAGCATCAATAGAAGCCTCTCGCATCCCCGTAATCTTCTCCAGCGACTTGCGTGTCTCTTTGAAGATAGCCTCAGCACTACCGCAATACTGCACGAATTTCTTGCCGCTGATATCTCCGATACCAGGGAGAAGGGTTAGGGCGATTTGGTATTGAAGGTCGGTCATTAAGTTATCCTTTTTTGTGGGATACACTTCGTGTAGAAATGCTATGCATTCGGTGTAGCCAAATCATTCAAAAATCCGATTTTCAAAATCTTTCAAAATCATATTATTCCCTCTTTTCGTTGTCATCCGATTTTTGATTGATTTTCAATTTGATTTTTGACCAATTTCTTGCGAAGCAATCCCATCATAGTTGTTCCGTTGACAATTAATCCAGTTTCAAGACCGCAAGGAACGCCGACTGCGGCACCTCGACATTGCCGATTTGGCGCATACGTTTCTTACCTGCCTTTTGTTTTTCCAACAGTTTGCGCTTACGCGACACGTCGCCACCATAACACTTCGCCGTCACGTCCTTGCGCACCTGACGCACCGTTTCGCGGGCGATAATTTTCGCTCCGATGGCCGCTTGGATGGCGATGTCAAATTGGTGACGAGGTATCAATTCCTTCAATTTCTCACACATACGACGTCCAAAGTCGTAAGCATGGCCACGGTGAATTAAGGTCGACAAGGCGTCGACAGACTCGCCGTTGAGCATAATGTCGAGTTTCACCAAGTCGGCATCTTGATAGCCGGCGATATGGTAGTCGAAGGAGGCATAGCCCTTCGAGATAGATTTCAATTTGTCGTAGAAGTCGAAGACAATTTCGCTCAAAGGCATCTGGAAGGTCAGCTCCACACGGTCGGTAGAGAGATAGACCTGGTTCTTCAGCACACCTCGACGGTCGATACAAAGCGTCATAATAGGACCCGTGAACTCATTCTTCGAGATAATCTGAGCGAGGATGTAAGGCTCCTCAATATGGTCAATCTTCGTCACCTCGGGCAAGCCGCTGGGGTTGTGTACCTCAATCATCTCGCCGTCGGTCTTAAAGCACTTGAACGAGACGTTGGGCACCGTGGTGATGACATCCATATCAAACTCACGGTCGAGGCGTTCCTGCACAATCTCCATATGGAGCAAGCCAAGGAAACCACAGCGGAAACCGAAACCCAAAGCCGCTGAAGACTCAGGTTCCCAAACCAACGAAGCATCGTTAAGTTGTAGCTTTTCCAATGAAGCACGCAACTCCTCATAGTCGTCTGCATCGACGGGATAAATACCCGCAAACAGCATAGGCTTCACATTCTCGAAGCCTGCCACCGGTTCGGCGCAAGGCCTTTCGACGTGCGTGATGGTGTCGCCCACTTTGACCTCCTTCGAGGTCTTGATTCCAGAGATAATGTAACCCACATCACCAGCAGAAAGCTCTTTCTTAGGCACTTGCTTCAATTGAAGGACCCCAATCTCATCGGCGTTATATTCCTTGCCTGTGGCAAAGAACTTCACCAAATCGTTAGTGTGCATCGTACCGTTCATAATGCGGAAATAGGCGATGATGCCTCGGAACGAGTTGAACACAGAGTCGAAAATCAAAGCTTGCAGCGGGGCTTCCGGGTCGCCCTTTGGGCAGGGGATGCGTTCCACAATGGCATCAAGCACGGCAGGCACGCCTTCGCCCGTACGAGCACTGACTTTCAGGATTTCCGAAGGGTCGCAACCCAACAGGTCGACCATCTGGTCCTCCACGATATCGACCATAGCACTGTCCATATCGATTTTGTTCATCACAGGGATGATTTCAAGATCGTGTTCGAGGGCAGAGTAAAGGTTGGCAATCGTCTGGGCCTGAATACCTTGTGTAGCATCCACCACGAGCAAGGCACCTTCGCAGGCAGCGATGCTGCGCGACACTTCGTAGGAGAAGTCGACGTGACCAGGAGTATCGATGAGGTTAAGGGTATATTCAGTTCCCTTATAGTTGTATTTCATCTGAATCGCGTGGCTCTTGATGGTGATGCCACGCTCGCGCTCAAGGTCCATATCGTCGAGCACCTGATCGACGAGTTCTTTGTCGTTGAGCGTATGGGTAAGTTCCAAAAGTCTATCGGCCAAGGTCGATTTGCCATGGTCGATGTGGGCTATGATGCAAAAATTTCTGATGTTTTCCATTATGGGCGCAAAAATAGGAAATTTTTCGCTTTGCGCCCTCAAGTTTAGAATAAGAATTACAATCGTCCCTCAATCATCCGAAATCAAGCGAACGGCGTATCCTTTACATCTCAAACGTCCCATCGTGTTCGTATCGTCAGTGAAAAACTTCAAAGCAACAGCATTGCTCACACCTACAGGATATCCGTCCAGGAATTGCGATGACGTCCAATAGGAACCACAGATATAAAAAGGCTCGTAATGCGAAGCTGTTAGCCACATACCAGCATCTATAGCATCTTCATTATTAAACCAATCAAAATACACACCGTCATATGCCGTGAACTGAAAACGTGCTCCAGCAGCGGGCATAAAAACCGCACCAGCTGGTTCCAGCTCTTCCAACCATTCCTTGCCTGTAATCGTATTTGTGGAATAATAGCAAAACTCGTTGGCCTGGTTGAGATAATAAGTGGCTTCGTTCCAATCGTCGGGCAGCACAATCATACCTCGAACCCCTGCGACAGCCGCCATGGCGAAGCGTATGCCCGAGAGTGTGTGCCTTTCCATAAGAAGATACATAAACTCATCAGCCGTAGGGGTACGCCACCGCCTCGAACCGCCGTTGCTGATGATGTTGTGGACACCCCAATCTGCTTGGGCATAATCGCCTGTCAAATCGTAGTTGCCTGGAGGGCCATATACATCACTTTCATATACATGTGACGCAAAGTCGTAAGGCTTATAATAAATACTGCCGTTGTCCCATCCGCTGGTGCCCCAACCAAACAAGTCAATCCAGCCAGCGTAATACTTGCGAACCTTAGTATTGTCACATTTTTCACCATTTGCATATACAGTCCCGACCTCCATATCACCGAGTCCTTCACACAAGGTAGGTCCTCCCACAAAGTCCCATTGGCGTTCGGCGAAACGCCATAAATTATCATCGGGATAGTATTGCAGATTGCCTTGCGAAAAGCGCACCTGATGGCCTCTGCTGACGGAGAACAAACCTGGAGATGAGCCACTAGGCCAAGGGGTAAACGAATCGTCGGGAACAAAATTCACTTCTTCACCATATACAATTCCTTCCTCGTTAACAGCATATGCCCGCACATAATGCGTTCGGCCTTTCTCCAGACCTGAGAAATAGCAACCATACTCGCCTAAGCCTATACTCACTTTGATGTGATTGTCATCAATGGTGGGATTGTGCTCCGCACTCCAGCAGAAGCCGCATTCTGTCACCTCGTGTCCTCCATCCCTAATGACGTTTCCTTCAACTTTGACACGTGTTGCTGTCACATCCGACACCTCACCCGTATGTACTTCCAATGGCAACACCTTAGTAAAAAAGTCCAACTGGTCGCCATAGTACACGCCCTTGGTACATACCGCGTAAGCACAAACATAATACCTCGTTTCAGGCAATAGGTCGGTCAACTGACATCCAAACGGTCCAACACCCGAACCTAATGCCATATGCGTGCCCTCAATCGTCGGCTTCGGTTCCGTGCCGTAGCAAATGCCGCGCTCCATCACCTCCTGTCCACCACTACTGAGCACCTGGCCACTAGGAACGGCTGAACAATATGTGATATCTTCCACAGTGTACGTGTCGACCAGCGGAATCGTATCGCTCAGTGTGGTGAATGAAAACTCGCTGCTGTAACCTCGTCCAGCCTCGTTGCCCGCAAAAGCCTTGCAGACATAAGCCGTAGAGGGCAAAAGGTCGGGCAATTCGCCAGTGAAATGTTCACCTCCCTCAACAAGCAATTGACTATCAAGGGCACCGCCTGCCTTGCCGTAGCAGAAGCCGCGCTCCTTAATCTCGCCGCCGCCATCGTTGAGCACATCGGCCACCATCCATGCCTTGTTGTAGCTCACCGCCACTGAAGATTCTACCATACCCACCATTGGAGGATCCATCTCTTTGGCTTTTTTGCAGCCCATCGCAAGCAACATAACCGCCAGCAGGGGTGCAGCAACCATTGTAATAGTAAAGCTCGTTTTCATATTCCTTATTTTTTGCTAAGTAATTGCTCAAATTAAACTCAATATCATTTTTAACTGCTAGATTTCGGTTTTTTTGGCTACGACCGCTGCCTATGACCACAACCGTTTCCTTAGAATATTGAAATTTCGACGCTTGGCTGAAAAGGTCATTGTCATAAGTCACAGCCTCATAATCCTGTGTCTTTTATGTAATCCAAACTTGTTCAGCTACTTTTTAAAATCCGCCCCCTATCACTCATCTGAAATCAAACGGACAGATCCGCCGTTACATCTAAACATTTCTTCATCAATGCATCCACCAATAAATTTTCCAACATAGTAGCTAAGAACCCTTAACGCATAAGCAATGCTCACGCCGCTTTGGGTCGATGTCCAATACGCACCGTTGACTAAATAAGAATTTGTTTCTACGTTATCATACCATATCCCATCATAATCCGTGAGCTGATAGCGTTCTCCTCCAGCAGGCAGGAACACCGCACCGGCAGGCTCCAAGATTTCCAACCATTCCTTTCCTAGAATCTGATTATTATTAAAATCACTATGTTCATTGACCGCATTGAGAGGATATGTGGAAGCATTCCAATCGTCGGGCAGCACAATCATACCCCGAACCCCAGCCACGACAGCCTTGACGAAGCGTATACCTGAAGTTGTTTGCCTTTCTAACAGAAGATAATAAATCTCTTCCATTGTAGGTGTACGCCACTGTCTTGACCCTCCGTTGCCGATGGTGTTATGAATACCCCAATCCGCTTCTGCATAGTCGCCTGTCAGGTCGAAATTACCCACTGGGCCATATGAAGCACAATCATACTGATGAGCCGTAAAATTCCAAGGACGGTAGAATGTATTGCCATTGTCCCAACCACTAGTGCCCCAACCGAACAAATCCATCCATCCTGTATAATACTTGTAAGTTTTTGTGTTATCGCACTTTGTACCATTCGCAAACACTGTACCGACATTCATCTCACCGAGTTTGTCATCGAAACAAAATCCTCCCACAAAATCCCATTGGTCATCTGCGAAACGCCACAGGTTATTATCTGGATAGTACTGAAGGTTGCCTTGTGAGAAACGCACTTTACGGTCTTCGCTGACAGAGAACAAGCCAGGCAAGGTGCCATTGGGCCATTGTGATATCATATTGTCGGGTACGAACTCCAACTCATTGCCATATGCTACACCTTCCTTGTTGATTGCATAAGCCCGCAAATAATGCTTCCGGCCAGGTTCCAGGCCCGAGAAATAATAGCTGAAGTTCCCCATACCTACCGATGCCTTGATATGAAGTCCCTCAATGGTGGGATTGTGCTCTGTGGCCCAGCAAAAGCCGCATTCCGTCACCTCATAACCACCGTCACAAATCACCTCGCCCTCACCCATAACACGGGACTTTGTCACGTCCGACACCGATAGGGTAAGCACTGCCATTGGTGGCACCTTGGTGACAAAAACCAACTGTTCGCCATAATACACGCCTTTGGTACACACCGCATAGGCACGGAAAAAATACTTTGTATCAGGCAAAAGGTCCGTCAACTGGAATTCAAAAGCACCCACTCCCGAACCCAATGACACATGCACACCCTCAACAGTTGGTAACGGCTCCGTACCATAGCAGAAGCCTCGCTCCATCACCTCCTGGCCGCCTCCATTAAGCACCTGACCACTGAGGACAGCGGAACAATGTGTGATATCCATCACAGTATAAGTGTCAACCAAAGGAATTGTGTCGCTTATGGTCGTGAACTTGTACAATTCACTATAGCCTCGTCCCGCTTCATTTCTGGCAAATGCCCTACAGGCATATGTCGTTGAAGGTGACAAGCCAAGTAACTCTATGGTAAAAAGATTTTCGTTTCCTTCACATAATAGAGTATCGAAGGGCTCATCAATCCCATAACAGAAACCTCGTTCCGTAATCAATCCACCGCCATCGTCGGTCACTTCAGCGACCATCCAAACCTTGTTGTAACTTACCGCAACCGAAGATTCTTGCATTACGACAACAGGGACGACCGTCTCCTTGGGTTTCTTGCAACCCATAGCAAACAACACAATCTCTATCAAAAAAACTGCAATCATCGCAATAGTAAAGTTCTTTGTCATCGCATTAGATTTTGGAGGTTAGACTATAGTTTAATAATTGTTTCAAATATTTAAATTGGCACTTCATACCATATTTTTCCGCAAAAATAAACATTTTTTCAATATTCCAACACTTTTCTCGAAAAAAAATCACTTTCAACACTTCCCAAAAGACAAGGATTATCTATAAATTTGCGGTCAAAAAAACTGCAATGCCTATGATGCCAATTCTACCCGACACCTATTCCAAGGAAGAGAAAGAAGAAATCGAACGACGGCACCAACGCCTCATCGACGTTTGGCACACCCGCAAGGAAGCCCAAGACCTAGAGATGGTCGACAAGGCTTTCTATTTTGCCGTTGAAGCCCACAAGGACCAGCGTCGCCGCTCAGGCGAGCCTTACATCTACCATCCCATCGAGGTGGCCACCATCGCAGCCAGAGATATAGGGTTGGGCCGTACCTCCATCGTCTGTGCCCTGCTGCACGATGTGGTGGAAGACACGACATACACCCTCGACGACATCTGCAATATGTTTGGCGAAAAAGTGTCCAAAGTCGTAGATGGCCTCACCAAGTTCGACAACATTAAAGGCGCCGACAGCATACAAGCTGAGAACTTCAAGAAAATCATCTCCTCTCTGTCGTACGACATCCGGGTAGTGCTCATCAAGCTCAGCGACCGCCTACACAATATGCGCACCTTGGACTCGATGCCCAAACACAAGCAACTGAAAATTGCCTCGGAGACCACTTATATTTATGCTCCCCTTGCCTATCGTCTCGGGCTCCATGCCATCCAAATCGAATTAGAAGACCTGGCTCTCAAATACACCAACCCCACCATCTACGACAACATCCGCAGGCGTATGGACAACGTGCGCGGCAAGCGTATGGGTGAGTTGCGTGACTTCATTGCCCCAATTGAGGCCGAATTAGAGAAAAATGGCATCAAGGCAAGAGCCGAAATCAAGGAACGTTCGGTCAACTCGGTCTGGAGACGAATGATGGATAAGGAGTTGGCTTTCGAAGACCTTTATGGGTCTTTCCTCGTCCGCCTCATCACAGACTGCCCAAGGAAAGACGAACGTATGGAATGCTGGAAAATCTATGCTGTGCTGACCAACAACTACCGCCCCTACACAAAAAAGCTGAAGGATTGGATTTCATTCCCTAAAACCAACGGCTACGAATCGCTGCACGCTGTGGTGATGGGTCAGACGGGCAACTGGGTGGAGGTCCAAATCCGTAGCCAACGTATGGAAGAGATTGCCGAGAAGGGTTTCTCCGCCTATTGGAAATACAAGAACGACGACGACAAGGCCGAGAGCGGTTTCGATGAATGGCTGAAGAAAGCCCAAGACCTCATTGTTAGCAATACAGACAACGCCATCGAATTCGTCGACAACTTCAAACTCGACCTTTTCTCCGATGAAATATATGTCTTCACCCCACAGGGTACGATGATAACACTACCTAAAGGTTCCACCGTTCTCGACTTCGCATACAACATCCACAGCAAAATCGGCGACCACAGCATAGCGGCTAACGTTAACAACCAGTTGGCCCAACTCGACCGCAAGCTCTACAAAGGCGACCAAGTAGAAATCATCACATCCGAGTCGCAGCACCCACAAGAGAAATGGTTTGAGTTTTTGGCCACGGCCACGGCCAAGTCAAGGCTCAAGAGTGGCATTAAGGAATACCGACGCACATTCCGCGAACAAGGAGAAAAAAAATACGAAGAAATTATGCGGAAATTGGACCTTGAGCCATCGAAAGCTAACCGCAACCAAGTGATGACTGCCGAGAACCTCACCAGTTCCATCGACTTCTACTATCAGGTGGCTACTGGCAGAATCGACGAACGTCTCATCCGCAGCGTTTTGAAGCCACAATCAAGCACTAGCAGTTTCGTACGCTACCTTACTTTCGGTCTCTTGGGCAACAGCAATAAAGATAAGGACGAGACACCTTCCATCACTACCTCGGGCGAATTCGACTTCAACGTATCGACTTGCTGCAACCCCATCCCTGGCGACGATGTCATCGCCTTCAGTTTCCCCGGCGAACCTCTTCAAATCCATAGAAGCAACTGTCCCAAGGCCATTCAGCTCTCGTCACGGTTCGGCAACAACATCGTGAAAGCCAAATGGCAGCCCAAGAGTGAGATTGCTTTCCTTGCCGAGTTGAAAATCACTGCCTTAGACACAAAAGGATTGCTCAATCGTATGACCAACCTTCTCTCCAACGAGATGCAACTCAACCTCCATATGCTGCATATGGAGGCCAAACAGGATATGGTGGAAGCCTCTATTTCCATCTATGTACATAACACTAAGGAACTCGACGACTTGATTGCCAAACTGAACCAATTGAAGGAAGTCCAAAAAGTTGTGAGGAAAAACTCATAAGACAAGGGAATGACCCAAAAACCAAGTCATTCTTTTGCTTCAGCTTTGCTGGTTTGGAATCCATACCTTCAAAAGCGGCAAAATACTTTGAAGAAATTCAGATTATTTAGAATCAGTCTGAAAAATTTTCTTATTTTTGCGCCTCACCATAATGTATAAAAATGAAAGACTCATTTGACAACACCTATTTGGCCGTCAAGAAGTTATTCATCGATTACCTACAACGGAGGAAGTTGCGCAAGACCCCTGAGCGTTTCGCCATTCTCAAGGAGATATACTCCACCAACGGGCACTTCGACATTGACTCGCTGTATAACCAGATGAAAGACAACAAGTACCGCGTCAGCAGAGCCACGCTCTATAACACCATCGACTTGCTTCTGGACTGCGGGTTGGTCATCAAGCACCAGTTCGGGCACAACTGCGCGCAATACGAGCGTTCCTACAAGTTCCGCCAGCACGACCATTTCATCGACCTTGAGACAGAAACCGTTATGGAGTTCTGCGACCCAAGATTGCTTGAAATCCAACGGTCAATTGAGGAGCAATTGGGTGTTGAGATTACGCATCATTCACTTATTTTTTACGGACATAAGAAGAATAGTTGAAAGATAAAAGGCTATTAGCTATTAACAATTATCTGTTAGCCAACGGCTTGTTTGCTAATGGTTTACAGCTAAAAGCTAACAGCCATAAAATTAAAAACAATAAACACCGAAATATGAACAAATTAGATATCCTCTTAGGCCTCCAATGGGGCGACGAAGGCAAAGGCAAGGTGGTCGATGCCCTCACCCCGAATTATGACATCGTTTGCCGCTTCCAGGGCGGACCCAATGCCGGACACACCATCGAATTTGAAGGCAAGAAATTTGTGTTGCACAACATCCCTTCGGGCGTGCTCACTCCGGGTTGTGTCAACCTTATCGGCAACGGCGTCATCATCGAGCCACATATATTAAAAGGTGAAATCGAAGGTCTGCGCGAAGCAGGCTTCGACCTGCGCATGACTCTGATGATTGCCAACCGTGCTCATCTCATCCTTCCGACGCACCGCGCCATGGACGCCGCCAACGAAAAAGCACTAGGAAAGATGAAAGTCGGGACCACGCTGAAAGGCATTGGCCCAACCTACACCGACAAGACCGCCCGCAGGGGACTCCGCATCGGTGACATCAATTCCGCCGACTTCCGCGAGAAATACGAAAGCCTTAAGAAAGCCCATCTGCAGCAAATAGCTGGCCTCGGCTTTGAGATGCAAAGCTTTCAACTAGATGGCGTTGACTTCAACGATTATGAGAAGCTATGGTTCGAGGGCATCGAATACCTGAAGCAATACCAATTCGTCGATGGCGAATATTTCATCAATGAGGCTCTTGACAACGGCAAGAAAGTGCTGGCCGAAGGTGCACAAGGCTCCATGCTTGACGTGGACTTTGGCAGCTACCCCTTCGTCACCTCTTCTAACGTCATCGCAGCGGGGGTTTGCTCTGGTTTAGGTGTTGCCCCGAGCAGGGTCGGCAAGGTGTACGGCATCTTCAAGGCCTACTGCACCCGCGTGGGCACAGGTCCCTTCCCCACCGAACTGTTTGACGAAACGGGCGAGATGCTTCGCCAGAACGGGCACGAGTTTGGCGCCACCACAGGCCGTCCGCGCCGTTGTGGCTGGCTCGACCTGCCTGCGCTGAAATATGCCGTCATGCTCAGTGGCGTCACTGACCTGATGATGATGAAATCCGATGTGATGGACGACTTCAAGATCTTGAAAGTCGCCACCGCTTACCGCTACAATGGTCAAGAGACCAAGCACTTACCTTTTGCAGCCTGTACTGAGACCATGGAACCCGTCTATACTGAGATTCCCGGCTGGCAACAGAAGATAGATGGCAAGATTCCGCAGAAATTGGAAGATTACATCAAATTCATTGAAAACTATGTCGGTGTGCCGATCAAATTCGTTTCGTACGGGCCCGATAGGACACAAAATATTTACAGATAACCCTGTAGAGACGCGCCATGGCACGTCTCTACAAACCACGCAATAACAATTTAACCATGATTATTTTAGAAAAACCATATGTTTCCGCCCCATTAGTGGCGTATTTGGAAGAGAAACAAATTCCCGTTTTGCATAGCGACATGGCCGAGATGCTGAAAAGCCGAGGTCACAACCTTAACCTTTTGGGCGACAAGCAGTTCGTTGAGAAATACGAGCAAATCCATCAGCTGTATGCCGTCTCCGAAAACGCGTTAGTGTGGCTCTACGCCCAGCTGCCCGAGTCGGAGTTGGTGAAAAAGGTCAAAATCCTGAAGGACAAGGCCGCCTTCCGTCGCATCTGCCAGCAGATATATCCCGACTTCTATTACAAAGAGGTGGAGATGAAAGCCTTGCGCAGCCTCAACCCTGACGAGTTGCCGCTGCCTTTGG
>JAEEGL016629696.1_pt1 | contig 26694 bp, 27 predicted proteins | sample 9134231 | NCBI WGS metagenome assembly JAEEGL01 (sample SAMN16246548, study PRJNA631951) | gut metagenome | biome: gut microbiome; feature: rumen; material: fiber-attached | host: Bos | place: Iran: Karaj | collected 2018-10 | reverse complement strand
TCTCCTTCTTCCTCTTGTTCTTTTTCTTCTTCGCTGATTTCTTCTTCTTCATCATCTTCATCTGATACTTTAATTACTTTATCAGAAGTATGATTACTTCTTAAATCCCATTTTCCATTTTCTAATAAGATAAATCTTTTATCTGTAGATAATGCTGTATAAAAATCAGCTATTTTCTTTTCAAATGTACTTTGTGGTAAATCTAATAACTTAATGATTTTGGTAAATAAATCTGCTGTATTTAATTTTCTTTTGCTTTCTTCCATAATCATGTAAGCAATATCTTTATTTGATAATAATTCTAAATCTTCTTTTTTCATTGATTTAAGACTCATATGCAAGCCCTCCTGTCCCTTTTTTTATGAATCATTTAATACACATAAAAAAATACCAATAATTTTATAACATATATCTCCTATATAAGCAATACTTTTTTACATTTTATTTGGTATATTAATACCTAATGTATTTAAAAGTAAGCAATTTACTTTGTATACAATCTCTGTTAATGCTATCCATGAGCTTCTAAGCTCTGTATCTTCCTCTGATAAGATCTTATTATCTGCATAGAATTTATTATATAAAGAGGTAAGTTTATATAGATATTCACAAATCTCATTTAAAGATTTTGTATCTAATGATTTATCAATTGCAGTAGGTAAATTTAATAACGTTAATGCAATATCTTTTTCTACCATTCCTTTTATTTTACTTACTTTATCTTGTTGTAATCCTTCTGCTTTTGAAAGTAGAGATTTCATACGAATTGTTGAATATAATAAGTATGGTCCTGTTTTTCCTTCTAAATCTGAGAATTTTTCTACTTCAAAAATATAATCTGTTCCTCTAAAAGGAAGTAAATCTGCATATTTTAATGCTGCTATTGCAACTGTTTTTGCTATATTTTCTTTTTCTTTTTCATCTGTTATTGACTCATTTGTTATCTTTTTATAAGTTTCTTCATAGACTAAATGGATTAAATTCTTTAAATTCATTACTCCACCATCTCTTGTTTTAAATGGTTTCCCATCACGTCCATTCATAGTTCCAAAACCTACATGTTCTAATAAAACATTATCGTCTACTAAATGAGCACGTCTTGCTACTCTAAATACTTGCTCAAAATGAAGAGCTTGTCTTCCATCTACTACATACCACATTTCTTCTGGATTCACATTTTCTTTTCTTTCTAATATCGTTGCAAGATCAGTTGTTTCATAAGAAACTGTTCCATTTGATTTGATAAATAGTAATGGTGGCACTGGAGCTTTATCATCTTCTTTTGATACCTCTACTATTTTAGCTCCTTCGCTTTCTGTTATAATATTTTCACATTTCTCCATAAGAGCTGGGAAATATTCCATTTCATCAGATTCCCCATTCCAAATCTCAAAATCTACATTTAATTGTTTATAGGTATCTTTAATATCTGCTTTTGAAATATCTACTATTTTCTTCCATAAATCATAGTATCCTCTTTCATGATTTTGAATTCTAGCTGTTATAATTCTACCATCTTCTAGATAGGCTTCATCGTCTTTTGCTTTTTGACTTGCTAAAGGATAGATTTGTTCTAGATCTTCATTTGTAATTGGTAATTCTACTTCAGAGTAATCTCCTTGATAGTTTTCATCAAAATATGGTAAATCTGGATACATTTCACTGATTTCTTTGATTACAAAACCTAATGGTCTTCCATAATCTCCTAGATGTGCATCTCCTACTGCTTCATATCCAACTAAATTTGCTAATCTTTTTAAAGCTTCACCAATATTTGCACTTCTTAAGTGTCCTACATGAAGAGCTTTTGCAACATTAGCTCCTCCATAATCAATAAGAACTTTCTTTTTCTCTTTATGATTAATATTAGAATGAACATCTTCTCTCATTCTATTTAATATTTCACATATATATTCTTCACTTAGACTAATATTGATAAATCCTGGTCCTGCAATATTAATATTCTCATAATGAGGATTTTTTTCTAATTCTGCTACTATTTTAGAAGCTATTTCTCTAGGATTTTCATGATAAGTCTTTGCTAGTTGCATGGCATCATTTAATTGATATTCTCCTAAATCTCTACGATTTGATTCTTCTAATGCTAATTTATCTACTTCATAACCAGCATCTTTCACAATACTTTTTAATTCTTGTTCTAATTCTTTTAATATACTCATATGATTTCCTCTATACAATATAACATTTTATTATCTTCTACTTTAAATTCTATTGTTACATTGTGATTCTTTCTTTCTAGTTTTTTGGTATGAATTGGTACTTTAATCTCTAGTGGAGGTTGTTTTAATTCTACTGTACCTTCTGTTGTTTTCTTTTCTTGAAAAGGATATTTTATCCTTAATTCATTGGTTTCTCGATATAGAGTGTTTTCTTTTTCATTCCAAATCACTGTTGTATTCTTATCTTCTTTGTATTTGATTTTATCATTTTCTAAAATAGCATTTTGTTCTTGAATGATTTTTTCATCATTATTATTTAATGTTACTTTTATCTTTATTTTAGACATAAAACCACCTACTTGAAATTTCATAGCACGATTATAACACAACATTTATTATTTTTATACCTAATTTTATCCTTTTATTGTTTTCAAGTTAGGATTTTGCTATAATTTATATAGTATGGAGGTGCACTATGTTAGAGATTATACTAGGTATTATTGTTGGTATTTCATTATTATTATTCATTTTTGTAATCTATAATAATAAATATCAGTTAGCAATTATTAAGATTTGTAAGGCAGAGGAAGATATTTCTATGTACTTACAAAAGAAAGAAGAATTACTAAATAGAGCAAAACCAATCATTCAAAAAGAGACAAAAAAGAAAGATATTATGCTTGAATTAGATATGATTGAAGTAGAAGCAAGTAATTTTGATAAACATTTAACTTTAAAGAAAGTTTATAATGAATTATTTAAGTTGTTAGATGAAAATGAAAAATTATTTAAGAGTAAATCATTACAAGGTATTCTGGAAGAATTAAATCAAAATGAAGAAAATATTGTAGGATCTATTCGTTTTTATAATGATACTGTTGTTGAATATAATCATTTAGTGTTATCTTTTCCATCTAGTGTAGTTGCTTTTATTAGAAGATATAAGAAAAAAGAATTCTATAACAATGAGAAACGTGAGAGTTTTGAAATATTAAATGAGCATTAGAGGTGAATACAATGAATTTTATAGAAAGTATAAAAGAAAGAGCTAAAAAGAATCCAAAGAGAATTGTTCTTCCTGAAACAATGGATGAAAGAGTATTAGAAGCTGCTGGCAAAGTACTTAAAGAAGGTATTGCAGAAATAATTCTAATTGGAAAAGAGGAAAAAATTGATAAAAATAAATATCAATTAGATAGAGCTACTATTGTTGATCCAGATACTTCTGAATTAACAGAAGGTTTTATTAATACTTTATATGAATTAAGAAAAGAAAAAGGTATGACTCTAGAAGAAGCTAGAAAACTATTACTAGAGGATTATATGTATTATGCTTGTATGTTAGTAAAAACAGGTCATGCAGATGGAGTAGTTTCTGGTGCATGTCATTCTACTTCTAATACATTAAGACCTGCCCTACAAATCATTAGAGCAAGAAAAGATGTACCTTTGGTATCAGCATTCTTCTTAATGGTTGTTCCTAATTGTGAATATGGAGCTAATGGTACTTTTATCTTTGCCGATAGTGGTTTGGAACAAAATCCAGATCCTGAAAAATTAGCTGCTATTGCTGCTAGTAGTGCTGAGAGTTTTCAATTATTAGTAGAGAAAGAACCTGTTGTTGCAATGTTATCTCATTCTACAAAAGGTAGTGCAAAACATGCTGATGTTGACAAAGTAGTAGCAGCTACTAGAATTGCCAAAGAAAAATATCATGATATTAAACTAGATGGAGAATTACAATTAGATGCTGCTATTGTTCCAGAAGTTGCAAAATCAAAAGCACCTGATAGTACAGTTGCTGGTCATGCTAATGTATTAGTCTTCCCTGATTTAGATGCTGGAAATATTGGTTATAAATTAGTTCAAAGACTTGCTAAAGCAGAAGCTTATGGACCAATTACTCAAGGTATTGCTGCTCCAATTAATGATTTGTCTAGAGGATGTAGCTCAGATGATATTGTTGGTGTAGTTGCAATTACTGCTGTTCAAGCAAAATAAAAGAACCAAATGGTTCTTTTTTTATTTGATAATAGCATCTATTAACATAGGTATTCCAATTACTAATGTAATAATTAATTTCTTTTTAAATGTTAATTTCTGATTTAATTTATCTACGAATGGTTGAACAACATATAATAAGAAGGTTCCACCTATTGCAAAGTTACGAGAGGCATCCCAATTTACTCTTCTATTGATATTTAGAAAGTCTTTTGCATAATCCCATAACATTTGATGTAAAAATTTATCTGTTACAAAATGAGAAACATACTCTATTACTGTTGTAATAATCCAAATAGCTAAAAATACTAATATGATTGTTGTATCTAGTTTTTGAAGCTTTTTGGATTTTTTTACTAAGAAGTGAAATCCTACTAAGACAATGATATTTGCGATTAATAATCCTAATCCATATCCTTTTAAATAATCACTTACATGATAAATCTTAGGAGTAGTATACTCAATGATTGTTGTATAGATAAATGTAGTGATTGTTACTAAAGAGATTGTTCTATAGATTGGATTTTCTAATGGATGTTTTTCCTTCATAAACTTTCTTAAACAGAATAATAGTATTAGCATTCCAAAACCATAAATTGGTAAGAATGGTAAGAATAATACTCCTCTATTTACAAAATGATATGGTGGTACTACAAACCACATCCAGAATACTTCATATAACCATCCTATAAGGGCATAAATACAGAATGTTATATATAAAATCATTCCTATTTCTGATACTTTTTTCACTATTCCACTCTCCAATCTATTTCTTTTATTCCATTTTCTTTTAAAAATTTATTCGTTCTTGAGAAAGGTTTACTTCCAAAAAATCCATTTCTTGCGGAAAAAGGAGATGGATGAGCAGATTCTATTATCAAGTGCTTCTTATTCGTGATCAAACTCTTCTTATTTCTCGCATAACTTCCCCATAGGATAAAAACTACAGGAGTTTCTTTTTCATTTATAATTTTAATAACGTCATCTGTGAAGGTTTCCCACCCTTTTTCTTTATGAGAAGTTGGTTTATGTTCTTCTACTGTAAGGACTGCATTTAGTAACATAACCCCTTGTTCTGCCCATTTTTTAAGTGAGTTATGTTCTGGAAAAGGTATTTTCAAATCACTTTCTAGCTCTTTAAATATATTTTGCAAAGAAGGTGGTTTTAATACTTCATCTTTGACAGAGAAGGATAAGCCTTCTGCTTGATTTGGTCCGTGATAAGGATCTTGTCCTAATATCACTACTTTTACATTATTAAAATCTGTATAACGAAATGCATTAAATACTTCATTTTGTTTTGGATAAATTGTTTTATTTTTATATTCTTCTTTTACAAAATTCATTAAATCTTTAAAATAAGGTTTTTGGAATTCTTCTTTTAACAATTCATCCCAATGATTTCCTATCATATTATCACTCTTTTCTTTTTATTTGTGATAACTCTCATGATGATTTATTTTAAATGCTCTATAGATTTGCTCCAAAAGAATTACTCTAAACAATTGATGTGGAAAAGTCATTTTAGAAAAAGATAAATGATAATTGGCTTTTTCTTTAATAGTATTTGATAAGCCATAACTACCTCCAATAATAAAAGTAATATTAGAGTATTCTATCTGAATCTTATCTAATTTTTCTGCAAATTCTTCTGATGTTAGTTCTTTTCCTTCTATTTCTAGTGTAACGATATATTCTTTATCATTTAAATGTTTTAGAATCTTTTCTTCTTCTAATTTCATTGCTTTATCTGGTTCTACTAATCCTTCATCTTTTAACTCTATCATTTCCAAAGATGTATATTTACTTAATCTTTTTTTATATTCCTCTATGGCTTCTCTTAAGTATGATTCTTTGATAGAACCGATTGTGATTATTTTTATCATATTACACCTCTATCATTGGTCCTTCTTCATATTGTCTTGCTATTAAGATATTAATTCTTTTATCTAAACCTATTTTTTCTACTTCTTCTAAAGCTTTTTCTTCGGTGTTATTATTTTCACTTAGATGGGCAAGAATAATATTATGAGTATCTTCTCCTACTATTTTTCTTAAATAAGAAGCAGTTGTGTGGTTGGATAAGTGCCCTTGATCTGAAATCACTCTTTCTTTTAAGAATCTAGGATAAGGACCATCCATTAACATTACTTCATCATGGTTACTTTCTATTAAATAAGTATTTTTATTTACCATTTTTGATAGATATTTTCTATTAATGTAACCAGTATCTGTTACATATACTAAACTTTTATTATTATGCTCTATAATGTAGCCCACAGAAGATGGTGCATCATGAGATGTATGAATTAATTCGATATGGACATCATTAATATCAAATTCATCTTCTATAAAAATACATTTTGGATAAGGGACTATTTCTTTTAAACTTTCGTACATTCCTTCTGGAATATAAACATTTAAATTCGTATGTTTTATTAACGATGCGAGTCCTTTTATATGGTCATTGTGTGAGTGTGTGATTAAGATACCGGAAAAATCTTGAAAAGAAAGGGAATTTTCTTCTAAACTTTTTTTCAAAGTTAAGTAGGAAATTCCCATATCAATCACTAAATTGGTGTTTCCACACAATACAATCGTACAATTTCCTTTGGATCCGCTAGCAAGTGTTTTAATCTTCATACTAATATAGAATAATTGGGTTTATTGTGGTACTACCAGGTTTATAAGGTTCTCCTTGCCAAACTGAAAAGTGAAGGTGAACTCCCGTAGCCCAACCGGTTTGACCCATTCCTCCAATAATTTGTCCCTTTTCTACATAGTCTCCCGCCTGTACTGCACGGCATCCTGGACACATATGTGCATACATTGTATAGAATCCATTAAAGTGGTCTATGATAATGTATTCTCCATTATCTCCATATCCTCCAGCAAAGCCTCCTGTTTTCTTCATAGAAACTAGAACTTTTCCGGCTTGAGCTGCAAAAATACTTGATCCATATCCACATCCAGAAATATCCATTCCATCATGGAATGATCCCCAACGCCAACCATAAGGTGAAGATAGATTAGCACAAGTTGCTGGCCATCCCCATTGTCCTTTTGTAGCAATGGCAGCACCATATCCACCACCCCAATAGTAGGTTTGTTTTCCACCTTTTACAATGATTTCTGTAATAGGCTCTCTGATAACTTCCTTATTCGTGTTAACCATATTGACATTTTCACCATTCACTTTTTGAACGTAATATGTCATTCTGTTTTCACCTTTTACTCCAGCTTGTTCTACTCTTTCATATCCGACAAACTGATCATCATCATATCTTGTTTCTGTTGTATAATTTTGTTCCTCTCTTGTTACAACTGTAGATTCTTCTACTACACTAAATTGAGGTTTCAAAATTCCTAATGTAACAATTTGTCCTGGCGCAAGTAATGCTTTTTCATCTTGTAAATCTGGATTGGCAATTAAGAACTCTTCTATAGAAATCTTATTATTGAAAGCTACATCAGCAATGGTATCTCCATCTTTAATATTATATGTAGCTTGTGGTTCTGTAGTTCCAAAAAGAAGATATTTACTTAATTCTTCTTCTTTTTGATAAATTGTTTTATCTATTGGAATACGATCCTTCTTAATTGTTATTTTATTTTTAATATAAATGTTTTCAATGTACTTACCTGTATCATGAATTGGTTGTTGAGTATCATTTGCATAATTTTCATAATCTAATATATCAATAAATGATTTTACTGTTTTTTCAACTGAATTGGTAAATACTTCTTTTTTTAATACATAAATATTTTGCGCTTTTCCTTTTACTTCTTTACCTTCTGCGTCTTTTGTATCAAGACCTTTAATCTTTACTACATATCCATTAATGGTAAATGGTGAAATATCTTTAATTTCATCATAGATTTCTTTATTTGTTTTTACATGACTTTCGAAAGTTATTTCTTTTACAATGTCTAAGTCTGTTGGTACATATACTTTATCAACATTGTATTTTTTCTTTACTTCCTCTTGCTTTTTATCGATGTAATTTTCAAAGGATTCTTTTGATTCAATTACTCCAAGAGATTTTCCTTTTAAATAGACTCGATATACCGTTTGAGGTTTTGTAGAAATTTTTGTAAAACCTGTAGTAAAGAAGAATGATAAAAGAATCAATAAAATTGTAAATCCTTTATAATTCTTATTCACTTGCTTTTCCCTCCATATTCTTTTCATTTCTATTATTTATATTTACAAATTTAGAGATATTCATCTTAAATAGTAATTCAATTGTAGCAGTAGGTCCATTACGGTGCTTTCCAATAATAAATTCTGTAATACTAGAATTATCATCTCTCTTTTTCTCTTGATGATAGTAATCATCACGATATAAGAAAGCTACAATATCAGCATCTTGTTCGATAGAACCAGATTCTCTTAGATCACTCATTACTGGTCGTTTTTCTTCACGAGATTCCAAACTACGAGATAATTGTGATAAAGCAATTACTGGTACTCCTAACTCCATTGCTAGAGTTTTTAAACTTCTAGAGATATCAGATACTTCTTGTTGTCTATTTGATCCATAATTTTTTCCACCTGAGATTAATTGCAAGTAGTCGATTACTACTAATGCTAATCCATTTTCACTACTTGCTAATCTTCTACATTTTGCTCTTATTTCTCCAATTGTAATTCCTGGAGTATCATCCATTACTAAATTTGTATTTGCTAATTGAGAAGAAGCTTCATTAATTCTCTTCCAATCTGCATTTACTAAGTTACCTGTTCTTAGTTTGAATGTATCAATTAATCCTTGTGAAGATAGTAATCTCATTGCTAATTGTTCTGCACTCATCTCTAAATTAAATAAAGCAACTGATTTTTCTTGTGTCATAGCAACGTGTGTTGCAATATTTAATGCTAGAGCAGTTTTTCCCATAGCAGGACGTGCTGCAATAATGATTAATTCATTTGGATGAAGACCTGTTGTAATTCTATCAAAATCATAGAATCCAGTTGCTAAACCAGTTACTTCTCCTTTATGTTCTGATAATCTCTCAAGATCTGCCTGTGTTTTTGCTAAAACATCTTTAATGGTTCTAAATTCACTTGATTTTCTATTTTTAACAATACCTAAAATTTTCTTTTCTGAGTTATCTAATATTTCATTAATAGATTCTTCTGTACTATATCCTTCTTTTGCAATATCTTCTGCTGTTGTAATTAAATTTCTTAAAATATAAGATTCTTCTACATTTTGAATATAGTAATCTACATTACTAGCAGTAGGTACAAAGTTTAATACTTCTGTTAAGTATTCTACTCCTCCTACTTCTGTTAATTCATTTTTCTTTTTCAAATAACTTGTTACTGTTGTAATATCAATTGGTGTTTTTTCATCTTGAAGCGCTAACATTGTTGAAAAGATTTTTGCATTCTTTTCACTATAAAAAGATTCAGGAGTTAAGTTTTCTGCAGCTTTTTGTAAAGCATATTTTGATAAGAAACAAGCTCCTAATACTGACTCTTCTGCTTCTAAGTTATTTGGTAATACTCTAGTTGGCATAACATCACCTCTATTTAATTACGTGTACTTTTATGGTTGCTGTGATTTCTGGATATAAGTTAATATCCACATTGTGAAAACCTAAAGATGCAATAGGACTTTTTATATCAATCATGCTTTTCTCAACTGAATATCCTTTTTTCTGTAATTCATCTTTAATTTGTTTTACACTAATACTTCCAAATACTTTATCTCCTTCACCTGTTTTTACAGTGAATTCTAATACTTCTTTTGATAGTTTTCCTTTTAGTTCTTCTGCTTTCTTTTTGTTTTCTGCATCTTCTTTTTCTTTTTTAGCAAGTTCATGGTTCAATTTGGAAAGATTTTCTTTCGTTTTTTTAACAGCATAACCATTTTTAATTAGGAAATTTTCTGCATAGCCATCTTTCACTTCTTTGATTTGTCCCTTTTTACCTTGATTTTTTAAATCTTTGATAAAAATTACTTCCATGTTATTCTCCTTCTTCTTTAATAATTCTTTTTAATTCTTGTTCAACTTTGCTAATTGTTGTTTCTTCAAATTTAGCAGCACCACTGGTGTTATCTCCACCACCGCCTAGTTTTTCTAGGATCTTTGTAATATCATAAGTTCCTAAGCTTCTTGCGGATAATCCAATTGTATCTTTCCCTGTTTTTCCTATAACAAAGGATGCTTCAATGTTATTAAAGAATAACAAGGTATCTGCTACTTTTGCTAATTCCTCTCTTCGATAGATTGTATATGGGCTTGCTTTTGTAATAGCAATATGTCCATCAATTGTTTGAATTTCAGATAATAATTTTTGTCTTTCAGTATATTCTGCAATATCTTGTTTTAACAAATATTGAACTTTTTTCGCACTAGCTCCTAATGTTGCTAGATAGTAAGACATATAAAATGTCTCAGCTGTTGTATTTAATGTGTAGTTATTGGTATCTAGTACAATTCCTGATAAAAGGATTGTTGCATAATAAGAATCAATTTCTACATCATAATATTCTATTAAACTAGCAATCATTTCACAAGTACTAGATACTTTATTATCATTAATCATTAAGGCATCTTTAATACTTGATTTTCCTAAATCATGATGATCAATTACAATTTTCTTTTCAATTTTCTTTAATGCGTCTTTACTTTGTACTAGTTCTGTTTTGTTAGTATCTAATATAATTAATAAGTTCTTATTTGCTCTTTTATGTAGAAATTCTCCTAGATTATCACTTTTCACTATATCTAGACAGCCCTCTAATTCTCTTAGAACTTTCTCAACTCCAGGTTCATGTTGCTGATCATCAATGATGATATAACATTTCTTTTTTCTTTTCTTTAATAGTCTATATAATCCAATACAACTACCTAAAGCATCTAAATCTAAGTTTTTATGAGCCATCAAAAAGATATTTTTAGATCTACGAACAGCTCTATTAAATTTTCTTCTTTCCTGAACAATACTCATAATTCCTCCTACAAAGTTCCAATTTTATTATAAACCAAAACCCATTTTTTGTCTAATAAAAGAAGGCAATAAAAAAAATAGAGAAACTCTCTATTTTATCCACAAAAAAATGTCTAAAAGTAGATGCGGCAAAACCTGCTATTTGCAGGTGGGTATTCATACTCAATCTTTAGGATTCCTACTCGAGGTAGGCTTTCAACACCGATTGACTTGTTCCGAATTCCCGTATCGTTACTTACTCGGTTTTACAAAAAGCTCTATATCTTTTAGACAATTCTATTGTAGCACACTTTTTTCCACAATGGTAGTTTTTGGACACATTTTTTCCACAGTTGATGTCAAGTAAAAAAAATAAGAGTATTTCTACTCTTATCTTGAATAAGGCATAAGTGCGATTGCACGAGCTCTTTTAACTTGCTTTGCAATATGTCTTTGATGTAAAGCACAGTTTCCAGTTACACGTCTTGGAACAATTTTTCCTTTTTCATTTGTGTATCTTTTTAATGTTTCTACATCTTTATAATCAACTGTTTTACCAGCACACATAGCACATACTTTTTTCTTTCTACGATTGAATTCTGCCATAATTCTTTCCTCCTTTTTTCATTAGAAAGGTAATTCATCATCGCTAATTTCAATACTTGATCCGAAATCAGCAAATGGATTAGCCTCTACATCTGTTCCTTTTGGCTCTGGCATATCTCCAAAGTCATAAGGTGTTGGTTCTGCATCTTTTCCTGCAGATTCTTTAGTGTTTGTATTTGAGGAATTTTTAGATCCTAAGAATTCAACATTATTTGCAACAACTTCTGTTACATATCTCTTTTGACCATCTTTGTCATCATAAGTTCTAGTTTGAATTCTACCATCTATAGCAGCTTGGCTTCCTTTTGTTAAATAATTTTTAACATTTTCAGCTTGTTTATTCCATACTACTATATTAATAAAATCAGCTTCTCTTTCTCCTTGTTGATTAGAAAATCCTCTATCAACTGCTAATGAGAAAGTTGCAACAGGTGTGTTGTTTCCTGTATATCTTAATTCTGGATCTCTTGTTAATCTTCCTATTAAAAATACTTTATTCATAATATACCTTCTTCCTTACTCTTCTACTTTTACGATTAAGTGACGAAGTAGGCTCTCGTTGATTCTAGCAACACGATTGAATTCTTGTTCAGCTTCTTTAGTAGCTTCAACAACGAATAAATAATAATAACCTGTTGTAAACTTATTGATTTCGTATGCTAATTCTCTTTGTCCCATAGCCTTTTCATCTAAAATTTTAGCTTTGGCATCTGTTAGAACCTTTTTCATAGCTTCAGCTGTTTTCTTAATTTCAGCTTCCTCCATATCTGGTCTAACAATGAACATCATTTCATACTTATTCATTTTTTGCACCTCCTTTTGGACTAATGGCTATCAATTGATAGCAAGGAGTATCTAAAATACTCGAAGGTATTATAACAAAGTTCTATTCTTTTGTCTAGTTCTTTTCTTTTTTTATATTTATGATATAATCTACTTAGGGTGATGATATGAGATTAATTGAAAAAAAATGTCCAAATTGTGGAGCAGACTTAGAATTTGATGAAAATGCTAAGAGTTGCAAATGTTCTTATTGTAAGAGAAGTTTTGAAATTGAAAGAGATGTAAATGATTTAGAAAAAATCAATTTAGTATTTGATAAAGTACAAAAACCTGTAAAAGCAATATTCTTGATTCCATTTGCTTTTGTAGCGGTTATCATTATTTTGATAACATTATCTATAATCTTTGGAGCAACAAGACAAACGAAGACTTTTGAACATGATGATATTGAAATACCAGATATTGATGATATTCTAGTTGAAAAAGATACTTTAATCAAAGATGCTAGTGAAATATCAGATGAAACAATGGATGAAATTGAGAGAAAAGCTTCTTCTGTACTACATCAATCAGTTACAGGAAGACATGATAGTGATTATGCTTATAACACTACAGGGGATCCTAGATTACAAAAGACTTACGTTGCTTCTAAAGAAGATTCTAATAGAGTTGTTGTTGTATACAGTGTTATTTATCAAAATTTCTTCCATCAAGAAGATCAAAAAACAGTTTATGTTCCTGCAGTTATGAATAATGTTAAAACAGAAGGTTTTATTACTACAAATGCAAAAAATCCTTCTCCTGAATTTTATTTAAATGATGAACATTCTACTTATGTATATGCTTACGGAAGTGTAGAAGAAGCATACAACGGTGTTATTCAACCTCTCATTGATGAAGGATATACTGTTACAGAAAAATAAATTACAAGAAATAAAAAATAGACCAAACGGTCTATTTTTTTTGTATTTTTTCATTTTCCCTTGCTAGGAATTCTCTTAATAATTCTTTTAATTCTGCTTTTGTGAAAGATAATTCTCTATTTTCTGGAATTGGTTTACCCATTTCATTAAAAATATCTTCTAAATTATAGAAATAAGAATATTTCATTTCTAAATTGCTATAGTTTCCAATTAGTACATCTTCTTCTCCAGGGATATGTAACATTATATTTTCATCAATAGCTTCATATCCTTTATCAAAATCTGTATAGAAATAAACATCTGCTTGTGTATATTCTTTTCCATCTATTATGACTCTTATTGGTTCATCAAAATCATAAAGACGACTATTTACTTCATTTCTATTTTCATAAGTAGATTCAGGATTTCTTTCCATTCTCATATTTGGAGCATAATAACTTAATACAGAATACTCTGCATTATCAAAATATCTTGCAGATAATAAGTAATCGATTGAACACTCTTCTTCTGTTATTTCTTTTCCTAGTCGACGTTCTACCATATGTGGATATACTGAATATGGTATTTTTACTGTTGGTGTTGTAAAACGATTAACCGTTGAATAAAGAATTTCTTCTCCTCTTAATAGTTGGAATCCTAGTTTTCCATCTTCTCCATTTCCAACTTGAACAAACATATCTGGAGTAACCTCATCAAATAATACTTCTCCATTACTTAGTTTATTAAACTTGATGTTATCAAAGTATTTAAATTCTTCTGAAATTGCTTCTTTTGTTTCTAAATTAGTAATATCTCCTAGTGGTGTTCCTTGATGTTTTGCAATGAAACTTAGTATTCTATTACTATCAAGCCATGTGCGGTTAAGTTTAAATGTAGGATCTGAAATCGTAAATGGTACTCTTTCTCCATGTTCATTTATAATTTCTGTTTTATAATCTCTACCATAGTTAAATACTTGAATATATTCATCTTGTCTTACTGAATAAGATAAATCATGTTCTACACAAGCAAGATAAATATTGTCATCTGTTTTAATAAAACTTGAAATACTTCTTATTTGATCAATTTGTTCTTGGGTTAGTATTCCTCTATTTACAACTTCTTGATCATATCTATTTTCATATTCTGCTTCTAATTCGTATGTATGATATTCTGAACTTCTGAAAATACTAATAAATTTATTTAATCCTTTATAGGCATTTTCTCTTGTGATACTATTAAGAGCTTCTTGGAATTTTTCTTCGTAGAAACTAGCCTTTTCTTCATCTGCTATCGCTGCATAATTAGTTTCATTTTCTATTTCTTCTAACATTAATGAATTACGTTCTTCATTACTTAATCCTTTACTCTCTAAAACAGTAACATATTTTTGAAAGTATTCTTTTGCGTAATCTTGTCTTAGTCTATCTTTTGCCATATCAAAGAAAGAATAAAATGCTTTATATGGTTCATTCTCATCAATATTTTCAATGGCAATATTAAATAATTCATCCAAAAACTCTTTATAGTTATAAAAATCTAATTCTTCAATGAATCTATTATTGCTTTCTGTCCATTTATCAATATAAGAAATAATATAATCAATATCTACATCTGGATATTTTTCTTTTAATTCTTCTATTAAAGCTGATATTCCTTTTGTATTATAAGTATGATAATCAAATTTTTCAGTATTCTCTAAAAAGTATTTTAATACTTTTCTTGGTGTATTATAAGCAAGTGAGAAATCGAGGTTACCTTTATTGGTTATTACTTCAGTCATTGCTTCTGCTAAAGAATGACCTTGTGTTTCATAAAATTGAAATAAAGTACCATCTGTTTGAAGGTTTAGCGTATGGACAGCATGATTTAATTCGTGATCTACTACTCCTGTAAAGTTTTCTCTTAGATAAATGGTACATTCTTTTGCATTAAACCATCCTTCTGCTTTCATATCTTCATGTTTTTTATCACCATTTGGTACAATTACAACTTTTAGTCGTTTCATATTTTCATAATAGATTCTTAAGTCAATATCTGGATCTAATGCTAAATTGGTATCTAGTACTTCTATCGCAGCTTCTTTATACTTATCCTCTAAATTTGGATTATTATTAATTGCTTCTACTACATCGTCTCTAGTAATTCTTTCTTCAAAATAATAAGATAATGCCTCTCTATCTGTTATAGCATTTGATGGAATTACTGATGCAATAGCAGCTCTTTCTGAATTTGTTAAGTGAGATACAAGATTTGTCGCTCCTAACAAGAAAGAACCTTCTATTAATAAAACTAATAATAAGTCTTTCCATTTTACTTTTTCTGTAAAGCCTAATCTTTCTGCCTCTAGAACTCCATAATCATGATTATTATAGATATCATTTAATTTTATATAATCATTGTATTCTGGATAAGAAAGATCTCCATTTTCTTTCCATTCTAAGAAAGCAATGTGTGAATCTTTTACATTTCTAAATAATAAGAACTTCTTTCCATTATATTTTACTGCGAATAATCTTTGAAACATTTATTATCACCTACTCTACTTTATTATAACAAAAAAAGATGTTTTTCACATCTTTTTTTTATACATTAAATCTAAAGTGACAAATATCTCCGTCTTGCATTAAATAATCTTTTCCTTCTAATCTTGCTTTTCCTGCTTCTTTTACTTTTAATTCAGATCCGCATTCGATTAAATCTTCATAAGAAATTACTTCTGCACGAATGAATCCTTTTTCAAAATCTGTATGAATAATACCAGCACATTGCTTTGCATTCATTCCTTTTTTGAAAGTCCAAGCTCTTACTTCATCTTTTCCAACAGTAAAGTATGTTGCTAAACCTAAGATATCGTATGTTGCTTTGATTAATTTATCAAGTCCACTACTTTCTAATCCTAAAGCCTCTAACATTTCTTTTTTATCTGCTTCATCTAATTCACTTAGATCTTCTTCTACTTTGGCGCATAGACTTACTACTCTTGCATTTTCTTTCTCTGCATATTCTTTTACTAATTTTACATATTCATTGTCAGGATTTCCTAATTCACTTTCTTTGATGTTTGCTAGATATATGATTGGTTTTAATGTTAAAAAACTATAAGATTTAATAATCTTTTTTTCATCATCTGATAAATCTAATTGTCTTAGAGGTTTGTTTTCTTCTAGTGCTTTTTTGCATTTTGTTAAGACTTCTGCTTCTAATACATCATCTTTATCTTTTGTAGTTTTTGCTTTTTTAGAAACTCTTTCTAATCTAGAATTTACTACATCTAAATCAGCAATTGCTAATTCAAGATTAATCGTTTCTATATCTCTTATTGGATCAATATTTCCTTCTACGTGAATGATTTTACCATCATCAAAACATCTTACTACTTCAACTATGGCATCTGTTTCTCTAATATGAGATAAGAATTTATTTCCTAATCCTTCTCCTTGAGATGCTCCTTTTACTAATCCTGCAATATCAGTAAATTCATATGCTGTTGGGATGAATCTTTCTGGATCATACATTTCTTTTAATTTATCCATTCTTTCATCTGGTACTGTTACTACTCCAACATTTGGTTCTATTGTTGCAAAAGGATAATTTTCTGCTAATATTTTTTGATTGGTTATGGCATTAAATAATGTAGACTTTCCTACGTTAGGAAGTCCTACTATTCCTGCTGTTAAACTCATAGTATCCCTCTTTTCTTCTTGTATTATACCATCTTTTTCCAAGAAAAAAATACCAAATGGTATTATTTTCCAAATTCATATATTTGAATTTTATTGAATTCTCTTGTGGGAATTGTTTCTTCTTTTGTTTTATAACCCCAGTCCATTTGATAATCTGGTAGTAATTTTGTTTTTAGTGGCAACATTCTAGTCGTTAAAACAATTGCTTCGAAAGGATTTAATGTTTTTAATTCTGAGATGCTTATTAGAGGTACTTCTTCTTTATTTTGATATTTCATTCCACATCTTGATGATATTTCTTCTAGTGTATAAGAGTCTTCTGATAATAGATAAATGGTATTTCCAAAACACATTTTTAATATTTCTGTTTCTTCTTTAGAATACATATTGAATAAATGTACATAACTTTGAATACAGATTGTTACTCTTATATTTAATCCTCTGCTATAATTTAATTTTTCAGCAAAGTCTTTCATTGGAATCATAGTATCAAATTCATCTAATAATAAATTGATTCTATTCTTACTTTTACCATAGATAAATACACTTTCCATGATTTGGTTTGCAAGTAAAGGATTTAGACTTTTTCCAACAGATGCAATTCCACTAACAACAAAGATTGCTACTTTTTCTTGGTTAATTTTACTAATATCAAAGTCTGTTTTTGAAAGCATATTTTCTAAATTTTTTCTTGTTAGATATCTTTCAATTTTTTGGTTAAATACTGAGATAATACTTCCTTTTGTTTCTACTGGAGCTTTCAAAATTCCTAATAGCTTTAATTTAATATTATTGCTTTCTGGAATCATTTTTAATAATTTATCGCTTTCATTTTTATCTGAAAGAATATTACCTAGTCTTCCAATACTAGTTAAATTAATCTCCTCTTCTTTGGCATTTTCAAATAAGAAAAGTGTTATTCCAGTGAAATAATTTATGACTGAATTAATCCAAAATGGATCTGTATTCTTACTTTCTTCATTTTTAAATATATAGTAAGCAATATCTTCAATTAATTCTAGAGATTTATCTATATTTCCTTCTCTATATAGCTTATATGGAAATGTTAATGGATTCCAACTATTTCCCAATAAAGGATCATTAAAATCTAATACGATTGTATTATATTTTTCCTCTTTTAATTTACTTGCTACTCTTTCGTATAGTTCTCCTCTTGGATCATTTACTAAAAATGTTTCTCCTGCCATGATAGATAGTTTAATCATAGGTAAGATAACAGATTGTGTTTTTCCACTACCTGTTGATCCTATAATCAAGTTATGTCTTTCTGTATTATCAATATATAAATTTTCATCATCATATGCGATGGGAATTCCTGATTTTTGTACCCCTGTATTTAAATTAACTCCTTCTAATTTTTCTTTGAACTCTTCTAATGTTGCCCAATTTGAAATATTCATAATATCTCTCCTTTCATCCATATTAAATCATATAAAAACCATATTATTTAAACAATAACGACTTTTTTATGCTATAATACATTTGGTGATGGATATGTTTTCTAATGAAATAGTGTTATCCTTGCTTCAGTATTTTGATCTAAATCTATATAAAAAGATTAGTATGGAAGAGTTATCTAGTATTTTTCATTATCATAAAGATTATTTAATGAGAATTTTCAAAAGAGAGATTCATTGTACAATTATTGAATATTTAAATCGAAAGAGAATATATTGTTCTCTTGATTCTTTAAAATATCATGATTCAATTTTAAATATTGCTTTAAAGTATGGTTTTTATTCTCAAGAGTATTATTGTGAAATGTTTCATAAATACTTAGGAGTTAGTCCTTCTACTTATCGAGATTATTTAAATTATGGGAGAAATCTTTCTGATTCTGTGATTTTTAATATTCAAAGACATTATTTTGATTTAGTGAAGTTTTTGAAATCTGTTGAAAAATATCAATTAAATACACCTCCTAGGAAAAGTGTATTACAATACTCTATTTTTTCATAAAAAAAGCATTTCGATTGAAATGCTTTTATTTTATAATGTTGGTCCTACTCCAGGTCCAATTGGTAATCCTATAATATACCATCCTATTAGTAATAATATCCATGTTGCGGATATGATTAAGAAATAAGGTGTTATCATTTGAAGAGATTTTCTTATGGTATATGGTTTCTCTTTTTGTAAATTATAGATATTTAAATAACCTATATAAATAACAAAGGATGCTAGTAAAGGAGTAAATCCTTTTGTCATAGAATCTCCTGCTCTCATTACAATCTGAGCAAATTCTGGAGAAATATTAGATTGCATAAACATTGGTACTACTACTGGAGAAAAGATCATCCATTTTGTAGATGGTGAGGTTACAAAGAAGTTTGCTAGTGCAATAAAGATTACTGTCACTATAATTAGTGGTATTCCTGTTAGAGATAGATGCTCTAATAGATTTGTTAACCAAATTACTACTACTGTTCCAATGTTACTTCTTCTAAATACTGCAATAAATTGACTTACTACAAATATTAAGATAAATACACTTCCAATGTTACCAAACTTTTTACTTGCGTTTTCAATGATTTCTTTATCATTCTTAATTGATTTACTACCAATACCATAAGCAATTCCTGATAGGATAAATACTAATGATACAAGATAAGTAAATCCATCTTGGAAATAAGCATTATCTCCAAATAATTGATCTAGGTATGTCTTTTCATTCATATCTAATAACATTCCTGAGAATGGTAATCCTGGAATTAAAGAATAAATAAATATTAATAATATAATTATAGATACTACTAAAGAAAAACGTAATCCTCTATGTTCATATTTTTCTCTTTCTATTTGTTTTTGCTCTTCTTCTTCTAAATCAATAACATGATACTGTTCTGTTTTAGAGAAGTTTTCTTCTACTTTATACTTTCCAATCTTTGGAGCAATAATCTTTTCAATAATAATTGTTCCTACAATCGATAATATTACTGTAGCTACTATAATAAAGAAAAGATTAGAACTCAATGGAATGTGTACATTTTCATCGATTAATTTAGCAGCTAATCTAGTATATCCCATTAAGGATATTTCCATTGATCCAATAAAGGCAGATACTCCATAACCAAAAGCTACTCCACAATAGGCTGTTATAATACCTAAAATTGGATTTCTATTATTAATAAAATAAATTAATGCAGCTAAAGGTATTAAAATAGCATAACCAACTTCATTAATTAAAGAAGAACAGGTTGCTAGCAAGATTACCAAGAATGTTAATCCTGATTTAGATAACTTACTGATATGTCTTTTTGTTAGTGTTTCAATAAATCCTGTACCTTCTCCAATTGTTATTCCTATTAATGACATTAATAGCATTCCTAATGGTCCAAAACTTAAGAAGTTTTTAGCTGCGTTACTAATCATGAATTGTATTCCATCAAAAGAGAAAAGATTTTCTACCGTTACCAATGTTGGTTCTAGTTCTTTTGATGCAATATTTACTGAATTATAGGTTGCTTGTGTCTGAAATAAACTTAATATTCCACTTAATACAACTACTAAAAATGTTAATATTAAAAATATTGTTACTGGATGAAAATAAAATTTTTTAAGTTTCCATTTTCGTTTATCTATCATATTTATCCCTTCATTCTATTATCTTTTTTAATTTTTTATTAAATTCAATTCTAGGAATCAACACCGTTCTTCCACAAGCGCGACATTTTATTTTAATATCTGCTCCTACTCTTACAATTTCCCATTCATTCGTTCCACAAGGATGTTGTTTTTTCATAACTACAATTGATCCTAATTTATATTCTTTATTTTCCATTATGCACCTCAATCTGAGTATATGGAATCTTAATTCCTGCCTTATCAAAAGCCATTTTAATTTCTTTTCTTAAGAATCTTTCTACTCCATATTGTCTCATAGATTCTGTTTCTACTGCGATTCTATAAACTACTCCTGAGGCTGCTAAATCAGCAACTCCCCATAGCTCTAAATCTCCTTTTGCATACTGAATGTTTCCATTTAATTTCTTAAATAACTTATTAATTGTTTCTTCTATTAGTTTTTCATCACATTCATATGCTACAGATACATCTACGATTGCTATAGAATTATTATTACTATAATTAATGATATTATCCATATAGTGGTTAGCAATAATCTTTGTAGCTCCTTTGAAGTTACGAATTCTTGTTGTTCGTAATCCAATAAAGATTACTTCTCCTGTAAATCCTTCTACCTCAATGGTATCTCCTACTTCATATTCTCCTTCTGTAATAATAGAGAATCCTGCGATTAAGTCTTTTGCTAAATCTTGGAATGCTAATCCGATAATTGCTGTTCCGATTCCTAATCCTGCTAAAATTGATTTTACATTAATACCAAATACAGAAAGTACAGATAATAAAACTAAAATTATAATGATATATTTCACAATATTTGTTAATAATATACCAATTGTTTTAATTCTTTGTTTTTGGGTTCCTTTTAGAATTCTTTTATCTAATCCTTTTACGATTACATTCTTAAGAATTCTAAATATAATATATCCTATTATTATATATGCTATTGGTTTAATAATTAATGCTAAATCAATAATTTTACCAGCAATTGTTACTTTCATATTATTTACCTACCTCAATATTCATATATTCTAGTAATCTATTTAAATCATTTGCATTTACAAAGTGAATTTCAATCTTATTTTTCTTAATCACTACTTTTGTACCTAATTTCTCACTTAACTCTTCTTGTAAATAACTATATTCATTTTCTGGTTTTACTCTTTGTTTTTGAGGATTTGTTTTTGCTATTTGAGGTTTTTGTGTTATTTCTTCTAATTGTCTAACACTAATTCCTTCTTTTACAATTTTATTTACTAATTCTTGTTGTTGAGATAAATCACTCATTTTACTTAATACACGAGCATGTCCCATTGAAATATTATTATTCACAATTTCAGTTTGAATAGATTCTGGTAAAGATAAGATTCCTATCATATTGGTAATATGACTTCTACTCTTTCCTAAGCGTCTTGCTAATTCTTCTTGAGTTAAAGCTAGCGTTTCTTGTAATTTTTTATAAGCATTTGCTTCTTCAATTGCATTTAAATCTTCTCTTTGTAAGTTTTCAAGTAAAGCAATTTCCATCATTTGAGTATCATTGAAATCTCTTATTATTGCTGGAATTTCTGTTAATCCTGCCATGATAGATGCTTTTACTCTACGTTCACCTGCAATAATTTCATATCCTTTAATGGACTTTTTCACAATAATTGGTTGAAATACTCCATGTTCTTTGATAGAACTTGCTAATTCTTTTAAAGCCTCTTCATCAAAATTCTTTCTAGGCTGATATGGGTTACTTCTTAATTCATCAAGTTTTACCATAGTAATTTCTTCTTTTGGTGTATCATTTACAATCTTTTCTTCTACTGTTGTATAGTCTAGAATTTCTTCTGTATTAAATAATTCTTCTAATCCTCTTCCTAATGCTCTTCTTTTAGGAATTCCTGTTTCATTTAAATTAGTTTCCATTTCTCTCAATCACTTCCTTTGCTAGATTTAAATATGCTTCTGATCCTCTACTTTTAGGATCATAAGCAACGATTGGTTCTCCATGAGATGGAGCTTCTGTTAATCTTACCAATCTAGGAATAATTGTGTTATATACTTTTTCTTTAAAGAAACTTCTGATATCCTCTACTACTTCAAATCCTAAGTTTGTTCTAGAATCTAACATTGTTAGTAAAACTCCTTCAATATATAATTCTGGATTATAATCTCTTTGTGATATTCTAATTGTCTTTAATAACTGAGCAATTCCTTCTAGTGCAAAGAATTCACATTGTACTGGAATAATCACAGAATTAGAAGCAGATAAAGCATTATCTGTTATTCTTGATAATGATGGTGGACAATCAATAATAATAAAGTCAAAGCTATCTCTTATTTCGTTTAAACATATTTTTAATTGATTTGCTTTTTGAAAATTAATATTATGAATTCCTTTATCAATAAGTTCTTTTTCTACTCCTGCTAAATTAATAGTTGCTGGAACGATAAATAAGTTTCTAAATTTTGTTTTAATAATAGCTTCTGATATATTACAATCTCCTATTAAAACATCTAAAATACTTCTTTTTATTTCACCCTTATTAATTCCTACACCTGTTGTTGCATTTCCTTGTGGGTCAAGGTCAATTAATAGGATTTTCTTTCCTAATACTGCTAAGGATGCAGAAAGATTTATACTGGTTGTGGTTTTTCCAACGCCACCTTTTTGATTTGCTATTGATATTACCTTTCCCATCTAATCACCCATTTTCCATATTCGAAATTATTGTATCAAAGATTATCTTATTTTACAATTTTTTCATAAAAAAAGTAGATTTTTTAAATCTACTATTTTTCTATTTTTATAATAACTTGATAAGACTTTTCAAAATTCATTTCATTTGTTGTTACATTTATTCCATGTTCTTTTAAATCTTCTATTAGTTTTCTTATTTTATGTGTTGCATCTTCAACAGTATATGGACCAGATGAAATTGGTTCAACTGGATCAACTGGTTCTATGCTTCTTCCTGATTCTCTACTTTCTGCATTTGCTAAGAACATACTATTATCCATTGAATTAATAATTGTTGATTGTTTATTCATAGAAGGTATATCTGGCATTTTAAAATAATCAGAGTTTCTTTCTATGATTTCTTCTCCTGGATCTGTCTTTACAATCTTTTCTGCAGGAGTAATAAATTGATTAGAAGGTTTTGATGAGGTTGGATTTCCTAAATTTAATAAACTATCTAAATCTGCTGCTCCTCCCTTTTTAGGATTAACATTTGTAGACGTTTCTCTTTCTTTTTGAACATCTACTGTTGTCATAGCTGGATTTAAATTGAATGTATCAGGTATTCTTTCATCTTCTTCTTTTCCAATTTCTCCATAATTTATGAATTTGTTACTCATACTATCTTCCTCTCCTTCCGGTGGTGCGATTGTTACCTTACCATAATTTGATTTATCTTCTGGTAAATCTGTTGTTGGACTCAATGGTTTGCTATTAACAAATGCACCAGGTGATGCAATCTGTTGTGGTATATCAACTAGTGATTTATTATCTGAGTCCTCTTGAGAGGTTTCTTTCTTTGGAAAATCATTTTTTATTTCTTCTTCTAAAGCTCTAACACTCATTTTTGTATCAATTACTTTCTTTAGAAGTTCTTTTTGTTTTTCAGGATCTGCTACATTTAATAATCCCCTTGCATGTCTTTCAGATATTTCTTCTTTTAGCAATGCTGATTGGATTTCTTCTGGTAGTGTTAACAATCTAATCTTATTAGCAACAGCTGATTGGCTTTTTCCCATTGTCTTTGCTAATTCTTCTTGTGTCATTTGATCAATTTCTAATATTTTTTGATAAGTTCTTGCTTCCTCAATTGGATTTAAGTTCTTTCTTTGTAGATTTTCTAGTAAAGCTACTTTTGAACTTTCTTTATCATCTAAATCTCTAACAATTGCTGGAATTTTAGTAAGTCCTGCTAAAGCAGAAGCTTTATATCTTCTTTCACCAGCAATGATTTCATATTTACCATTTACTCTTCTTACAATTATAGGTTGTATTACTCCGTGTTCTTTTATGGAAATCGCTAATTCTTTTAAGGCTCTTTCATCAAACACTTCTCTAGGTTGAAATCTATTAGGGATAATATCATCTAAATAAATTTGTAGTATTTCATCTTTTTGTTCTGGATACATAAAAAATCCCCTCTCCTTATTCTTTTTTATAATCTACCTATATTAACATTATAGAGGATTTTTTTATTTCTTTCAACTGCTTTTTAAAAAAATAAAGCATGCGATGCATACTTTATTTATTCCTTATCATTACTAAGCTTCTTTGACTATTTTCTTTTGGAAGTAAGAACTTTTCTACTTTTATTATGTGATATTTTCTAGAAATCTTTTTTTCCACAGTTTCTGTTAATTCTTCTTCAATATTTCCTTTCATTGCTACAAAAACTCCGTCTTTTGCAACTAAGTGCATTGTATAGTCTACTAATTTTTCAATATTTGCTACTGCTCTTGAGGTTACTATATCAAAAGATCCTTTATAATCTTCTCCTCTAGAATGAATTGCTTCTATATTATCTAGTCCTAGTTCTTTTATGATTTCATTTAAGTAATTTACTCTTTTTAAAAGAGAATCAATTAATGTTACCTTAAGGTTTGGAAATACTATTTTTAATACAACTCCTGGAAATCCAGCTCCTGTACCAACATCACATAATGTTTTTACTTCTTTTAAATTAACTACTTTATTTAAAGTTAAACTATCATAAAAATGTTTCAAATAAACATCTTTTTCTTCAGTAATTCTTGTTAAATTAATCTTTTCATTCCATTCTATCATTAAATGATAAAACTTATCTAATTGATTTAATTGATCATCTGTAATCTCTATGTTTATTTCTTTTAAAGCCTGTACAAACTCTTCTTTATTCATCTTTTCCATACTCCTTCTTTAAATAAACAGATAGAATAGAAATATCAGATGGATTTACTCCACTAATACGAATTGCTTGAGCTATTGTTGCAGGTCTTACTTCTTTTAGTTTTTGTCTTGCTTCAGAAGCAATATTATTTACTTTATCATAATCGATATCTTGTGGAATTTGTTTTTTCTCTAGTTTTAACATTTTTTCTGCTTCATTGTAAGCTTTTACTATATACCCTTCATATTTTAAATAGATTTCTACTTGTTCTTTTATTTCTTCATCATATGGGAATTTTGTGAATTTTTCTAAGAATTCTACAGATATTTCTGGTCTTCTTAATAAATTATCAAATGTCATTGTAGCATTAGGAACTGGTATTTTGTTTTCTTTAAATACTTTTTCCACAGATTCTGTGATTTTTAATCTTTGTCCTTTTAACCATTCTAGACATTCTCTTATATTATTTTCTTTTTGATTTAATCTAGATATTTGTTCTTCATCTATTAATCCAACTTCATATCCATATCTTCTTAGTCTTTGATCTGCATTATCACTTCTAAGAAGTAATCTAAATTCTGCTCTAGAAGTTAATAATCTATATGGATCTCTAATTCCTTTTGTAATTAAATCATCAATTAATACTCCAATATATGCTTCATTTCTTTTTAATACTAATGGATCTTTTCCTTCTAATTTTAAACAAGCATTAATACCAGCCATTAATCCTTGACATGCTGCTTCTTCATAACCACTTGTTCCATTTATTTGTCCTGCAGTAAATAGATTTTCTAATATTTTGGTTTCTAGAGATGCTTTTAATTGTGTTGGATAAATAGCATCATATTCTATCGCATATCCATATTTTAATATCTTAGCATGTTCAAATCCTGGAAGGGAATGTACCATTAATTCTTGTACTTCAGGAGGCATTGATGTTGAAAATCCTTGAAGATACATATCATCGTAATATCTACTTTCTGGTTCAATAAATAGTTGATGACGTTCTTTATCACTAAATCTTACAACTTTATCTTCAATGGATGGACAATATCTAGGTCCAATTCCTTCTATATCATCTAACGCTCCATACATAGACGATTTATTTAAATTTTC
>JAEEGL012410307.1_pt1 | contig 26695 bp, 24 predicted proteins | sample 9134231 | NCBI WGS metagenome assembly JAEEGL01 (sample SAMN16246548, study PRJNA631951) | gut metagenome | biome: gut microbiome; feature: rumen; material: fiber-attached | host: Bos | place: Iran: Karaj | collected 2018-10 | reverse complement strand
GTGGGGACACTCTCGCTGACGCCCGACAACAAGTTGTGCGCCTTCGAATACGCCCCCTCGTGGCTGGCCGAAGGCTTCAGCATCTCGCCTTTGGAACTGCCGCTGCAGCCCGGCCTGTTTCTGGCGAAGCCTACCCCCTACTACGGCAACTTCGGCATCTTCGAGGACTGCCTGCCCGACGGCTACGGGCGCTATCTGCTCCACAAAATACTGCTGAAGGAAGGCATCGACGACGCCAAGCTGTCGGCGCTTGACCGTTTGAGTCTCGTCGGGGCCGGAGGCATGGGCGCGCTCACCTTCGAGCCCGCCACCGTCATACAGCGGGGAGAGGAGTTGAAGGACTTCGATCTGCTGCAGGCCAAAGCTCTGGAGGTGCTCCGGGAGAAGCAGGACAACGATGCCGGCCTCCTTCTGTATAACAGCGGCAACAGCGGCGGCGCACGCCCCAAAGCGGTGTTCACGGACGAGACGGGCCACTGGCTGGTGAAGTTCCGCCACACCTACGACCCGAAAGATATCGGCCCCCAGGAGTATCACTACAACGAGACGGCGCACAAGTGCGGCATCACAGTGCCCGACTTCCGCCTGATCCACGACAAATATTTTGCTTCGCGCCGCTTCGACATCGGCGCCGACGGCCGCAGGCTACACACGGCGACGGCCGGCGGACTGCTGTGCATCCCGCTTTCCAGTCCGGTTCTCGACTACGGCAATCTGCTGGCACTGACCGGATTCCTGACACAGAATCCACGCGATGTGGAGGAAATGTTCCGACGCATGGTGTTCAACTATCTCACCGACAACAAGGATGACCATTGCAAGAACTTCAGCTTCCTCGTCAAGCGTGGCGAGAGCGGCTATCGCTGGCACCTCGCCCCGGCCTACGACCTGACGCTGAGCACGGAGGGATACAACGGCGAGCATGCCACATCGGTCAACGGCACAGGACGCCCCACCCTCAGCGACTTCATTGCCGTCGGCAACAAGGTGAAGATGAGCGAACGGCACTGCAGAGAGCTCGTTGAAGAAGTCACCGCCTCATGCGGCAATCTCATCCGATACGTAATAGCTAAATAACAACTACCCCACCTCACGTCAACTCAGCACCCAGATCAACAGCGCTACGATGAGGATGATGATGAGAAGCGCCGTGCCAAGGCAGCACTTCATCCCCGAAAGCACCGAAGGCACCCAGGCCCTCTACGAGGGCGTCACCTTCGAGAGGGAAAGGGACTAAGCGTCGATTCGTTGGCCTATACTATTTTATATCTCCCCAAAATGGTAATACTCCTTCATATCAGCAGGCAATTCTGCACGCGGCTCGATGTTCATAGGATAAATTGAGAGCTTCCCATCCTGCACCTTTGGATAAGCACGCTCTAATGCCAAAACCCTCTCTTTCTTCACATACTCACTCTGTGCTGCATTCTCAGACCAGCAAAGTATAAATAGATCTGCAGAGTTTATATAATCTTGAATAACCAAAGGGAAAATATCCCCAGGCTTCAGGTAACTGCGGTCAAAGAAGTGCGGTACTCCACCCATCGCCAATCCTTCATGCAGAAACTTCACCTTCGATTCATCCTGATGAGAATACGAGATAAACACCTTATTGTACTTATGGGCAATAATCTCCGGATTCAGTTGCCGTGGAGCATCAACAATCCTTGTGATGAACCGCATTTCTCCAACAGGTACTCCATTGACTGTCAGCATCGCCACACAGCTCAGTTCACCCACCCCAATATCCTTGGGCACAAAGTAATCAAAGCTACACTTTGTAAATGAACCTTGCCAAACCACACTCTTCTTGTCTGACATCAGTAGCGTCTCGCCATAGATATTCAACTGCACATCTACGTTGTCCCCTTTCTTCAGTTTGCATTGCAGCGGAATATAATCCCGTCGCTCCGCTTCTTTATCTGATTCTAGTGCCAATGTCTTCACCTTCTCTGTTTCCTCAAAGAGATGGAGATATATTTGAACCAGCATTTGAGATTTTGGCTTTACTTCTGCCGGGGCGAAGATGGAGGAATACACTTCATCATACTTTTTCGTATCTTTATTCCTTCCACAAAACCACCCACTGATACCACCAACAATCGCTCCTATTGGCCCGCCTAAAATCATAGGTAAAGCCCCACCAATAGCAGCACCTTTTCTCATACATTCATCATCTGAAGGCTGAAAGCCTTTGGAATTCATTTCTAGTGAGGGAGAAAATGAAATAGGAGCAGAGTCTATTTTTCTCATCTTTTCACTCAAAAGCTTTAAATGCTCGAAAGCCTCTTTATAATGTAATCCATGAGGAAATTGTTCCAAATAGCGTTTTATTGATTCTGTCGAACCTTCATGAATAGCTTCATGCCATGATTTCTCGTCATTCCCTATATATTGCTCAGTTTCGTTAGCAAGCTGTTGGAATCCATACTCCCATTCTTCACGAATATTTCTTACCCTTGAACTCAATTTTGCAAGTTCTGACTTCCGTACATCGTGAGAATATTTATGGAATTTCCTAAAATCATCAAGACGAGACACTATTTGTTGTTGACTCCTTTCAAGATAATTTACAAACCGATATGCCATATTCTTCACTTCATCCCCCGTGTGACGTGATAACAGTTTATTCACATCACTTCTGATGTTAGAATATGCTCTACTTATTTCCTTCTTCAGCTGTTCAATTGTTTCATCATCAAAATCAGAGAGAAATGATATTAAGTCTTCTTTGTAGTTATCTATAGTTAAGCATTGCTTATCCCTTAACCAGATGGGAAGATTGTGTGGATTGATACCAGTCGATAGGATGTTGACAATTTTAGCATTGGGCTTATGCCCCGTATTTATGTCGTTGATGAATGTGTGCCACTCTGCTGCAACATATGGAGTTTCGAGATAACGAATGTCTGTAGCGAAAACAACCATATTTTGACAAACATTGATTACCTCACCAATAAGTGCAGTATATTGGTCTATTCCCACTTCTTTAATAGATGAGTCTGCAAGAAAAGGCTTAAATCCCTTGTATAACAGGAAGTCATACAGCTCATGCGCCAATCCATAATCCTGACTCTTGCAAGAGATGAAAACATCAAATCCTCTTTCATAAATCTCCGTACGAATTCTACTCAATATATTTGACAATCTGATTCCTCTAGTACCTACCAATTTAAAGATCTCTAAGACGACACTTGCATATCTATATCTATATTGTATTTGTTCAACTATAGATTTACCGGTCTGAGAGTTAAGAGACATATTGAGCCGATCAATCGTTTTATTCTCCAATAATATCAACTCTTGCTCTTTATTTTCTTCACTTGGTTGTAGGGGGCTTTCACGTAGTCTATCCCTCAGTTTTTCTATACCCGAATTACAGTCTTCTGTTTGTTCTGCCATTCCTAATACCACAAACTCCTCTTTTTTTGCCTCTAATTCACGTAGGGTATTAGTCCACTTTTCTCGTCTTTTAATCTGATTCTGATATTTTTGAAGATCTTGCTGATAACGGGAAAGGATAGATTCTTTATCCTCAATATACGAATGAAGGATATTCAGTGGAGTTAAAAAACTCTCAAAATCTTGATAATCGTGTATTGAAAAGACTTGTGGCTCTTCCCTGCTGTTTTTGCCAACTAGGATAAAAGCTGGAAGATTTGAACGAAGAATGCCAAAATGTCGACATATATCATCTGCCGTTTCCATTGTCATGCTTACCCCTTCTCCATAAAGCGGTTCCCAGTCAGATATGTTTTTAACCCATCGAGTAAGGCTTTCGTTCATGCTGTCAGAAGCATCTTTGATGAAATAGAAAAAACAAATTCTGTCTCCTGTGATTCTATCTATCCTTTTAGCATTATCAACGATTTCCTTTAAAATGGCTCTGTCATTTCCATCGAAACTGCTAACAAAGAGTAGCATCAAATCATACTTGCCTTGATTGTAAAATCTATTAAGTACTTGTTCGAAATTAAGCGGAGTTACAAACATACTATACTTGTTTCATGTAATTGTTAACTGGTTTAATTCTCAACGACATTGAATCTTTAACGCATAATATCGCTGATGCATCGTATCGCTGCGATTTATTGCGGAAATGATTACTTTTTCAAATTGTTCGCCGCTCTCAATGCCTTCCAAATCCATCCAACAGGACGCGCCTGTAGTGAGTTCCACATCCTGCTTTATCGCCTTGACGCGCTCCAGGTCATGGCGACTGTAACTGATGAATATATCGTGTTTATTCTCTGGCATTCTTCACAATCTTATATCCCAATGTCATTAACAACTTTAGAGTGTCTTCTGCCATGATGCGGTCGTACTGTTTCTCCGATTCCGGCAGCTGAGCATACGGCACCATGTCCGGAGTCTCCAGCTTCGCATCATCCCTTTTGGGACCATAAGTCCATCCTTCGCTCTGACGCTCCAGCGCCCAGCGATCATGGGCGTTCTCCGCAATAGCCTCACGGAGATCATCGATCTCATCAGGCAGATCAACATCGCGTAAATCAATTAACTCCGGAAAGTATGTTCTCACGTCTTGAGGAAAAGCCGTCATACAAACGCCTCCCATGGCGTCCCAAGCCTCTACGAATGAATCAATGGGAAATGACTGTACCTCATTCCGGTCGGGGACAAACAAGTCTACAATATCCGTAATCTGGTTGGCCCTGACAACAACAGTTGCCGTCTCTCCCTGGCTTTGACTGTCAAACAAAGAAGCCTTGACAACAGGAATAACGACGCCGCCTTTCCTCAACGCGGTAAACATCGTGGCAGCATTCACTGTGCTGCGTTCGAATATTCTGTAATTTGCCTCTTCGAAAGACGCTGCTTTAATATTATGCTTGTCTATGGCAAATTTAATACACTCCTCAAGATTTCTCGCATTCATGGTATCACAAATCAGGTCGTTTATTGTTAATCTGTTGATCAATTATACGTTTTTACACGGTATTTCATTAATATATAACTCAAAACCGGCCCCAATTTATTAAAATAAATTAACATATCGGGTAATAATACATCTAATATCAGCAAGAAAATGCTCAATAGCATAAAATATAAGCATAAAGAACAATTACCACCCCCAAAAGGGAGGTTGGCAAAATCAAAAAGGGGGATTGAGCTAGATCAAAATGGACAAAGTCCCAAGGCGGATGTGCCATATACGTAGCAAAGGATTACCCAAGGCTTGCGAAAAGTATGCAAAATGCCCTATTTCAGCATCCAAATCAACAGCGCCACCATGAGGAAGACAACAAGAATGGGTGGGAAAGCTCCTATTTAGTCACCCTCTCCTAACCTGCAGATATTTCTTACTACGTTAATGACTTCCCAATAAGAACTACCGGTATTCTTGTATGGTTTACATTTTACCTTTCCTTCTTTATCATAATAGAAGAAAAAATGTTCGTCGGAAGGAATGTTGTCTACTACATTGAATTGAGGTAATGCTTGGCAGACTCCAGCATATTTGGTTTTGTTGTTAACTATGTAGATTACCTTTGTTTTTATGATTTCAGACTGAGCAATCTCCCAGACACAATTAGGTCTGTCATTTACTAAGATAATGACACCTTTTGCTTTATACATAAGTTCTCGGACGTCAGACTGCCATGATTCGTTGTCCAAATACACACGTGTTGCTCCACTTTGATTTATGAGTTCTTCTGGTCTTCCCACCGTATAAGCATTTTGGACAAATGATAATCTCCGCATGAACTGATGCTCTGAAAAACAATCTTTCCTCTTGTTTTTTTCTTGGTATGAAACAGAAAGATCATTGTCACTGCCATATCCACGTAGAAATAGTACATAATCCTTTTTTACGTCTTTACTCGTTATCGACGTCACAACCTCGTATGGAGAATATGAAGAATCTGTCAGCATCAGGACTATGTAAAAAATACAACTGATAAAAAACATGAGCCAAAAAATTGGTGAAGAAAAATATTCACTCTCTCGACCAGGCGTATTAAGATGCAATAAATCGTGAGTTACAAACTCAAATATACACATCGTGCCAATTATAGCAAAAATACAGAAGAGTAGTTTTTCAACAACCAGCAACCGCTTATAGGTATTTCTATATATGCATGAATCCGAAGCACTAGTGCTCTGCTTAATCTTTTTGGAAAAATGAGCAGAAAGTATTTGGGTGTAGACTGTACACAACAACCAACATAATGTTGATGTAATTATAATCACAAAGAAAGAAAATGCTAATCCCATACTATTTATTGTTTAGATTATGTTTTGATTGGGGCATAAAAAACAATCCTAAAGACAGATACAACAATGCAAAACCAAGGTTATGAATTAGATTGGTCGCAGTCATATATTCAATATAATAATCTCTGGAATATACGATAATCACAAGTGGAGTGATAATTGGGCTTAATGCAATGATAAAATTTAAGATACAAGACCACCAAACAAAAGAAAATTTCTTTGAGAGTTTAATGATTTGTCCAAATATTATCAGTTTAAGAATCGTCAATGTTGCAGTATTAAAATACTGTATTATCCCATAAGTCTGCATATAATGTTCATATTTCTCTCTCAATGAATAGTCTTGAGAGGTTAATATCTGATGCTGATCAACGGATAATAAGTTAATAAAGATAGAGAACAGAACAAATGTCCATAAAATAGTTTTCAGTGGCATGTTTGAAGGACACTTGACCAAATAGAATATAATAGGGAATAATGCAGCCAATGACAATACACTCCAAATATAAATATTAATCTGCAGCGATATTAATGCCATAAATGCAAATGACAAATACAACAGTGCACCAGCCCCAAATGTATAACCGATTATTTTCATTTTAATCATCCAGTTTACTTTCCATCTCATTATAAATATCACGAACTACTTTTCGCCTTAGAAGGTAGAATACAATCGTTCCAACTCCAAATGCATACCAAAAAGGCAAATAATCCCGATCTTCCATTCTTATTCCCATTATTGAAGTATATCGGTCAAGTAGTTCCATACCTTCAATCAAAAAAGCTCCTGCACATGCAATGAATAAACCAGTAATAACTCCGATGCTACGATTTCGAAGCGGTTTGTTTTTAAAATAATCTGCCATAATAGATACAAGTTAGTGAAACATTATGTGTTATTGTCTATTTCAATCTTCCGAGTGTATATATACCGTTTAATCGAATCACTTGGTTTCCCACATTCTGGACATGATATCTCTATTTGCTTCATCTTAAAATTAATTTAGAATTACGTATTAAATTCTTTAAGTCATACCAAGAGGAGAGACGCGATTGTATTCTATGAGGAGTCCTTCAAATCTGATTGTTTATTGTTTATCTGCTGATTAATTAAGCGTTTTAATATGATATTTCGTTTATATATAGTTCAAAATCGGCGTCAAATTATTAAAATAAATCAACATATCAACTATAACAATCACTTTTCTTTGATGTAATATGTTAAATAGCATAAAAACAGAAAAAAAAACAATATAGCATAACTGTATTAGAGAAAAATATGTATTTTTGTAAAAAATAAAAAATATTATAGATGAATTTCAGCAGTTTAAAAAGGTTTTTATGCCATTTTACCTTATCAGCCAGTGCCCAGAAAAAAAATGAAGCAGAAAGCGCTCAGATTATACAACTGTGCAAGAATGGAACAGAATTCAACAAACAGGGTGACTTTAAGGCGGCTCAGCTTACCTATAACGATGCTATTAATAAGGCGAAATCACTCTCCAGCGACAATGACCATCTCCTCGCTCTTTGCTACGAGTTGTACGGCGACAATTATTATGAGTGGCGGGTCTGGGGAGCCGGTTCGACCTTGAATTATGCTGATGCCAAAAAATATTATGTTGAGGCGGCGCGCATATGGTATGCCGCTAAAGGCGGGAACGGTCCAGAGGTGAGACGCATCTATAACAAGATTGGAGCGTGCTGGTATAAACTGGAAAACGATGAAGATGCATCCAAATGGTTTAATGATGCCCTTACCGTGCATGAAAGTACCATCAGCGGCTCCCTAAACCACATTTCTCTCACCTATAGGGTGCTGTTTGTCATCTACTTAGACATCGTAAACTACTTCTACTCAGAGCGTGACTACAACATCACAAAGTTTTACCTTGAAGAACTACTCGCCTTGGAGAAACTTATCAATGGAACATTAACAGATATTTATGAGAAGTTGCAGCATCAACTAGAGCTGCTTGAGAAGGAAAGATTACAGGATCAAATATAATACAAACAGACCATTATACTATGCTTTGAGAGGCAACTTCAGAGCGTCTCAAAGACGATTCTGCGATTTTAACAACCTAACTACAGTAATGGCATAACAACAAATGACCATCATTATCTCGTAAATGCATGCCGTTACCTTGGCAATAGTTCCACATTTCACAAGTTTTACACAGGCCGGTTTTCATCCATTCACGGTTTCTGTACAGCTCAAACTTCTGATTCCAAATATCTGTAAATTTGTCTCGGTAGATATTACCCTGATGATAATGGGTGCGCATGCTGAGACATCCTGATATAGACCCGTCTGCCAACACAGACGCGACATTGATACCTGATTGGCAGAAATAAGGATAGTCACGTACTTTTAATTCGTAATCACCCAAGAAACCTTCGCAACTGTAACTGAGGTGTATCGTCCCTTCCTTTCTGACCTTTACAATAAAATCCATCAGACCCCGGAATTGAAGGTTGCTCAATTGTAAATCATCATGAGCAGCAGCACGTCCCATGGGAACGATGGTGAAAATACGCCAGTCTCGGACTCCTATATCAATAAGATATTGTTTGAAAGAATCCAAACGTTCAAAATTCTTTTGGTTGACACATGTGATTACATCCCATGTTATATTCTTGTTTACGAGAATTTTAATCGCTCTTTCTGCCAACAAAAAGCTTCTCTGGCTACCCCTAAGCCAATTATGTGCATCCGCGAATCCATCCAAGCTTATTGCAATAGTTTCCAATCCTGCGTCCAAGAGCTGGTCACACAACTTCTCATCAAGCAAAAATCCATTACTCACCATTCCCCAATGAAACCCTTTCCCCCGAATTGCCTTCCCACAAACACAAATGTCCTTTCTGACAAGAGGCTCTCCACCTGTGGTGACAACAAGTATCTTTTCTGCATCCATCACAGAACGTACATCATCTAACACCAAGAGAAAATCCTCCAGCGGCATGTCCTGCATATCAGATGTGGCTCTGCAATCACTGCCACAATGGAGACAATTTAAATTGCATCTAAGCGTACACTCCCAAAACAGTTGTTGGAGGACATGACTTTCAGTGCGTTTTTGATATTGAGCGCAGACATAGTCTAAGTGTAATTGTTTTATTATACCCGGGCGGGGAAGATGTGCCATCTCTCTTAATCAAACAATAATAACCAAGCAAGGATAATTCCTGATATTATAACGAGTATCAAAACAACGAACAAACATGATCGTTGTTTTTGTGTTGGAGGCGGTCCATATACTGTAGGTTGCGGTCTTTGATACGACTCTAATTCAATTGGAGGTGGCCCATATACAGCAGGTTCCGGCTCTTGATATGAGTGCCTGTCAATTGGGGGTGGTCCATAAACACATCCCTGCATATCTCGCTCGTAATCCTTTTCCATAAAAATTCTTTTTGTTAATTATTAATATACCACAATCGTGTCTTCGTATATTACTTGGTCATCCAAGGGTTCTGTTTGCTTTGCGCATTTCGAAATAGTGGCGAGGCAGAAAATAATACCGAACAGGACGCTCATCACTACAGTCATTCGTTTCCAGAGAGGCCACTTATACTGATAGCCGCTCATCAAACGACGCACGTTTCGCAGAATCGCTAATCCCACGATGCCCAAGCCCCCGCCTATCACGGTTATTGCACCTGTCTTGGAATACTCAATGGCCCAGCCACACAGTAATACGATAACCGCTACAACAAGAAATATGGCAACAGTCTTCGCTATTTGTTTATTCATGTCTTCCTGAATTTTCTGTCTACGCAGACTGGGAACTTCCGGATCCTGTTGTTTTTCTGAGGTAAACAGTTCCACTCCTGTGTCTTGCTCTGCAATATGATAGACATCTCTACGTGAAACTTCTTCATCGAACCTCTCTAACATTTTATCCGAAGGCAACTCCAATTTCGGAGCAGCACCTATATTGTACCCACCATATATCCAATCCAATCTGTTCAATACATACATGGCGTAAAGATGAAGCTCTTTCCGGTAAACGTCACGAACATCGGAGATTTGCTCTTCTCCCAAACCTCTTTGACTCAGCAGAGCCCAAAGATCGTCGGCATCATACAGACCGGCGTTATGCAGGATATGCAACTCGTTAACATCATCTGCATCCAACATTTTCGAGGTGTCATTCAGCCTTTTATACCATTCCTCTTCCTGCAGGTGGTTGTTTTGCATCAAACACAATACATCTCTCAATGCTTCGACAAACAAACGCTCGTTGTTGAATAACTGAGGATCACTCCACTCCCAACCGCAGTCCTCACGATGTAATATCAGTCTTTTATCAGACCTCTCGTAGTAAAAATAGGCATTATGTGTCACATAATCCCCTTCCTCATCAATGTCATATATGGTAGATGGAATATATTTTGTGGACTGGTACAGGATAATCGCTTCCTGACACAGTGCTTTATATTCATAACTGACAGATAGGTCTTCTTTGGGAAAAATCAGATAAAATGAACCGGATTCGACTGTCAGCCTCCTTTCACCGTTGAACGACCTGTTTATCAGTCTATCATAAATCACGTCACCAAAATCCTCATTTACATCTTCAAGCAAAGCAAATTGACCGCTAGTCAATAATAGTGCAGACATAAATGTCTTGACGGTATAGTAGAGCCGCCAATTAATACGCTTGAATTGAAGAGGATATAATTTATAGACCATTCAGATTCTACAGTTAACAGTTATTTATTGCATACAGAGTCGCCAGAGTTTGTTGCCTGCCCAGATCCTTGCTCAAGCGGATAAAATCTTCATCACAGGCGTTCGGCAAATCAAACCACGAACCCATACCGCCCCCCATCATGCTCATTTTGTCTGCATGAATATAGCGCGCAAAGTGTTCCGGAATCGGCGGGACACTTTTATCGGGATGTAACGGTATTGTCTCATCCAGACAGGCTGCCGCCTGAGAGAAATAGTCACCCCACCACTGATATGCACATTGATAGGCAAAAGTCGCGATGTTTTGGAGGGCATTAAGAAATTGTGTTCTATTATCCATAAACACTGGCAAGTGCGTTGCTTCTGGCAATATCCGCTCATCCATCCAAAACTCCTCCTGCTCATTCAGCGTGGCGACATAACAAATGACTTGTCCGGAAATGAATTTTACTACGACTGCAGCATGCACATCTGGAGGCAAGATGTTATTATCAATCTGGTCTGTAAGATATTGCACGTCTTCCACATCGGACTGCAGAAAGCGTGCCATCCACTGATTCACAGGCAGTTCCCATGAAGATATCGGAATCAGACGTCCGTCTCGTTTACCCAAGCGTGTACGCAAATTCACGGTGATTTCCATCATCACTCGGGTCAAACTGAAACGATTCAGCGCAAGAATGGTTGCCAATGACGGTTTCTCTTCTTCTCTGGTCTCTGTCACGGGAGTTTCGGGTTGCGCATTATCACTGTGGTTTGCAGAATGGGCAGAATTATATCGGGGACCATTTTCTTTCAATTCGTACCAAGGAACAAAATTTTTCATATTTAACTGCGTGTTTAGTTCACAAATATATTTTTTAATCACCTATCACACGTCCTTGTTTGTCTATGTATACCCACTCATCCTTTCTGAAGAAGTGTTTTTTCACTAACACCTTTGCCTTGCCGTTCTTAAAAAATTCTGCTTGCTTCCATTGGCAAGGAATTATCAGTGTTCCACTTTTATCGATATATCCCAAGCGATCATTGAAATCCTGAACGACGGCCCTGTCTTCGCTGAAAGCCCAAACATTTTTCCATTGACAGGAAATGATTATTTTACCGGTTTTATCTATATAGCCGCACTTACCGTCTGTATTCTGAACGCCAATAAGCCCTTCTCCTATATCACCCATACCTCTCCAGACACAGGGAATAACGAGCGCACCTCGCCGGTCTATCATACCCATCATGCCGTCTTTCATCACTCTGGCCATTCCTTCCTGAAACGGCCACGACTCATCCCACGTTCGCGGAATGACATGCTGTCCGGCAACATCGACATAACCACATTTGTTGTCGTCGCCCTTCACTCCAGCCAGATACTCACTGAATTCTCCCGTAGATTTCCAGACACAAGGAATGATCTCGTTTCCCTTGGGGTTGATAAATCCAAACTTACCCGTCTTTCTGTCAACTACCCGAGCCAATCCATTGTGAAAAGGACCGATGAGGGAATACTTACCATATTCCACAATCGTCTCACCATTTCTATTGATAAGACCGTAATACGCACTGGACAAATGTAGGTGAAGATCTGTACGCAAGCCTTCTTGCACAACTTCCTGCTGGTTTCGATCGGCAACCCTACGAATTAATTCCGGAATTTCGCCGTTGTAGCCCCGTTCCCGTTCTTTTCGATTTCTGCTTTGCCGAACCATCCTCTCCACATATGCCTCACGGCTAGAGCCACAATAGCGTGCATCATAGTAAAAGTTCCAATATTCGGGATCTGTGTCATCTTCATCCGGAGATACAGATGTTGATTTTTGGGATGATTCGAACATTGGGCTGGCTCCGGAAGGGTTACCCGAATGTTCAAAATAATCTACTTCTGAAGCGCTGTAAATGTTGCCTTCTTCATCCTCCACCAATCCCGACTCCCCCAATAATCTGTACACTGGCTTACGCGATAATTTCTCCTTTTCCTTATCTAATGAGTGCTCCATAAACAATCTCTATTATCAATGTTACTCCACAACGACCTTGTACGCATATATTCTGTCTTTCGAATTCTTCACCAGAATATACGTTGTCCCTTTCGCAATACCCCGCAATACATTATCCTCATTGCTCACAACAACACCGTCAGTAAAGACAACATCCTCATCATCGATAAAGCCAGAATATGTTTCAGGCATAGTGATATTGATTACTGTGGGCTTCAGTTTATAGTATATGAAGGCACCCATTTTAGTCATCACTGCCAGGGCATTTTCCGTAAGTGTTGTTATGATCCAATTGTACCTGTGTTGATACCCATATCCGTTCGACTGCAACGTCAGCATGTTACCATACTGGAAATAAAATCCATATGTTTTTGTATTAAAGCCAGAAGCGAAATAGCTGTCATATCCTATATAGGAATTGTCTTCATTGAAGGTCAGCAGTTCGTAATATCCTCTTTCTCTGTTTCCCCACAGCCAACCGCCAACGACAGAGACGTCCTCCTCCGGCGCTTCTTTCTCCACAAAAGATACATAATCTATCTCCGATATCCATATATCCAACTCCTTCCCGTCCTTAAAATATACCCTCATCGTGTTTTGGGCCTCAGATATTCCGAGACTCAGGAAATACAGAAGGGATATCATCAATGCTCGACCCATAATTTCTATTTTGCATAAACATTATCTACAGATCAACTTATTATTCTATTTTTCATGGGAAAATCATCCAATCACCGCAAAATTAAAAATATTTTTTAACATGTTGTCAATATACTTAAACTATTTTAAAAAAAAGCGTATCTTTGTAGCTGAAACGTAGAGATTATGCCCATACACAAAGAATAAAGACGAGAAAAAACGCCATTATTTATGAGAAAAGCATTCACCATATTAATTCTTATGTGTTGTTGTTCGTTAATGCTTAATGCACAAAGGGTTAGCATACCCAAGGGAGAATACAAAAAAACAATAACAGAGAAATACCCCAATATCCCCACACAGGAGCTGTACGCACAAGCAATAGTTGTTATGTCCGACTGGACTGGAGTTGAAGGAAAATCCCGATCCGTTCTGTCTGGTAAAAATAGCAAAACACATACGGCAACATACACAGGTAAATTTTATCTTGGACGCCGAAAAGTCATGCCGGGCAAAGGACAGGATATTTGGTTGGAGTTTGCGCTAAAATTACAATGTATGGAGGGAAAAGTTCTGTTCTCGATAGTCATACCGGCAATCATATCCAAGGTTGTTAATACGAATAATGCAGCACAACAATCATTTAATACCGATAATCAGTCTGGAGATGTGTTTAAAAGTATTATTGAGAACGACAAAAGGATTGACGAGGTGGCAACAACGATACTCAAATATGCAAAAGAAAAGATGAAAGACATATTTGAGACGGAGAAACAATTGGGAAAAAAGACGCACATAGACTTTAATCCCTCTTGAACACTGAATTTTATTTCCAGTCTAAAAACATGTAAGCCCGCCTTAGATTGTTCTAAAGCGGGCTTAAATCAATTAATACATCCAGTAACTGCAATCAACCTCCCAAGAGGAAGCGTATTCACTCAAAGTAATCGAATATTTCTTGTTACCATATCGCACCTCACCTTGTGCCTTTGTATATTTATCCCTCTTTTTTTCATATGTCAAATTTATTCCAAGGTTATTATAATCTGATATTATATTATCTAAATAAGAATATATCTTCTTAGAGGAGTTTAATTGAGTCTTGTTAATCTTGTATTTATATGTCATTCGTCTTTTAAGATAAGAATCTGCCTCCTTGCTGACATAGTAGTAGAAATAGTAGAATGAGAGTCCGTGGTATGTAAGATTAGCCACATTACTGTTCTTATGATTCCATATATAGAATGTATATGGATACTTCTCTGAGCTATCATCTACTTTATATACTCCCGAAAGACTGTTCATCACGGTTTCGAAAGAATCATTCACAGGATCACAATTTCCTATTTGCATCGGTTTGGCCAACATTTCCGATAAAGTCATTTCACCAGTTATATACCTGACGCCACCACCGCTTGAAGTGCTCGAGGAATTATTTGAAGAACTTCCGGAATCATCATCCAACTTATTATATTCCTCCTTACATCTGCTATAAGCTTTGTCAAGCTCTTTAATGCTGCGATAGAAGGTATACTTGAACTCTTCCGGCGTCTTATAAAAAGCCTCAAGAACTATAGAAACAGTGGTGGTCTTCATTATAGCCTTCACGGACTTTATCGTACGATTAGTCTCATTACAAGCTCGTATCACCTTGTCTTTATCAGCTGTCTCACAACCGAGTCCGGAACGGTGGAGCTCCGTATAGAAAGGAGCACTCTCATCGATATCAATCCAATAAGAAACCCCTTCTTTTTTGAATTTAATACTATTGTCCTCATCAACGGAAGGAGAGAAACCCTCTTCGCGCAAAAAGGAGACTATCGAACTTTGAAACGCTTTTTGCTCCGAGGTCAGATCATCGGCCTCTGATGGCATTGCTGTTGCAAATGCCATCAGAGCAAGTAATATATGCTTAATTTTCATCTTATATTAAATTAAATTTGACGGTTTGCCTTATCGACAATCACCACAATGAAGGAAACATTAGGCGGCAAATTCAAAGCCTTTTTAACTTTGTTTCTAATCTCCGGAATATAAGACCTTAAATTTTCCTGAGTATCTTCATCAATGTCATACTTGGAAACATTGACCATCTTGATTGTCATCGTAACACTGTTACCGGAAGATGTTATAGATTGTATATATACACCATCAGCAGCCTTATAGGGGCATTCCTCGTTAACGGCTCTCACCTGCGCTCTCCAATCAGAGGAAGAGGAGGAGGAGGAAGAGGATGATGAGGAAGAGGATGACGACGAAGAAGAACTGCCGCCGGCTAACTGCAAGTTATTCCATGAATTAGTTGACTTATTGTACGTCTGTGATGCGAGAAGCTTTCCGCTTGCTGCGAAGTACTTCTTTATAATAGGTGTACCGTCTTCCGTATATGATGTTGTTATCTTTTGGAAGCCTGCGTCACAGTCTTTGGGCTTTCCGGATGCATCGTACAAAGAATATGACGTGGTGTTGCCGTGAGCATCATATGTGTATTTTTCCATATGTATCCCATAACACAATGTCGGCTTTCCATCCACTCCGAAATAAGCTTCTTGAGTCTTGTTGCCATTTTCGTCATACTTATATGTCACTTTGTGATAACCGGAACTACCCTTCATAGGTTTGTCTTTTTCGTCAAAATATGACTCGGAAAGTTGTTGGGATTTATTATTATACTCCATTCTGCATATGGCCCATCCTTTGCCCTTATTCATAATGAAGTTACCCTTACCGTCCTGGGCTGCAAGATAAATCACATTGCCCCATTTGTCATACTTGGCTATTCCTACGGGAACCATATCTTCAGGATCTGTGGGCTTGCCATCAACCCCGAAGAAGCACTGGCGCACAACATTCCCGAAGATGTCGTACTCATAAGTGGCACTACTCCAGCCTTCATCATTCTTACACGGCTTTTGATCTGTGCCAAAATAAGAGCACTTGGTTCTTTCACCCTTGTCATTGTATTGGTTTTTCTGTATCGCCCACTTTGCGCTTGACAGAATCAGCGAGCCATCCTTTCCATAGCGTCTCTCCTCTACACACTGATTTCTACTATTATAAGAATATGTGTATCGATGTATATTGGAACTGTTAATGGTTGCATTTCCGTTTCTGTCGTATACAGATTCCTCAGTAACATTATCATATTTATCAAACTTGCGTTTCAACAGCAGTTTGTTCGGAGCTAAAGTTCCGTCTATACCAATAGCCTTTTCCTCAATGGCGTTACCTCGCTTGTCCCTAACGTATTCTCGACCGGCAATTCCATTCACAAGTGTAAGACCGCCTTGCAAATTATAATATTTTTCGGAAATCACATTGCCGTTCTTATCATAAGTGTATTTGATTTTAGCATAATGAATACCGGATGGCATCATTGGTTTTCCCTGGATATCAAAGAATGCGCGCTCAGTGTGATTACCGTTATCATCATACGTGTCTGTCCAACCGGCAGTCCCCTCATTGCTCAAGCACAATGTTTTACCATCGGTTTTGTAAAAGGACAGCCGAGTTCTATTTCCACGTTTGTCATACTCCATGCGCATAATAGCTACATTATTATGATCCGCAACGGGTTTCAAATCTGTACCAAGGCTTATCACAGTTTTTGCAAGCTGCAGTTCATTATACTCATAACGTGCACCGACCGTGCCATCCTTGATCACACAGGGTTTTTTATCTTTTCCATAGTACACTATCTGGGTTTGATTGCCAACAGAGTCATACTCTACCTTAATACCTGCGTAACCAGAATTGATAATACACAACTTACCGTCCTTGGCATAGAACCACCTTTCTACTTCATTGCCCTTCTCGTCATTTTTACTCGTGTACCATGCGTTGCCATTAGCACAGTCAACCAGCTTACCCTCGGGATCTGTAAACGACGTTTTTGATACATAGCCATTTTCATCGTATTCATATAATCGTCCTGACGCACCCAGTCCTACTACATACATTACGCCTCTATCTTTATCCAGATATTCCTCTTTAGTGATAAATCCCCTTTCGTCATAGAAACTGTGCACGCCCGCTACACCATGCATTTTAGGATACATCAGTTTTCCGTCATGTCCCTGATGCAGAGCATATACGACATTGCCATTTTCATCATATTCCATCACATATACTCCAACACCATCTGCAGCGTCATATGCAGGCTTACGGTCTGTGGTGAGATATTCAGACTTAACCCAGTTGTCATCTGAGTCATATTCAAACGTCTTTATGCCAAGTCCCCACTTTGTGGGCTGCGGTTGACCGTCAATACCCACGTAGTGAATTTCTGTGGCACGTCCCTTATCGTCACGAATATATGTACGTCCGTATATACCATTCTCGTCGCCAACAGGAGAGTTGTCCAAACCTGCATATTTCACACTCGTGACATACCCATCCTCATCATACTCAATCCACCAGCGTGAGATTCGTCCACGGCTTTCGCTATCGTTCTCCAACAGACGTCCATAGCCTACGGTTTTGTTAGATACCACACGTTCTGTGCCATGCTCATCATTATAGTGAAAAGCCATAGTGTTCAGCTTGTCGTTATAACTCTTCACATACAGAACTTTTCCAGCCCGGTCTTTTACAACCACGCGATGAACCTTGCCATTCTCCGTGTAGAACAATTCCTGATCTATCGGTCGCTCGTTACGTTCACTTTCCCCGTCATCAATCAAATGGTCAAGGCTATTCACATGAGACACACGGAGCAACTTCCTCTTTTGATATACAAACTTATAGGAGCGGTGAATACGACCATGTTCACTGTTACTGAGTTCTCCAATACCCTGAGGAACACCCCACTGCTCAACATAGTCCTTGTAGTATTCCACCTTCACGCGGTTATAGTCCCAGATATATACACCCGCACCTATAAACAAAGCGACAATAGCAACAGCCGCAACCTTTGCCCACACACTTAACTTGGGAGGATATACTGCACGATGAAGTGCCTTTTTAAATTCTTCGCATGTCTGGTAACGGTCATTAGGATTCTTTGCCGTTGCCTTATCAACGACCTTCTGCACTCTGTCCGAAACATATTTATAGAAGGTGCGCATGCGAGGAAGCGGTTCCTCCACAACTTTCTTGTTGATATCCACTTCAGTCATAGTAGTGGTATCATAAGGAGCATTGCCTGTCAGCATCTGATGAAGCAGAACGCCCAATGAATAAATATCAGACCTTGCATCCAGATGCTCACCCTTCACTTGCTCGGGACTCATGTATGAGGGAGTACCCATCACCAGGTTATCTCCGTCCTCCTCGCCGCCGTTCTTGATAATCTTGGCAATACCGAAATCCAGCACCTTGGCAATTCCGTCGGGCGAGATTATCACATTGGCGGGTTTTATGTCTCTATGAAGAATTCCTTTCTTATGTGCATATCCAACTCCATCCAGAATCGGCTCAAAAATGGGACATATACGCTCCTCTACAACAAGTCCATTGATATTGTTGATAAAATCGTCCAAACTCTTTCCTTCGGCATATTCCATAATAAGATACACATTTCCCTTTTCGTCAATATGATAATCATGGAATGCAACAATATTGTGATGATGAAGACCAGCCAAATGCTCAGCCTCCGCTTTCAGCATATTACGCGTGAAATCGTTAACCATTTCAGCGTTTATCACCTTTATCGCAACCTTTTGGTTACTGATAAGTTTATGTTCAGCCAAATAGACAGACCCCATACCACCTCGTCCTAAAAGGGACACGATGCGGTAGTTCAGGACCTCTATTCCTATAAAATTATCTTTCATACCCTTACCCTTAGATCTTTATTTTTTTAACTCTGACTCCGCATCGTCCATCACATCCAATAACTTATAGAAAATCGTAGTGAAAGCACTGGATGATGTCAAAAACAACTCTGCACCTATAGAATAGGAGTCATCAAGAGCCGTCAGCTTTACCATCTTATACAGATTTACCTCTGGGGCATATAAGTTAATCTTTGTTTTGGTGACGGTCTCTGAGTAATTAAAGTATTTTGCCAACTTTATGTACATTGGCGACTTATTGTTGTCCGACACCAATATATAATACGTATCACCGTTTCGTTTAAACTTTATATCTCCATCGGAATCAATAGTAGGCACAAACCCTTCTGATTGCAGGAAGGATTTTAGCGAATTCCTCAAAGCCAATTGTTCAGTATTGAAAGTCTTCTCTGCAAAAGAACACACACAAAATGATGCTAAAATCGCAATTAAAAAAATTACTTTTTTCATGGTAATATTATATTAAATTTATTATGAGACAGCAGCAATAAATCCTAACAAATTCAGTCCGAAGGAAATTCCGGCAATAGTTGCGGCCGTAGATGCCCATTTGGGATGCTCGTCTTTCCATATGAAGTACATAATAAAGCCGGCAATGGGTATTATAAAAGCCAAGATGCCCCAGCCTACGGGAATACTTTCCTCTTTTACCGGCACATAGTCTCTAACAGGCTGCGAGCCACCGGCTATCGGTTGATACGACGTTTCTCCTTCAAAGGGTCTGGCACCACCAACTGGCATCATCGCATACACCTGAGACCATGGTAGAGGGACTCTGCCCGCCAAAAGGATTTCTGTTCCGGGAGCTACAGTAATTCTCTCTCCGTGAATCACGCGTCCTCCGATAACAGAACCGTTTTTGCCGACATCTTCGTATACATACCGACCTCCTACTACACTGATACGAGCATGCTCTCTACTAATCTTTTCGTTTGGAATAATGATGTCACATTGACTGCTGCGACCAATTGTAATTACCGTTTTCATTATAGTTGACTTAAAATAAAAAATATAACATTTAATCCGACACCGCCCCATGCCCAGGCTGCTGCCTGAGAAGATTTCTTGGGGTGTTCATCACGCCATACTCCCCATAAGACAAATCCAACAACAGGGGCCAATAGGCATAAAATGCACAAAAGAGGGTTCAAACTCTCATCCTGCGAAGGGACTGGAGGAACTTTCTGGGAGTTGTCAATGACATCTAATGATCCACCAGGGGAAGTCGACGAATTCGATGAGTTTTGCGCAAAAGGCGACGGGAGCCATCCTCTTCCTTTCAATTTGGAAATAACCTCTCCCCAGTTCAACGGACATTCTGAACGGGCAGCCAACAGAACTTCCGGAAGATTAACCGTTCCGTTATAGTCAATTATCATCGAATTATGCCTTAACGGACGTCCGTCCACTCCTGTACCATTTGTACTGTTGTCCGTGATCTCTATTGCATAACGCACAGAGCCACCAGTTTGGGGCAGTTCCAATCCACGTATCACCAGATGACGTCTGCTCACGTATTCACTGTTTATACAGATATCGTTGTCTGGCAATTTTCCTACCGTTATTTTTGGCACAGGCTGTCCCACTGCCGCCTCCAATGCTTCCTTGAATTCGGAAGCCGTTTGGAAACGTCGCATCATATTCTTATCTACAGCCCGAAGAAACGCATTATCAACGGATTCCGGTATGCCGGGAACAAACTGCGACGGACGAGGCATTGTGCCATTCAGGATGTTCGCCACAGTTTCATAATCATTGGTTTCCTTCTTCACGGCATGCCTGCCGGTCAGCATAAAGAAAAACAGACAGCCAAGAGAATAAATATCCGTTCTGTGATCGATATTCAAACCATTTGCCTGCTCCGGACTCATATAACCATCGGTACCGATAACGCGTCCCACTGTTTTGCCAGTTCCGCCAATGTGAGCGTCCTTGGCAATACCAAAATCAATAACGCATATGCGTCCATCCGGACGCAGCATAATATTGGATGGCTTTATGTCACGATGTATGCGATTTCTGTTGTGAACATACTGCATCGCTTCCAAAATTTTGGACATCAGTGACATTGCATCACTCAATTTCAGGGGGCCATACTGGTTAATGTGGTGTTCCAGTGTCTCGCCTTCGACAAACTCCATCGGCAGGTACAGATTACCCTTGTCATCGCTGTATGGTTCACCGACGATGTGCACCACCAATGGATGGTTCATACTCTTGAGCGTGTCAACCTCAGAATAGAAGAGGTCGCGTATTTCCGGATAACACGTCATCTTGTTGCTCATCATCTTCAGAGCAACCATCGTGCCATCGGGTGCCTGTCCTTTATAGACACACCCCATACCTCCGCGGCCTATTTCCTTGAGAATGGTGTACGCCATGACCCTTACTTACGTTTTATGTGTATAGTATAATATTTCCCAGAATGATTGATTATAGGAATTTTTATATCTGCGTTGTCATCAGGAATTTTCTCTTTTATAATCTTAATCTTACAATTTTTCCCGTTATTCATCAAACATTTAAACCAATCTGTATCTTGCAAAGTTCCAAACCCAAGACATGTATGTATCAAATGATTAGTATTTGGCTCATTAGTCGGTTTGTCGGCAATCAACGTCAACTCAAACACATCCTTTTCAACAGTTATGGTATATTCATATTCTTCCTCCTCAACATTTGCTGTAGATCCTTCGGGCGTACTACTAGTATTTTCTGTTCCCTCTTCGCCATCTGCTGCTTTTGGGGCAGATGTCTCTGTGTCAGAATTCTTAGATGAACTATCGCCGCCCTTTTCGTCAGTAGATGCGGCACGAGAAAGCTTCTCACCGAAGCCAAACATTCCCAGAATTCCTCCTTTTTCTTTACTTTTTTTATCTTGGGGAAGCGCCTCAGAACTATTACGTCCAGATGATGGGAGGGCAACTGGGAAAACATAAATAAAGGTAGAGTCATCGGCAAGAACAGACAGGATGATTTGCTCTTCCTTGAACGAATCACCTCTAAACTTACAGATGATTTCATTACCATTCTTTTCTAATTCGAGACTGCCTTCCGGCTTGACGGAAACGGAATCGATATTAATTCTGCCTTTTATACTGATTGTGTCATTAACAGTACCTCCGTCATCAATAAAGACATAGCCCCCCAAACCCGCCAGAATCTGCATACTAAAAACTACTTTATCTTTGGCAAAAAGGATACATTTACCTATATCGTATCTCTTGGCTTTTTCTTTTTGACCTAAATTATCTAAAAACTCTCTCGTTTCACTTTTCTGTTCATCCTCTTCTGAGCAGGACCTCATCAATTGCAATATGCCGAAGAAAACAACCACCAAAGCCAAGACTGAAGGAAGCACGTATCGGAGAATTGAGTTCTTATTAAAGACGCTTCTGTGGTCACCAGACTGGGTCTTGGGTGTAACAGAAAACTCAACAATAACACAAGTGATATTATCTAAGCCTCCATTTGCACGAGCCTTTTGAATGAGGGTGTCAACGCGTTCACGTTGAGTCATTTGTGTTTGATTACCTGCTATCTTCAAGATTTCCCGGTCGGAAACCATTCCACTGAGACCGTCTGAGCACAGCAGGAAAATATCTCCTGCACTTGGGATTATTGCATCCTCATGCACCGTGGCTGGCTTCATCGTAGGCAGGCCAAGAGCATTCAATATCTCGTTCTTACGAGGATGATGCTCGGCCTGCTCCTTCGTGATTTCTTGAGCATCCACAAGTAATTGCACATAACTCTGATCCTTGGTAAGTTGTGTTATTTTATGATCGCGTATAATATAAATGCGACTGTCACCTATACATCCGATGTAGACTTTTCCGTCGCGGACAATAAGCATCACACAAGTGGCACCCATACCCGTTAATTCCGGTTGAGCCTGAGTTCTGTTTAGTATTGCATTGTTTGCGGCGTTGCAAGCGTCAACTATCGCTTGGCGAGGATCATCGAAGTAGTTATGCTTCAAAAATTCCTGAATGGTGTCAACTGCCAAATGGGAAGCAACAGCTCCACCGACATGGCCACCCATTCCATCGCATACAACTGATACCAAACCATTTTGGCACTCAAAATGGGCATACCAGTCTTCGTTCGCCTTACGCTTACAGCCAACATCGGTGTTACCTTCTACATTGCAGTAATAGAAAAGCTTGGAGTCGCTCATATAACGAGAATAATTATAGGTTCTAATTTATTTAAAACTCTGGAATACCCAGGAACACCATCTTTGTGCCTCCAATCACTATCACATCGTTTGTGTGAAGCTCAATCATTCCGCGGGCAAATTTCCCATTGATATAAGTACCGTTAGATGACTTCTGGTCTTCTGCCCAAACAATTCCCTCAGCTTCAACATACAAAATCAACAAGTGAGTGCCCGACATCTTATCGTCTGAACTGAAAGAGATGTCTGAATTCGTTGATCTGCCGATGATATTTCGTCCTTCATAAATCTTAAATACTTCTCCGGCCGGATTGTGGGTGTATGACACCAGCAGACCGACAATCTTTCTTCCTCCATCGGGGTTTGAACCTGCACCTGGAACACCACGGATTACGGTATGTCCTCCTCCCATATCTCCGTTGAAAACATCTGTTGCCGAAGTAGCACCACCGCCACCGCTTCCCAAGTCGCTGGCCATAGTAGCTTTGGTATGTTCTCCAGAATCCATGCTATTTGCGTTCACACGAGTGTGACTGCTTTCAGGGCAGAAAGGACAGTTATCACCATAAATACTTGAGTCATACTGATGACCGTTGGGACATTTTTTTGTAGCCATAATTGTTATATTTTAATTGTTCTTATAATATATTATAATGTATTATTTAAGCAAATCATATATGTACTTTGCTTTGATTGCACGGTTGAAACCCTGAGCACCGGTGACGCCTGTCATTCCCGCATGGTGGATACCAACAAGACGTCCCTTATCATTTATCATAGGAGAACCGCTTGCTCCTCCAGCTTCTTCACAATCGTGGCCGAACTCAAATTCTCCAAGATTCTGAGTCACATACCCGCTATGCCCCTGATTTTTTATCTCCTGATTGCTGTTAAGTGCTATTTGCACACCATACGGGAAACCTATCGTAAAGATCTTTTTTCCCTCTGTCAAACCTTTTGGAGACAAGTCGGCTTTGTTTATATCTATCACATTTTTTACACGCTCCGGTAATGCACGATTATCGGTTTGCACGATAGCCACATCCCTCTGAATGTCATCATATCCTTTCAATTCCGAAACATCAATAGCATTACTCTTAGTTACCGGAAGTCCGTCAGGAACTATCATCATATTGGCAACAACACCTTCAACTCTTACTTTGCTCCTGTTCAGCATCGGATTCTCAACTATTGCGTAGTAAGCAAGAATCTTATTCATGATACCCTCTATCGTGGCAGCATCATTGGAGAACAGCCAAGGTCTGGTGATGTGTAAATTTGTTGCCAATTTACCATCTTTACTGATAAAGAATGCCGTGCCCTGAGAAGCCACACCGCCTGCAGCAATGTCATCTTCTTCCACATGAATAATTTCACTGGGTATCTTATTTAATATAGTACACAGATTGGCTGTAAAGTCCTTATCATCCACATAAACCTTATAACCGTACTCCACATATATCCAACAAACTGCATTGTGGTACCTATTATATATCTTCTCCATAGACCACGGCTTGCTAATCCACCACCAATAGCCAGCACCTCCGAGAACGAACACCAGCAATACTGCGGCAACATAACTTATAACCTTTGTAGAAGACTTTTTTTGTACTGGTGGAGTTGGTGACGACAAACCAAATATCGACTCCCACTGTAGGGGATAATTACGTGTAATCGTCACCTTATCACCGGGTTGCAATACGTGGCTCGTAATACGGGAGCCATTCACATAGGTGCCGTTTGTCGAGCCACGATCTTCTATCACAATTTGTCCGCTATTTGTCTTATATATAACAGCATGTTCGCGCGACACATCGTCTTGTGTGAACCTGATTTGACATGTGGGATTCTTGCCTATCGTACGTCGATCTACACCAGAATCTACAACTTTTATTTTCGTAGAATTTGCCTTGGAAATGATTTCCTTAAGGTTTGTTATCTCATTGCCAAAGCAAATACTGTCTGTCACAGTAACTCGTGTTGGCCCTGTGATTTTCTTCTTGTTAACGTAGGTGCCGTTAGTAGACCCCAAGTCCTTCAACGTGCCCGCCAAACCACTTTGCTCTAACTCCAAGCTTGCATGTACTCCAGAGACACACGAGTTATCAAACACGCAGTCGCAAGCTTTTGAACGACCAATTTTAACAACCTTCATACGGAAATATTATTTTATTATTATGTTTTCCATATTATTTAATTCACCAGGCGCTACGCAGACACGTCTGCACTGCACGATGTTCAAAACTTTAAAACTGATGACAAAGATAATTATTTTTTTCGTAAATGAAACAAATTTTTCAAAAAAAATACGAAACAATATTGCCGTATATGTTAAATAACATAAAAACATGTCAACTGATTAACTACAAACCACTTGAATACCGACAAAAATGCTGATAAAGCGAGTATGACAAGTCATACGGGTTTATCGTTGTTAATCTATAAAATGGATAACAGCCCAATCCAAACGTCACTTAATCATAGTGTTCGAACATCTCAGTTAGTTCCTTGTAGGCCTCACGCAGCATTTCAACAAAAGCTTCGGACTGCATAGTGGCGATGATTTCTTCTTTAGTGCCGGAGGCAACGTTGCAATCGGACTTATATTTTCCCGAGGGGATGTAAGCTGCCGCCTCTATATAGCGCATCCTGGGGTCGGGCACAACATCCTTGGGCATCTTATACACCTTCAGGCCGTACGTTCCCACAAACTCTGTAGTCAACGGATCGGGGTTGTCGAAGAACTCCATGACGGGAACGAAATCCCCATAGTCCGGCACATGGTCCTTAACCTGTTGCACCATGACCTCAAGGATCTTGTGAATCTCTTCTTTCATCTTCTGTATTACATCAGCACCCAAATCAACAACGCGACAATAAGGATGATGATAAATAACGCGGTGCCAAGGCAGCCCAGAAGATGATGCACGGCTACTTTTTCCTTCGCGGTCTGATCCCCCATCTTGGGGGTGGTTTGAGTTTGAGTCATAGAATTACAAATCGATAACGATGCAAAGATAGTGATTTTTATAAAATGATAAGCCTTATACTACAAAATTTCTTGATTCTGCAGCCAAATCATACAAATTTATGCTCAATGTAATCCATAAAATGTACAGTTTGCCGGATTGTTATAAAAAAAACAGCATAT
>JAEEGL015653133.1_pt1 | contig 26698 bp, 22 predicted proteins | sample 9134231 | NCBI WGS metagenome assembly JAEEGL01 (sample SAMN16246548, study PRJNA631951) | gut metagenome | biome: gut microbiome; feature: rumen; material: fiber-attached | host: Bos | place: Iran: Karaj | collected 2018-10 | reverse complement strand
TCTGTCGATGAGTTCGTCCAGCTGCTGGACGACCGCCTTAAGGCCGCTGGTTCCATGAACAACAACGCTCAGGAATCCGCCGAGCAGAAAAACCTTATTTATGGTATCCGCGGCATCGAACGTCTGTTCGGTGTTTCCCACAAAACGGCCCAGCACTACAAAGACACGTTCTTGCAGCCCGCCGTTTCCCAAACGGGGCGAGTTATCGTCGTCGACCGCGATCTCGCCCTCAAGCTCTTTGCCCAGAACCACAAAAGCAGAGACGAGCAGTAATGGACACCCGCAACCCCATCACTGCCATCAATGCCGAAATCGAAGCCTCCGAAGGCGTCGAGCATATTGGCATGTTATCCGTCAAGAGCGCCAATCGCGCTATCGACGACGCTGCCAAGCGCCCCGACCCCCAGCCGCTCTACAAAACCTTCTGGTATGAAGGAGAAGTAAGCTGCCTCTTCGCCGACTCCAACCTGGGCAAATCCATCTATGCCGTCCAGATCGCCGACGACATCGCCCGCTATCAGCCCGTCCTCTACCTTGACTGCGAACTCTCTGAAAAGCAGTTCGAGATGCGCTACTGCGACCCCATTAGCGGTGCGCGCCACTACTTCCCGGAGCAGTTCTACCGTGCAGAGATCGATTCTATGCGTCTTGACATCAAGGACTATGAGGACAACCTCCTCTCCAACATAGAAGAGGCCGCCATCAAACTGCGGACCCGCTGCCTGATTATCGACAACCTCACCTATCTGTGCAACAGCTCCGACAAAGGCGTCGATGCCGGCCTCTTTATGATGAAACTCATGCAGATCAAGAAGCGCCACGGATGGGCCATCCTCATCATCGCCCACACCCCTAAGCGCAGCCTCTCCAGCGCCATTACCCAGAATGACTTGGCTGGGTCGAAGAAGCTCTACAACTTCTTCGACTCGGTCTTTGCTATCGGCAAATCGGCAAAGAACCCTCGCTTGCGCTACGTCAAGCAACTCAAGGTACGCGCCGGCGCTTTCGAGTATGGGCCGGAAAACGTCATTGTTTACGAGATTGTCAAAACGGGCGGCTATACTCACTTTGAGTTCCGCGAATACTCCAGTGAACGCGCCCATCTCAAGATTCAGGAGGAACCTCTCGAAAACGAACTTGAAACCACCATCACACGCCTGATGAAAGAGAATAAGACCATACGCCAGATCGCCGAAGAAGTTGGTGCCTCCAAATCTAAGGTCGGTCGCATCGTCCAGAAACTTTCCCGCCAGGAGGAACAGGAATGAGCACCCACACCTATACCTTGCAGAAATACGCTGGTCCCGCCTCCAAGCACACTTGCCCGAATTGCGGCCGTTCCCGTTGTTTTACCTACTATGTAGATGAAGCCGGCAAGCTCTTACACGAAACCGTCGGCCGTTGCGACCATGAATCCTCATGCGGCTACCACCTCAAACCCCGCGACTATTTTGCGGCGCACCCCGAGCGTCCCGTCCCGTCCCAGACCCCTGCTTTTCGGGACAGTGGGACAACACCGCCCAGCCGCACGCTCTGCCTCATCCCCGACGATATCGTGAATCGTTCCTGCAACATAGCCGTCCCCAGCCATCTGACGGCCTTTCTCTCCACCATCCTCGACTCGCTGGCCCTCAAGCGGGTTCTCGAAGATTATAAGGTCGGTGTCACCAAAGCCCACGACACCATCTTTTTTCAGATTGACACCTACGGCCGCTGTCGCACCGGCAAAATCATGAAATATGATATCGCGACAGGCCACCGCATCAAAGATGAAAACACCCCTGGTCGCATTACCTGGGTCCATAGCGTGATGAAAGCCGCCAGACAACTGCCTGCAGACTGGCAGCTCACGCAGTGCCTCTTCGGCGAACATCTCCTTCTTCGTCACCCCGACCGCCCGGTTGCCCTTGTCGAATCCGAAAAGACCGCCATCATCTGTGCCACCCTGATGCCCAAGATTCTTTGGCTCGCCACTGGCGGCAAGTCACAGCTATCCGAACAGCGTCTTTCTATCCTCGCCGGCCGTCACGTCACTGCTTTCCCCGACATTGACGCTTACGCTGAATGGTCAGACAAACTCTCAAAACTGTCCACTCCCAATCTTCATATCACTGTCAGCAACGTACTCGAGCGCGAAGCTACCCCTGACGATCGCGCTGCCCATATCGACATTGCCGACTGGCTTCTCCGCTGGAAAACCACCCCGTTCAATAATATCCTCGACCTCCCGAAAGAAACGCCATCTGATTCGCTCGATCGTATCCTCAACCTTGTTCCAGCCGAACACCACACCGAAGTCAAATCCCTCGTGGAAGACTTCCAGCTAGAGCTGTTCTCTGTATCCCATTCTCCCATTTCCACCCTTCGTAACGACGATTGAAACCATGAAGATTCTTATTGACAACGGCCACGGCGTTACATCTGCCAACAGTTCCCCTGACCGCAAGCTCATCGAAGGCGTCTACACACGCGAGATTGCAGCCGCCATAGTCGCTCACCTGAAGTACCGCGACATCGATGCCGAACTTCTTGTCCCCGAGTCCGACGACATTCCGCTTCCCGAACGTGTCCGTCGCGTCAACGCAATCTGCGACCAATTTGGCGCCCGCAACGTCCTTCTGGTCAGTATTCACGTCGATGCGGCCGCATCCGACGGCCAATGGCACTGGGCCGAGGGCTGGTCCTGCTACACCTCGCGCGGCCAAACGGCCGGCGATCTGCTGGCCGACTGCCTCTGCAAAGCGGCACGCGACCATCTCGACGGCCACGAACTCCGCTTTGACTACACCGACGGAGACCCCGACAAGGAAGCCGATTTCTACATCCTGCGCCATACCCGCTGCGCAGCCGCCCTCACTGAGAATGGATTTCAGGACAACCGCAAATCCGTCCAGTATCTCCTTTCCGACGAAGGCAAGAAAACCCTCGTCGCCCTCCACGTTGAGGCCATCCTCCTTTATCTCAGCTATCAATCCATTTAATTCCCAAATCACTATGGAAAAGAAAAACTCTCTTGAAAAGAACACGGCTATTCGCCGTAACATCGAACTCGCTCTCCTCTGCGCTTCCATTGCCATTAAGTTCCAGGAGCGTTTTGAGGGCCACGTCCGCTTTGTCGTCGGTACCGAGATAGACTATCGCGGCATCATCGAGATGTGCATCGTCCTCCTCACACCCAAGAACGGAAACCGCGTCTATGTGCTCCCCGAACGCTACGATTTTGAAGCGGCAGGCCAGAAGCGCTACGCCGAACAAGTCGTGGTTTCTGCCAAAGAAGGCCTGCTTTTCAAGGCCGACAACAACCGCAACTACAAACTCACGCTCCAGCGCTGCGATCACCATGTGGCCACACTCATCGCGAGCCTCCTGCCGCCCTGTCCCATTCCGGCACTATTCGACGGCCCTCGCATCGAGTACATTGTCCCTAGCCGTAGCGACAAACATCGTTTCAGTTGTAAACGCTGGCCTGTTTATAATGCCGACCTTCCTCCCGTACAAGGTGATGCGCCCCATTTGCTCGCCCGCATCGTGGCCGAACAATATGTCCCTTCGTTTCAGGAGACATTCAAGCTACTCGAAGGCATTGCGGCCGCCCATCCCCTTAAGCGCATCCCCGACATTTGCTTCGGCCTCTATGACTTATCTCTCAACAACCACTACATAGCTGGCATCATGCTCGACGAACAGGGCTCGCTCATTCCGTACGACAACCACTTTATATTGTTACCCGTTCAGCTGTCAGCGTTTCCTTTCGTCCATATCCGCAGCCTTCTCGAGAACATCCTCAACACGGTTCCTTTTCGCCACTATGCCCGACGCCTAAAGAACGTGCAGGGTGAAATCGACGTACAGCACGAATTCGATACCTTGATCCGCGAGATGTTGTATCCCAAAGGGATCCTCGAACTGTTCGATAGTCTTCCGGCGCGCAATTCGGCCACTGGGCAAAGATCCTGAAGGACCGCCCTGACGCGTACGAAATTATTCCTATCGACGATGACCTTTCCTTCATCGGCTTCAACGAACAGTTTCAACCGCTCCTCCGCAACAAGAAAGGTTTCCTCTATCACCTGGCCTCATTCAGTGCCCGCGCCGGCTTCCTCTTCTATCTCCTTCAAGGGCCCCTCAAGCATTTGCTGGTTGAAGCGGCCGAGTTCGTTAGTGACGATCCCAAGGCATGCGTCGACGATCTTCTCGAACGCACCCATCGTACTGTTCTGAAGGATGACCATATCTACAATTCCACCAGCTTCCAGAACTGGCGTAAATGGGTGAAACCACTCGACAAGCCGGATGAGCATTTCAACACAAAAGCAATCCGTCGCAAAGAGCGTCATCTTTCCCATCGTTTTCATGTTTCCTATCTGCGCGACGAGGCCAATGTCAAGAAGCTCGATCAACTCGACGCAATGATTCACTATGTCCAAGGATTCATCCGGCTTTATGGCGACGGAGACAAGCTGTCCTTTGGCGAACTTCCCAACATTCGCCAGCCTGAGCAAATACTGTTCAAGCAGGCCAATTTCGACGAAAGGCAATCACATGGAAAACTCATTGGGCTTCGCTTGATGGAAGACCTCGACGAGTACGCGCGCATTGAGCTCTTATTCGAAAATCAGATTCTGAGCCGTTTGCGTGAGAAACCCAATCTGTATTACATCACAGCACCCGTCACGAAGCCCCGGCAGTTGCAGTTCATCGAACGACTCTACGACTTCATTCTCGATGTTGAGGATTGTGAGCATTACCACGTCAAGGATGGCATTGTAGAGTATTGGGAAGGTAACGGGGAGATCAAGTAGCCCGCCAACGACCGTTATTTTCTTGTCCCACGTCCCACGAGCCCTTAGGGGTTTGGGACGTGGGACACTTTGTTACCCTCCAGTCGATGATATACACGGAGAAATGGATTGAGCGGCTCAACAATACCATTGTTGGAGAAGAAAACTAGCTTCAAAACAACGATTACTCTTTAATGTGCCCTATTCTTTTTGCACCATTTATCCTTTATTCGTATTATGAAATTCAATCTGACTATCAACCATGAGTAGACTACGAACAACCTGGATTCGCTATCCACATATTTGTTTCCACGATAAAAACCCTTTAGTCTTCCAATTAAGTTATTATAATGCAACCGCTCAATCCGATGGCTGTTATCACCTCTTGTTATAATGACTTGACTGTCAAGGTTTATTATTCGATGAAGAACAAGATTATTATTTACCTCAAACAGAACAATATCATATTTTTTCACCAATCGATTTATGATGGGCACTATCAATACGGAGTCTTTTCGTTCGCGGAGTATCGGCCACATACTGTTTCCGACAACGGTGCCCAAATAGTAACCTTCCTTTTTAATATAATCCCTAATATCCATTCTTATCCTTCAATAACACCGGCGTCTCTCATATGCTGGATAATTTTAATAACATCTGACTTCGCTTTGGATTCGCTAATAGAATACTTGGAAATGAGCATTGATACAATCTGTTCTTCGTTCCTACCCTTATCAATTAAGTCCCATATTTCATAACCAGTACGATTTAACTTAATTACGCCATGGAATGATTTGCTTAATTCTCCGGTTGCAATAATAACATATTGATCAAGAATTTTTTTGACTTCTAAACCTTTAATAATTCTCATAATACGAATATTTAATCAAGACATGAAAGGACTGATATGACAGACTCTTTATTAAGGGTAATTCCGGCTTTATGAAAACTCCCGAGTCTTACTATTCTCTCTAAAACAATATACAATTGTGTGTTCTTTGAAATGTCGGCATATAGCATTGCTGTCCTCTTAATTAACTCTGTTATAATAAAGGATTCATCTACTCCTTCTGTCCATGGAGTACTGGATCTTTCGATAAAGAAGACACCTTTTAGTGGCACCTCCAATTGACTAAAAATGTTTCTGTGCCCACACCAAGGGGAACTGCTAATAAAAACGCTTTCGTCAATAATACGAAGAATCGGCCAATCATCGTTAATAATTGAAACTTGGTTTGACAGAACATCTTTCCAAAGATCTGCCTGTACAGATTTTCCAACACCTGAAGAAGCCGTGAATAAAATACCTTCCCCGTTGACACTCAAAGCAGCGCCGTGAATGATGACACGATTATAATCTAAAAGTTTTAGACGAAGCAATCTATGCAACTTATAAAACTCCCTATTACATTCAGGTTCTATAAAGCCACCAGGCATTTCATTCCGATCATTCAAATCTTCATCGCTCACTTCCAATTGAATGTCTATATGACTTGGTAATCCATAAAGCAGAAATGCATTACATAAATGCTTAATGTATTCATAATGTCTACAGGATAATTCAATTACCAAGCCGGAAACAAAAATGTAGACTGATTTCATATAATAACTTGTTTAATCATGTTAGGAGTTGAAATGTCAGCCGCGTAACACGAATAAACGGGAATCTGTTTTATTACACGCTCTAACAACAATAAGGATTGAATAAGCATTTCATGCTCTAAAGGAAGGTGCGTCTGTTGAATTAAATAATTAAATGCCATATTTTGAGATAATTGGCAAAATGACGTTTCTCCTTTAGAGATAAGTATTACTGCACACAAAGGAGCATGATCATTTCGATTAATCCCCTCCTTTCCACACCAAGGCCCTCCATATGCATCAATTACATTATCCTGCACTCTAAGGATAGTTTTATCACCGTTTATTATGATGAAATCGTCCTCGTCTTCTACAATTTTGGATGAAAGGAAAGACTTTCCTACACCACGATCTCCCGATATAATGAATGAACGCTCTTTGTGTTTTATGCAGACACCGTGCAAAACGATTCTGTCAAATAATGGGAGTCTGTCAGCTATAACATTGAAAATCGACAGGAACTCTGCTTCTTCGGGATTACTTCCTTCTTCAATTATCTCTTTTGTAATACGGTTGTTAGGTGTCGCGACAAAGTAGGGTCTTTGATTATCAATGAGGTAGTCTGAACATTTAAGCATTAGATAGTCTTTGATGTCGCTTTTAATACCAATCGGCAAATCAGCTAATAATATATCTATCATAATGGCTATATGTTGTTTTTTTTTGCAAAAACAGCCCAATCGCTCACCATTTGTCTCTGAATGCGCATAAGACGTGTCTGAATCCTCCAGTCGTTACAATAAGGAGGTGCTTCTGGGCATACTTTCAACTGAAAACAATCCGGATAATAAAAACACTTGTAACACTTTTCCCCGTAATGATAGTACTCATGCCAAATACCAGGCTTTGTAGCATTAGAATCGTATATGCTACCATAGGGTTCTGTACTTATGTCGTAATGAGTGCAAGGGAGTAACCTACCGTCCGGTAAAATAGAGGCGGCTTCATTACTGTCTCCAAAGCATCGATATGTTCTTATATCTGAACGCAAGTGCTCAGCTCGTGCATTCGGGAACAAATCTTCCATAATCTTGCACATATGAATATGTTTTTGCTCAATATCTCTTTCTTTCTGAATACTCAAGTCGCTATTTGTTTGCTCTGAAAATAAACGATTTGAATACACTCTAAGAAGTGGCGAATTATTATAGCGATTTGAAAGGAAGAAAAAAAGATTCTCTAAATCTTCTATATTATCCCTTGTAATATGTGTTCTTATCGAAACCCTTATCCCCGCATCAAGTAATCTATCAATATTCTCTAAGACGGTTGTAAAAGGATTTTTAATCGAACAGGCCTTTATTCTATTATAGACAGGCTCTGTCCCATCAATCGTTATCTGAACGGTTTTCAGATTCCAATTTGAAACCGCATTTGAAACTATCTCTTCTGTTATTAATAATCCATTTGTATACAAAGCAGAAAAGAATGGCACCCCAGCTTCCAATAACTCCTCTGTTATTAGATTAATTACAGATGGATTACAAAGAGGCTCCCCGCCGAACCAGCGAATATAAATCCCTTTTTTATTGTGCTTCTTGATTATAAAGTCGGCTATATCATCCGCCGTATCCTTTGACATCGAAATAATCGGGGTGGCTCGTTCAAAACAATACGGACAATGTGCATTACATGCTGTCGTTGTAAAAATCTGAAAAGAAGAAATTGAGCCATCCCATTTAGCCATTTTAAGACTGGTTGCGATGTCTCTTATAGAATTAGCCAAGCCTATGTCATCCTGATCCTCAGCAACTAAAAAAAGGTGTTTAATTAATGAGAGAGAGATTGGGCTATTAGTCTTGGGGTGCAAGAAATCACTATACTCTTTATGCGTTAAGGCAATAAATTCTTTCGTTAATACATTAAAAAGAAGATAGTAGCCGCCCTGATAAAGCTGAACAATAAAAGATAAAGGACGATACTTAACTTTGGGAACAGTTAAACTATCGTCCAATATAACACCTTTTATTAGCGGCGAAATATCTTGAACAACAAACATGTGCAAAAGCCGCCGATAAAGCACTAGACTCCCGTTGGAGTACTACCCATGTCGGTACAAGTGCAAATCTCGCTTCTTTCATTGAGAAGGATAAACTCGAAAATCGGATCAATATAAACATTATCCATAACTCGAATACTTTAAGTAGGTTAATCCCTGAACATATTGACTACAAATGTACTTTTTTTAAATTAGAAAAACAACATAAGTTATTTACATCCTAAAAATATTATTTATAGCAAATAATGCAATCGCTAAATAACAGGTATCTGTCTAACCTTTGACATGTGGGCTATCATCTTATAAACTCTTAAGCGAAAACGACCATTTAATCATTTGAACTCAGGTGTGTCCGGTAAAAGATCCGGACGGTTTATATAAAGTTTAACATTTAAAACAAAGTTGGTTCACTTGAACCATCAAGTTCATTGACAATATTGCAGTTAGGTTTCCCAAAGAGTTGACAGAGTGGTATTTTCTCAGTTAATGAGACACTTACAAGCTGCAGCATCTCGTAAGTAGGCCTGTCGATCCCCATTTTCTTCTGCACGATTGCCATCATACAGTAGGCGGTTATAGCAGTGTATATCTGGATCCTCACGGCGTTCTCGGACTCACCCCAGAACTTTTTTATCTTCAGATGTTGCTTCAACCACTTGAAGAACAGCTCAATTTGCCTCCTGTTGTGATACAGTTCTGCAACCATCATCGGACTGATATCCAATGCGTTAGTGAAGAATATGAACTTTCTCTTCTGCTCATCATTCCAGTAGACTATGCGTCGGATCTTCTCTGGATACTTTACTCTGGTCAGTTCTCCGTTCATGTAGACAATCGCATCGGATAGGATGCCTGAACCTGGAGGAAAACGCCTCGTCCACTTCATGGGTTTGAAGTCATTGTTCTTCTTTCCCCTGACAATGAAGTAGGCTCCGATAGCGTTTATCCTGAACAGTCTTTCGAAGTCGTTGTAGCCTCGGTCGAAGATGTAGAACGAGTCCTCTTCATACGGAATGACATCCATGGCGTTCATATCGTTCACCCTCGCTTCCGTGATGTGGAAGAATGTTGGAATGGAAGTCTCAAGGTCGTACAATGTGTGTACTTTGATACCCCCTTTCCGCTGATTCTTCCGGAATATGGCCCACTTGAATGTCTCCAGGTAAAGCTCGATAGTCGTTGAGTCAAAGGCATATACGTTGCCTCCAAGCTTGAAGATATCATTGGTTCTACACTCCCTGGCTTCAGCTACGGTATGATACGCAAACTGCTCAAAGATATGGTAATCTCGCTTGTTGTTGGCATCGGCAAGGGTGCTTTTCGACACATTCTTTCCAAAGCCGGGGCGATATGCTTTATCTTCCAGCGCTTGCGCAGCAAACACAACATCGCGGAGACTTTCACGGTTGGAAAGTTGTCCATACATCAGGACTGCGAGCTGGTTGTAGCAGGTGAAGTTTTTGACGTACCGGTCGCCTTCATACTTTCTGACCAGGTAGTTGAAGTGATTGCGGCCAAGGAAGTCTAAAAGCTGTGAGTAGACCAATTTTCCATTACTCATGTGCCATTCTACGTTAGTCTGGCAAAGATAATTTCTGATCGGTTGACTCCAAAAACCTTTGTAATTACCTGATTTTCAATATTTTCAAAGAACTTTTATGATTGTTTACCGGACACTAATGATTTGAACTATAAAAAGTCTATTCGATTAGAGACCAAATTATACAAATGCTCAGTTACCTCGACATCCCCCTTGTTGTACATCTCCCTCACTGAAGTATAGTATTCTAACGCCTCCTTCTTGTGAGACAAGGAATCATGCAATAACGCCAGAGACAATCGGCAATTCAGCAATGCGGAGTTTTCAGCAACAGCGAAGATGCCATCAAGTTTTGTAAACCGTTGGAGTAGCTCCTCGTACATATGTTGGGCTTCTTCAGCCGACAAATACTCCTGGTAGTTTTCATTCCCGTCCACAAGAGAATTCAACACATCCTTCAGGTCGAATCTCATATCCGTTAGAATCATGTATTCGACGAATTTGCCCTGGTCAGCAAGGTCCCCGATATGGAGCATAGCATGGAGGTCATCATCAGGGGCCTTGTTGTAAACCAGTTCGGCAATGGAGTCTGGCGGGAATGATGATATTAGCTCAAATTTCAGTCTGGACCATTCCGAGAAACTTGAGGCCCTAGGTCCGTTCTTCGCCGCTTCTATGTACTGTTTGAGACATATGAACAGTAGCAACATCCACCTAACATAATCATCTTTCTCCTCGATACGGTTATACAAGGCGATGAGATTATCCAGGCTTTCGTGCATATCTTCGTCGTATTGCCACTCCTCTGGATAAATGAATGCGTGAATGGCAATCATCAGACCATAATCCTCAATGATTTTGTTGGCTTCCAAACACTCCTTATAGTGCTCTTCAAGAACTAGAGCCATCCCATCATAATCGCAGAACTCAAACACATAGTACTTGATGGCAGCAACGATAAACTCTTCGACATCTGGATACTCAGATGCTACTTCCGGGTTATTCAGTTCTTCGTACTCTTTCTTCAGGTATTCTAGAATATCTGCGTCTGCGCCATCTACAATCTTTGTGATAATGATTAGCAGGCGTATGTAAAACAAGAGTTTCTTGTCAAATACAGCATCAGGGTGAGAGGCTGCGTAATATGCATTAATCGTATTTTTCAGAATGGCCTTTTCCCACCCTTCTTTCTGTGCATCATATAAATTGAAAACTTTGTCTAAGAGAGTGCTGACGAGGTTATTATTAATAGCCTGAGCCTGCTTCAAAGCTTTGGCGAGTGTCGTTAGGAGCGTGATAGATTGAGTGGTCGCGAAGTCAAGATCCTTGATATTTCTTGTCACTTCTTCAAGATAAGGATCTGCTTCTCCGGTTTTCAAGCCTTCATGTATTGTGTTCAGAACGACAGGAACACTATTGGCTAATTCGTAATCATCAAACTGGATATCGTTGACGGTGTATTTCTCAAAAATGGAGTATTTGGTCTTATATCGATAAGAACCTTCCGTTCCATCCCCATTATCTTTTCTTTCCCAAATATGGTCTTTCCCGACCATCTTGAGAATCTTATTGATTGCGAACCGATCTTGGCGGACTGTTAAAGCATACGCAAGATAAAGCTGACTCTCATACTCCTTTTTGCTCTCTTCTTTAGAAAGTATGATTCTATGAGGAACAGATGAGTAATAGCAGTCATCGTTTGGTGCCTCAAGATATAACTCGTTGACCTCCTCAATCATTCTGGAATTGCTAATCCACTCCCCGGAAGACAGGAGCTGGTCGAGTTTCTCCAGTCTTCTTCTAACGATGCTCTTTTTCCATTCTTTATATTCAGAGCTATCTTTAAACTCTTTTGGTGTCATTCGAAGAGCGAATTAGCGCATAAGCAGGACTACCTATTTCAGAATTTGTAAAGCATGTGCTAATTCGTATTGTGCGATAATACATCAATACGGTGGGATACAAACTCCATCAATTCTGGCAAATCAACTTTCTCCTTTTCGTACACGCCTTCTGCCGCCCGAAAATATAGCAATGCTTCTTTATCATTATCCATCACATCGTGTATCATAGCAAGTGCAAAATTACATTTCAGCAGTGGCGAATCTGCAGGACAGTCAAGGTCAATATCAGTCAAATCAAGCTTAGAGATGCGCGACAAAAGCATTTCAAACAAGGATAAGGTCATCTGGGTGTGTAAGGGTTCAACATCGTCATCTTCTTTGGCTAGAATAAGTTCGGCAATAAAGTCAAACATATCTGATACCATCTCTGTTAACACCATATACTCCACTGTTTCACTTTTTTTATCCAAATCCAGATCAATGACCATCTGAAGATATTTTGCTTTATGCGCATTATCCTGCATCAGTTTCGAGATGGAGGTTTGCCCGATTGCAGACAACAATTCATAGTTCACTTTAATCACCTCAGAACGGGAAGATGTCACGATTTCATCCAAAACTCCAGAAAATCGCTTTGTAAAATCAAATAACAGCAACATCCACGATATATATTGGTTTTTCTCACCGCAAGCCGAATACAAATCGCTAAGTATGCTCAGGCACTGAAATAACCGACCATGTGGCTGATGCTTTTCCCAATTAATAAAAAGATCCTGATAAATAAAAGAATGCATAGCTTCCATTAGACCATAATCTTCAATAATAGTATTAGAAACGACACATTCTTGATAATGCCTTTCTAGTTCTTGAACCATTCCGTCATAATCCATAAGTTCAAAAACAAAATGCTTAATCACGGCGAGGATATCACTGTTATAAATCGGAGCTAAAGAGACAAGTTCCGGTTTTAATAAATCCTCTTGTGCTTTTCGCATTACTTCAAGGACGACATAATCAGGTTCATGAAAAATTCTCAAGAAAGCGAACCCGAAACGATAGTGGAAAAGAGATTCAATATCGACATCAGCATCCGGGTGTGAGGCCATATAATAGATATTTTTAGAAATTGAATAACACTCTTTTTCCCATCCATCCTTTTTCGCAAGACATACTTCATATCCACGATCAATCAAAATGCCGATCTGGCTATTAATGAGAACTTGTGCACGCCTTCTAGCTTGAGATAAAGCTGATAGAAGATTGATAGAACTTAGTGTAGATATCGTTAAATCCCCAACATCATTCGCGACATCTATAAGATATGAATCCTTTTCTTCTTCCGTTTTTAACTCAGATTTGATTGTATTCAGAACTATCGGGATCCTTTTAGATAGTTCGTAATCATTGAAATCAATATCATTGATAGTGAATCTCTTAAAAATAGAATACTCCGTGTTATATCTATATGATCCTTCCGTCCCGTCTCCATCCATTTTTTCAAGGATGTGCTCCTTTCCGGCAAACCTAAGAATTTTATAAATAGTCATTCTGTCCTGTCGAATGGTTCCGGAAAACGCCAGAGACAAAGAACTCATAAACTGCTTCCGGCTTCCTTCTTTGTCCTCAACAATTCTATGTGGTGGGGTTAACGAGCCATAGCATTCAGCGTTGGGCGCATCCAAATATAACTCGTTTATCTCCGTAAGCATTCTAGAGTTGCTAATCCATTCCCCTGTAGATAGAAGTTGGTCCAACTTCTTCAATCTTCTGTTAACGATGTCTTTCTTCCATTCTTTGTATTCCTTGGTCTCGCCAAACTGCTTGGGTGATAATTTGCTCAATTGTACAGGAGCCATATTACTCATGGCGAGCAGTTCTTCTATCTCTTTCATTGTCAACAATCTCTTTGCTTTTTCGTTCTTTACAAATATACAGAGATTATACGGAATGAGCAAATATGAGATAAGCGTATAATTGGCTATTGCAAGTCGTATTCTCCAACGACAGGCCGTTATGTTTTTTATTTAACGAGCTAAAGTTTACCAGATGCCGTATTTTGCGGCCAAATAATAAACGCCATGAAAAAGACTGTAAAAACAATTCTCGCGGTGGTAGCCTGGACGGTTATCGCTGCCGTTGGAGCATCTATCCTTATTCCCGGTTGCACTCTGACTCACAAGCGTTCTACAGAGGAGGTCGCCGACTACGGTCTCATCTTGAATGATGACCTTGGCGCGAGCAAGACCGACAAGGGCACGTTTAACATCATGAACCTCAAGACCGGGAAAACCACCATCAGAGACGTGGAACTGGATTGGACCGCTGCTTCTCCAAATGATTCCTTGAGCGTCTTCTGTTCCAACAACAGACGCGGTTACTATAATATGTACACGGGAGAGATAGTTGTTCCTCCTATGTACCGGCGTGCCTGGGTATTCTCCGAAGGACTCGGCGCGGTCCAGCATAATGGCAATATCGGGTTCATTGACCGTAAAGGTGATGTAGTTATTGACTTCAAGTATCCTTACCACGGCAATCCTCTCTCCAGCTTTGTCTTTGAAGACGGGCACTGCGTTGTTGCTGACACAACCGGACACTGCGGAGTCATCGATCGAAACGGTTCATGGCTAATTGAACCTGATTATGACAATGTCAGCACTTTCAAAGAGTATGCGATCGCCACTAAAGCTGGGGTAAGCGTTCAACTCGGCTACGACGGAACAGTCATCAACTCGTTTGTGCTGGATGACCTGGACGAACTCACTTATACTGAAGAGGAGCGGTATGTGGATCATGATGGTGATGTCTGCTATGCCGATCATGAAATCAAGACCGGGTACTTCTCCTATACAATTGGAGGGCGCTGCGGACTGATGGACGGTAAAACCCTTACCAGGTTGACACCACCCATTTACAAGAATATACAGGCAGTTCGTCCCAACATGTTTAGGGCCACGCTTCTTGACTGGTCCTCTGAAGTTATTCTCAACGGGAAGGGTGAGGTCCTGAAATAGTTCACGATGAAACGAAGCGCCTCATACTGGATTTTCGTGCGAATCCCAGTCTGGTTCGTAATCCTAAGCTTAGCGACAGTGTTACTGCTTCGCTGGGTTCCGGTTCGATGTACTCCTTTGATGCTGAAGCGTGCGTTCCAGTTCAGAAATGTGGAGCATTACCATACTGAACAGGAATGGGTATCTCTGGAGTATATCTCACCGGAGCTTATCAAGGCTGTTCTTGCTGGGGAGGACTCTAGATTCTATGAACATCACGGATTCGACTGGACAGAGATTCTCGCAATGTGGGAAGGCTACCGGCATGAAGGAGCGCGACTCCGTGGTTGCAGCACAATTTCCCAACAAACAGCCAAGAATGTCTTCACTTTTGGTTCCCACACTTGGGTGAGGAAAGCTTTTGAGGCTTGGTGGACGGTGCTGATAGAGTTTATCTGGGGTAAAGACCGTATTCTGGAGGTATATCTCAATGTGGTTGAACTCGGGCCTGCGATATACGGAGTTGGCGCTGCGGCCAAGGCGTATTATCATGTCCCTCCCAGTAAGGTGGCACAGGTTGATGCGGCGACCCTCGCCGCATGCTTGACATCTCCTTTGGTCAATCAACCAGGGAACCTATCTGCAAGAGCGAAGAGCAAGAAGAGGATTATCATTGAAAGGATGCCGCAGGTATCATTACCGGCCGGTTCCAGGCGACAGGCCGTTTGGAAATATAATTAACGGGCTGGGCGATGAAATCGGCCGTATATTGCGCCCAAATCAGTAATAGACTGCATGTTATGAGAGAACCCAAAAGTTTGTCATTTAAGGATGCGACCGAAGCAACGGCGTACATTGATACCACTCTAAGTGAGTATATGGATTCCTATACCAAGGAAGAGGTTTATAAAATGCTGCATAGTGCTGCTGAAGAAGGGAATCCCATTATGCAACAATTTCTGGGACTTTGCTGTTCCATTGGCTATGGGTGCGAAGCAAACCAAGCCGATGCACAAATCTGGTGGGAGAAAGCGGCTGAACAGGGCGAGTATATCGCGCAGTATTGCCTGGGCATCAGCTATTATGAAGGAGACGGAGTACCCAAGGACTACCGAAAGGCTTTCTACTGGTTCAAAAAAGCTGCAGATCAAGAACTCGACGATGCGCAATATATGCTTGGCGAGTGCTACTACTGGGGTAACGGGGTGAGAAAGAACATTGACACAGCTATAGAATGGTATAAGAAAGCTGCCGGGAATGGAAATCAGGCAGCCCTATCCGTCCTGTCACAGATGTTCATGTGGTCATAGGGCAGAACTGTTTGGATAACAATTAAATAGTACAATTATATGGGTACGGCTTTCAATTATTTAAGGGGTTTGTTTGGCGCTCCTGCCACTCTGGACGAGAACCAGATTGTCGCAAATATTTGCCAGCATATCAACGCATCCGTCGTGCAACTCAAGTACAGTATGGTCTTTGACGCTTACCTAGACATTCTACTTGACGAGGCTATCTATGAGCGAGTCAAATCTGACTTTGACGCTATCTTCCTGGATGTGCGTAATATTTCCTTTAAGCACTTAAGCAGAATTGCCCGGAAGTATCATCCATACCACCAGCACTGTGAGAACTTCATCATCCAGTTCTCCTCGTTCAAGGAAGGTGACGATCTCTCTGAAGTTGTCGGCAAGAACGAGGATAGCGGTGCCATGTATATCGTTTCCCAGCGCCAGGACAATGCTTTCTCTTCTGAGAATGCAGAAACACGAGTCACGAAAATATCCAAAATGTCACGTGTCTTGGATGCGTATTCTTTGAAAAAAGCTCGCGATTGTGGATTTGAGATCAAGTCGGATCATCGCTTCTCCGCCCCGCTGGAAGGGTTTAAGACGGGCCCGGATGCTTCTGTTGTAAAGTCGGACACCGGCGCAAAAAAGGAGGCTTGCTGGGGCACCCTCAGCGCCTTTGGGCCCTGCCGGTTCGAGGGCGGGCATCGTACGGTTGGGCTTTACCACAGTCCGGCTCGCATTGGAGGGAGCGACACTCCTGCGGAAAAGAATGGGGTGTTCGGTTACCGGCTTGAGGCTGGGAACATCCCCTATGCTGTCCTGTCAAAAGAAGGCGAGGCTTATTATATTAGTGGTACCGGCCTTTTGAATGGCAGTTTTCACCTCTCTCCGGATGTCAGGACCCCCTTGCCCGACGGGTCCAAAATTCTCCTCGGCGACCAACAGGTTATGTTCAACACTGCAACTTCATAGAAATGACTGGAATTATCTATAACGGTAAAACCGATATTGGACGCCAGCGGGCAGATAACCAGGACGCATTCCTCGCCACGGACATTGTGTTCCAGGGGAAGAACGCTGTCCTTCTCTCCGTAATAGACGGCGTGGGTGGATATGCCGGTGGTGATATCGCCGCCGGTATAGCTGCAGAGGTGGTTAAAGGGTATCTTGACGGATACTCGCTACAGGAACCCGAACTCGGCCTTGAGCAGGCGATGATTAGCGCTAACAATAAAATATTCCGTGAGGCTTCGGAGTCTTCCGAGCATTGCCATATGGGCTGCGTGGCATCCGCGTGTGTCATTGACGAGAACTTCAATCTGTTTTTCTCTCATCTGGGTGACACTAGAATCTATATCTATCAGGACGGGCAGCTTTCAAAGATAACCCACGATCACAGCCCAGTGGGAGCTATGGAAGATGATGGGGAGCTGTCGGAGCAAGAGGCAATGAGCCACCCGGACAGGAACATCATTTTCCGAATGCTCGGTCAGGAGCTCCACAGATTGAGTGACGGGTTCATTGAACATGCGACGGTGCAACTCAGCGGGCCGTGCCAAATCCTCCTTTGTTCCGACGGCCTTACTGACCAACTCAATTCCGCCGAGATTAAGGCCATCCTCGATGAGCGGATATCGCTGGAAGCAAAAACAGAAAAGCTGATACAGGCTTCAAATGAAAAAGGAGGTAAAGATAATATCACGGTCGTAGTCGCAGAAGCGAATGCACCTGAAAAGAAGGTAGCGCCTGTGAATCTATATGAACAGCAGAAAGAACTAATAGAAAACAATAATATGATGAGAAGCAACAGAAAATTGTCCGGCATAATTGCCATGCTCTTCGTAAGCCTGGGGATCCTCCTCGGTTTTCATGCCCTATACAAAACCCAGAAGCCGATTCTGGATAGCGTTGAACAGGCTTATCCGGAAGGGCGCTCCATTAGCCTTGACCAGGACATTCCGGAGCGAGCTCTTGAATCGATGTTGTATAATGGCGGATATTATCCGGATGCAAGAGATGCGAGGTGCGTTTCGCATCATATCGCCACGTCGGTTGCAAGAAATCAGTATTCCATTAAGAGGTTATGGGATTTAAGGCTGTGGGAGTATCAGATACCCTCCCTGACGGCCAGGTATACCGGCGGGAGTGCACTGTCTGAGATGGCCGACAGTTCTTTCCGAAAAGTTGGCATAACCCCTGAGATTATTGCCATGTATGCCAACGATTCAATCCCGGCACAAACGTGCGGCGGGACCGCCGAGATTGAGGTGAGAGTCGTAGATGCCGAGAGTCACGCTTCTGTTCCCGGCGTACTTGTCCGGCTGAAGGAACACTATTACGATGATCTTGTTGCGGATTCTCTTAGATGGACTTATACCACAGTAGCAAGGGATTCGGTAGCAGCCTATGCCAAAACAGACTCTCTTGGGGTTGCCAGATTCTGTGTCGAAGAGGGGCGTTCTTACAGCGTATTGCCTATAAAACTGGGATTCCAGTATGGCAAGGAAAAGGGAACAGTGGGAGGAGTCCTGAAGTCAAAGCTTACAAAATACACTTTCGGTCAGCGGGAACACCGAATCAGTATGTTCCCGGGGACAACCTTTTCCGACATCAAGTCCTCAATGTCACTGACCGTAAGAACTCCGGACGAGTATACAAAAAAGATGGTGCTTAGTCTTGTTCTGTTCCTTCTCTCCTGGTGGGTTGCGTTCATAGCCGTATCCAGACGCGATAGAAAAGTGCGTCAGACCAGCGAAAGGATTATTATTCCCATCCTGATGTTTATAAGCGGAGTGGGCGTACTTGCCCAATTCAGCATGCTGAATCCCCTTGTTGACCGGCTCATAGGCTTCGATACCGTTTGTACGATAGCCGGGGCTATAGGCGTATTCGTATTACTCCAAATGGTTGATGTTGTCAGGTGGTATGCGTCAGATTACAGGCTGTTCGGAAAGGGCTATCTACCGTTTGACCCCCTGATGAGCGGCTCATATAAGCCTCTCGGGTTGTTCTATGTATTTGTGGCCGTATTGCTGATGGGACTGCTTGCCTTTATCGGTACATCCCCAGAAGGCTCAGATGCGCGGATTTCCCTGTTCGGATGGTTTCAACCTGCCGACCTTTGTAAGTTCCTTGTTGTCATCTTCCTGGCGGCATTCTTCTCGTCCCGCGAGGAGGAAATCAGGGCTTTCTCAAGCATCACCAATCGGGTGTCTTTCGGGCTCCAGCTTAGGACAATCGCCCTGGTCAGCTTGGTAATTCTCATAGTGTGTGGCCTCTATCTTACTGTTTTGAGCGATATGGGCTCCGGACTTATTTGCCTGCTTGTGTTTATTTTCATGTATGCGAGCGCCCGCAGAGACCTTTGGAAGATGGTTCTTGGAATTGTAACCTATGTTATTGTCTTGCTGCTAGCCACGCATTATTCCTCTTCGGTCTGGACTATTATCGGAGTCTCCTTGGCATGGCTTGTCGGCTGGATTACCGTCAGTTTCCTTACCAAGAAAGCCATCTACGAATCGGCCATTTTCTTCAATCTGCTGGTGTTCATTCTTGTGGCTGGTGGCCCAATCTTGAAGGCGTTCCCTCTTACAGAGCATCAGGGGCAGAAGCTGATGGATAGGAGTGCCATGACCTTCAACGGCGTATGGAACAATGAAGTTGAAGGCGCCGGGGATCAAGTCTTCCTTACAATTAAATCCATCAGTTCCGGAGGAATGCTTGGCCAGGGGCTTGGAAAAGGGCATCCCAATTTTACCCCAGCTTTTACTACCGATATGGTCGTTGCCGGTATATCCGAGCAGATGGGATATGTGATGGTGATAGCACTTATGCTGGCATACGTGCTGCTTGCTTATTTCGGCCTTAGGGCTGCCGTAAGGTCCGGGCACAAGTTTGTATACTATCTCGTGTATGGCATTTCACTAGCTACAATCACGCAGTGGATAGTAATCGCCGGTGCGACTTTGGGCGTCTTCTGCTTGAGCGGTATACCTGCACCGTTCCTCGCTTTTGGTAAAAGCAGCGCCTTGTTCCACATTCTAGCCTATGCACTTGTCATTGCAGCCAGCCGCTATCCGTATGGATACTTCTCCCCGGTCGATTCCAAAACAATGGTCAATCGTCTTTCCGCTCTCCCGGTTTGTTACATCGTTGCCATTGCACTGATTGCTTACGGTCTCCGCTTCGCATGCTTCGAACGGGACGCAACGATTAATCGCCCCGGATATTTCCTGGATGCCGAAGGTGAAATGTATTCCGAATATGACCCACGCATCACGGACATTCTTGAAACAATAGATGCCGGCAACATCTACGACAGGAATGGTCTTCTCCTTGCTACCAGTTCCCGCGAAATGCTTGTGGATAATACTGGCCAGTATGTGCAATGCGGGATTCCGGCATACGTCATTGAAAAAGAGAGCAAAAGGAATCTTCGGAGGTATTATCCGTTCGGTGAACATCTCAGTTTCATGCTGGGTAATTTCAACGACAAAAGCCTCTGGTCCAATTCAGTATTCGCCCCGTATGGATTGGGCATTGAAAACCGCTACTTTTCGCGCCTGCGCGGATTCGACAGCATCAAGAAAGACATGTATGGGAATAACTCGCACAAAAGGATTGTCTATAACAGAAGATACAGGGACAGGTTCTTACCTGCCAAAAGCCAAAGGGTAGAGGTTGTGCTCCTTTTTTATGATTATTCCCCAATTGTCAAGCTGGTAAAAGAAGGCGGAGATGGTCAGCTTACCGAAAAATGGAACACCGAGCGCAACTCCCGGGACATTACCCTGACACTGGATGCGCGCCTGCAAACGATTATTCAAATGCGGATGGCAGAGGCCATAGCCAAAGACGCAGTGTTGTCTTCCAAGCCAAAGCTGAGAATTAGCGTCTTTATTCAGGAGGTGAATGCCGGTGACATGTTGGCAAGTGCTAATTACCCTCTACCCCAAACCGATACGATTCTCAAGCTAAATGCAAAGAGGCAGTATCGCTACGACGAGAGTAATCCTGATACGAAGGCTATTATACTCAGGGATGGAGGTTTTACTCAGACTCCATGCGGTTCTTCCGCCAAACCGATGACTGCATTGGCCGGAATGATGACATCCGGGAATACTGTCTGTGATAAAAGCTATTACGTAGACGGAGATGAAATAATTGAGCGGGGAAAGGCGAATGAGCCCAGCGGCCATTATGTCAGTTTCGGTGAGGCCATTAAGTGGTCCAGCAATATTTACTTTATAAAATACGGGCTCGACAATGATGTCTTTGATAAGTTGGGACTTTTATATCGCACGGTCGGAATACGCCTGGACGGACACAAGGGGCGCGGGCCAATGGTCCCATACATATTTGATATGGAAGAGCTGTCTTCAGAATTGGAAGACGAATACGTCACTGAAGTTGGCTATGTGCGCGACAAAGCGTTGCCCTTGTATGCGTCATACATTAAAGAGCACAACGCCACTCGGCTAAATGCATTCCGCGGCTCGGCCGAATGGTGGGGATGGTTTTATGGACAATCTACTATGGCAGCCTCGCCTGCAAATATGGCTAGAGTCATTTCCATTATCGCTCAAAATGGCAAGTATATTCCGACGAGATATGTATTGAGATTCGGGGAAGAAGATGAACCCGTTCGAGATGCTATTACCGTGGTTCCTTCTGGGACAAAGCCTCTCGTGGATGCGATGTGTTCAGAAGCCCAAAAACAAAAAGCCAGAGGCAACGAGCTCCCCGAAACTATAGATGGCATCGGAAGTTTCTTCTCGAAGACCGGGACGCCAGAGAGGGGCATGTATTCACAGGATAAGTACGGTAATCTGGTGTACTCGGAGCCTAACGATGGGTGGTACATTTTCGGGGTTCCCTGTCGTACGACGAGCTCGCATCTGGCTGTTGCCCTTCGTATGGAGCGTCTTGGTAGTGACGGTTCTTCACTGGCCGTGAAATTTGCGTCAGAGGTCATAATCCCCGCCATAAAAGAATGCGGATATCAGATAGACTAAAACAATAACGACCATGAAAAAGAGTATATACCTTATTATAGTATTCGTATTCTGCTCTTTTGCTTCAGCATTTGGGCAGTCGGAAGATTATGCGAAGCTCGCATCCGATTCTTTCTCCAAGGGTGCTTATTCCCAGGCATTGGTTTATTGCTCCATGTATGCTGCGGAGAACGCAGAAAGGCTTCCTGTTGAGAAGAACGTCAAACTGTGCCTTGAGTATGAGCGTCAATTCGACGAGGCTGTTATGAATAAAAACGTATCCTTGGCCAAGGTGTTCTGTGACAAGATCACAGCTTTGAACCCGAACGACAAGAAGATCAGGAGCAGACTTTCTGCTCTAGAAACGCAAATCCAGCAGTCAAGAACCGTGACGGTACCTTCAACCCCCAAACCACGCAGGACATCGGTATTCAAACAGATTCCCAATTACTTTAATCTTGAAGCCACTATTGTCAAGGACTTGGAAGTCAGTTTTAACATGAATTATTCTTGTTTTCTTTTTGGCGTTAACTACGGTTATGATATGTGGAAGTCCGAAAGGTTTCTAACTGAACCTGCCCCGCTTTATGCTTCTGAATACTCGCCGTGGAGCCACACTGAGATTGTTCACCCGATGCACTTGATGCTGCATGCCGGCCTGTTCTTCAAGTATATAGCCTTTGATTGCGGCGTTGGTTATGTGTTTGCAAAGACGAGAACGGCCACATATAATCGAAAAGGATATGCTTTGGAATGTGATTACCATCATGAACATTCTGACGAGAAAAACGAAATGTTTTTCACATTCCGGCCGGAAGTAAAGGTATTCATCCCCTTTGGCGGATATGGGAGGGATTATCACTGGATATTTACGTTCGGATACAATATCGTTAAAGATGCCAACTGTACGGAGGGAATTACCATCAGTACTGGTTGGGGCTGGCAATTCTAATTCAATCAGCTATGAACCGGACATTATTGGACAACAAGTACGAAAAGCTGGAGCCCCTGGGAACCGGGGGTAGCGGAACAGTCTGGAAGGCCCGGAATGTTTCGGATGACTATTACTGTGCAATAAAGATCTTAAGTGAACCTGTTAAGAACGAAAATGACGTTGCATACCAAGCTTTGGAACGTGAGTTCCGGTTAATCCGACGTGCCGGTAGTTTCGGGCACCCCGGAATCCCCCAACTCTATGGCATCGGCATCTGCAACAGGGAGGCTTACATTGAAATGAGCTACTACAAGGGCGACTCCATTTACGAGATTCTTAAAAAAGAGACGATTCTTCCCTTCGGGGAAATTGTGTCGATGTTTAAGGATATCCTTGGCACAATGGCGTATCTACATGTAGATATTTACAAGGACTTGATGAATGCGGAAGAGGACCATTTGCAGGCGGATTTGGCTCATGGCGGGCAGTATATATTGAGGCCCGAGGACGTACAGAGGCTCATTTCAAAATACTCAATCTGTCACAACGATTTGCACAGCAAACAGTTTATCCGTAACCATTACAACGGAAACTATGTCCTGCTTGATTATGGCCTGGCTTTGCAAGGTAAGGAAGCCGTGCGGAAGACTCTAATCAATGCCGGAACCCCCGGATACTCGGCCCCTGAAAAACTTCGTGGGAGAGTGCCGGATACCAGAACCGATGTCTTCGCCCTTGGCGCTCTTATGTATGAGTGCCTCACCGGAGATGTCCCTTTCCCAGATGACAACCACGAGGAGAAATATGCCCCCATAGAAGAAAAGCGAAGCGCGGCATTCAGCGCCAAGTTTCCCGGGAGGGCCATTACTCCTGAGTTTCTCTGCCCCCGGTGGCTTCAGGAGATTGTTCTCAAATGCTTGTCCTTTGATCCCAATAAGCGATACCCCCATGCAAAAGCTTTGCTGATTGATTTTGAGGCACGACTGAAAGAATATACCACAAAGAAGGAAGATGGCCGGACAGGACTTGAGCAGGACATTATTGTCAGGCAGAATCAGCTGTTGGAATCAAAGGATCGGCGAATCGCATCCCAGCAAGAACTGATAAACGACAATGAGCAGCAAATCGCCAAGTTGGATGATGTCATCAAGAAAGCCAAAGCGGAAATGCAATCTTCGATCAATAAGTACGAGAAACTATCCCGTAAACAGGCTATAACTAAACGCTCCAGGAATATTGGTTGGGTGATTGCGTTCATTGTCTCGTGCGCATTGGCCTTCAACCTATTCTCCTGCTCATATGGCTCTCCCGCAGATTCCGAGGATGCCGGTCGGCTGATGAGCCAGATTTCAAGTCTGTCTGATTCATTGTCTTTCTTTAGGGAAGGTTACAACTCCAAAGAAAGAGCCCTTGCCGAGGCTAAGAGGTTGCAGGCATCCCTGGAGCAAAATGTCCGGGAACTCCAAGGGCGTTTGGTAACGATCTCAAATGACCATGACATTGAAACCCGTCAGCTAAGAGACTCCTTATTGAAGGCAGAACGGGACTTTGCAGAGGCACAAAGGAGGAACGCAGAACTGGAAAGGCAAGTTGCCGCGCCCTCGTCGGGAAGCAGATCCGCTTCAGCATCAACAAGCGTAGTTATCAGCAGGTCGAACAATGGAACTGTGAGCATAAACAACGGTACCATCAACAATGAAAATCTGGCATTAAGGCGGGAACTTGAAAACTGCCGGGTTGTTATTGATTCTCTAAGCGCAGCCGTCTCAAGATATAAATCGGAGCTGTTGAATGCCGCCCGGAACTTGTAGGCCAGCCCGTTTAAGTTTTGATATAACGGCCATAAGATTTGAATTTGAACTTTCTTTGTCATAACAAACGATGAATACTATATATAACATAACAGAAATCCAGGATGAGGTGGCGGTAGCGCGTTCCCGCTACGAGGCATCTGATGGCGCCGAATGGGTCCGGCTGGTTCTCGCCCTTAAAACCTTGTCAGAGGCATATATCTCTCAGGAGTTATTTGAAGAGGCCAGTATCTGCGATGTTGAGTCTAACACTATCCTGAGCATGGTTCAAAGTCGGATAACAACCCCGATTCATTTGCCCAAGAATACGGATTCCGTGTATGCTTATTTTGATGAAACCTGTCATTGGGCAAAGATGGCAGAAGAGACAAGAAAGGCATTGGAGGACGGCGGTTCTCCCATCAAGTATGCAAAAACAGTCAATGCACTCTGTGAGTATCTTTGCTTGTCAGGCCAGCCCAAGATTGCTCTGCTGAAATATGAGGAAGCACTGCAGGTCCTTCTGTCCAAATCGGCCAGCGGCAATCTTGAACGGGAACATGCATATCTCATAATCGTCATACTGCTGAAAGCATCAGAGTGCGCGCTTGATTTAGGGGAAGATGCCTTGTCCAGGAGTTACAGCGTTTACCCGCTTCTATATCTTGCGGAGAACGTAGAAAAAGAAGGTTGGGACACTTCCTCCATCAACTGGAGTTATGTAGCCGACCTATGTAAAACGATAATCAACAAACAACAGAAATATGAAAACAGATAACATCATTGCCACACGCAAGGCACTCATGAAAGCGTGCGTTGAGACTGCGAAAAAGCTTTATGGTTCGCAGCAGAGCATCAGCGTCTTACACCTTTGGATTTATGATCCCACCTACTTGTTTATCCTCGAAGATATCGCCGGATTCCGTGCAGAACTGAGTCAGGAGTTCAAATCTCATCTGGTTCGCCCACTCATCAATGCTTCAGTTGAAGTTCATTCTGGAAAGCCGGAAGATGATTGTCCGTTCGGCGTTCTTATCCCGAACGCGGTTGCATATACTTACGAGTATTTGCGTGAGGGGGCCCCGAAAGCGAAAGCTGCCGTTACGGTAAAGCTCGACCTGATTAGCATTGACAAACCTGTAGTACATACTTTTGTTATTAATTCCGGTGAGAAAAGCATCTACAGGATTGGCAGGATTGCTGCCGCATATGACAGCGAGGGGCACTTCCGGGAGAACGATATTATCATCAATGACGAACACATCAGCCGGGCTCAGGCAGACCTGTATTTCAAAGCGGGCAAATTGTTCCTCCGCCCCACAAGCACCGGCTATCGTCCCAATGGCAATCCTACCAGGGTTCATGTTTCCGGCATGAAGGCTCCTGTTGACCTGTGTGATGAGCACAAGGGGTACCAGATACAGGACGGCAATATCATCGAGCTCGGCGGCAGGAACGGAGTTTTATATAAAGTCGTATTCATCTAATAATCATCGCCATGCTCAACTTTCTATTAAATCTTTTGAAGGACTATGATTTCCCTGGACACAACCTGATGAACTATATCTCCTTCAGAGCTATCCTTGCCGCTGTAATCAGTATGCTCATCGCCTTTCTGGCGGGAGGACGCATCATCAAGTGGCTTCGCAAGCACCAGATTGGCGAGACTATCCGCGACCTGGGGCTGGAGGGTCAGATGAAAAAGAAAGGCACCCCTACGATGGGCGGTATTATCATCGTCGCCGCACTACTAGGATCAGTGCTCCTTGTGTGTCGCTTGGATAGCATCTATACCATCCTGCTGCTCATCACCACTGTCTGGTGTGCCGGTATCGGCTTTGCAGATGACTATATCAAAGTTTTTAAGCACAATAAGGATGGCCTCAGCGAG
>JAEEGL015519462.1_pt1 | contig 26698 bp, 28 predicted proteins | sample 9134231 | NCBI WGS metagenome assembly JAEEGL01 (sample SAMN16246548, study PRJNA631951) | gut metagenome | biome: gut microbiome; feature: rumen; material: fiber-attached | host: Bos | place: Iran: Karaj | collected 2018-10 | reverse complement strand
CCTATTATCTAACTTATTCAACTGTTAATGTACACTTTAGAAGCCACCGCTTCTAGCGTTTGCACGCTGTTTTTGTATATTTGCTAATTATTTAAAAATCTTCGAAAATCTACTTGACTCTTATATAGTTAGCTCCTTATTGAATGTATAATCTAAATATATTTTTTTAATCTGATTGTATGTATTCTTTGAGATAGGTAAATCAAAAGTACCCACATTAACTCCATACGAAGTAACATTCTTAATATAATCCATATTGACAATATAGCCACTATGAGGTTGTAAGAAATTAGGATATTGTTTTAATTCTTCCCAAAGCTCACTTGTTTTACTTCTTATCTTAATTTCATCACCATTAGATAAATGAACATATTGATAGTGACCACTAGACTCACTATAAATAAATGTACTTAAATTAATTCTTAATACTCCATCTGAAGTGTTTCTAACCAGGAATTTATCCCCTTTTTCTCTCAACTTCTCTAATGCTCTATCTAAAGCATCTGCTACTCTTTCTTTTGTAGCAGGCTTAATTAGATAGTGAGTAGCATTTAATTCAAATGCATCTATTGCATATTCTTTTGAAGAAGTAATAAAAATAATTTCACTATGAGATTCCTTTTGACGAATTTCCTTTGCAACGTCTGTGCCCTTTAATCCATCCATTAAAACATCTAAGAAATAGACATCAAAACCACCGTTCTTTTCAACATATTCAATTAGGTTGTTAGGATTTTGGAATGTCTTAACTTCAAAGTTTTCGTTTTTCTCTTTTTCATACTCCAAAAGAAGAGAAGAAATTCTCTTCACTTCGATAATTTCATCATCACAAACAGCAATACTAAACATGAATTAGTCTCCTTGTTAAGCTACTATTATTATAATTATTAAAGGGAGTTTTAGTCAATATCCGCATTTTTTAAAGAAAACATACATATTCTGACTGACATATTAAAAATATAAGATACTTTTTTATATTTAACTATTTTTGATAAATGATATCTCTGTTTATTTCAAAATTAATATCATTATTTTTAAATGACATAATAATTAATAATCTGATTTTGCTCTTTTCCTCGTTCAATTCATAATCATGACTATACACTAAAGTTTGTTTTGGTAATAAATACCCAAATTCACAACCAGAATTTATTTCCTCGGAAAAGGTTTCAGTTTCTCCTATGCATTCAATAAAAATTGGTCCACCAACATTACTGGCGTACCTTATAGTATGAAATGACTCGTTCTTCAACTCAACTCTAACATTAATTTTGGATTCTCCAATATAACTAACATTCATATCATATGAAAAATCTTCTTTATCAGCATTTGTTCGTGGAATAAAAATAAAAGCACAAACTGAAATTAAAATAATTAAAACGATACCAAACCAAATTAGCCCCTTTTTAAGCATGATATGAAAGTCCTTCTTTTTATTATTACACTCCTATTATATGACAGCATCAATAATATAACAAACATACGCAATTAATAAGATTGACCAATAAAACTTGTATACACATCTTGTATAATGTTAGAATTATTACGATTATTTGGAGGTAGACTATGGATAATATCAAGTCATTCACATTAGACCACGACACTCTAACACCAGGTTTTTATTGTTTAGGTGAAGCACATAACGTATATACATATGATTTAAGATTTAAATACCCTAACAAAGGAGAATATTTAACATATGCATCTATTCACTCAATTGAGCATTTATTTGCTACAGTTATTAGGAATAGTGAGATTAAAGATGATGTTGTATACTTTGGACCAATGGGTTGTAGAACAGGATGCTATTTACTTCTTTATGGAATTACAGAAGAAAGAGCTAAAGAAGTAACAATAAAGTGTTTCGAAAAATGCCTAGAGTTAGATTATGTTCCTGGCACAGAAAGAAAACAATGTGGTAATTATTTAGATCACGATCTAAAGCAAGCAAAAAAAGATATAGCAGATTATTTAAAAGTGTTAAAATCTTAAAAATAAAACAGGCCAGCATCATCAAGTTGGCCTGTTTCATTATTAACGTTTATATTTTACTATTTATATTGTTCCATCATTTCACTAATCATTGACTTAATCTTTGAAATAGCATCTTCATATTTAACTTTGAAGCTTTCCTTTGTAGCACGAATAGTAATTTCTATTTCATCATTAGCTAATGATTTAGGTGATACTACAACTCTTATTGGCATACCCATTAAATCTGCATCTGTAAACTTAATACCTGCACCACAGTTTCTATCATCCATAAGAACATCTACACCATTTGATTGTAAGTCATTGTACAAAGCGTTTGCCTTTTCTGCAACAACTGGATTATCTTGTCTTAAGATACACATATGAACTTGCCATGGAGCAACTGAGATTGGAAGAATTAAACCATCTTTATCGTTTGATTCTTGAGCGATAGAAGCAATAGCTCTACCAACACCAATACCGTAACAACCCATAATAGGATTAAATAATTGTCCATCTGGTCCAGTAACTGTCATACCCATAGACTTTGTATATTTTGTACCTAATTGGAAGATATTACCAATTTCAATACCATTTTCAATTCTTAATGTACCACCACAGATTGGGCACTTATCTCCAGCCTTAACCTTAGAAATATCATCGAAAGTTACATCCTTAACATCTCTAGAGATATTAAATCCAACATAGTGATATCCAGGCTTATTAGCACCAACAATCATTCCCTTTGTGCCTTCTAAAGACTTATCGAAAACAACTTTTATCTTAGAATCTAATCCGATTGGTCCAATATTTCCGCAAGCAACAACATCACTTACACCACCATCATACGCCACAACATCTAACTTAAGAGCCTTCTTTAATTTAGCTTCATTAACTTCTAAATCACCTCTTACGAATGCTATAGCGATTTGATCTTGGTCACCCTTTACTGCAAATACTACAGCTTTAACTGTTTGTGATGCTGGAACATTGAATCTATTGCAAATTTCTTCAATAGTCTTATCTGCACCTGTATCTACTAGTTCTAATTGCTTATCTTCAAATTCTGGTTTTTCAATTATAGATGTAGCAACTTCCATGTTTGCTCTATAATCGCAATCATTACATAAAACGATTGAGTCTTCACCAACTTCTGTTAATAACATAAATTCATGAGCTATGCTTCCGCCCATCATACCTGAGTCAGACTTAACATCGATAAATCTCTTTAAACCGATTCTTCTAAAGATATTTTGGTAAGCTTTATGCATCTTCATATAGTATTCTTCCATATCTTCCTTTGTTGTATGGAATGAATATGCATCTTTCATAGTGAATTCTCTTACTCTGATTAATCCACCTCTAGCTCTTGCTTCATCTCTGAATTTTGTTTGAATTTGATAAATCATCATTGGAAGTTGTGTATAGCTTGATACTGTATGATTAGCCATATGAACAGCAGCTTCTTCGTGAGTCATACCTAAAAGCATGTCCCTATTTGATCTATCTTTAAAACGAACCATTTCTGAACCGATACTTGAATATCTACCAGATAAATCCCAAATTTCACGCGGCATAACAACTGGGAATAAAACTTCTTGTCCATCATTCTTATCCATTTCATCTCTAATAATGTTTTGGATTCTTTGGCTCATCTTTTCGCATGGCATTGTCATTGAATAAATACCATTTGCTACTTGCTTAATGTAGCCAGCTCTTGATAACAAAATGTGACTTAAAATCTTAGCGTCACCAGGAGCATCTTTTGTACGTTCACAACATAATTTGCTTAATAACATAGTTATACCTCGTTTGTTTAAATCTCGTTAATAATATCACTTATATATAATTGTGCGCAAGTAAATACACCCGCGCGCTTTATAACGAAAAAGGTCGGACCCTTTTAGATCCGACCTAACTATATCTCTCTTAAAGATTAGTCTTCTGCATTTGGATCATATGGGATGATCTTTGCTGATGCAGCGAACTTTCTTACAGATTCAGCAGAACTTTGTGCTAAGTCTTTTGTCTTATATGTTTCACCATGGTATACATTACCAGCGTTTGCACCCTTTAATACAAATCTGAAGTTACCAAACTTATCTTTATCGATAAAGAAGTTGTTTAAGTAAGCAGCCTTCTTAAATGTGTCGATAGCTGATTCGCAAGTATCTTCTGTTGCAAAGTAACGGCTACCATATAATAATTGACCATTGTTTGCATATAGAGCAAAGAAGAATCCTCTTCCTTCATGACCAGTAATTGTGAACTTACCAGATGTCTTAGCAGGAATAGCTAAAGCCTTTTCCCAATCTACACCAGTACCCTTATTGAAGTTCTTCTTAGCATCTGCATAAGCAGCTTCCTTTTCTGGGTCTACTTCGTAGTTTACGATCTTTCCTTCAGCTGTATATCTCTTTACTGATTCAATAGCATCCTCAGCTTGCTTTCTTGTCTTGTAGCATTCACCTACATATCTCTTAGCAATGATAAATCTCCAAGTTCCCTTCTTGTCTTCATAAACAGTAGCGAATACCTTTGGATCAAGAACTGTCTTTTTGAACGTATCAAAACCTGAAACTGCAGAATCACTATTAGCAAATCCTTGAGATTCAAACATTAATTGACCATTGTTTGCATAAATGCAGAAATGATATCCATCAACGTGCAAATCAAATTCAACTGAACCAAATGTCTTTGCAGCCTTAGCAGCAGTCTTCTTAGCAGGAGCAGCTTCTTCTTTAGCTTCTTCAACTACTGGAGCTTCTTCCTTAACTTCTTCTGCAGCTGGTGCTTCTTCAGCCTTTTCTTCTTCTGCTGGAGCAGCTTCTTCCTTAGCTTCTTCAACAACAGGAACTTCTGCCTTTGTTTCTTCTACTACTTCTTCAGTTTTTTTTTGTTCAACTGGAGCTTCTTCTTTAACTTCTTCAGCAACTGGTGCTTCTTCAACCTTTTCTTCAACTACTGGAGCGCTAACAACTGGTTCGTCGTTAACTGTATCTTCTACAGGAGCAGCTTCTTCAGCATTTCCTTCTACAGCTTCTTTCTTAGAATTCTTGAATAGATTGTCGTTCATAATTACGAACTTTTCCATTAAGAATACGATAGCGAAGTCAACCATAGAATATGTAATCATACCTAATGTCTTACATAATGCGTAAGCAACACCTTTATCTTTTAATCCCTTATAGAACAAATCTGCTAAAGGTCCAGCGATAATTGTTTCAACAACGATTAAAACAACACACATAATTACATAAACAGTCATTGAGAAAACTAAATTGTTAACTGCACCGAAAGTCTTCTTTCTGTTTAAGATGTAAGATACCACTTTAGCAACAATGTTAGCGATAGCATAAGCTATAACACCAGCCATTGTATATGATTCGATACCTAATTGGATTGATTTTGTTTCATTATCAACACCGCAAAGAGCAAGCAACTTATCGCCAAATGTACCGATTAACATTTGAGCAGCAAAAGCAACTAAACTCATAAGAATAAATAGCACTAATTGCATTAATGTGCTTTTTTGTTTTTGTTCTGCCATAATTACCCTCCAAAATATTTACCTTAGTATTTAAAATTATAACACCCGTGTGTGTAATATTCAATCATAAAAATGATTAATTATGCATTATGTTTGCAAGATAATAAACCTCTTTTATTTCTTTAAGTGAAAGTGGTCTAAAAATACCTATTTTTCTTGTATCATTTCTTGAGCAATTCAATGCTAATTTATCTAGTGTTTCTTTATCTAAAATACCGCAAGAAAGCTTAGGTATACATATAGGCATTTCTATTGATTTAAAGAACTCTTCCATCATATCAATACCTTCTCTTGCAGCATCAGCTCCATCCTTATTAATACCCCATACATATTGAGCAAAATGAGCAAATCTATCTACATCTGTATCCATAACATATCTAGCCCAAGTAGCCCAAACGGCACTTAAAGATTCCCCATGTGTTATATCAAACATAGCAGATATTTCATGCCCAAATTGGTGTACAGAAAAGTCCTTTTTACCACCAAGTCCAGTAATATCATTATGAGACAAACTTCCTGCCCACATAACCTCAGACATTGCCTCTAAATCATTAGGATTTTCATACACCCTTTTACCGAACTTTATTGTATTTCTAATTAGCGCTTCTGCTATCTCATCAGTCATAGAATTATGTTGGTATTCTTTTGGATAAAAATACCTCTCAAGTGTATGCATAATTATGTCAGTTACGCCACAAGCAATTTGCTTTTTAGGAAGTGTTAGAGCATATGTTGGATCCATTATAGCGAACTTACATCTATACAAGTTTGAAGATAATCCTCTCTTTTGTTTTATCTCTTCGTTTGTTAAAACTGCGCTATCACTCATTTCACTACCAGCAGCTGGAATTGTTAATACGCATGCAACAGGAATTGTCTTATTAAACTTCTTAATTCCGCACCAAACGTCCCATAATTTAACATCATTAGCAGCACCAACACTTATTGCTTTTGCTGTATCTATAACAGAGCCACCGCCTATTGCAAGTAGTAAATCAGGATTGTATTCTTTAGCAACAACAACGCCTTCCTCCGCTTTAGCAAGAGTTGGATTTGCTTTTATTCCACTAAAGCAACAATAATCAATACTAGCATCATCAAGTTGAGCTTTAATGGTATCTAAAAGGCCATTCTTTTCGATTCTATTAGAACCATATAAAATCATTATCTTTTTGGCATTAAGAAATGTACACTCTTTAGATAATTCTTTAATAGAATCTACACCAAATACAACCTTTGTTGGCGCATAAAACTTAAAGCTCTCCATTCTATACCTCCGCTAGCTTATTAATAAGCTCTAATAGTTGCTTATAATCCTTAACTTCATAATCAGGAATAATACTCGTATTATTTGTTAAATGTTTTCTATTGTACCAAATAGTCTTAATATTGGCGTTTTCCCCAGCTTTTATATCGCTGGTTAAAGAATCACCTATAACATAAGATATTTCTCTATCTATGCCCTTTAAATCGTTCTCAATAAAACTAAAGAATTCTTTCTCTGGCTTTTTAGAACCTATTTGTTCAGATATATATCTTTTTATAAAATACTTATCATATCCAGATAATTTAAATCTATTGTTTTGAACAGAAGTAGTTCCGTTGGTAATAATGTATAAATTATGTTTATCACATAAGTAATCCAGAAGTTCTTTTGAACCATCAATCACCTGGTATTGATCACCAAGATAGCCCCAATATTTTTTGTTAAGAGCATCTATATCTAAATCTATCTTTATATTGAATGTATCAAAAGTTCTTTTAAATCTTTGGTAACCTATTTGAGAACGTTCTAATTTTCCTTGTTCAAATTCTCTCCAGCAGTCCCCATTCTTTTCTTTATAAACTTCTACTATACCTTTATTGTTTATTAATCCATACTCTTCAAATATGCGAGTAACTGCGGCTGTTTCTGCCGCATCAAAATCTAATATAGTATCGTCTGCATCAAAAAATAAATTTAATCTTTTAGCCATTTATAAAAAATAGCCCCTAGAAAACCTAGGGGCATAATCATTATTATTTTGTTGTTAGATAAATTGCATATCTAATTCCCTTGTAAGAAATAACTCTTATAGAATTACCTTTTGACTTGAAATCACCTACATGGAATCTAAATACGTCTGGATCTGAATCATCAAATACTAAATCCTTAACGCTTACTGTCTTAACTGTTGAACCATCCAAGTATGCAATATATAACTTTGTAGATTCATCAAACCATTCACCTGAACGAATTGATACTTCATATGAATTAGCATAAGGAAGATTAACAAGTACTGGTTCTAGATAGTCTGGAATAGAAGCATAAATCTTTCCATCTCCAAGTGCGCTCATAGTTGTTACAAGTTCTGATAAACTATTTAGTTTTTGAGCATATGCATCTTGAGAATACTTTGTAGAACTCTCAATATAAAAATAGCAATTTTCAATATTATTTATAGGATTGCTTTCATCTGAAATAGAGATAACGAATGCTGCACGATCACCAGATGTTTGATTACCTACACCGCCTAAAGCATAAGAATTTGAAATCTTTCCTGTAATTAAGAATGCGAATCCTGCATACTTTGTTCCAGCTGTTGCTTCTAGTGTTGTATAGCAATTATTAACAAGAGATGTATTATCTGCCATATAGGCAACGAAACCTGCTGCTATACTTTGCTTACCACCTGTTGCTGTTACTTTATTTATATTTGTATTATTCTTTGTAAACTTAGGTCCAGCATAACAATTTTCTACTGTTGACTCCTCGTTGACAGATAATATAAATCCAGCAGCACCTGAGCCTTGAATACAATTTTCACCTTCGTATACTACAGAACCATTTGCTGAAACATTTCCTTGGAAGAAGCAATTACTAATTGTTCCATTATATACAGATTCTGCAAATCCTTCGGCAACAGCTTCTTTATTATATGTTGTATAGAATTCCTCATATTCAGAATCAACGAGCTTGTCGCCTTCTAGTCCATATTTTAAGTCATCTACAAGTTCACCTAGATATGTCATAACATCATTCTTTTTAACAAAAATTAAATCATCGCTGTCTAATCTTGCTAAAGAAGCATAATCACCAACTTTAACATATTCTATACTTGCAGAAACATCACCTATAACATATGAATTTGAAACAGCACCATCACCAACATATTGAACAAACCCGCTGGCAAGAGGAGCTTTAACATCCGCAAAGACTTGACATGAATCAATTGAAGCACTGTTCTCTAGTGCAAAACCTGCTGCTTCATATGATGCAGAAATAGTTCCTTGAACGAAACAATTATTAATTGTACCCTTATTATCTTCAACAAAACCTGCAACGATTGCAGTATCGCTATCTGAAGAAACACTTGTTAGATATAAATTCTTGATTGTTCCATTGTTTAATTTAACAAATGATGCAGAATACTCATGGTAATCATTGAAGATATCTAAATTATTAGTTGGACAATAATAAACAAGATTTGTGATATAGTGATTATTTCCATCAATAATACCATTTACTATCTTGATTGTATTCCAGTTAAATCCTTCATTGTCTAAATCATCAACTAATACACAATTGATATCATTCTTTACATTTAAGTATTGTAATTCGCCTATTGTTTGAATTACATAATATCCATTGTATTTTGTTTTAAATGAATTAAATTCTTCTTCTGAGTCAAAATATTGACCTAATACTGTAACTTTATCATTAACTTTATAATTAGAGTATTGTTCTGTAGAACCAACAATATGTGGGATTCTATAACTTACATAACCATCTGTTTTACTAATAGATGACATGTTTACAACACTTGTGCTTGTTGTATTTACACTTAATGATAAATCAAAGAACTTTCCATAATATGTTAAGTCAGATAATAAATAATCATAAACATCTCCATTCTTCTCGAAGAATAAATCTTCAATGTTAATAGTAAATGTTATGCTCTCTGGTAAATAATATGTAACGCCATCTTCATAGTCTGATAATGTAGATTCTGATTTTGTATAAACATTCATAGCATTACCTTGTTCATCCTTAAATGTTCCGTTTGAGAATGAAGTAGATAATTTAAAGAATTCATAATAATCAGTGCCTGATTCGAACGCAGTTAAAGCTTGGTAATAATGTGTAACACTTGCATAAGCAGCATCTGGAGCATCCTTTGTTCCGGCAGCTACATATACGCCACCATCTAAGGCATAAATAGCTGTAGAACCATCTACATTTCCATCTACTTCTTTCATAACTTCTACTGCTGTATATAATTGAGTGCCACTATCATATGTGTAATATTTTGATTGAATATTAACAGTTGAATCATCTGTTAAATAATAGTGATCTCCCCATTGAGAATATGATTCATCTAGATTTTGTTTATAATATGTCAAATTAGATGAATAAGTTGTTGCAATAGCATATGTAACCTTCTTAGCAATTATATAATTGCCATTATCATAAACGTAGTAAACTTTTGAAGAATCAAAACTTTGCGATGTCTTATCTACCATTATGTAGTTACCAACAACGCCTTCGCTTAGCGCAACAGTTTTCTTTAAGTCAGTTAAAGAAGATGTTCCGCTTGCATTTTTAGCTTTTAGATATAATGTTAATGATTCAATACTATCAATCTTATTAATTGTGAATTCTGCTGTAGATAAGCCCTCAGCATCCTTGGAGATAATTAAATCTACTCCATCTAATACATTAACTGTCTTAATATCATATTCAAGATTTCTTTCACAGAAATCACTATCTTGATATACAGCATAGCTACCTGTATCACCCTTAGATTGAACTAGACAATAATAAGTTCCCTCTTCGTCTAAATCTAAGTTAGAAATCAAATAAGAAGAAGTTGATGTTGTATATGTATTAACTAGTTCATCATTAGGAGTTCCAACTTTATATAACTTAACTACATAACTTGATGCATTACTTACAGCAGTCCATCTAATAGCAGAAGAAGTCATAGAAGCAAATGCTGGAGCTGCTAACTTCTCTGTCTTTACGTATACTGCCATAGCAGCATCAGATTTAACATATTCTTTTGCATCTTCTGATGGATTTGCTGTTACATAGATATAATATCTTCCTGTTGAACTATATTTTTCACTATCAAATGAATAAGACAATTCTGTAATAGTATCTTCATATTTTGCTGTAGAAGTTGTATCTGTAACCTTTACTGTATAACTACCTGCATTTTGTACAGCTGTCCAAGTAGCTACTTTATCTGTAATAGTAATAACGGTACGATCTAACTTATTTGTTTTTGTAAAAGTATATGAAGCGTAGCTACTATATACTGTTTCGTCTTTACTATTAACACCTACTGCTCTTACTTTAACTTCATAAGATTTAATTTCTGTTACAGATAATGTGTAATAAGTCTCTTTTGTTGTTAAAGTTTCTCCTCCATCAACAGTTAGTTCATAACTTGACGCATTAGAAACTGCATTCCAGCTTATTGTGCTTCCACTTTGTGTAAATCCACTTGGAGCATCCAAAGTAGTAAAATCTACAGTCTTACAAGCAACTAAAGTTGCTACCATAGATAAAACGACAATAAGTAATAATAATATTTTGCTTGATTTTTTCATAAAGTTCACATCCTCTACTAGTGAAAAATATTCAAGTATAATAATAACAAAAGTTATAAATATTTACAAGATATTATTATAATATATGGCGAAAATCCTAGAAAATAAATTTCTTAAATTTCCTTTTGGTTTTTTCCTAGACAACATATTTTCTATGTGTTATACTCAAAATACTTAACGTAAGGAAGGCGGAAGATTCATATGAATTTTGCAACAAACTTAAAGAAGCTTCGTAAATCTAAAAAATTATCTCAAGCAGAGCTTGCTAGTTATTTAGGTTTATCTCAAAGAACAATATCTCATTATGAACAAGGTGGAGCTGAGCCATCTCTTGATTGCCTTGTACAAATCGCCAAACTTCTTAAGGTATCTACAGATGAACTTCTTGGTTACAATAAAGACCAACAAGATCAAGGATATACCTCATATCAATATTAGATTTACAGGAACTCAAACGAGTTCCTTTTTTTATTTCACCTCTACACTATCAATATTGAATAAACTAAATAATTAGTGATATAATTTCACTTGGAATTTAATTATTTTGGAGGAATTAATATGGATATCAATACATTTAAGAAAGATAAAATCCAATATATGAAAGAACACAACAAGCCAGCTATTACTGCTCTAGATTTAGTAGTTAATAAGGTTATGCTTGCTACAATTGATAAAAGAGAAAAAGGCGAAGAATTGCAAGAAGCTGATATCGTTTCTATTCTTCAAAAATGCGAAAAGGAATTAACAGAAGAAAGAGAAAGTTTCGTTAAGGCTGGTAGAGCTGAAACTGTTGCTGAACTTGATGTTCAAATCTCTGTTGTAAAAGGATACTTACCAAAGTTAATGTCTGAAGATGAAATTAGAGCTGAAATTGCAAAGTTAGATGACAAAACACTTCCAAGTGTTATGAAACATTTTAAAGCAAATTTTGCTGGAAAAGTAGACATGGGTCTTGTAAACAAAATTGCTAGATCTTGATTAATAAACGATTATATATGAAAGAAGGCAACCTTGATGGTTGCCTTTGTTTTTATATTCTTTCGATTGAAGAAATTACTATTGGTTTTACAGGAACATCTTGATAATACCAAATGCTTGCTGTTTGAACATTAGATATATCTATTGCTACTTGTTCTGATTCTGCATCACAAAGCTTACCAAAAGCAGCATATGCTCCATCTAAGTGAGGAGTATCTGTAACGCAAATAAAGAATTGAGAAGAAGCTGAATTTGGATCAGAAGTTCTAGCCATAGATAAAGTTCCTAACTTATGTTTTAAAGGATTTGATACTCCGTTTTGGATAAACTCACCTTTAATTGGCTTTGCCATCTTTTCTTCTAAAGAAGGATTCATTCCGCCACCTTGAATCATAAATTCAGGAATAACTCTATGGAAGATTAATCCGTTATAGAAATCTTCATCTACAAGTTTTAAAAAATTAGCTACTGTAATTGGAGCATTCTTTTCATCAAGTTCTGCTCTCATTTCTCTTCCGTCAGATAATTTAATTGCTATCTTTGTCATATAATCTCCTATTTCTTATGCTCGTTAACAAAATCTTTAATAAGCTCTATAGCCTTTTCAAGTTTTTGCATACTATAAGCATAGCTTACTCTTATGAAATTCTTTCCGCTATCACCAAACGCGCTGCCTGGAACTACTGCCAAATTCTTTTCTTTAAATAAAGTATTAGCAAATTCCTCACCATCCATTCCTAGTGATTCAACACATGGGAATACATAGAAAGCTCCTTTTGGTTCAAAGCAATGAAGACCCATCTTATTAAATTCACTAACTAGGAATCTTCTTCTTATGTTGTATTGCTCTTTCATATCTTCAATTGTTGAGAAATTCTCATTAAAGCCATTTTCAAGACAAGCAATACCTGCATATTGGCTTGCTGTTGGGCAACACATAATTCCATATTGGTGAATTTTGTACATTACGTTAATGATTTCTTTTGGAGCACAAGCATAGCCTAATCTCCAACCTGTCATAGCAAAAGCCTTAGAGAATCCATTTACAACAACACATCTTTCTTTAATGCCATCAAAAGTAGCAATTGAAACGTGTCCTTTTTCTGTATATGTTAATTCTGAATAAATCTCGTCGCTAATAACTAGCAAATCATGCTTTAAGATTATTGGCACAATCTTTGCTAAATCATCCTTATCCATAATAGAACCTGTTGGGTTATTTGGATATGGAAGAATTAAAACCTTACTCTTTGAAGTAATTGCGGCCTCTAATGCTTCTGGTGTTACTTTGAAATCATTCTTTTCTGAACACTTAATTGGAACTGGTGTAGCACCAGCTAATGTAACACAAGGTTTGTATGATACGTATGATGGATCTGGCACAAGCACCTCTTCCCCTTCTGAAACCAATGATCTTAATGCTAAGTCAATAGCTTCTGAAGCACCAACTGTGCACATAATCTCACAAGATGGATTATATTCAAGTTTATATCTTTCCTTGTAATATTTACTAACTAATTCTCTTAATTTTGGCATACCAAAGTTACTTGTATATTGTGTGTAACCTTTTTGAATACTTCTGATAGCTGCCTCTCTACCTACCCATGGAGTATCAAAATCAGGTTCGCCAACGCCCAAAGATATAGCATCTGGTCTTTCAGCTACTATATCAAAGAACTTTCTTATTCCTGATGGTTGAATGCTTGCAGCATTCTTGTTTAAATATTTTGTGTAATCCATATTATTCGTGTAATGAAATTCTATTATTCTTTTCTTCGTTTTGAAGGTTAACACCACTTTCCTTATATTTCTTTAAGATAAAGTGTGTAGAAGCACCTTTAATACCTTCAATTACGCTTAATTTATCGCTAACGAATAATGCAACTTCTCTAATTGTTCTAGCTTCAATAGTAACGATTAAATCAAATGCACCACTCATTAAATAAACATCTTTAACTTCGTCAAATCTAATAATTTGTTCGGCGATTGCATCATAACCTGATCTTGGTTGTGGATTTACTTTGATTTCAATAAGAGCATCTACGAAATCCTCACCAGTCTTTTCTGTATTAACTATGGCAGAATACTTAACGATAATGCCATCATTCTCCAACGCCGCTATTTCCTTCGCGACTGCCGCTTCATCTACACCAACTAATGTAGCGATTTTAGCAGGAGTATATCTTGCATCATCTTGTAATAAATTTAAAATATTCTTTCTTAACTTTTCCATAGTCATACCTCCTAGTATGTTTTTATAATCTTAAAATAACACATCACGCGTTATTATACAAATCTCTAGTGATTATACACTAAGTTAGCAACCTTCACGCTTTGGTTTGCATCTTTTGTATAATATGTAGCGCCAATCTTTGCTGCATAGTCTTCATTTAGAACTGCACCACCAACGAATGTTTGGCATTCTGGATATTGCTCTTTTAGAAGTTTAATAGTTTCTTCCATTGAACCAACTGTTGTTGTCATTAGCGCAGATAATCCAACAAGCTTTGCTTTATGCTTTTTTGCTGTATCTACAAACAATTGAGGCTCAACGTTTTTACCTAAGTCGATTAATCTATATCCATAGTTTTCTAAAACTGTCTTTACAATGTTTTTGCCGATATCATGAATATCGCCTTTAACAGTTCCAATAACGATAGTTCCTCTATCTGTTTCTTCACCATTTTGCTTAGCTAAAATAGTCTTGATTTCTGCAAAGCATTCTTTAGCACTTTCTGCAGAAGCAATTAATTGAGGTAAGAATATCTTTCCTTTCTCATATTCATCGCCTACTTCATTTAGTGCCGGGATTAGATAATCGTTTATAACTACGATTGGATTGTTTGTTTCTAGAAGCTTTAGACAAGCTGTCTTTGCTCCCTTTAGGCCACGCTTAATGTAGTAGAAAATATCTCTTTCTGTTTCTGGAATTGGAGCTACCTCTTCAACAGTAAAGTTCATATTATTTTCTACACTATCCATGAACTCTTTATAGAAGAATTCTTTGTCGTAATCATTCTTTGTTTCTTTGAATGATTTAATAGCTTCAGCATTCTCTTTAATGTTTGGATTGATAATTGGACAGTTTAATCCAAATGCTAATGCTGTCTTAACGAATGTAGAATTTACTATTTGTCTATTAGGAAGACCGAAAGATACATTCGATACACCTAAAACAAATTTAACTGAATACTTCTTCTTAATTTCAGCAATTGCATCAAGAGTTTTTCTTGCTTGATCTTTTTCAACAGAAACTGTTAATGTCAAACAGTCAATAAGGATATCTTCTTCTCTAATTCCAAACTCTTTACATCTTTTAATAATCTTTTCTGCAATCTCTACTCTTTCTTGAGTTGACTTTGGAAGACCTCTTTCATCGATTGTTAAACCAACGACAGCTGCGCCATATTTCTTAACAATAGGCAAAATAGAATTCAATGATTTATCTTCACCATTTACAGAGTTAACTATTGCTCTACCATTGTAATATCTTAATGCTTGTTCAATAGCATCCGGCTTACCACAGTCGATTTGTAGAGGTACTGTAACAATTGATTGAACATGCTTAACCATTCTTGTAAGCATTGCCTTTTCATCAATTTCAGGAAGACCTGCATTAACATCTAGAATTGTTGCATTTGCTTCTACTTGAGCAAGTGCTTGATTCGTAATGTAATCGAAGTCATCATTAAGAAGAGCTTGTTTCATAGCCTTCTTTCCTGTTGGGTTAATTCTCTCACCAATGATTTCTACTGAATCTTGATTTAAGACAACAACATCAGATGCAGAACATACAGCACAAGGAACATGAACTTCTCTTGGCTTGAATTCTGAAGAATCAACAAGTGCTCTAATCTCTCTTGTATAGTCTGGAGTTGTACCACAACATCCACCTAATACTTGAACTCCTAAGTTTATATATTTCTTGTAATATTCTGCAAACTCTTTTGGTTTAACAGGATAATTCATTTGTGCATCAGGAATACCAGCGTTTGCTTGAATCATCAATGGCTTATCTGTCCACTTTGCAAGTTCCTTCATGATTGGAAGAATTTGTCTAGGTCCAAGAGAACAGTTGATACCAATTGCATCAACAAAAGGAGATAATGTTAAAGCAAAAGCTTCAACACTTGTACCAGTAAATGTTCTCATTGTTTCCATAAAAGTCATGGTACAGAATACAGGCAAATCTGAATTCTCTTTAACAGCCATAACAGCAGCCTTAGTTTCATATAAGTCAGTCATTGTTTCAACAATAACTAAATCAACAAAAGGCTTTGCTATATCTACAACTTCTTTGAATGATTCATATGCTTCATCAAAAGTAAGTGATCCAATAGGTTCGATAAGTTCACCTAAAGGTCCTAAATCTAATGCAACACATTTATCTTTAGCAACTTCTCTAGCAAGTTTTGCTGCAGCTTCAACGCACTTAACTACTTCTTCATGAGAACCAAGCTTCTTTCTATTAGCACCAAAAGTATTGGTTGTAATAACGTCAGCGCCAGCTAGAACGTACCCTTCGTACATTCTTCTAACCATATTTGGATTTGTGACATTTAAAGTCTCAGGAATAGTTCCTGGAAGCATTCCCATCTTTTGGAATTGAGTTCCTTGACCACCATCAAATACAATATAACCTTTCTTTAATTGTTCTCTAACGTTCATCTACAATACCTACTATTGCCGTAACGGACTTTTGTGGAGTTAACATATATGCTGAGCTGCAAAATACACCTATTTCTTTTGGAGTATTAAGCAAATTACATATTTCTTTTTGTTGCTCTATTGGCCAATCCCCGTATCCGCATGAGAATCTCCATCTCAAATCTTTTTCAGGGAAAGACTTTTCTACATCATCAAGATAGCTTTCAATAGCAGCAGTTGCTGCACTATCTAATATAACCGCAAGTGTTGCATCTTCTTTAAATGCTCTTGCTATTCTTTTCTCTATATCAAAACCAAGTGTTCCTGCTATAAGGTATACTTCACTACACTTTTCTAAGTGCTTCCAAATTACGTCTCCTTTAAGATGCAACGTTGTACCACCTAGCATTCTGTTTTCTTTGTCAAGTTTATATCTTTTAACAATACTCTTTGGTTGAACTAATTTTTCACAAATAGAAATAGCTTCAGATATCTTATTATCTAGTTCTTCGTTTATTTCTTGGCCCTTATATCCAAGATATCTTAAAACCTCTCTTCTTTCTATTTGCATTATTCTTTATTTACCCCGTTAATAAGACCAATGACATTATCTGTTATTCTCTTAGCAACATATGGGTTGTTCATAACATAAACATGAATACCTTGAGATGCGCCTGAAGATAAGATATCTGCAATTTGATCTTCTGCATATAAAATTCCTGCTTCTTTTAAAGCTTCTGGATCATCACTAAACTTGTTAATCATTCTTGCAAGTTTTGCTGGAATCTTAGTAGCAGCCATTTGAATTGTTCTATCTATTGTTGTCTTCTTTGTAAGTGGCATAATACCAGCTTGAATAGGAACATTAATTCCTGCTGCTCTAACCTTGTCGATAAATCTAAAGAAGTCTTCGTTATCAAAGAACAATTGTGTATTTAAGTGAGTTAAACCTAAATCAACTTTTCTCTTTAAGTTATCGATGTCTACATCTAATGACTCTGCTTCTGGGTGTCCTTCTGGATAGCAAGCACCAGCTAAATCAAAATCTGCTCTTTCCTTGATAAATGGAATTAAATCTGAACAGTACTTGAAATCATTGCAATCAACACCTGGAACTCTATCTCCACGAAGAGCTAGAACGTTTTCTACGCCCTCTCTTTTTAGAACGTTTATAGCTTCTTCAACTTTTTCCTTTGTTGAATTAATGCATGTTAAGTGTGCAAGAGGTTCAATATGATACTTGTTCTTTAAAAGAGATGCAATTTCTAATGATCTTGCATTGTTGCTCTTTCCTCCTGCTGAATATGTAACTGAAATATAATCTGGCTTTAAATCAGAAAGTGAGGCTAAAACATCGTAGATAACAGAAATATCGCTATCTGCCTTTGGTGGGAATGTTTCAAATGAATATACTGCCTTTTTAGCCTTGAATATATCTGAAATTTTCATTTTCTTGCTCCTAATATAATAAATTAAATAATATTATATAGGCATATATGCGCAAAAATCAACCGCCTAATGTGCGTGTGCATGAAAAATATTAAATTTATTTTCTCTTTTTTGGATTTTTATTCTTGTTTAAACCATAAATATTAGCAACAGAATGAGGCTTTATTTGAGCTCCTTTTGGTCTTACTAAACACTTAGGACCATTACCAATCAAATCTAATCTTCCAACCTTTTGAAGTGCCTCAACAACTAAGTCATAATTCTTTGGATTCTTGTACTGAATAAGAGCTCTTTGCATTGCCTTTTCATGCGGATTAGTTACAACATAAACTGGCTTCATATCTCTTGGGTCAACACCAGTGTAGTACATGCAAGTAGAGATTGTTGACGGTGTTGGATAGAAGTCTTGTACTTGCTCTGGCATATACCCAATGTCTCTTAATTTCTCTGCAAGAATAATCGCGTCCTTTAGGGTTGAACCAGGATGTGATGACATTAGATATGGTACAAGATATTGCTTAATTCCAATCTTTTGATTCATTGCATTGTATTCCGAAACGAACTTCTCATACACTTCATTGGAAGGCTTTCCAAGCAGTCTCAAAACATTGTTAGAAACATGCTCTGGAGCAACCTTTAATTGACCAGAAACGTGATATGTACATAGTTCTTTTAGGAATTCCCTACTTTTATCTGCAAGCAAATAGTCGAATCTAATACCAGATCTTATGAATACTTTTTTAACTTTTGGCAAAGCTCTAAGTTCTCTTAAAAGTGCAATATAATCTGAGTGATCCGCATTCAAGTTTTTACATGGAGTTGGGAATAGACATTGCTTATGAGGACAAGCTCCTCTCTTTAATTGATCCTTACATGCAGGATGTCTAAAGTTCGCAGTTGGACCACCAACGTCATGAATATATCCTTTAAAATCTTTGTCTTGAGTTAACAATTTTGCTTCATCAATAATTGATCTATGAGAACGTGTTTGTATAATTCTGCCCTGATGGAAAGTAAGAGCGCAGAAGCTACATCCGCCAAAACATCCACGGTTGCTGATAAGGCTAAATTTAACCTCGTTGAATGCTGGGATACCACCATCTTTATCATACATCGGATGCCAGTTTCTCATATATGGCAAATCATATACTGCATCCATTTCTTCTTCGGTTAAAGGCTTTGCTGGTGTGTTCTGAACAACATATACTCCATTTGGATATGGCTCTGCTAATTTCTTTCCTGAGAAAGCATCAACGTTTGAATATTGAACACTAAAGCTCTTTGCATAATTTAACTTATCTGCTTTAAGTTCATCATAACTTGGAAGAATGATAACATCTTTTAGAAGTTCCTTATTCTTAGTCTTATAAACTGTACCAGGAATAAATGTAATCTCTTCAACCGGAAGACCACTATTTAGTGCGTCTGCAATTTCAACAATGGATTTTTCACCCATACCGTATGATACTAAGCTTGCTTGTGAATCCAAAAGAATAGAACGCTTTAGAGAATTTGACCAATAGTCATAATGCGCAAGTCTTCTTAGTGAAGCTTCTATGCCACCTATTACAATTGGAATTTCTTTGTAAGTATGTCTAATCAAGTTTGAATAAACAACAGCAGCGTAATCTGGACGCTTACCCATTTCTCCTTTAGGTGTATATAAATCTTGTTCTCTTCTCTTTTTAGAAACAGAATAATGATTAACCATGGAGTCCATATTACCAGAAGAAACAATAAATCCAAGTCTTGGCTTACCAAACACATTAATTGAACTGTCGTTTTTCCAATCAGGTTGAGGAATTATACCTACCTTATAACCTTTGCTTTCCAAGATTCTTGAAATAATAGCTGGGCCAAATGAAGGATGATCAACATAAGCATCGCCTATGACGTAGGCAAAGTCTACTTCATTCCATCCTTTATCTAACATCTCTTGTTTTGTTGTAGGTAAAAATCCACTCATATTATTTCTTCCAAACTACGACTCTAAAATCTATAGTTAATTTTATTTTATCAATATTGTTCAAATTTTCTATATCTTCTTGCTTAGTTTTATACATATATGGAGTCATTGCAAGAAGATTCATTAAATCCTCATGTGAATTTACTTCTATCTCATATTTAATTGGGATTATCTCTTCATTACTAAACCCTTCACATGAACACTCAAATGGAATCTTTCTAACATTATCCTTATACAGAATCTCTTTAAGCTCAATTAAATGATCTTCACCAGGAAGTACCTCTAGAATTACTCCGCCCTTTTTAAGCACTCTCATTAATTCATTTGGCGATTTTGGAGCAAAGATATTTATAACTAAATCTATTGATTCTTCCTTAATTGGCAAATCAAAAACTGATGCTGTAAAGAACAAAATATCATTATCTTTTTTAGCTGCCTTTTGCGTAGCAAACTTGGATATATCTACACCGAAGAAAGTGTCATTAGCACCTCTATTTCTTTTAATAAAACTTGTGTAATAACCAGTGCCACATCCGCAATCTAAAATTACTGATTTTCCTGGCTTATATTTTAGTGAGATTTTAAGTAAGTTATCTCTAAGAACTGAATAGTAATCCTTATTAAGAAACTCCTCTCTAGAGTTAACCATTTCTTTATTATCCCCAGGAATTAGAGCATTCTTCTTGTTTGGTAATAATAGATTTATATACCCTTCTTTAGAGATGTCAAAAGAATGTCTATTCTCGCAGACAAAACTTCTATCTTTCTTTATTAGTGGTTTCTTACAATTAGGACAAACTAACATTTATTATTTCTCTTTAGATAATCTAAGAATGAAACACAACCTTCATATATATCTGAATAAGTTAAATCAAAATTGCCTGTATACCAAGGATCAGATATGTCTCTTGGATTATTAGAATAATCTAACAATCTTGAAATCTTGCGATTATCATCCATGCCTACATTATATACTATGTTCCTCTGATTTAATGCATCCATAATTAGAATGTAGTCATATTCTTCATAATCTCGTCTTGTAATTCTTTGAGCTCTTTTTGATTCATATCCTTTTATGCCATGTTCATCTAATTTTCTTCTTGTTCCATAGTGAATACCATTCCCTATTTCTTCAGATGAAGTTGCTCTTGATTCAATATGGAACATACTAGATAGACCTTGCTTTTCAACAAGATCTTTAAATACGAACTCCGCCATAGGAGATCTACATATATTACCATGACATACAAATAATACTTTTATCATTAAAAAAAACATCTTTCACTGAAAAACTAGTTTCTTATTGTCTTTGCCATCCTGCATAGAACACTACTTCTTCAGTATCTTTTAAATACTCAGAAAAGTCCACTATTTCTGAACATAATTCATCTTTATACCATCCGGTAAATCTATAACCTTCTCTTTCTGGATTATTTGGGATTGTCTGTATTTTCTCACCTAATTGCACACTATCTACCCAAAAATATCCTTCATTCTCTGCTGAAAGGTAGTTATACATAAATGAAACGTTTGCCCCATAAAACAATGGTCTTGTTGGCACCTCATTATAATAATCTTTATAGTCTTCTACTTTGGATGCTGGAACATATATTTTTAATCTAGTATTAGCATATGGTCTTCTATCACCAGCAAACCCGTTTGAATAATCCTCAGGATTAACACCTAAAAACACCAACCCTCTTTCTGCACCGAAGAAGTCTTTTATTATTTCATTACTGTGATAGCTATCACTATAATAATAATTATTATTTGGAATAAACACTTTTTTAGGTGTATAAGAAAGACTTGCTAAATTCAGATCTATTTCTTTTATTTTTACGCCTTGAATTGTTGCTGGGAAACATAGTTCTTCTTGATAATCACACAAATCCATAATAGTCCCTCTATGACCATTATAAATACCAATCCAATACTCATTTATTATTAAATGATATTGATCCTCTTTATATTCCTCATGTTTAGTCTCATAATAATCTTGTCTTAAGCTATAGCATTTTGAATCTACAACAGATTTGTTTACGAAAAAGATACCTATTGACAAAACAAAGGCAATTAGACCTACTATAAACGGCATTCTTCTTTTTAACAAGTCTTTAAACATCAATCATTCTTCTCCCATTTCGCAAACAAAACCAATTCTCCAGTTTCTCTATATAAGTCCTTCGCTTCCTGCTCTGAAAGTAATTGATTACCATCAGGAGTGGAACTCCATCCTATAAAGGTGTATCCCTGTCTCGTTGGAGTACCATATAACGAATATGATAGATCGTCCGCGGAGGCAAACCAATATCTATCATCTACCCAATAATAACCATCATTCGTAGCTCCTTCATAGTTATACATAAGCGAAATATTTGCAGGTAAAATTGAAGGCTGAATGCCTTTTAATGCATACATTGTTTTATAAGCATCTATACTATTTTTAGGGACAAAAATATGAACGCTGTAATCTAGATATAATGGATTATACTCTTCCTCGCACATAAACCCATTGCTATACTCTGCGGGATTTACTGAAAGAAATATAAAAGCACGAGCAGATATATGAACATCTTTTGCAAAAGTGTAATTTCCTTCTGGAATATATACAAAATTGGCATCAAAATTCTCTCCCCATAAAAAGTACTTAATCGGCTTCCCATTTGCGCTCTTCGGCAAAACAACACGTTTATTATAATAATATGAAGGCTCACGCCCTATAACATCAGCATACTCCCCGTTGTCTTTAAATATCCATCCGTCTTCATATATTAATTCAGATTTTTTAACCATATTTGGAGAATTGATAAATTCGACAGTCGATTTAATTAACAAAAAATCATATACTCCACATACAATCAAAGCAATTATAACTATAATAATCGGATAAATCAGAACCTTTTTCTTGTCCAAACTATAAACTCCCTTTTAATAAAGATAACCTATTTACATTCTATCAATAAAACAGAATAATTCAAACTATTAATAGTCAACTCGTTTTGGTGCTTTAGTTGCTGTAAGATCATAACTCATATCTAACAGAATTTTTATTTTTTCATCTGGAGCTGAGCCATCTAAAGCAATAGAAATCCATTTTGTTTTTGACATATGATATGCTCTATAAAAGCCTTCTTCCCCAATAAGTGCAGACACTACATCTTCATCACACTTAACATTTACTATATCTATCGGTTCTTTGGAATTAAGCCCTAACTTATCTTTCGTGATTGGCATAATTAGCGCAAACCATTTCCTATTTAGATGTCTATATACAGCATAGTCAGGATCAGAATCCCATGGGAAATCTGGTTCTACATCATACATTTCTTTAATGTAATCATTTAGCTGCTTTCTATTCATTTATAAAACATCCTTATATTCTTCTTTTCCTTCTAGCATTTTAACTGCATATGAACAAGTTGGAATAATCTTTACACTATTCTCTCTTGCTGCTTCGACAATTTTATTAACTAAGTTTTTAGCAATGCCTCTACCGCCATATTCAGGATTAACTTCTGTATGGTAAATATCCCATTTGCCATCTCTAACATAATATTGGCAAATACCAATTTCCTTATCGCCATCTAAGGCAACACTTCTTTTATTGTCCAATTCAAATACTATCTTTATCTCTTCAGCCATTAATCTTTACCTATATCAAAACCTTGAAGAATCATAACTGCAATCTTCACACAATCATCGCAAGGACATAAAACTTTTCCAGTACCGGCGCCTTTTAATTCTCTACAGTTAATTGCTCCTGCGTGTGCTCTAAATTCACCAACTAATCTCTTTGAGAATGGAGCTGTTGGCATCCCTGTATCATTACAGAATCCTAATACCATATTAGCGCCAATCATTGCACCGCAATCTCCTTCCATGCCACCCATACCTGTAGCAAATCCTGAACCTATTGCTTTAATTTGTTCTTCACTTAATGGAATTAAATCCTTATATGCCATAAGCACTGCTTGGCAACAATTGTAACCATTATGCTTATAATTAATCGCTTCTTCAACTCTTCCCATTTTTCTATCTCCTAACAATAATGAATTCTATTTTTATCAAATCTATCTTGCTGCTTCTTATCCTCAGCTGGATAACCAACAGTAAGCAATGCAAAAGCTCTAACATCCATTGGAATATTTAAAATCTTTTCTACATATTGCATTCTATAATCATGTGGAGCTATTCCTAGCATTACACCACCAAGACCAAGAGCACTTTCCTCTAACCACATATTCTCTGTACAAATAGATAAATCTATCAAATCGTATTCTGGAAACTTTAGCCCATTTAATCTATAGCATGGGACTATAACAACAGGAGCATCTTTAACGAACTTAGAATACTCACTTACTTTAGATAATTTTTCTATTAGCTCCTTATTCTCAACTACATAAAATTCCCATGGTTGTTGATTGCCAGCACTAGGTGCTTGCATTCCAGCTCTTAAGATTTTCTCCACCTTTTCCTTTTCTACAGGCTTATCTAGATACTTTCTTACACTAACTCTTTTAAAGATTTCTTCCATTTAAACCTCCTCTAAATACTTTAAAAGGAACTCTTCAGCAAGGCTACCATGCGCAATGTTTTCCTTAGCCTCTTCTTTAGTAAACCACGCATATGTATCTATTTCTTTATTTGGATTCATTAAAGAATCATCCTTAACAAATGCTGTGAAATTACACATTAAAGTATTAGATGGCTCAAAGTATTTAGTTCTATTAAATTTCAATCTATCAACTATAAGTCCTGTTTCTTCTTTAACTTCTCTAATAGCCGCATGTTCTTCAGATTCACCTAAAGATAAATACCCCGCAACTAATATATTTCTATCTCTTCCATATTGCTTAATTAAAAGAATCTTTCCATTAGATTCATTCTCAACAATCATACTAACTGCAACATTGAACATAGGAAATCTAAATTCATTGCACTTTTGACAGAAAGGAATTAACCCCTCTCCTTCAAGTTCTTTTTCTATTAGTTTATCTCCACACTCTGGACAACATTTTTGTTTGATCATATAACACTTCTCTTTTTTACATTTATTGCACTTATAATTATAGCAAAATAGGAAGTCTTTTAAAGGCTTCCTATTGACAATATTTCTTATATTTATGACAGATATTAATCGTGGAAGAATAAAGGTAATTTCTCTAAGAAAACAATATCCTTTCTTTCTGCAGCTTCGCCTTCTGCTAAAACTGCTGCCTTACAAACTGTCTTACCTGTTGTATTTGCAACTAATGCTTCTAATGCTCTTAATGATTCACCTGTTGAAATAACATCATCAACAATTAAAACTCTCTTACCATTCATTCTTTCAATATCGAATTCATCAATATATAGAGTTTGAACATTTGCAGTTGTTATTGACTTTACTTCAACCTTAATAGGGTTCTTCATATAAAGCTTTAATCCCTTTCTTGCAAGAACATAGTTCTTACCACTTTGACGAGACATTTCATATGCTAGAGGAATTCCCTTAGATTCTGCTGTTAAAATGACATCGAATTCAGGAACTTTCTTTAGTAATTCTGTAGCACAAGCTATTGTTAGTTCTACGTCAGAGAACATAATAAAACCTGCAATATCTAAGTTTGCACCTGCTGCACAAATTGGTAATTTTCTATCTAGACCAGCAATTTTCATCTCATAAAATTGATTGCTCATGTTAAGCCTCCTATAACTTAAACAAATCTATATTTATATTAATCCTACTTAATAATTAAATCAAAGGTATTATTATTCTTTATTTGAAGCAGCCTTAGCTAATTCTCTTTTCTTTAATTTTCTTAAAGAATCCCAAGCACTATAAATTGGGAATGCCAAGAAAACAATACTCATGATTACGCCACCAACATATAATGCTGTAAGGCCACCTTCGCTCCATCCAAATCCTTCTACGAAGATCTTATGGAAGTCCCAAGCAATAGAACCAAACATTCCAGTAATAAAATCTTCTTTAGCGAAAGCATCAATACCACCTAAACCAATTGCTGCGATTTCTTCTCTATCAAAACCTAAGAAGCAAATAAATGCAAGTAGTAGAGGAATTGTTAATACTGTTGAATATGTCGTAACGCCAATTGTTAATCCCCTATTCCATTTGGCATTATCTAATTGTCCAGCATTAATAGAGATAGACATAATACCAATAGCCATTGTAATTACAATTATTACGTAATTGACTAGAATATGCCAATTTCTTAAATCTGAAAGATATGTAAGTCCAACATTAATGTTCATTCCTGATTGTAGAATAGACATAATGCCCCAGATGTTTAGCAATACTGAAACTGCGAACAAGCTTAGTTGTATTTTTAATTTTTTACTCATAGTTAACCTCTCTAAACAATGATTATTATAACATAGTGATTTATTCATTTTAAAGAAGATGATTTGTCAAATCAAGTGCAACATGAGGAATAAAGGTTAATCGCTTGTTTCATCATGTCTGCAGCAGAAATGAAATTGTTTACTTTACGAGGCCTAGCGTTGATCAACGCTAGGTTTTTCGCTAAAGTCTTCGGACT
>JAEEGL014064376.1_pt1 | contig 26698 bp, 17 predicted proteins | sample 9134231 | NCBI WGS metagenome assembly JAEEGL01 (sample SAMN16246548, study PRJNA631951) | gut metagenome | biome: gut microbiome; feature: rumen; material: fiber-attached | host: Bos | place: Iran: Karaj | collected 2018-10 | reverse complement strand
CTTGGTTTCATCTTCGGTATCATCTGCCTTGCACTTGCATTAGCAGGAACCATCTTAAGCCTTACCCTGAATGTTGGCAGCAGCGTTATGCAGTACATGAACAGGTAATTCAATTAAAATGTAAAATGAAAGAGACCTCATCTCGAGGTCTCTTTTTTTGTCTCATAAAACCGTCAATCCGAATCCCACAAACAGGATATTCCGTATCACCCATTGCGCCATCAGCAGAATCAGATCTGCGTAAACCAGTTTGGTGACGGGCAGTTTTGTAAAGCCGAGTTTCTTTGTGTGAAGACACAGAAAAGTGTTTACCATAAAGAATACATACATCACAAAGCTGACAATGATGAACGGATTACACAGGAAACTCTTCCACGGATGAAGATGTACCAGCCAGTATGTCGCTCTGGTGCAGCCGCATCCCGGACAATATGCATGCAAAAGCAGGTAAAATGCACATTTCATTTTCCCGTGAATCAAATGGTCGCCCCAAATCAGGAACACGATGGTAACCACCGCAAAAATCGCTATAAATACTTTGCCGACAACATACCATGCCTCGGTGGCATCGTCCGCAAACTCTTTCTCGTACTTTTTCATGGCCAGTAATCCATAATGCTCGTGGTCATTTGAAGAACAAAAGCTACAATAGAAATGATACCGGCAAGCGTTCCGCCGATTCCGAGAATCATACCGGTTCTTGCCATTGCTTTGTTATCGCACTGCTCCGCTCCCCTTGCTCCGAGAACGATTGCGATGATTCCCGGAACCATTCCGGTTCTGGAACAAATAGTGACAATAGAGACGATTCCAAGTACCAATGCTGCGATGGCGAGTCCGTTGCTGCGTCTGGGCGGCAGTTCATCGTCATCATAATATGAGGCAAACGGGTCATTGGCATATAAACTCTGCGGATTGTAATCCGGAGTACTGTATTCGCTGCTGTTAATGCTCATCGCATTATAATTATTTGCGCCGTAATCGTATCCGCCGCCGTATCCGGTTCCCGAGGCAAACGGATCCCTTACATACGGGGTCTGCGCCGGTTGCGCGAATCCCTGCGGAGCGTAATTTTGCTGAGCGTAGCCGGAAGTCTGAGCATAGCCCTGCTGAGCGTAGCCGGAGGTCTGACCATAGGTCGTTCCGCCGTATCCGCCCTGATTATAAGAATTCGCATCATATGAGCCTGCATACGAACCCTGGGCGTAGTTATCCCGACCGTAGGACTGACCGTAAAAACCGCCGTCATAGGTACCCTGGCCGTAGGAATCCCCGGCATATCCGCCCGAATTCTGCACAGTAAACTGTGTTGCGGAAGCCGTGCTCGATGCAGTTGCCGATACATCCTGTGTCGAGGTCGCCGTTTCTGCAGGGCTCCAGATGGGTGTTGCCTGTGATTCTGCCTTTCCGACAGGGCTCCAAGCGGGCGCCGCCTGCGATTCCGCCGATACACCGTCCGACCGGCTCCACTCTCTCACCCCTGCGGATGAACCGGAATACGCCGCCATGTTATCCGTCGCGGGTGCCGCAGCAGTTGTCGCAACGCCGGTCACAGCTTCCTGCGGTACAACCGGTTCCGGCGTCGGCGGCTGATACTGAAATGCGCTTGCAAAATAGTCCGCCTGCGACTGCACCACAACTTTCGGGGTTTCCGGCGCATCCACAGTGACGTTTTCGACTACCGGCGCATCTACAACCGTAGCTTCCGCGCTGGGCGTTAAGTTCACTTCATTTCCTTCCAAAATAACTTCCTCCAAAAATTCCCTTTACACACTAATGCTGCACCGTCCCCCTAAAGAGGGGACGGGGCAGCCTGTTTTTAATACTTTTATGCCACCCAGGTGACAATTATTTCCTTTTAAACACGCAGGGCTTAAAAGTGTGCAATATCCGTATTCGCAGCAAGATCGCTGTCGATGGTACAGATGTCATACATATTCATATTGCGAACATGACTGTGTCCGGTATTTCTTGCAATCTCTTTCAGTTCAGCAACCAGACCTTCTGCCTCTTCTTCGGAGTATTCTCTCTCAAGCAGAATATAATCCGCACCGAGTGCAATCAGTTTGGCAATTTCCTGCGCATTGTTTACATCCTTGATGCTGACAAGAATCTGCATCTTGGAATTTACGCGGCTTAAGTAATTCTTCGCACGACGCAGCGCATACGGAAGAATTCCGCTGGACGCATCGTTCAGAATCACAAAGTCCACATTCGCATAGGAGCATGCCGCCAAATCCTGCTCAATTCTTCCGATCATCAGACTGATTCCGACAGGAATGCCGTTGTAAAGATCTCTTGCCGATTTTACCTCGGTACGAAGTTCTTCTCTTCCCGAAACCGCGGGAATATGGCTGTTTAAGCCTTTGATAAGAATCATGTTCGCTCCGTCGGCATCGTCCAGATCATCCGCACCCGGAATATACTCGCCCCAACGGAACATATCGCTGTTTCCGAACGGCTCTTCCAGTTTTACGGGACGTTCTGCCTCGGTTCCGATTACTACGGAAGCATCAATCTCTTCTTCCTTCGGAATCGGCATCGGGCTTAACTGTGCCGGAAGTAAAATAATGCCGTCCAGTCCGTTCGTTACGGGATTTACATATCTTTCAAACAGGCTCTTAACCTGCTCGTCTGTCAACAGATTGTACTTGCCGTCTTCAACAACTGCGGTGTGACGCTTTGCAGCTTCCTCGATTCCGCCCACAAGAACCGCTTCCGTGGTCTGTGCCTCGACAATCTCTTCTTCGGCAGGTTCTTCTGCAGGAGCTTCTTCCACTACCGGCTCTTCTGCGGGAGCTTCAGCAACTTCCTCAGCAGGTGCCTCAGCTTCTGCGACTTCTTCTGCAGGTGCTTCCTCTGCAGCAACTTCCTCAGCAGGTGCCTCAGCTTCTGCGACTTCTTCTGCAGGTGCTTCCTCTGCGGCAACTTCTTCAGCAGGAGTTTCAACCACTTCCTCTACAGGTGCCTCTTCTTCTGCAGCAACTTCTTCTGCAGGTGCTTCTTCCTCTGCAGGAGCTTCCTCAGCCGCAGCTTCTGCTTCTTCTACAGGAGCTTCTTCAACCGCAGCTTCTGCTTCTTCTACAGGAGTTTCTTCAGTAGCAGGTTCCTCTGCAAGAATTTCTTCTGCTACAGGCTCTTCAGCAGGCGTCTCCTCTTCTGCAGCAACTTCTTCAACTACCGATTCTTCAGCTACCGGTTCTTCAGCAATCGAAACTTCCTCAACAACCTCTTCCACAATCTCTACGGCCTCGCCCACGGGTTCTTCGTCGTCAAATACGAATTCTTCGGTACGAACCACATCTCCGAAAGTCGGATTGGTATCGAATCCCGTAAAGAAGTTTCCTTCCTCGTAGATACCGGAACTTGCCGCCGCAGGAATCTCTTTTGTCTCCAAAGGCTCTGCAGATTCCACTTCTACTTCCTCAAATACAAAATCGTCGTCGCCCTCGTCGACGTCGGAAGCAGCTTTTATATTGTTTTCTTCTACCACCACCACTTCCGTATCACTCCCGTCACTTGAGCGGTCACCTCCATCGATAACCTTTACGACCTGTCCGTTTCCTTCCATCGGATCGAGCTTCGGTCTGTTCTCTTCTTCTTTCTGCTTTGCTTCTCTGTCAATCTGCTCCTGTGTCTTTACGGGTTTCGCACCTTCATAGTAGGTGGGAATAATGTTGCTCTTATCCACAGGCTTGTCGCTGTCTTTATCATCCAGCCAGAATTCCTGGCGTTTCTCGATTACGAAACCTTTTTCGGCGAATTTCTTATCTTCCTCAGCCTTCTTTGCATCCGCCTCAATCTTCTCGGCATCGTCCTCGGCCTTCTTCAACTCCTCTTCCGCCTTCTTCTCGTCACCTTCAATCGCGGGCGCGGCTTCTTTATCGGATCTGGCAGCTTCCTTCTCCGCTGCTTCCCTCTTCTCAAGCTCCTCTTTGGCTTTCTTCATTTCTGCTTCAGCCTTCTGAGCATCGCCCTCAATCTTGATTTCGACCTTCTCTCCAGCATTTTCTTCCTTGTTTTCCGACTTTACTTCTTCCTCTTCGAGACGTTTAAACACATCCCTGGACTCGTTGCAAATCGGGCAAACATCGATTTCGCTGAATTGCATCCCCGCCTGCTGCTCATCAAAGATGTAGCCGCAAACACTACATTCGAATTTTGCCATTCCAGTACCTCCTAATTTGTTCGGAATACCCGAAACTAAAAACAATACCCAGAATATTTTATCACAAACATTGTATATTTACCAGCAAAACTATGCTATACTCGACGCATGAAAACAAACTATCGCATGACAATCTCATACGACGGAACACGATATTTCGGATGGGAGCACCAGCCGAATACCGACATGACCATTCAGGGTAAAATCGAAGCCGTCCTTTCGCGCCTTACCGGCACTTCCGTGGAGGTTTTGGGAGCAGGCCGCACCGATGCAGGAGTTCATGCCAAAGCCATGGTGGCAAACTGCTTTCTGGACACCGACAAGACTTCCGAAGAAATCAAAGACTACTTAAACGAATATCTTCCGGAGGACATCGCGATTACCGATCTCGTCATCGCCGGCGACCGTTTCCATTCGCGTTACAACGCGCTCGGCAAGACCTACCGCTACACCTGTTACATCGGAAAGGACAAGCCTGTTTTCGACCGCAAATATGTTTACACACTTGAAGGGCGTCCCAATATCGACACCATGAAATCTGCCGCGGCATATCTGACCGGCGAGCACGATTTTGCATCCTTTTGCAGCAATCCGAAAATGAAAAAATCCACCGTACGTAACGTGGACCGAATCGAAATTCTTGCAAACGGGGACTATCTGGTATTTACCTTCCACGGCTCAGGGTTCCTGCAGCACATGGTTCGCATTTTAACCGGAACACTGCTCGAAGTAGGTTTCGGAAAGCGCACTCCCGAAAACATGCTGACGCTTCTTGAAGCAAAAGACCGCAAACTTGCCGGTCCCACGGCACCCGCATGCGGACTGTGCCTGATACAGGTCGATTACCATTAAGGAGTACCCACTTGGAATACATTGCAACCATCAAAACCGATTTTCCCGATAAATTCGGAATCCCCCGACAGAGCGGACGCATCCGCGATCTTCAGGGGATTGTTGTTTTTGAGCCGAAATACCGCTCCGCCGATGCCGTAAAAGGACTCGGGGAATTCAATTATATCTGGCTTTTATGGGAATTTGACGTTCCCGAACCCGAAAGCTTTCATGCCACGGTTCGTCCGCCCCGCCTCGGAGGCAACACCAGAGTCGGTGTGTTTGCAACGCGTTCTCCGTTCCGCCCGAACCGTATCGGTTTATCCTGCGTAAGACTCGAGGAAATCCGTCTGACCGAAAACGGACCCGAACTCATCGTCTCCGGTGTCGACATGAAAGACGGTACACGAATCGTCGACATCAAGCCCTACATTCCTTACACCGACTGCAGAGAAGATGCCACGGGCAGTTTTGCCGAAGAATTAAAGGATTACCGTCTTACGGTAAAAATCCCCGAAGAGATCCTTTCCGTAATCCCCGAAGAAAAAAGAGCCGGCCTTACGGCAGTTCTTGCCGAAGATCCGCGCCCTTCCTATCATGACGATCCGGCGCGGATATACGGAATATCCTACGCCGGATTCAATATCTCATTTCAGGTTTGTGGCAATACTTTGACGGTCCTTAATGTTCTCCGCCTTCCGCAGAATAGTTAATAATCTGAATCTCCGGTTCGCTTGCGCCAAAATCGCAATTCTCCGGTTTCGCACCAATCGGCATAGGATCATCCGAGGAAATCTTAATCGCCACACCGACACTCTTAAGTACAATTTCGCTGCCCATATCCGCAGAACCCATACCCAAAATATGTCCGCCGGAGCCCTTCAGTTCAAGTCTTGTATGCTCCGAATAAATCTTTGAATGTCCCATTGCGCATCCGATCATAATGACACGCGGCGCATTCATATTCAGAATCACTTCCGCCGAAGCGATTTCGATATTATTCTGGGTTCCCGGGCCGCCGCCGATACCGGTAACACTCTTACCGCCGGCTTTTATTTCAAGCAGCAGGTTGGAAACACGAATATTGCTGGTACCCGAAGGCGATCCGATTCCTACACCGTTAATGACATTGTAATTGATGGCCATATGCATCTCGGTCAGAAGTACATTTACCTGTCCGGAGAAAGCTCCGATTCCGACGAATGCCGTTGAGGAAGCCTTAATACTGTTATCGCCGCCCTTAAGCATAATCTTGGCGCCCTGTCCCGGAACACAGCCACCGATACCGACTGCCTTCTCGCCGTTTAAGTCGATACTCAGGTTACCTGAAATATCCGACAGAATCGTTCCGAACGGATGCTGCAAATCATTGCCGATACCGAATGCCTCCTGGCATTTGGTCTTTATGCTTAAGTTACCGTTACCCTGCAGTTTCAAAGTAGAGGACGCCGGAACACGAATCCCGTTGGAATTGATGTAATTATCGCCCTCAACAATCAGGGTCAGCGTTGCATTCTCGCCGATTTCGATTCCCACTTCATCCTTCTCGTTATCCAGAATCGTGTTGCGAATGGTCAGTGTCGAATCGGTATTGTCCTTGATACGGATTTTAACCTGTGCGGGATAATCGAGGTTTCCGCTTAAAACCACTTCCTGGCCGGAAATCAGAATATCAGTATACATCTCCAGACCGATTCTTGTCAGCATAAGCTCTTTTTCCTTGCTGACCACGTACAGCTTGCTGAAGCGTTTTTCCGCAGGAGACGCATTGCATTCGAGAATCTCTTTCTGAATCAGTTCTTCGATATGATCCACGATTTCAAAACTCGGCTTCGCCGTGTAAAATCCCTGAATTAAATCCACACCCAGATTAATGCTTGCCTTCAACTCGCCGGAAGTTTCCACGCCTTCCGCAAGCGCATAGCAGTTATTGTTGTGGGCAAATTCAATGATATTCTTTACAAAATGCTGCTTTCTCGGATCGTTTTGCAAATCCTGAATCAGCAGGCGGTCAATTTTAATACAGTTCGGGGTATAACGAAGGAGGGATGTCGTATTGGCATACCCAACGCCATAATCGTCGATGGCGATCCCGAAGCCGTCCTTGACACTTCGTTCGGTCAAAACACGAACCTCTTCGTCATCCTGCTCGGACTGCTCGGTTACCTCAATAAAGACCTCTTTTAAGATGTCGGAATACTTCTTTCTTAACTGATCAAAATCAGCCGCATCAAGCTGGTAACCGGGAATACTGTTGATGAAGATTTTCTTTCCTTCCACCTTGTCGCGGTTTGCCGAAACCGTATCCAGAATGTTAAAGAACGTCGCCCGTTCAATATCATACAATCGCTCGTTTGCAGTCGAGTATTTAATGATCGTAAGCGGGGAAATACTGTGTTCCAAATCGGTACGCATCAATGCTTCGTAGCCGAAAATGTCACCTGTCTTCGCATTGACAATCGGCTGGAAAGCATAACGGAAACGGTTGTTGTCAATCACATCCTTAATTACTTCCACCTGTTTCAATTCTTCGGGTGTCATTTCCACGCTTTCCGAATTGGAAGCCTTGCGGTTATTCTTTACAAGACGCTTATTCAAAAGCGCTTCGTCAATAATTTTACCCAAATCCGTATCCTCGTACGGAACGGTGATACTCGTGCTGACATTGACATTCAGCGTATATTCTTTATCGGATTCCTTGTTAAAGGAAGCCACTTTGTTCTTCACACGGTTGATAAAATACTCAACCTCATCCTTCGAACTCTCATCCTCGCGAAGCACTACAATAAACTCGTCGCTTCCGATGTGTGCCAGCAGATTGGCGGGAGACGAAGACTCCTTAATAATCTTGGAAAGCTGCATAATGGCATAATCACCCTCGGAATGTCCGTACACATCGTTGATGTTTCCGAGATGATCCAAATCCACGCAAATCGTATAAATGGTCTTTCTGCTCGAAATGCATTCTGCCTTGCAGTTTTCGAGTTCCATGATTAAACCGTTGTGATTTAAAAGACCCGTGAACGAATCAATGTATTTTACATTGTTCAGATATTCATTCATGTCCTCCAGCTCTTCGGAGCGAATCTTCAATTCCTCACGGCTTACCAGGATGGACAGGCTTCTGCAAATTTCAAGCAGGAAACGTCCCATCATCATCTGAAGTTCCACGAATCCCGGAGCCTCAGAAACAACGAATCCGAAGTACTGTCTCTTGGCAAAAACAGGATACATGATTAACGGAGCTGCATTACGAAGCTGTTTTTCCAGTCTTACGTCAAATTCCTCACTGTTAAACATCTTACCTTCCATGTTTGGATCCGATGCGGCAAAAACCACAAAATCCTCACCCGGTGAAAGCTCACCGATATTCGTTGTCGGATTATCCAGAAAGTCTTTTCGCAGACACAGGTAGGTCATTTCCGGAAGACAGTCCCGGAAGATTTCCTTTCTTTCTTCCACCGTCGAACTTTGCATGATTCTTTCATACAGTCTGCCCTGACGGCGTTCCTGCATGCATGCCCATTCTCTTTGTACAATTAAGGAACGAATCAGTTCATCCGTATCGGCAATCATTTCATATGTATTGCAGCCGCAGGATTCCGAATAAACCATTTCCTCGGGCATAATGACATTCGAAGTTTCCTCGGAATCAGCTTTCAGAATGTGTTCAATGACACTAAAACAATGCTGCGCCTGAAGCGTAATATTTCTGCGTGCCGTAGTCAGGTTCGGGATTCCGGATTTGTATTTGCTGACACCGTTTAAGCCGGTCACAATTACATCGTCGGGTACGGACTTTCCCATATTCTGCAGAATGGCTACCGCCACATTTGCGATATTGTTGTCGGAACAGATAACAGCATCCGGCTGAAAAACAGCCAGTTTCGCGGCAACCGGAGCAACTCCGTAACCGTAACGGAACGGCGCATACGTTACGCGGTTTTCAGCATCTTCGATTCCTGCTTCCTTCAGGCTTCTGACGAATGCATCTGTCGCCCGATCTGATGATACTGCCTGGCAGGAATCTCCGAAGAACAGAAGATTTCTGCGTTTATGAACCGACATCACATGACGAACCAGTTCCTCTACTGCCGCCTCTTCATCAAACCTCACGCTGACGGCACCCGGAAGCTCTACATCCAACGCGATTACCGGAATGCCTTTTTCGTTAAAAAGTGTACAAAGATCCTCGGCAGCTTCAATTTCCTTCATGAACTCCCCATCAAACACAACCGCACACGCATCGTGTTTTTGGAAAACCCGAAAGAAGTTTATTCTCCATTTATCTTCGGTGGATTGCCAGGAAAAGCCCGGCCAGACAGCCGCAACGCGATAGCCCTTGCTTGCGGCAATGGTAGTGAATTTACGCAATTTACGCAAAGATGATTGTGCATTAAGATCTGCACCGATGTACAAAATATTCTTACAGTCTTTCATGCGTAACCCTCAATACTAAAATTCCTATGCTGGATCCCCCAATCCAACATAAGTCCAACAAATAAAATTATTATGATTATTTTAGCATAGCAAAGTGCTAAAATCAAATGCTAAAAGCGCAAATAATAACAATATATTGCTCTACAGCCAATAATTATAGTCATTCATTTCAATGTACCCTTCCGCGTCTTTTTCGATAAAGCATGCAAGATATGCATCCGCAAAACTGATTCCGGATGTGTACAGAAACAGAATCGGAACACTCATACCGACAACACCGAGCGCCAAGTAAATCCAGGCCCTCTTTTTCTTCAGCAAAAAGAGGTGTCCGCCATATGCGCCGAGGAGGAATCCCAGCCATACAAAGCCGGCTTTTTTAACTCTGACCGACTGTTCTAAAGGCGTCGGGTCCGCAAGAATTTTCATGATTCGTTTCTTCATCAGAATCAGGAGGAGGACTGTCACACCGATTAATGCGAATGCCACGATGTAACCGATGACTCCCCAGATTCGCATAATCGTCATAAAAATGTCCGCGCTCCCCGAATCGGCTCCGCCCGCAGTCAGCAGATCCAGATAGGAAGAGCCGCCTGTTAACATTTCCACGGAATTTCCCTTACTGAGCAGTCCGCTCCGGTTCACCGCTTCCATCGCAATGGTTCGTCCCAAAACACCGAATGCGGAACTCAGTGCCATAATCAGCACCACCATCAGAATCAGCCCCTGAATATGCAGAATCATGGTGTCGTGGTTGCGTCCTGTCTTTCCTTTCGGGAACAAGCTTTTCTCACTCATTCGAATTCTCCCCTTCGTTATCCGTCGCCTTAGCTATTTCTTCCGGCACTTCTTCTGTATTTATTTCTTCCGCTGCCGTCTCTTCCGGTTCTTCCTTCTCTTCCACCTCTCTGCGAATTTCTTCCACCGTCTCCTCACTTACGGGAACGGTTCCGTCATCTTCTTCCATGAAGAAAAGTTTGCCCGAGAAGTCCTGGTCGTAGCGGACATTCTCGTTATATCCGGTGCCGGAGAAGTTCTGCTTCAAAGCCACGCCCGCATTCATCAAAAGACTTCCGTATGCCACGTATTCTTCCTTCTCCGCAGGCAGTTTAATCTTCTTTGCAAGAATGTCAATTAGGAGGCCGTCCTGCTTAACATGAATCGGCGCCACCGTATTGACAAGGTCTCCGAAATCGCGGATATCATAGGACAGCTCATGATTAAAGAAGCGGTACTTATTCTCTTCCTCAAGTCCCTTCGGGTAATAGGTAATATTCTGCGTATTCGGCTGAACCATTTTCTTAAGCATCATACCAACCGCTTTGGTTCCGAACTCGGAAACCATGGTCCACTCCGTAATGTTGCCGTATCCGGTCGGATTGTAAAGTACCGAAGTACCGTCCCCTCCCGCAACACGGTCCGCCAGCGGTCCCATACCTCCGCGGTAGAAACGTCCGTGCTGAAGCACGCTTCTGTACTGCTTATAGAGGGTGATTTCATCCTTCACCTCATCCATCTGTTCTTTTGAAAAATCACTCAGATTGCATTCATACCCGAGACTTCCGAAACCTGCAACGGCAAAACGTGTCTTCATCGGTGTTCTGCGAAGCGTCTGATGATTCGGACTTGCGGATACATGTGCGCTCACACACTCCAAAGGATAGCCGTAGCTGTACCCCTGCTGAATCTCCGCACGGCAAATCGGGTCGGTATCATCGGAACCCCAGATTTGCGGGAAGTAGCAAAGGATACCAAGATCGAAGCGATTGCCGCCCGACGCACAGCCCTCGAAGAGGATATGCGGGAACCGTTTTGTCAGCTCTGCCATGATTTCATAAAGACCGAGCACATATCTGTGTGCAACCTCGCCCTGGCGATTTTTCAAACCGCCCCCGGCAGGTTCGCCCTGCGAGAAAACGTCTGAAAAAATGCGGTTCATATCCCATTTCACATACTCAATATTTGCCGAACCGAACACTTTGCGCATCGATTCAACGACATACTCACGTACTTCTTTCCGGGTCAAATCCAGAATTCTCTGATTTCTTCCCTCGGAATGCTCACGCTTCGGATTTGCCAGAACCCAGTCCGGATGCGCCTTGTAAAGCTCACTGTTTACATTGACCATCTCCGGTTCCACCCAGAGTCCGAAGGACAGTCCCATTTTATTCACTTTGTCCGCAAGACCTTTCACGCCGTGCGGAAGTTTCTTCGTATTCTCTTCCCAATCACCCAGCGACTTCGTATCGTCGTCACGCTCGCCGAACCATCCGTCATCCATAACGAAGAGTTCGATGCCCGCATCCGCCGCACGTTTTGCAAGTTTCAAAAGCTTGCCCTCATCAAATTTAAAATAGGCAGCCTCCCAGCTGTTCAAAAGAATCGGGCGGTCTTTCTCCTTCCACTCGCCACGCACAATATGCTGGCGAACGAAGGAATGCATATTATAACTCAATGCATTGAAGCCGTCCGCGGAATAACTCATTACGGCTTCCGGCGCTTCCAGTGTCTCGCCGGGTTTTAAGAGCCATTCAAATCCTTCATCATTCATTCCGGAAAGAATGCGAAGTTTTCCGTATGCATTCGCATCCGCAATTTCCATATGATTGCCGCTGTAAATTAAATTGAAGGCATAACATTCACCCGCATCCTCGTTGGTCTGCGGTTTCGCGATCATAAAGAACGGATTGGCGCGGTTCGAACTTGTACCGGTATTGCTGCGGTTTACATGCATGCCATGACCTAAAGAAACATGATAGGAATGCATTTCCCTTGCCCAAGCCCCGTCAAAATAAATGCCCTCGAATCCGCTTTCCGGCAAATCCAGTTGCAATGAAAGAAGGCGATTCACAATAACGTCTTCCTCGCCCTCATTCACCAAATCCGCATAACGGCAGATGACATTTGTATTCTCATAAACAAGATAGGTAATGTTTAAACGAACCTTGTACGATTTTTCCAAGAAGGACAGTCTTAATACATCTGCAATTTCTTCCTCTGCGCGTTTCTTTAAGAGGCCTTCTCCGGCTTCAAAGGTCATGATGTCATAACTTCCCGGCAGGGTTTTACGCACTTTGGCACCTCTCATTACCATGTGCGAATCATAAATCCAGTCGACCGTCCTGCTGCCGTCCGCGAAGGTCAGTTCCGCAAACGGAGAACGTAAATCACCCTTCCCGGGTCCGGAAACCTCGAGGCAGGTATCCTCCATGCCAAGTGCCAAATGCTCCTGATCGTACGCAATCGTATTGCCGGTAATGAACTCACGTTTCTGACGAATCATGCCGAAGTCCGACAGGTCATCCGCAAAGCGCACCTTTTTTCCGTAGTACAGGTGCAGCGCATGTCCGGTTTCGTTTATTTCAAACGCATATGTCGTATTCGCCGTCTGCAGGGCGAATTTCTTTTCATTAACTGTAATCATTTAAGCTCCTTCTGCCGCTCTGCGCTCCTTGATCTGCGCCGAAATCTCTTCCAGTTTTTCATCGGACAGAATATATTTTGCCTTGAATACGAGGAAGCCGATTACAAGTACGGCTACGGGCAATACCGTCATAACAAAGCGAAGGCCGATAACGGAGGAGTTCGAAACCACCGTTGCCCCACGGCTTGCCAGATCCGCGATATAAGTCTTCAGGCCGAGAATTAAAGAGCCTTCCACCGCTTCATAGGTGGCATCCGACGAACTGATGCTGAATACCGAAAGGCTGATGGCAGCGACCAGTGCCGCAATACCCGATGCCAGCTTAACAACAAATGTCTGCATCGAGAAAATAACGGATTCGTCACGCCGGTTATTCTTAATCTCACCGTAGTCAACCGTGTTCGCAAGGAATACGGTAACAAGCACATTCAGGATACCGACAGCCGCAAAGATGAAGAATCCCGGTACCAGGAACGGATACACACTGTTCACTCCTCCAAGTGCCATTACAAGGAGGATAACATATCCGCCGATTGCGGAAAAGACCGCAATATAGAACATCTTAATCGTGTTGAAGAATTTTCTCAAAACCGGAAAGAAAATACACATTGCAAGAATCTGCATTCCGCCTCCGAAGGTGTTGAAAAGTGTGTAATTTCCCTGCCAGTTTGCACCGCCGAGATCATACTTAAAGAAGTAAATCAAAAGGTTCGACGTTACGTATACGGCGGAGTTTACGAGCACAATGGTAATAACCATCGTCATCGCCTGATCGTTCTGTACAAGAGCTTTGATCATGTCGCCGATTTTCGCCGTCTGCACGTCAACCGTCGATTTTTCACGGATGAAGATACAGGTGATGCAGGTAAAGACGAAGAAGAGAATTGCCACAATCAGGGTAAAATACTTAAATCCCAGACGATCCACTTCCTTCGTGGAGGAAAGTGTCAGGGCGATTCCCGCCGACTCATCCACTTTTGAATATTCTTCCGAAGGAAGGTATACCGCAAGTACCACCTCACTGCTTGCGGGATTTACCGCAACATCGAGGCTTGAACTGTCTTTTGTAAAATCCTCTTCCGTATAGGTCACATCGCCTTCATAATCACCGAATTTCAGCTGATAGGAACTGTTGCTCTGGTTAAAAGAGGTCTCGGTTTCAAATTCCTTTTTGGATGCGGTAAGAGCAATGTTCTTCACTCCGGCAAGCTCCTTCACCGCTCCGGTCGGTGCACCGGTTTCATCCATTTCCACCGCATATGCAATTACTTCATTCGGACTTATTGTAACATTGTCAGTGCTTTTTCCGAGAGCCAGGTTACCGATTGCATTGACTGCAAGAATTGTAACGATGGTAATAATCGCGGAACCGACACCCGCACAGGTACGTCCCAGCGCCGACATGGCTTCTCTGTCCTTGCCGCCTTCGGTAAAGGCCGGAACCATTGACCAGTAGGGGATATCCATCATGGTATAGGTTACGCCCCAGAGGATGTAAAAGATCGCCGCATAGGCAACCATTCCCTTTGCATTCAGTGCAGGCGGCGCCGCAAACATGAAGAATAACACAATGGCATTCGTTAATGTTCCGATGAACAGCCAGGGACGGAATTTGCCCCATTTGGTCTTCGTCTTTGCTACGACAACGCCCATCAGCGGATCGTTAAATGCATCGAATACACGGGCAATCAGAAGGATGATACCCATTACCCACGCGGACACACCCATGATGTCCTGATAGTAATACAGAATATAACTTGCGGAGAGCATGTAGACCATGTCTTTTCCGACGGCGCCGATGCCGTATGCCGCTTTTTCTTTAAATCCCAGTTTCATATCTTACCCTCCGTTACGGCTCGAGTTGAATCTTAAAATCAACATCCGCCGTTGCTCTTCCGTTAATATCACTTACCGTAAGCGTTGCCGAACCGAATTTTCCGATTGACTTCACATAGGTGCCGCCGCATCCGCCGGATAATCCGATGACGGACGGGCCGATTAATTCTGCGGCTCCCTCGATTTTTAAGGTCACCGGATCGTTGTAGTAATACAGTGTGTTGCGGTTTTCATCCACCGCACGAATCCGCACGCATGCCACGTCGTAGGATTCGATTTCCTTTAGTACCACACGGTCGCACTCGACTTCCAGACCAATCTTGGTTACCGCGCCGACCTTTAATTCTTTCACTTTCTTTCCGTCTTTATAGGCTTCAAAGCGGTAACTTACGGACTCGCCACCCCAGTCGCCGATGTATTTGTTGTAAAGTTCCACGGCATCGGTCATTTTCATCTGATGGAAGGTCATCAGTTTCGCCGCCTTGAACTTCGAGCCTGTGGTCATCTGATAGAGACCGAACTTGGCAACCTCATTCAGAATTGCCTTCGTGTCACGTTCCTGTGCCGGGCTCATCTTCTCATCCTTTAAAGCATCGCCGATGTAATCGTCAATCTGAATCGGCGGATTCTTCAGGTACGGGAAGAGTTTCGAATCATGCTTGTATTCTTTGATGAAGCGTTCGTTTTTATACATTTTTACCGAGTCCGCATTCGTAAAGATGTATGTCTCGTTCCGGTTGCAGCCGGGATGCTCGCCGATGTCCATCGCGGATGAAATCTGAAGAACAGGCACCTCGTCCTGCATTTCGGAATAAACATATGCCGCCATCTTGGGATTTCGGAACATATCCATCACACCGTGGTAGCAGATGCGGTCGCCGCTTCCGAAGTCCTTGTGCGTGTTATAGTCGAACATGCACCAGCCGAACGAACCCGCAATATCATCGTTCTTTGCCACGTCGTTTAAAACCGTTGCGTGGCGGATGGCATCTTCCAGTCTCTTCTCTTCCCAGTCGAATGCCTTCGTCGGGAACATGTGTCCCATGTATTCGCTGATTAAATAGCCCTTGCTCATGTCGGATGTAACGTCTTTTTTCTTGTCACATCCCTGATTGTTTCCGCTGTGGATAAAATCGTTATACGTATAAACATCTTCCAGCAGGCTCATCTTCTTGTAGCACCTTACGCCGCCGGTCTGACGAACGGGGTCGAGGCGGTGTGCCGCTTCGTTCGTACGCTTGTAAAAATCGTCGTCATCCACGGACTCATTGATGCGGACACCCCAGAGGATGATGGAGGTATGATTGCGATACTGAAGCACCATGTCCTCGGTATTCTTGATGGCCTTTAATTTCCAGGACTCGTCGCCGATATGCTGCCAGCCGGGAATCTCGGTAAATACCAGAAGTCCCATTTCGTCGCAGGCTTCCAGGAAATGATGTGACTGCGGATAATGCGAGGTGCGAACCGCATTTAATCCAAGTTCTTTTTTCAGAATATATACATCGTTTCTCTGCGGGTCCTTCGGCATCGCATACCCGACATACGGATAACTCTGATGACGGTTCAGACCGCGGATTTTATATTTTTCACCGTTTAAATAGAATCCGTCTTCTTTAAATACAGCGGTTCGGAAACCAAAGCGGACTTCTTTTTCATTCGATACCACACCGAATTCGTCCTCCAGTGTCATCTTTAATGTATAGAGATTCGGAACCTCGGGAGACCACAGAAGCGGGTTGGATACCGCATATTCCCGGACAAGCTGAATCGGCTCCTTTGCTTCTGCCGGCAAATCCTCCACTCCGAGCTCCACGCCTCCGATGGACACTTTCAGTTTCTTGCCCGCCGATGCGGCCGTTGCGGTGAGGTCCAGGCGGATTTTACCGTCCATATCGCCGGATACATACGCATCCTCGATGTGAATCGGATCTTTTACTTCAATGTATACATCACGATAGATGCCGCCGTATGTCATGTAATCGATTACGAATCCGAAAGGGGGAATGTTCTGATCCTCGCGCGAATTGACACGAACCATAATCAGGTTATCATGTCCGAAATCCACGAGTTCTCTGATGTTCAGCGTCAGCGCGGTGTAGCCGCAGAAATGCTCGCCCGCCACTTTTCCGTTGATATAAACCACGCAGGAATGTGCGACGCCTTCGAATGTTAAAAAGATATCCTTGTCCATCCAGGATGCAGGGACATTGAAGGTTTTAAAATACGCAGAGATTTTCTGGTATTCATGCTCATCAAAATAATGCAGCGGGGTTTCCGCCACCGTATGCGGGATACGAACCGGCTTGTCCTGATCATAATTGTAACCGATCTTTTCCATGCCGGTATGATAGGTATCGTTAAAGTACCAGCCGTTGTTCAGATAGATTCTCTCCATAGTGTAACCTCCCCCCTGTTGCTTTACCCCTGCAGTTTCTCCGTAAATCTCCGGAACGCCTCGCGTCCCTTTTCATCACGCTTGTAAACGCCTGCGCATTCGAGAACTCTTGCAAATACCTTTCCGACTTCGTTTTGTACAACGCCGTGGATGTTTTCGCGGGTTAATCCCGGATAATTGCCGCGCCATTCGTCCACCCAGTCCGCATGCTTTGCGGTAAGTTCGTCCTCTCGCAGGTTCCTGCCCGATAACAGGGCATCTTCCATTGCTGCCAGTTCTTTCTTTAATCTTGCGGGTAAAATCGCAAGCCCCATTACTTCGATTAACCCGATATTCTCTTTCTTGATGTGATGAAGGTCCGCCGTGGGATGGTAGATGCCCCAGGGATGTTCCTCATCGGTTAAGTTATTGCGAAGCACCAGATCGATTTCATATAAGCCGTCCCGCATTCTCGCAATCGGTGTAACCGTGTTGTGCGGGGTGTCTTCCGTAAATGCAAGGATTCCCGCCTTCTCGTCGGAATATGCTCTCCAGCTTTCGAGGATGTAATTCGATGCTTCTTCCATCTGCCGCCGGTTCTTACTCTGTAAGCGAATCACCGACATCGGCCACTTGATGATTCCTGCTTTGATTTCCGGATAGGCCGGCAGCTCGAAGGTTTCTTCGAAATCCGCTTTCGCCATCGCAAAGGTGTAATTGCCGCCCTGGAAGTGATCGTGGCTTAAAATGGAGCCGCCCACAATCGGCAGGTCCGCATTCGAACCGATGGTATAATGCGGAAACAAATCGAGGAAATCGAAGAGTTTCGTAAAGACCGCCCTGTCAATCTTCATCGGAATGTGGCGCTCGTTAAAAACAATACAATGTTCGTTGTAATATACGTAAGGGGAATATTGAAGAAAATACTGCTCTCCGGCGAGAGTAATAGGGATGATTCTGTGATTCTGTCTTGCCGGATGGCTTAAATGGCCCGCATATCCTTCGTTTTCCCTGCATAACAGACATGCCGGATAGCCGCTCTTCTTCGCGGCACCCGCTGCCGCAATGGCCTTCGGGTCCTTCTCCGGTTTTGCCAGGTTAATGCTGATATCAATGGGGCCGTACTCAGTATCGGTTACCCATTTTTCATCCCGTACGATTCGGTCACGTCGGATGTAATTTGTTGCGATGCTGAAGTTATAGTACCAGTCCGTTGCCTCTTTTGCGGAGTCTTTGAAACGCGCGTCAAACTGCGCTCTGACCTCGCTCGGAGGCGGTGTAATCAGACCCATCACTTTGGTGTCGAACAGATCGCGATATGTGATGGAATCTTCTTTTATTTTACCACATTTCACTGCTTCATCGCAAATATCACGAAGGATTTCCGCAACCGGTCTTTTGCAGATTACCGCAGGCGCCATTCCGGCACCGGGCATTTCCTGCACGGGGTTTGCGGGAACGCCGTGACGCGCTGATTCGTAGTCATCAAAAGATTGATGAAATTCAACAACATCGAAAAACTCCGCCAGCACATTGATGCGGTAGGTGATGTCGTCAAACGGAATCAGTCCCGTGTCGATGCCGTATTCGATTAATTCATAGATTAGCTCTTCCATGCTTTTAGTCCTTCCTGCTGTTTACAGCACCTGCACGCCGCCGTACTTGCGAATTTTCAGCACATGGCAGCTTCCTTCTCCGAAGAGTTTTTCCATTTCCGCCTTGTATTTTTCCACGTTTTTATTGAGTACAAATGCCTGAATCGTTCCCGCGAAACCGCCGCCGTGAACGCGGCTTGCTTCCTTCGCTGCATCCAGTGTCATATCACTTAGTGCCAGCGCCAGGGAAACGTTCTGGTGGCGCACATCCGATGAAGTATATACATTCTGTAAATACTTAAAGGAGGAATTGCCGGATGCACGCACCTCGCTTAAGAACGCTGCGGTCCTGCCGCTTTGAAGCGCTTTGACGCCGCGCTTAACGCGCTCGTTTTCGTTGATAAAATGTAACGCCCGAAGAATGGCACGATCGCCGAATTTGTCCCGAAGGTCTGCCGCATTTGCAAGGAGTTCGCCGGCCGTTACGCCAAGCAAAACTTCCTTTCCGAAATAACCCGCAATCTCTTTCATCTCTTTCGGAATCGCCGCATACTCATCGGTTAAGTCCGCATGGGATCCTTTTGTATCGGTAATGCAGAGGCTGTAGCCCTTTGCACTTAAGTCGAAGTCCACTTTTTCCACCATCGGGTTTGCAGGGTCTGCAAAATCCACATGCACCAGATTTCCGACGCTGCAGGCCATCTGGTCCATCAGCCCGCAGGGTTTGCCAAAATACACATTCTCTGCGAACTGACCGATGATGGCGATTTCTATCGCGGATACCCTGCCTTTGTTGTAAAGGTAAGAAAGGATGGTTCCGATTAAAGTTTCAAACGCGGCAGAAGAAGAGAGACCCGCGCCGATGATTACGTCACTTGTCACAAATGCTTCGAAACCGCCAATCCTGTATCCTCTGTCGACAAAGCCCTGAAGGACGCCCTTGACCAATGCTTTGGTGCTCTCCTTTTCGGACTTTTTAAGCTTGATATCGTTTATGTTGATTTTGATTTCCGGGTAAGCATCGGATTTCAGACGGATGATGCCTTCGTCATTTTCATGAACGATTGCAATGGCATCCAGGTTCACGCTTGCCGCAAGGATTTCGCCATGCTGATGATCGGTATGATTTCCCATGACCTCGCTTCTGCCCGGTGCGGAGTAAACACTTACCTTTTGATCTCCGTAAAGTTTTTTGAATGTATTGAGTGCATTTACGTAGCGCTCTTTCTGATATTCGATGACTCCGTCGTCTGCGTAAAGATCAAGGAGTTTTTCGTCTGCTTTTCCGGATTCGATATTTTTAATTAATGTCGCGATTGCTTTCATATGCACCTCCGCGTGTTGCCTGCGCCCTGTAACGTTGCCTTTTTTTGCTTAACCGTTACATACTCTGTGAATATCTTGTACTCTTACTCTAACACCGAATTGAATTGCCGGTCCATATGTTTACTAAATGTTTACTTATGAAATTTGTGGTATTTCTCTTGCATTTTGTACACATCGTGTTAATATTTGTTTAGTAAACACGCAGAAAGGACTCCACCATGGCAACCATACGAGACATCGCAAAAGAAGCCGGCATTTCAGCCGGCGCCGTATCCAGAATATTGAATCAGGACCCCACCATGAGCGTGTCCAAAGAAACCCGCGAACGGGTTCTTTCCATCGCAACGCGCGTGGGATACACAAAGCCCGCCCACTCCTGCCGTCCGAAGAAACCGGCATTTACGATGGGCATCGTGCAGTGGTTCTCTGCGGAAGAAGAGCTGACCGACACCTACTATCTCGCCGCCAGAGAAGGCGTCGAGGATTTTTGCGGGAAAAATAACATCGCGATCACAAGACTCTTCCCTTCCGACAATGACCCCGCGGAGATTTTAAAAGACATCGACGGGCTTGTCTGCATCGGCAAGTTCTCGAACCGCGAAATAAAGAATTTTATCGCTATCTGCCCGAATATCGTCTTTCTGGACATGCCGGTCGACAAATACCCGATTACGTCCATCACGATGGATTTCGACCAGTCCGTACGTGATGCGCTTCATTATTTCGAGTCTTTGGGGCATAAAAAAATCGCCTATTTAGGCGGAATCGAGTATGTCGGCAGCCATGAGCCCATCATGGATTACCGCAAAAGACAGTATCAGCATTATACGAAACGTCACAATCTCGACGGTGAAACCTGGCTGAAAGAGGGTGCGTTTACCTCCGCATCGGGCTATGAGATGATGAAGGAAATCCTTGCCACGGCCGACCGCCCCACGGCGATTTTCGCAGCAAGCGATGCAATTGCGTTCGGAGCCATGCGGGCAATCTCCGAGGCCGGCCTTTCAGTTCCGAAGGATATTTCCGTCATCGGATTCAATGACGTGGAAGCCTGCAAGTATACCACTCCGGCGCTTACCTCCATTCACGCGCCGGCATACGACATGGGCGCTCACGGCGCCAACCTCGTATATGTCTCTTCCAACCTGCAGATTAGGACGCCACTCAAAGTAAAGATTCCGTGCAAATTAATCAAGCGCGAATCCTGCGCGGAAATTAAGTCTGATTAATCCCAATCAGCGCACGTACCCGAAAAAAACCACAAAAAAAGAATGACACATCCTAGGAAGCGTGATAGAATGCTCAGGGGAATTACAAAAAAGAATCATTGTTTAAACGTAAAAGGAGAATTTACTCATGAAGAAAACAGCAAGAATACTTTCCATCGCATTATTGTTCGTTCTTGTATTCGGCTTCACGGCATGCGGAAACAAGACTGAAACCAGCGAGCAGGCACCGGCCGGAGGAACCTTCACTCGTTCCGATTTATACGGTACGTGGATTGGAATCGACGGAGAAATCTCAACACTTACCTTCGCAAACGACGGAAGCTTCTCGGACATTGCCGGCAGTGATTTGTACATTATGGGAACCTACACTGTTGACGAAGCAAACAGCACGATTACGGTCTTTGAGAAAGACTACGGAATGACCTTCGTTTATGCTGCAGACTTAACGGACAACAAACTTACAATTCAGGTAAGCGGCGGCAAGCCCAGAACATTTGCTAAGAAACAGTAATATCAATTTCACAGTCTGTAAAACAAGACGGAGCCATTAGGCTCCGTCTTTTCATAATCACACACTGTCTTTCATCTTCTTCAGCTCCGAAACCGCCAGCGGGACCGCAATTACAAATGCGAGAAAATCGGCGACCGCCTGCGTGGCTTCGAGTCCCTGTATCCCGAACAAATACGTCAGAAGATACAAAAGCGGAATAAAGCAAAGTCCGCTTCGGCATGATGACGCAATCGACGCCTTGAATCCTTTGCCAGATGCCTGCAATAACATGTTCGCCATGGAAGAGAATGCCAGAAACGGCAACGCCGCCGCCTGCCAGCGAAGTGCTACTTTACTGATTGCAACAACATCGGAATCCGGCTGCATCACGGTTACAATCGGTTTTGCAAGAATAATCAGCGCAGCCGCTCCGACGGTCAAAAAGATTGTGCCGTATTTTACACAGAAAAAGAATCCTTCGCGTACGCGGCTCTTAAACCCTGCACCGTAATTGTACGAACATACCGGTTGGAAGCCCTGCCCGAATCCGATCATGGCACAGCCAATCATCATTACGATTTTCATAACAACCGCCATCGCCGCAACCGCTGCATTTCCACCCAAATCTCTGGCAATTTTGTTCATAAGAAGTGTTGCGACGGCTGCCAGCCCCTGTCTTAACAGCGATGCCATTCCGCCGTTTATTATTTCTTTAAAATAGTACCATCTAAACCTCGTATTTTTCAGATGAATTCGCAGATTTCCGCCCTTGGTCGTTCCGATCAGCAAAACCACAAAACTGAGAATCTGTGCGGAAATCGTCGCTACCGCCGCTCCCGATATTCCCATATTGAAACCGAAAATCAGCAACGGGTCGAGGCCGACATTTACGACCGCACCTATAAAAAGACCAATCATTGCATAAATGGCGTTGCCCTGGAAACGAAGCTGATTATTAATAACAAACTGACAGGTCATGAAAGGAGCCCCGAGCAGAATGATTCGCAGATAACTTACCGTCTGCACAATACTGTCTTCATCCGCTCCCAGAAAGTACGCTATTGGTTCTGCAAAATGATTGCAAGCCACGGCAATAATAACACCGAGAAATGCCGCCACCACGAAGCCCGTCGCAGCCATTTCCTCCGCTTCCTTTCTTTCTCCCGCACCCAGTTTCCGGGACAAAAACGTTCCGGAACCCTGCCCGCAGAAGAATCCGACCGCCTGTATCATCGCCATTACCGTAAATACCAGTCCGACCGCTGCGGTATTTTCCTTGGAGATTTTTCCCACAAAAAAAGTATCCGCCGTATTATACAAGCCGGTCACAAGCATGCTGATAATCGTCGGTATCGCAAGCTTTACGATAAGCTTCGGCACCGGCGTTTCGGTCATCATTTTATATTTTGCGGATTGTGTATCGCTCATTAATTTCCTTAGACTTCTCTCTTTAGTTCTTTATGCGTTCAAGCAGCTGCTCTCTAAGAAACTCATAGCGCAGCCTCTTTTCTTCTTTCACAAAATGATCCTCGCGAAACTGCTCCACACAATCGCTATAATCCAGCACCTCGTCTCCGAACTGTTCGCTGGTCAGATCAAAGACGCAGTCTCCGACTACATTAAAACAATGGTAATTCCCGCCCGGCCGCAGGATGCCGTAAACTTTTCCGCCGTAGAAATCCTGTATCAGGAAAGCCGTGATGGAACACTGCCCGAGCGTACGGTTTTCGGACGACCATTTGTCACGCATTCTGGGCGCACAGGTATCTGCACACCAGATTTCGGAGAGAATATCATAATACTCCCTCGGCGTCCGTCCGCTTTCGTCAACAATATTCGCATTTTCCCAACCGTAAAATCTGTATTTGTTCATGAGCCACATTATACCATAATCACGGGATGTTTGACTTTTTTCGGCATGATATTTTACAATAGGTTTGCTACAAAATTTATATTCACTAAATAAGTGAGATTGGAGAGAAAATGAAAAAAGCAATTCGCATCCTTGCAATTCTATCCATTGTATTCGAATTCCTGTATATGTTTTTCGGCAGGCTTCTCGCTCCCGTTTATCTCCTGGGAAGCAAACGATACCGGGAAATCTTTTTCATGGGAAGTATGGGTCAGAGAGCCATCCCGATTTATTACGCGTTGACCGTTTTTTCTTTCCTGGTTCAGATTATTATGCTGGTATATTGCGTCCTGACAATCATCCGTGCAGGAAGCAATAAAAAAGACTTTGGCGTTGAGATCTCCGGTCTGGTTATTCTCGCCGGCGTTCTTCCGATTTTGAGTTTGATTCGCGGGCTTATAACCACTCCGCTGCTTACCCGCCTCCTTGGCGGTTCCATGGCGCTTTCGGGAAACAGCATAATTAATTCTGTTGCCGGCTACGCCGGTCCCCTTCACAGCATAGCCCTCGGCCTTTTGCTGATTGCATTAAGTCTGTGCATCGGATATAAAGCATATGGAGTTGAGGAAGATTCAATGGAGGAAGAATATCCCGAATAAACATTTCGTTTTACACTCTGACATCAAAAGCACCGTCCCCAAATCTGAGGACGGTGCTTCTTTTTAATTGTTTCTTTCTAACCCGGTATTACTTCTTCTCTCTTTTCTTTTTGGTAAGAAGAACATATACCGCTGCGCCGATTGCAAGCAATCCCATGGATCCGCCGAAAACTGCGATCGGAGCATTGCTCTCACCGGTCTTCTGGGAGAATGTATCTCCAACCTTACCGGTACCGGTCTGTACTACAACCGAGTTGTTTGCAGGAGGATTGGATCCGCCGCTGCTTCCACCGCTGCTTCCGCCGCTATTTCCGCCACCGCTGCTGGACTTCTTTGCAACCTTGGCAATGTAGCTGTTAATCTCGCGTCTCTTAACCGTTGCGGTCTGCTCTTCGTTCAGAACTACATTGAATCCGTCAGGAACCGCCGTTACCGTTACTTTGTAATCACCGGGTTCCAGAACCTTCTGATTCAGAGGTCTTTCTACTCCGTTGTCATCCTTGTAACTTGTAATCTGTCCGTTTGCATCGGTTACACAGGTGATTTCATCTCCTGCAACACCGGGGAATTTTCTGCCGCCGTTTGTCTTAATCTTTACGGTTGCATTCGGTACAACACGATCCGTATCTTTTTCCTTAACGGTGATATCCAATCCGCCGAGAGGAATGATTTCTGCATCATGATGAGCACTTCCGCCCTGCGGAACCGTAATATCTTTTGTTTCTCCCGTGGTCACCTTGAATCCGTCGGGAACCTTCTTCACGGTTACCTTGTAATTTCCTGCAGGTACCGGAATATCGGTATTGCCGTCTTCATCAACAAGTTTTCCATCACTGTTGGTAGTAAACGTCTTCTTCTTGGAACCATCCGGGAATGTCTTGTCGCTGTCCGTAATCTCTACTTCAACTTCAGCACCCGGTACAGGGTTCTTGGTATCTTCTTCCTTAACAGTTACGGAAAGGACACCGACAGGGTCGTTCTTAAATTCAATTGTCTTGTTACCGTCGTTAAACTTACCAACGGTATTTCCTCTTCCGTCATCTACGGAACTTGCTACGATCTGTCCCTGATCTACGGTAAAGGTAATTGTTCCAAGCGACTTAATGTGCTCGGGCGGTGCGGTCTTTTCTTTGATTTCATAAGTACCGTCGCCTAACCAGAAGTACTTCACATCTACGGTTGATGTCCAGGTTTCGATCAGCTGGCTGCCATTGTAAAGCTCAAGTACGGCACCTACAATACCGGTTGTTCCGTAAAGCTCAACCTTGGAAATCTTAACATTTGCAAGGTAAGAGTTCTTTACTTCATGGTTTGTTCCATTCTTGGAAGCCGTAACTTCAACGTTGTTTCCCGTTACGGTAAGTTTTGCAGTGTTACCGATTATGGCAGCGGCTGTGTCTTCCACTACGGTATACTTGCCACCGTTTGTAAGGTTCTTAAAGGTGAGCTTCTCGCCGGCCTTTACATTAAACCATACTTCTTTGGTTCCCAATACACCGGTGTCTTTATCCTGAACGAACTTATCGCCGCTCTTTAATGCAATCTTAAATTCTTTGCCGCTCAGTTCAGGGAAGCTTGCGCCATCCTCCTGAACGACAGTCTTTGAAACTACGATGGAGCCCTTCGGAGCGTCTTCCATTACGACTGTCTTATCGTCAACGGTGGTAAAGGTCTGTCCCTGATCTTTGGAAACTTCTACCTTATAGCCGTTTGTTGCATTTGCATCCTTGGTTACTTTAAAGATAATGGACTCAGCCACTTCGTATCCGTCAGGAGCGGTAGTCTCTACCAGCTTGTATGTTCCCTCTTCAAGCTTAACGGTATGCTTATTCTGACCATCTGTTGTCCAGGTAGCATATTCTGTTTTTCCGTCTTCGCTCGTAATGGTTAATACGGCATCCTTAATCTCGGTTCCGCCGCCAACTTCTACCTTGCTGATAATTACGTCGAACACCGTGGAAATGGTAGTCTTGGTATACTCATTCTTAAGAGCAAGTTCCGCAGGTTTCGTGTCGGTTGCATTCTCAGCCGCTACGGTTACTTCTGCGCTGATAGGATCACCATTACGTGTATAGCGGATAATGTTTGTTCCATCCTGCTCATCTGCAATGGCATATCCGGTTTCGGTTACGGTATACTTTTCACCAACAATTACATCATTCAGTACGATTTCTCCGTTGGTTAATTCTGAATACTTGAATTCCTTCTTGTATCCGTCCGGTCCGGTAATGGTAAATGCAAGGTCGGGAACTTTCGCTGCATCCACACCGGTAAGGGTCTTGCTGAAGCGAAGGTAACCTTTAACAACAGGCACGGCTTCATATACATTCTTAAAGTCTACTGTTGTAGTCTTATCTTTTACTACAGTTGCATTGGTTCCTGCCGCTGTATCTGTTCCGTTCTTTTCTGCCTTCGTTACTGCAGTGGTTTCCGTTCCCTTTGTTCCGTCTGCTGCAGTTACCTGATAGCTTACG
>JAEEGL013096691.1_pt1 | contig 26698 bp, 31 predicted proteins | sample 9134231 | NCBI WGS metagenome assembly JAEEGL01 (sample SAMN16246548, study PRJNA631951) | gut metagenome | biome: gut microbiome; feature: rumen; material: fiber-attached | host: Bos | place: Iran: Karaj | collected 2018-10 | reverse complement strand
CTTTATGCTCAACAGACTGATATCCCAATATGTTGTATCCAATTGGCTTGTTTGTAAATTTATTGAAAGTTTTTAATAAAACTTCATCTGTTGGTCTTTGAGATACATTCATGACAAAAATTCACTACTACCTTCTACTCTTATAAAACACCTCACAAATAAAAATTGCTTCACAAAGGCAGAAATGTTGATTTTGTTGAGTTGTCGGGTTAAAACCCGACCTATGTGCTATTTTAAAATTCAAACAATTCTTTTATATCAACATCTAAGGCATTAGAAATTTTAATTAAAGCTCTTAATCCGGGTTTATTAATACAAACTTCAATTTTTCCAATATAATCAAGACTTAGACCACTTTTCTCAGCTAAATTTTCTTGAGTTAAATTTTGAGTTTCTCTCAAAAATTTTATTCTTGCTCCTATTCGTTTGTATAATTTAGTTTCATTCATTTGACTATTTTACTGGAATATTACCAGTAGGAGGTTATACATGTAACCATTAAAAAGACAATATTAATAGATTTAGATGGTGTGCTAAACACTTATACCGGAGAATTCCAAAAAGAATTTATTCCTCCGATAAAAAGGGGGGCTAAAAAATTTTTAAAAAAATTATCAAAAAAGTTTGTAATCAAAATATTCACTACAAGAAACAAACTACTTAGTGCAAAATGGCTTATTGAAAATGATATTGATAAATACATTGAAGATATAACAAATATAAAAGATTTGGCATATCTTTATATTGATGAGAGATGTTTGACTTTTAATGGCAATTTTTCTGATTTAATAAATCAAATTGATGATTTTAAACCATATTACAAAATATAAAAAATAAAAAACTAATCCTTATCCTTCACAATAACAACATATCTGTTTGGTTCTTCGCCACGGGCAACACTCTTTAAATCATTCTGTTCAATATATTCATGCTGCAATTTTCTAATCTGAACATTTTGAGAGGACAATGCTTGCTCCTCACCTGTTTCTTTAAACCTTTCAATAGCAGCCTGAGCCTCGTTTATTGCTTCTTCGTTTTCGTCAATAAATGTTGTATTATTTTCATCAGCCTTAACATTCAATGCTATTTTGAGTGCTTTTTGAATTTGGGGCATATTATTTGATTTTACAAAATGTATAGGAATTTTGAATTCTTGTGCTGCTTCAATAATCTTTGAACCGCCTTTTGCAAAGCTCTTGTGTGAAATTACAATATCCGCATCATCAATATTTTTGGTAACTTTGGCATTTAAATTAAGTCTTTCAATAGCTTTTTCAACTATTGTACGGGAAATTGAATATACATAAATTTTGCGATATGGTCTGTTTTCATCAACATATTTTTTAACATCAAAGTTTCTGTTTAAATTGCTGACATATTCAGGTTCTTTCTTAATTTCGACAGTCGGCTCAACATCACGTTTTGTTTTAGGAAGATAGCCGATTTTTCTGACTTCCGGTTGAATAGGCCATCCGCGCAAAATATAATCCACCGCAGTTGCTACATCTTCATAAACTGCAAGAGTATCCCTGTCTACTATTTCTATAACTACATCAAACGTAGGCTGTTTTTCACGCTCTAAAATTGTTTTTTGCGTAGCTCTGCGTTTTGCTTCTTCATCACCCAAAGTAACAGAACTTACCCCACCAACCAGGTCAGATAAGGTCGGATTTTTGATAAGATTTTCGAGCATATTACCATGTGCCGTTGCAATAAGCATAACACCACGTTCAGCAATAGTTCTTGCGGCAAGAGCTTCCTCCTCGGTTCCGATTTCATCAACTACGATAACTTGCGGAGTATGGTTTTCAACTGCTTCTATCATGATGTCTTTTTGTTTTTCTGGTGAAATAACTTGCATACGGCGAGCTTTGCCGATGGCTCTGTGCGGAACATCACCGTCACCTGCTATTTCATTAGAGGTATCAACAACAATAACACGCTTGTTAAGCTCATCAGCTACCATTCTTGATATTTCACGCAGTTTAGTAGTTTTACCAACACCGGGTCTGCCTAAGAAGAGTATGCTTTTGCCGGCTTTAACAATATCTTCGATGCATTTTATTGTACCGGTAACGACTCTGCCGACTCTTGCAGTAAGCCCAATGACTTTATTCTTTCTGTTTCTTATAGCAGAAATTCTGTGCAAAGTACCGGCTACACCCGAACGGTTATCAAGTGTGAAATCTTCAATTCTCTCGATGACATAGTTTATATCATCCTCGGTAATTGTTTCTTCAGTAAGATACTTTATTTCACCCGAAGCAAAACGTACTTCAGGAGCTCTGCCCAAATCCAAAACCAATTCTACAATGTCTTCCAAAGAATTTTTGTCTATATTCTTTGTAACTATTCCGGGCATAACTTGTAAAAGTTTTTCCAGTTCATTGTAGAAAGATAAGTCAGTCATTAAATCTCTTTCATAAGACTCTTCTACTATTATTATACACTTTTCTGCCTCAAGTGTCTAGTGTTTGTCTTTGTTTATAACTTATTAAAGAAGCTAATATGTTTTTAATATTTTTTATAATTATTTACATTTCTGTATTCTAAATTCTAAAATATTATTCTTTTGGGTTATTTTATTTCATTGCAAATAAATTAATATTTGTGTTATTCTCAATGTAGAGGAAATTTTATGAAAGAAGAAAAATCTTTTTTACAAGATCTTATAGAAACAATTGTTATTGTGTTTATTTTGGTTGTATTAATAAGAGGCTTTATAGGGGAACCTCGATGGATACCATCTGAATCTATGAAGGATACTCTTTTAATTGGTGACAGACTTTTTATTGAAAAGGTTTCATTAAAATTTACCAAACCAAAGAGAGGCGATATTCTTGTTTTTTATCCTCCGGATTCTGAATTGCCAAAGGATTTATGGTCAAAATTTACAAGATTTGTCGGTTTTTTTGATAAAAATGATGCATATATAAAAAGAGTTATAGCAATAGGCGGTGACAGAATATATATAAAGAAAAACGAAAAAACCGGGCGCAGTGAGGTTTATATTAATGGAGAACTTCTTGAAGAAGATTATCTTTATGATGACAGAACTGTAGATTGTAGTGAAAATATGCTTTGCGGTCCTGAAATTGTTCCAAACGGTATGTATCTTATGCTTGGTGATAACAGGGCTAACAGTAAGGATAGCAGATATTGGGGTTTTTTACCTGAGGAGAGAATTATCGGAAAAGCGTGTTTTTTATTTTGGCCTCTTAATCGTATAAAAATATTTACGACTCCCGGTTATAATATAAAATAGGGGGATGTTATGGAAAAGGATTTTTTAATAAAAGTATTTTCTAAAAACAGACTTTTAGAAGAATTTGATGCTATCGGTTTTGATAATGTATATAAAAGAACAGCAATTGAAAAATACGACGGAAGTTTATACAAAATATTTGATTTAACTGTTGTTCAGGCTACTATTTTGAAACAAACGGCACTGAGCTGCGGAACTGATTGTGCTATTCATAGGGATGTTTTGATAAATAAAGTTGAATTTACTGATGCAATATTATTTGCGACAAAAACTCAATTAAAATTGATAATTGAAAAATTAAAACATCAACCGTTTAAATTAAGAAAATTAGCAGAGGATTTAGAAAAGAAATTTCTTTTAGAAAAATCTGAAATAAGAATTAAAAATTCTGTATTTAATATAAATAATTGTTATTTAATGGGAATTTTAAATATTACACCTGATTCGTTTTCTGACGGAAATAAATATTTGAAAAAAGAAGATGCAATAAACAGATTTAATGAATTAGTTGAACAGAATACAGAAATTATTGATATAGGAGCAGAATCTACCCGCCCAAATTCAATCAGAATTTCTCCTGAAGAAGAAATAGAAAGATTAAAACCGTTATTAGAAAATATTAATGCGAAAGAGCAAGTTATAAGCATTGATACAATGAATGCAAAAACTGCTGAGTTTGCTTTGCAAAAAGGTATTAATATCGTTAATGACGTAACCGGATTAAGTAATGATAAAAATATGGCGGAGATTGTAAAAAAATATAATGCTTTTATTGTACTTACGGAAAACACCCGTCTGGAAACAACAAATACAGTTGATGAAATAATAAAAAATCTTATAAAAAAAATTGAATTTGCAAAGAGCTTTGGAATAGAGGAAGAAAAAATTATTTTAGATGTAGGTTTAGGTTTTAATAAAACGGTAAAACAAAATTTTGAATTAATAAAATGTGCTAAAGATATATGTTCTTTGGGATTTTTTACGCTTTACGGACTTTCAAGGAAGTCATTTATTCAAAAAATTACCGAAAAAACTGTTCTTGAAACAGAATTTGCAAATACTTCATTAGCAATATATTTAGCACTTCAAGGCGTAAATTTTATAAGAGTACATGATGTTAAAGCTCATAAAATTGCGTTTCAAGCATTAAATGGAATGTTGAACAATGATAAACTTTGATAGTTTAACTTTAAAAGCATTAATAACAGAAATAAATGAGAAACTTCTTTTTGCAAGAGTACAAAAAATTCAGATGATTTCTCGCAGAGAAATGATTTTTACATTAAGAAATCATGGAGAAAATTTTAAATTTTTTGTATCGATAGAACCGGAAATGGCATATTGTGCAATTACTCAAACAGATACTACTCTCGTTTTTCCGCAAACTCCTCCAATGTTTTGTATGCTTTTAAGAAAACATCTTGAATCGATGAAAATTATTGATGTTAAAACTATTGAGCATGAAAGAATATTAGAACTAACTTTTGAGGTTATACAAGAATTCGGACAGCATAAACAACTTGTTCTTGCTTTTGAATTTATGGGAAAATATTCTAATGTCATTTTATATAACAGAGATACAAAAATGATTATTGGATGTGCTCATAATGTGGGTGAAGAAAAAAGCAGTGTTAGAGAAGTTATGGGAAATATTCCTTATATATATCCGCTCTTACCAAAGAAATTAGATTTATCACTTGTTCCTTTTGATTATTTTTCGGAGCTTTCAAATGTTATCAGAAAACCTTTCAATATATGGTTAAATGAAACATTCTTTGATATAACAATTCCGCTTGCTAATCAAATATGCCGTTTTCATAATATAGTGATAAGTGAGGATAAGATTGTTTCAATTTCTCAAGAAAAGTTAAAAGATATTTATAATACTTTGCAAAATATAGTAAATTTGAAGAATTTAAAACCTTGTATTTCAGAAGACTTTTCTGAATATTCTTTATTCTTTGATGAAAAAATAAAATGTAATAGTATAAATGAAATGGTTTCAACATTCTTTAATACAAATAAACAAAAATTATTACTTGAAAAAAAGAAAAAAAGTATAATGAATTTAATAACGAAAGAATTAAAGAAGATTGATAATGTATTGAAAAAATTAAATAATTCTGAAGAGTTAAGTTCAAGAACAGAAAAATACAAACAAATAGCTGACAGTTTAATGGCAAATTTAAATAAAGATTTTTCTAATATGGAAAAAATTATTTTGGAAAATGTTTATACGCAGGAAAATATGGAAGTAATACTTAATCCTGCACTTACAACAAGTGAAAATGCTCAGCATTATTATAAACTCTATAATAAATTTAAACGGTCAAAAGAATTTAATATTGAGCAGATAAAAAAATATAATTTTCAAAAAGAATATTATGAAGGATTAAAAATATCAACAGATTTGGCAGATAGTATTAAAATTTTAGAAGAAATAGAAGATGAAATAAAACCTAATAAAAATATTAAACAATCCAAAAAACAAACAGTTAATATAATGTGTGAGGAAAAAGGCGGGTTTCAAATTTATGTTGGTAAAAATAATAAACAGAATGATTACATAATATCAAAAATTGCTTCAAAAGAGGATATATGGCTTCATGTACATGGGAATTTCGGTTCACATGTTTTGATTAAATTGAAAGATAAAAAAGAGCCTGATGAAAACATTATATATTATGCAGCTACTTTGGCAGCAAAATATTCAAATGTAAATACGGATAAAAAAGCAGAAGTATTATATTGCAAACGTAAGTATATAAAGAAACCTCCGGGAGCCCCGTTAGGTTATGTTACTTATGAAAACGAAAAAACCGTCGTTGTAGATAATATATAAACCGAAATAATTACCGAGGCTGTTTTATTTTGTGATAATATGTATAATCGGAAAACTATGAACAAAAAGGAAAAAAATAATTCTTTAAAAATTGATATTGTATATACCTGGGTTAATGATAAAGATATAGAATGGCAAAAACAAAAAGAATTTTATCAAACTCAATATAATTGTTATGATGAATCTACAACTGATGACAGATTTGTTGATAACGGAATGCTCAAATATTCTCTGCGTTCTGTTGAGAAATATGCATCGTGGATAAATCATGTATATATTATTACTGCCGGTCAAATTCCAAATTGGCTTAATACAGACAATTCTAAGGTTTCTGTTATTTTTCATAAAGATATTATGCCGTCTGATGCTTTACCTACATTTAATTCCAATGCTATAGAATTTTGTATGGATAATATTCCAACATTATCGGAATATTTTTTGTACAGCAATGACGATACTTTTTTTGGAGATTTTGTTAAGCCTGATTTCTTTTTTAAAAATGAAAAAGTTATTTGCAGATTTAAACTGGAAATTGAAAAATTCTCTCCTTGTATATATAAAGATATGCTATTAAATTCCATAAGATGTTTTGATAGTTCTAGTTTTAAAATTCCCAGAAATATTCCTCATCATAATATTGACGGTTACAGAAAATCATTAATAACTGAATGCAAAAAAAAATTCAGTAATGAGATTAACAAAACAATACATAATAAATTCAGAACAAATAATGATTTACAAAGAATAATTTTTTATTTATATGCAATTGCAACAAATCAAGGTTATTTTAAAAAAGCATATACATATAATAGACACATATCATTCTATAAAAGATTTATAAAATTATTATTCTGCGGAAGTGCAAATGATTCAATATATCTAAATTTTAAAAATAAAAATATTGAACTTGCTCTGGATAATTATAAACCTAAATTGTTTTGTTTAAATGATAAAATAGATACGACAGAAGAAGAAATTAATGATATAAAAACAGTATTGGAAAAACTATTTCCTCAAAAATCAAGTTTTGAAAAATTATAAATTGAAAACTTTTAATTTCTGACTTTTTTCTTATTCTTAATTATATAAATTTAGCAAAAAAATTTTTTTAGCTATTTTATTTTTATTGGAGTATTGGTATGAATATAAATAACAATAGTAATAAATTAGTTTCATTTGGTTGGTATACTACAATACATGGTAATGTAACCAAATCTGTAGGAAAAAAATTAGGTTTATCTTCAAATTTATTAAAGAAAATTGCATACTACGCTCAAAAACCCGATTTCGATGAAATTTTTCTTTTTAGACAAAAACATTATTTTTATCCAAATAAAAATAAAAGTTTTTTAGATATAACAAAAACTCGTAATGCAAAATATGCATATAAAAAACATATTAATAAAATGAAGAAGGCTTTTTCAATAGGAGAACAGGATAAAGCAATAAATGAAGCAGGAAGAGCATTACATTTTTTACAAGATATGAGTCAGCCTCACCATATTGAAGAAGGTTCTTTTTTTCAAAAAGTTAAAACAGCAATATTTCCGCATATAGCATTTGAAACCAAAATACATACAATACAAAACGACCTTTATAATAAATCAAAACCTATTAATATAGATGCAAAAAACTTTGATGAATTATTCAAAAGTACACTCCAATTATCACAAAAAATTGAAATTCCTCAAAAAAGTAATCAGGATAACTGGACAAATATAGGGCAAAAAGCAATAAATATTACCATTGCATCAACGAATAAATTTTTTGAATTGGTAAAAAATTATTTAAAATAATTATAAATTATTATTTTTTGTAATAACGTATTTTATGATTATGATTAGAAATATTTGTAATGCAACAATTCCGTTAAAAACAACCATGGAAATACTTTTAAAAATAACGCCATGTATTATCCAACAAACAGTTGCAGTCATATAAGTAAACAACATCATATAAGATAAATCTTTTGCTGATTTTGTTCTTAATATTTTAGCTATTTGAGGAATATAGGCAAGGGCAGTTAATACCCCTGCCAAGATACCAAAAATTTCTTTCATTTTTATACTGCACTTTTGCAAGCAACTAAAGCATCTTTCAATGTATTAACAATTGTTTTTTGTTGTTCTTCCGTTAATTCAGGGAACATAGGAAGAGAAAGGACTCTCGTTGTTTTTTCTTCCGTAACGGGTAAATCACCTAATTTTCCGCCAAGATAAGCATGTACCTTTTGCAAATGCAAAGGTATAGGATAATAAAGCATTGCACCGACACCATGTTCTTGTAAGTATTTATGAACAGCATCTCTGTTTGGAACTTCTATTGTATATTGGTGATAAACACATTTTGCACCAGAGAGTTCTCTTGGAGTAACAACTTCTTTAACATCTTTTAGCAACTCATTGTAACGATAAGCATTTGCACGTCTTTTATTTGTCCATTCATTTAAATACGGAAGTTTTACACAAAGAATAGCTGCTTGGATTTCATCTAAACGGCTGTTAATACCTATTTCATCATGATGGTAGCGAATAGCACCGCCATGATTTCTTAATGCGACAATTCTGTCCGCTAAATAAGTACTGTTAGTAACAACCATACCTCCATCACCAAATGCACCGATATTTTTTGTAGGGAAGAAGCTGAAACAACCGATATCACCGAAGGAACCTACCGGTTTTCCGTTAAATGTAGCGCCAATAGCTTGGCAGCAATCTTCTATAACATAAAGATTGTATTTTTTAGCTATTTTCATAATTGTTTCCATATCACAAGGTTGTCCGTATAAATGAACAGGAATAATAGCTTTTGTTTTTGGTGTGATTTTACTTTCTAAAAGGGAAGCATCAAGGTTAAAAGTATTAGCATCAATATCAACAAAGATTGGTTTTGCTCCGACAATACCAATTGCTTCAGTTGTAGCAACAAAAGTAAAAGCAACCGTAATTACTTCATCACCTGCGCCTATATCTAAAGCACGAAGCGCTAAGTGTAAAGCATCCGTGCCTGAATTAAGTGCAACTGCACGTTCTGTATGACAAATTTCACACATTTTTTCTTCAAGTTTTTTATTATATTTACCAAGAATATATTGTCCTGATTTCATAACTTCAAGAACATTTTTTTCAACTTCGGTTTGTATTTGTGCATATTGTTTAGTCAAATCCAAAATCGGTATCATATCAACTCTCCCTAATATAAAATCCTATACAAGTCTATAGTAACACAAATAGTTTTAAAAACTAATTTCTTTACATAATCTTAATCCGCATAAATTGTTACTACTGTCTAAATGAAATATTTACAAAACAAAGAAGATGACCTAAAAGTCATCCTCTTTGCATATTTAAATTATTTTAATAAGAAGTTTTCTTGGATAATTCCCGGATCTATAATACCTTTCCAAAAAGGAAAATCCGGTATTAGAGGCTTGTCTTCCGGTTCTTTTTCTACCGGTTTCTCTGATGTACCGTAATATGCATCACGAGCTGCTTGTTCCTTTTTATCAAGTTTTCCGTCACCATTAATATCAAATTTTTTGGTTTCTTCAAAATCTTCTTTTAATTTTTTGAGACCTGCTTCTTTATCTGCAATATTAATATCAACGTAGTCTGTAGCTTTTTTACCTGCATTAACTACTGCATCAATTGCAGCTTGTTCAGCTTCATCTATTTTACCGTCATTATTGATATCGTAATCTTTTTTGAGTTGTTCTTTTAATTTTACTTCTTTGTATGCTTCATAAGCTTTTTGTTCTGTTACACTGATTACACCGTCATTATCACGATCAAATTTTTTCATTTCTTCAAATTCAGCTTGTTTTGCATTGATTTCTTGTTCTTGTTTTGCTAAGTCAATATCTTTTACTTCTTTTTCTTTTTTAATCAGTTTTCCGATAATTTCTTCTAAGTTTTCATTGTCAATATCTTTTAATTCAAATAACATAACTGTTTTTTGTTCATCATTTTTATTTGTTTTTGCATCTTTATTTGTGTTGTCATAAATTTTAGCAATAGTATTCTGCGTAGTTGCACTAATTTTTTCTGTCATAAAAATTCTCCTTTAAAAAAATGTAATTCTCTGTCTCTATATCGATATGAGCGCGTGGGGGGGGGGTAGGGGTAGCTTGCTATATTTTTATAAAAACAACCTTAAAGTAACTATTGCTATCTTTGAAAAAATATTTTTTAAAATAAGTGTAAAAATAGCAATAAATCGGTATTTTTTTACACTTAATATTTTTTAACATTAACTCTTTTTATTAAAATCTCTTTTAGATTTTTTGAAATTTTTTAATTTTTCCGCATTCTCTATGTAAAATCAAAACTTATTTGTAAAAATTTATAAACATATTATTGATAATCAGCATAATAAGTGCGATAATTGTTGTACATAAGTGCTTTGCACTATTTAGGCATTTTATATCAGAGTTTGTGTTTTATTACAATTTATTGTATTTAGGGAAGGGTTATTATAGGGGAACTATGCAAGTATCTTTTGGTTATACCTCAATATTAAAGACTCATTGGAAAAACGGATTAATGCCCTCAGTGAAGAATGGTTTATATGGAGAAACACTTACTATCGAAAATGTTTCTCTTGAACATTTGAAACCCCATTCCTTAAGCGGGTCTACTGATTTATATAATTTTGCTTTAGCATCAAAAAAAGCTAACCAAAAAAGAAAAAACAGATCTCTGTATGAAGTTTTGAATTTTGAGCAGGCAAAAAAATATTTAGAACAATTTAAAAATATCGATTTACCTGATTTTAACGGTAATGCTTATATACAGTATGCAGGAGAAACAATAAGAAGATGCTTAACTCCCAAATAATATTATAATAGCTTAAAACATAAAGCTGACATATTATAATTTTTTATTTTATTGTATTTGACAGATGATGGTAATAACGGAACTATGCAAATAACATTTTTAGGTAATAAATCAATATTAAAAACTTATTGGGAACAAGGCTTAATGCCAACTGTAACGAACGGACTGTACGGGGCTCGTTTAACAAAAAGTAATGTTTCTTTGGAACATATTCAACCGCGTTCAAAACGAGGGCATACATGTTTGGCTAATCTTGCTCTTGCAAGTAAAGATAACAATTATAACAGAAATAATCATCCTCTTTCCGAATTTCTCACAAGAGAACAAGCAGATAATTATTTAAAACAATTTACTGGTATAAGACTTCCTGATTTTAACGGTGATGCATACATAAAAAAAGTCGATGAAACTATAAGAAGATGTTTTAGAAAGAACTTATAATTCAATAAAATATTAAAAAAAAATTTATTTTATTCAATTTATCTTATTATTATATTAAAATAGTAATATATAGATAGGATAAAGATAACAATGGAATACAAAGATTATTATAAAATATTAGATGTTTCACGAAATGCAACTGAGAAAGAAATAAAATCAGCATATAGGAAACTTGCGAGAAAATATCATCCTGATGTAAATAAATCAAAAGATGCTTCTGAAAAATTCAAGGATGTAAATGAAGCTTATGAAGTTTTATCAGACCCGCAAAAACGTCACAGATATGACAGTTTGGGTGCAAATTGGCAGCAAGGTGCTGAGTTTACTCCGCCTCCCGGATTTGAAAATATTAATATAAACTTTGGTCAAGGGTTTGGCGGATTTAAAAATATGAACTATGAAGACATCGGTGGGTTTGGCGGATTTAGTGATTTCTTCAGTTCAATATTTGGTGATTTTGCAAATCAAGATTCAAGAACTAATTATCAAAAACGTTCTCGTTCATACAGACAAGATAGGAAGCAGCCTCCGACAAAATCTCTTGATATAACAGAAACTCTTGTTGTTGAACCCGAAGATTTGTTAGGAGAAAATTCAAAATCCGTGAAAATTACTTATGTTGATAAATGTGATAAGTGTTCAGGTCGTGGAAGCCGTTGTTATGAATGCGGCGGTACAGGCATGAAAACATTTTCCAAAAACTTGAATATTAAAATTCCTAAGGGTACCAGAGAAGGGCAAAAAATAAGATTGTCCAATGAAGGTAAAAAAGATGAATACGGAAATATAGGAAATCTTTATCTTATTATAAAAATTAATCCGAAATCAAATTTCAAAATTGACGGTAATGATGTAACTTCCGAACTTGAGATAACTCCTTATGAAGCAGTTTTAGGTACAACAAAAGAAGTAAAAACGCTTTCAGGAAAAGTAAAAGTTACTATTCCGCCAAAAACTCAGGCAGGGAAAATTTTGAGATTAAAAAATCTCGGTTTGCCTGATAAAAACGGACAAACAGGTTCTCATAATGCAAAAATTAAAATAGTTTTGGAAAATAATTTGACTCAAGAAAAGATAGATTTATACAAAAAACTTTCAGAACTTGATAATAAGGAGTAAATTTTGGAAGAAGAAATTTTTTCCAGAAATATTCTTTTCTGGGGTGAGGATATTCAAAAAAAACTTTCAAAACTTCATATAGCTGTTTTTGGTTTAGGCGGCGTTGGGTCATTTGCTGTTGAAGCTTTGGTTAGAAGTGGTATTGGAGAATTTACTCTTATAGATTTTGATAAAGTTTCTTCATCAAATATTAATAGGCAGCTTTATGCTGATATAAATACTATTGGTGAAGAAAAAACTAAAATTGCAAAACAAAGAATTTTAAATATAAATAAAAATGCAAAAATCCATTTAATATCTGATTTTTATACAGCTGATATGAATTATATTTTTGAAGAAAATAAATTTGATTTTGTAATAGATGCAATTGATAGTTTTAATTTTAAAATTGAACTTATTGAATATTGTTTAAAAAATAACGTAAAAATAATAACTTCTCTTGGTGCGGCAAATCGAATAAGACCTTATGACTTGTATATAACAGATTTGTCAGAAATTCAAAAAGTTTCTTGTCCTTTTGCACAAAGGGTTATAGCAAGACTAAAAAAAGACGGATTTGATAAAAACTTACCGATGGTTTTGAGCAAAGAAAAACCCAAAACTCCTTTAAACAAACAAACTGTTGAAGAAAATATAGAATTAAAATCGGGTAAAACTATTGAATATAAAAAGATTACACCTTCGACAACACCATTTGTTGCACCCGTAGCCGGGTTTTTCATGGCAGCATTTGTAACAGAAAAACTTATTGAAAAATAAACGAATACTGTTCAAAATAATCGGTTATTACATCTAAAAATCTCGGTAAAATAAATATCATTATCATAGCACCCAGTATAGGTTTAAATAAGAAGCTCAAAGTAAATACGTTTACTTGAGGTGCAGTTCTTGAAATGATACCCAGTATTATATCTTGTCCCAAAGATGCCAGTAATATCGGTGCCGCTATTTGCAATCCAACATACAAAACACTCGAAGTAATCATTATAAGATATTCAGGAGTTGCTATGGATTGCAAAGAAAAAGATAAAGCAGTAACCGGAACTATATCAAAAGTTCGTTCAAAAGCTTTGATTAGCCAGTACATACCTCCTATATTTACATATATAACAGCTGCAACAAGATTAAAATAAGAACCTAACAGAGAACTTTGCGAGCCTGTACTTTTATCAAACATCATTGCAGCAGATAGACCCATTTGCATATTTATCATATCACCGCCGGCTGTTACTGCTGAAAATATTGACGTAGCAACAAACCCAACAAATAAACCCACTGCCGCATTAATAATTATTCCTATTATTAATGGAAAATTAGCAGCCAAGGGTTCTACCTTTAATACCGAAACGAAAATTATTGTCATAATAAGAGCAAAAGAAAGCTGAATAACAGTAGGTATTTCTTTTCTGCTCAAAACGGGTGCTGCTTTTGCAAAAGCAAAAAATCTCACAAAAATAAGTAAGCTGACAGAAAGCATTGCATCAAATTGCGGAAAATATTTAAATCCGTTCAAAATACCTTCCATCTATTTCTCTCCCAATTTTTGAGGCAAATCCAAAATTAATAAATCATCAGAGGGAGAATCAATTTTTATAAGATTTTCATAATCATCGGATATTCCTTTTTTTACTACAAATTTATAGAAATCTTTTTCTGTTTTTACTTGCAATACTCCTTCTTCTTTTTTTAATAAAAGCAAAAGCTGATTTGAAGTATATATTGTATTTATAAGTTGGCTTTCCAAACAATCTTTATTTGAATAAAAATTTTGAATATTATCATTAAATGTCAACAGATAAAGTTTATTTTGTTCAAGTAAAAGTTCTTGAGCAAAAACCGGTATACTCATGTATAATAAAAGTAATAGAAGTAAACTGATTTTTAAACTTTTAAAAAACACTATCTGCTATTCTCCATAATTTTATTTGTTTCCATCATATTTGGTCTTGCCGCTCCGTCCGGATTAGTTTGTTTTATATCAGGACGCTGTTGTTGCTCCGGGAAAGGTATGTTTCCGGGTTTTGTTGAAAAATTCCCCTTTTTCATTTGTTGATAATATTTTCTTGCGGAAAAAGTTCTTAAATTTGCATCGGGAGGTAGGGCATAATCCTGATTTTTAGTAACAACATTAAAAGCTAAATCCATTGAATTGAGCATATAATCAACGAGTCTGTTAGCAAAAAATGTACCTAAAAATATTATTATCAGGAAAACGCATAGTATTTTTGGTGCGGCAGCAATAGTTTGTTCCTGCACAGAAGTAACAGCTTGAATAATACCGACAATAAGTCCTATAAAGGCAGCAGTTAATACAATAGGCATTGCAATTAACAGCATTACCATGAAACCTCGACCCAAATGTTCCAATAAAAGATCCATTACCTTACCTCTTAATTAAAACTTTGTATCAAACCGTTAACTACCATTCCCCATCCGTCAACTGCAATAAATATCAGCAGTTTAAATGGCAGCGAAATGATAGTAGGCGATAACATCATCATACCAAGTGCAAGAAGAACATTTGCAACAACCAAATCCAGTATTACAAACGGTACAAATATTATAAAACCTATCTCAAAAGATTTTTTTAATTCTCCTACCATAAACGCCGGAGCAACATCGAATATACTTACTTCAGCAGGGGTAGCAGGTTGAGGCTTTCCTGAAAGCTCGATAAAGAATGCCAAATCTTCTTTTGTTGTCTGTTTCATCATAAATTCTTTTAACGGTTCGCTGCCCTCCTGCATAGCTACTAAAACATTTTGTGTTTTTTCATAAGGAACTTTTCCTGCTTCATACATTTTTCCGAAAGTAGGTGCCATTGTATAAAAGGTCATAATAATTGATAATCCTATTATAATAATTGCTGGAGGAACTGATTGAGTACCGAGTGCGGTTTTCAATATTGAAAATACTATTATAAAACGCATAAAACTGGTTAAACACGCAAATGCAAACGGTAATAATGAAAAAACCGACATTATTATGAGCATTTGCAATATTGGATTTAAATCTTTTACAATTGCTTCCATATATATCTCCCTACTTTATTTTTTCTAACATAGAATGTAATACGTTCTTTTTCTGAACTTCAGAAATTTTATCTTTTACTTTATCATTTTCATTTTGTTCAAAATCATTACTTTCATTTATCAGTTTTGAAAAATCCGTTTCCGTTGTCAATTTATCGGTAATGCTTTCGTCCGAATTAAGTTTTGCTAAAAAAGATGTGCTGTTAGCATCAGAGGCTATTAAAAATCTTTCATCGTAAGCTCTTAAAACGTATAGAGTCTTTCTTGGTGTGATATTTAGTGTTTCTTCAATAAAAAGATTGCCTTTTTTTCTTGTATTAATATCCAAACCCATACATCTTTTAGCTACAATATAAGCAATAAGTAACAGTCCTATTACCCCAAATGTATAAACCATAAATTTTATTGCATAAATAAGCATAAATTATTCCTTACCGTCTATTTCAAAATCATTTACATCAAAATCATCTGATGATTCACTTTCATCATTTGTATTTTCATCAAAATCTTCATCAAAATCTTCTTCTTCATCAGAAATTTCTTCAGCTTCAGCCGGGTTAGCGTAGGTTTCCGTAATACGAACACCGTATTTATCTCCGATAATAACAAGTTCTCCTTTAGCAACGGTTTTCTTCTCAACTTCGAGAACTACCGTATTATCATAAACATGATCCAGTTCTACAACAGCTCCTTCACTCATTTGTCTGAGTTCACCAAGACTCAATTTTACTTTGGAAAACTTTGCAAGTACATCTACTTGCACATTATCCCATATATTTTCTACGTTGCTCATTATATCCTCCATAGCAGATTCACTATTATCATCATTATCATTATTAATAAATAATCTCGGATCAGGATTTACATTTATATTCAAAGTTTCCGGATAAACAATCTTCATCATTTTTATATTACTGTTTTCAAGAAGAACAATATCTTCAATATCCAATTGACGCATATCATCAAGTGAAAGCTTTGTTTTCCCTATGAGGATATCTATTTCACTTTTAGCTTTTGTAAAACAACTTACATCTATATTATCTTCTTGGTTTGAAATTGGTTCAATTTTATTTAATAAATTCTTAGGAACAGAAAGTATAAATCTTCCTGCTTCATAATCTTCTTCTTCAGAAAATATAACAAAACCCAAATGAACTTTTTCTTCAAATTCAATATTTTTATCTATCATTTCTTTTAATTCTTCTTTTGGAGGGAAAATTTCTTTAATTTTATCAAATAATATTTTGGAAAACTTTGCCAGTATTTCGCCTTCGAGATTAGTTATTTCACTTATTCTGAATGTACCTTCTTTTTCTCCCAGAGATTTTTCCAAAAACATTTGGCATAAATTTGCAGACATTCTCATATCACATACTATTTTTTGTATTTGAGCCTGCAAAACAAAAAATTTTGTTCCATAAGCAAAAAGCTTAACTTCTTCACTTAAAAAATATAGTTTTACACCAAAATTTTCTTTCCAATATTCATTAATAACTGTTTCAATAATAGGAGAAAAAGCATCATTCAATGGTTTGAATAAATGTTTAAAATCAAAATCTTCTGTTTTTTTTAATTCTAAACTATTTGACACCTAAGACTCTCCTACTCCTATTTTTAATGAATTTATTATAAAAATCAAAATTTGTGCGCCAACAAAGCAACAACATCATTAAAGACTATTGCAATCATCAATACCACAAGTAAAATAAAGAAGAATGTAGAAATTCGTTCTATAATTTTCTCATTAGGTTTTCTTCCTAAGATTTTTTCAAGAATAATAAATAATACATGTCCGCCATCTAAAGCCGGAATAGGCAGAACATTTATTATTGCTAAATCAATACTGATAAGTGCTGTTAAAAGCAATCCGTCCCAAATACTTCTTTTTAAAGTGTCTCCACCTAATTTCACAATAGCAACAACACCATGCAAATTGTCAGGAGAAACTTTTCCTATGACAAGTTTAACTAGACCGTCAACAAGCATTACGGTATTGTTATATATATATTCATTTGAACTAAAGAATAATTTTTTAGGAGTATTTACGGGCAGTTTAATAGCTTTTGATGCCAATTGTAGTCCTAATATTCCTTTTTCATTAGGATAAACTGTATTAAGCATTATTTTCTGTCCGTTTCTTAAAATTTCAATATTAACAGGATGTGTATAATCTGAGGTTGCAGCGGCTAATTCTCTTAATGTTATATCTCCATTAGCTTTATATTCTAAATCTTCTTTGATACTATCTCTTAATTTAATTTCTTTATCTGATAATTTTATTCCGTTAGGTTCATTTTGAGTTCTGTAATAATAATCTTTTGCCAAACTTATTTTTTCTTCCGGTATTCTTGCAGGAAGTTTTATTTCCGTATTTTCTGAAATAACAGTATCTTCTCCGATTGTTAAATTCGGATTTAATTCTTTTATTTTATCTATTTGTTTATTAATAATATCTTCTGAAACATATCCGTCGTATTTTTTACTAAAAGAATTTGTATCGGAAAAAATCATGGGTATATCAACCGGAGAACCGTTAACAGAAAGAATTCTATCTCCTTCTTTAATATCGGCTTGTTGAGCAATAACTCCGTCACTCATAACTTCTTTAACGATAACTTCATATTTGCCGGAGGGCAGACTGCCTGAAAATAAGGCGACAAAAACTATTAGAAGATATGCAAAAATAACATTTGAAATAACTCCTGCCGTAACTACCCAAAATCTTTGCCAAGCAGGATGATTTGCAAATCTGTCCGGATGCTCTTCAGGTAATTCAACATTAGGGTCATCATCAGGGAATGCTACATATCCGCCAAGTAAAAAAGCATGAATGCAGTATATTGTATCACCTATTTTTTTCTCCCAAAGAGTGGGCCCTATAGGAAGCCCAAACCCAAATCTGCTGACTTTAATTTTAAATAATCTTGCTACGCAAAAATGTCCTAATTCATGAACAAGGATGAGCAAGCTTATTAAGAGTAACATAGGTATTATATATATGTAATTGTTTATAAAATTTAAAATATTTGTAAAATTCATTTTGTATCCCCAAGATTGTGTGTTTAAATATATTTTAGCAGTTAAATTGAAAGAATACAAAAAGTGATTAAAATTTTAACAAAACTATTTTCCCTGTTAGATTATATTTATTACAAAAAGTGTTATTTGTGCGGTAAAAAGGCACTTAACAGCATTGTTTGTGATACTTGTTTTTTAAACATTTGTGAAGAATTAGAATTTGAAAAAAATAAATATAAAAATATAGAAATATATTCAGCCGCAGTTTATTCTAAAAATTTTCAAAAAATTATAAGAGCAATTAAATATCATAAAAAATCGGAATTTGCCAAAATTTTGGCAGAAGTGCTTTTTAAATTGTATAAAAATTTTAATGAAGACCTATCCGAATATACAATTTGTGCTGTTCCAATTCATAAAAACAGATTTAAAAAAAGAAAATATAATCACATGGAGCTTATCGGAGAAGAATTTTCACATCTTTCGGGATTACATTTTGATTTTAACATTATAAAAAGAATAAAGGATACACCTCCGTTATACAAATATAAATTGACAGAAAGGGAAAAAATTCTGCAAGATGCATTTCAGGCGGAACAAGATTTGAGTTCAAAAAAAATTCTGCTTATTGATGATATAGTAACAACAGGAACTACTATAAAAAATATTACAGATGAACTGAAAAAAGCTAATTGTAAAGATATAAAAGTTTTTTGTATAACGCAGGCTCATCCGATATAAGTTTAAATATAAGTATCTAAACCAGGTATATTAATAGTAATAGAAATTTCCTGATTATCCGGAGTATTTGATATAAGGCTAAGCTGTTTTGATAATTGTTCAAGACTTTTTTCCGCATCCGAACAAGCCTTTTTTAATTCTTCAATTAATTGCTCATTTCTTGGAGTAGCACTTTCATATTTACTCAACAAAGCTTTATTTGTAGCAAGTGAATTCGAAACTGAATTATAGACTCTGTATACATACGTTAATGCTTCTTTTTTTGAATATTTTTTAGTTGTATTTATATTACTGGTTGGTTCATTTTTTCTTTTTTCTGGTCTTTTTCTTTTGGGGATTCCGAAATTCATTAAGCTAATAGGTGAAATATTCATGACTTTTCCTTTTTTTTTGTAATCTTTCTTATAATAAAATGAAAAATTAAAATATTTGATACATATAAAAACTTTTGTATATTTTTTTTAAGTTTATGTATTTTAGAACTAAAATTTAGCAATATTTTTTTTTTACATACCTTATTTAGTTGGTAGATAAACATGAGTATATATTCAAGCAAGTTAATAACAAAAATAACAACAAATCCCAAAATAAGTAAAGTTGCTTCCATGCTTACAAATCACAAAGCATTGCTGCCGGTTATAGCTTTAGAAACCAGTGTTACAAGCGGAAGGACTTTTCAAGCTTACAAAAGAGGCGGTATAACAGAAGCACGTGAAAGAATTATTGACGAATCTTTAACGGCTGTAGTTTGGTTTGGAATAATAGGATGGCTCAATTCTTTATTTTCAAAAATAATCAGTCATAAAGGTATATTTGATAAAAAAGGATTACCTGAAATATATGTTGATTTGGGAAAAGATGCTATAAGAAATCCTATTCAGCATGCTATTGATTTAAGACCCGACATAAAAACCAAAATAGGCGGACTTAAATTAACAAAGATTATTTTATCTGCCGTTGCAGGTATTTATTTGAGCGGAGTTATTCTTCCGAAATTCTATCAATCTGTTACAGCAAAAATCCTTGCCAAACAGAAAAAAGAAAAAAGAGAACATGAAATTCTTGAGCATGCAAAAGTAACTATGCAGGAATTTTTGGAACGAACCGGCAAAAAAACGAAGCAAATCAGCTTTAAAGGAATGCCGTTAACTACATTTGCAAATATCCTTGAAAATAATAAAATAGCAAACCTCCTTACTGTTGACGGAGGACTTTTTGCCGGCAGAATGTGGAATGCAAGAAACAAAGATGAAGCTATAGAATTTGGATTTAGAGATATTTCCTCTAGCTTCTTCTACCTTCTTTCTACACCGTTAATTTATAATGTACTTTCCAAGCATGTTGATTTTTTCAGAGGAAAGAATACAAATATTGATCCTAAAACCGCAGGATATATAACCGAAAGAATTAAAGAAATAATTAAGAATGCGGATATTAATACATACAAAAAAGAAATATTAGGCGAAAAGGTGCCGTTTGCTGATGAAATTCTTAATGCCATAAAGGATAGTACAGTAAGTATTTCAGCATTTAAAAAATTAGTTTGTGAAAAAATAAAAGACAAAAATTTAGCTGAAAACATAATAAAAAAGGCGCAAGAATTTATTGATCTCAGACCGGAAGGCACTTCAAAAGAACTGCTTGTAAAAAGTGAAGCCCAAAATGCTCTTTCTTCAGGATTAATTAATAATCCTAAGTTCCTGAAAGAAGCTCTTGAAATAGCAACAGAAGGAATTTCTCAAAATCCTAAAAAATTCGTATCTTTTAAAGAATTGGATAAACTTAAAAGACATATAGGAGAATTTGCAAGCTCTGTTATTGATTATGCTCAAAATGTTAATGCCAAACAAATTACAGAAAAGCTCTTAAATGAAACCAGAAACAGAAATTTGGTTGTAAAATTAGCTTATACTGTTTGCGGATTAATTGTATCCGGTCTTTTCTTATCAACAATAATTCCAAAAACACAGTATTTAATAACAAAACTGAGAACCGGTAAAAATGAATTTCCCGGAATAAGAGATTTAAAATAATCTTTTATTTATACACTATTTTTAGCTTGGTTAGCGGAAATTTGTTCTTTCGTAATACCCATATCATTCAAAGCTTTCATAAAGTTTTGAGCAACTTCTTTTTGAACATTAACCGGAACAACTCTCAATAATTCGATAGCTTTAGATATAACAGGATCCTTATCATACCAACGGTGACCACCATCTTTTGGCCTAACCATGTTGTAGAAACGTTCAACAGTATCTTCACCTGCTTGAATGGTAATTTTTTCTAAAAACACTACTGCCTGAGAATGCAATTCGTTGGGATAATACCTTAAAAGTTCTATAACTTCTAACAGCGTTGGATCGTAATCATACCATCTTTTATATTCTTTCATTGTAACACCTATAGATTTACTTTTTGATTATCCGATAAAATTGTTTCTGTTGCAACCCTCTTAATATTTGCACCTAGAGCAGTAAGTTTTTCTTCTAATTTTTCATAACCTCTGTCAATATGATGAATATTTCCGATTATCGTTCTGCCTTTAGCTGCCAGTGCTGCAATAATCATAGCTGCACCGGCTCTCAAATCACTGGCTTTTACATCTGTACCGGTTAAATAATCAACACCTTTTACTAAAGCATGCAAACCCTCTTGCTGAATATTAGCTCCCATTCTTCTTAATTCAGGAATTTGCATAAATCTGTTTTCATATAAGCTCTCTGTTATTATGCTGACTCCATCAGCAAGTGTTAGAACTGCCATTATAGGCGCTTGCATATCAGTAGGGAAACCTGGGAACGGCTGTGTGATTATGTCTGTCGCTACGAGTTTATTTTTCTTTGATATTTTTAAAGCATAAGGATTTATAACACGAATATTAACACCAATTTCCAATAATTTATTAGTTACAAATGTCAAGTGTGAAGGAAGCATATTTTGAATAATTACTTCACCACCGCAAGCCGCAACCATGCACATATAACTACCTGCTTCAATTCTGTCCGGAATAGTGGAATATTCAACTCCATGCATAGAACCTTTGCTGACACCGTTAATAATAAGCTCAGAAGTGCCGGCACCTACAATATCGGCTCCCATAACATTAAGGAAATTTGCTAAATCAATAATTTCAGGTTCTTGCGCAGCATTTCTTATTCTTGTTACACCATTTGCATAAACAGCAGCTAACATTATATTTTCAGTAGCACCAACAGAAGGAATATCCAAAAATATATCACATCCGACAAGGTTTTTTCCTTTTGCGATAACATAACCATTTTCAATAGTGACATCTGCACCAAGCTGCTGCAATCCTTTAATATGAAAGTCTACTCTTCTCTCACCAATAGCGCACCCGCCCGGTAAAGCAACTTTTGCTTCTCCGCAGCGGCTGAGCATAGCTCCTAAAACATTGAAAGAAGCTCTCATTTTGCTTACATATTTATAATCTGCAACAAAATCCGTTATATTAGTTGCATCTATTTCTATTGTTTGTGTTTTTTTTGAATAATCTGTTTTTGCTCCCAAAGTACCAATAACATCTATCATCGTTTCTACATCGGACAAATCAGGAACATTGTGTATTGTACAAGTATCTTCAACTAAAAGAGCAGCTGCCATGAGTTTTAAAACTGCATTTTTTGCCCCACCGATACTGACCTCTCCAAATAACTCTTTTTCACCTTCTATAACTATTTTTTGTTCCAAAAATTTACTCCCTTGGATAAAAAAGATACAATTCCTAATTTTATTTTATTCTTAATTTTGAAATAAGTAAAGAAAATATAAAGAATTTAATACAAATGCAGGATATTAATTTAAATATTTGATTAAAGTATTATCCATAAGAAGAATTTGTCTGTTTGGACATTGTAAATAGACTCGGCAATAAAGTATTTATTCATGTAATTTATATTTGTTAAAATTCTTTGCTGTTAATAAAATTTATCACAACATATTTCCATTATTTATGAACCCATAATTGCGATAGCTATCGGAAACCAAATCCGAGGCTATCGCTTATGGGAGAGCATTTATTCGTTTTTTGTACCCGAATAAATATTACTTCAAGAAAAGGCTCTTGTTCTATTCTTGAACTCTTTTTTTCAGCAACAATTTCTTAGAAACTTTTCATCGGAATATCCGATAAGATATGTTGCCGGCTTGCAAGCTACCTGATTATGAGGACTCCCAGTCCCTCTGTCATCGACGAAAACAATCGGTTCGGTCGGGAGATTTACCGTATCAAGTATTATTATTTTATCAAAGTACTATGACAGATATGGACACATAACAAAGTTAATGTTAAAATTAGTTTTAAAGAGGAGGGAGATTATGCAAGATAAACCTAGATATTCAAGGCTTTCAGATATTTTAGATTTGGCAATTTTTATGTCTTCAAGACTGCAAGGAGTAACAATAAATGAAATTGCGCAGCGATATAACGTTTCAAGAAGAACTGCAGAAAGAATGCGTGATAGCTTAACTTGTATTTTCCCTCAAGTTGATGAAATAGAAACTGATGATTTACAAAAGCATTGGGGGTTTATAAATTATTCCATATCTCAATTTGTAACTTTTACTCCTAAAGAACTTGCAAACATTGAACAATGTCAACGCAGAACAACAAATAGAGAAATGAAAGAAGAACTCGGTAAAACTGTTGAAAAAATAAAAGCATTTAATAGAAAACACGTATCTACTTTTGAAAATAATATTGAACTCTTTATGCAAACTGAAGGTTATGCTGTAAGGCAAATGCCGCAATATAAAATTAGTTTAGAAATTTTGGATGTTATAAGAGAAGGGATACAAAATTCAAAAGTTGTTACAGGAATTTATCATGATAAAAAACGTACAATTGAACCTTTGGGGTTGATTTATGGTGAAAAGATTTACCTTGTTGCAAAAGAAAAAGCTAAAGGAAAAGACATTTATACATTCCTTTTACACAAGTTCAAAGATTTAAAATTAACAAACAAAACATTTGATAAAGGTGATTTTAATTTGCAGGAATATACAAACCAATCATTCGGAGTTTATCACGGAGAAATTCTTGATGTAAAACTATCTTTTGTTCCTGAATTAGCAGAAGAAGCAAGCAAGTTTAACTTTCATCCAACTCAAAAAGGAAAGTTTGAAAAAGACGGGAGTTATACATTAACTTTTAAAGCAAGTGGGGATAAAGAAATAATGTGGCATGTATTCAAGTGGGGAGAAGGTTGTAAAATTCTTGCTCCTAAATCTTTAAAAGAAGAATACAAAAAATACCTTCAAGCAAATTTAAAAAACTATTAAAAAGGACTTTTTTTATTTGCCAAAAGAGAATTTTAGAAAAATTTGCTCTATTTTTTCTAAAATTAAGCTATAATAAATTCTCTATATTTTCTTAAACTTGGCACTGCAAGGGGAAATTAGCATTAAAAAAGAGGCTTTTTAAATAAGCCTCTGTCTAAAATCTGGAGGATTTAGTCCACCCAGCAATATTCTCTTGTCAATTCCCTGATACCCCCGTTTTTACAGGGTTATTTTTGAATTTTTCAGGGATTCGACACGTTTGTTATAATGGCAAACCATCTGTTTATAAAGTTTTCTACCCAAAATTCCCTAAACAACCTAAAAGGGAATTATTAAGGAAATAATTACAACAATTACTTTGACATTTTATGCTAAAACTGATATATTACAGACAGTTTTTTGTATATTTGGATTTAATGGATAAATATTGTGAACAAAGCAATAAAATTAGTAGCTATACTCTTTATAATGATGTTATGTACAGCAACAGTATCATATTCAGCAGAAAAAGAAGTTTTACTAAAAACAACATGTACTTGGGATAATATGGAATATAAAAAACTAAAAATTAAAAATCCTGAAGCCACAGTATTAAAAATTATTATCGGTGTCAATGAAAAATTACCAATGCACAAGCATGATTTAGTTAATATTGCCTATGTAAAAAAAGGTATTTTAACAGTTATTACTGATGATAATAAAGAAATAACACTTCACGAAGGAGATGTTTTACCTGAATTAGTCGGGAAATATCATTACGGTATAAATACAGGGAAAGAACCTCTTGAACTTATTGTTTTTTATCTCGGGCAAAAAGGAACACCCATATCTGTTGACAAAGAATAGTATTTTTAAATATTATTTAACCATTCTATAATTTGCTCTTTTGTGAATATAATTCCGTTTTCAAACATGAATAAAGGTTGTTTGACATTTTTTACAGTCATAAAGTCCTTAATATCATTAATTATTTTCTTTTTGCTTGCACCGCCTGAATATGTAAAAAACGGAATTATTGTTTTATTTTCAAAGTTATAATTCTTTAGAAATGCTTTTACAGGTAATGAAACAGAAAAATTCCAAATTGGAGAACCGACAAAAATAATATCATAATTTGAAATGTCAATATCATTTATTTGAGGCAAATATCCCTCATTCATTTGCTTTCTTACAAGTTTAGACATTGTAAAAATATTATTTGGATATTTTTCAATTAATTCAATTTCTTTTATATCTTCGCTAACAACAGAATGTATATTTTGCGCAACATATTTTGTATTGCCATTATTTGAATAATAGATAATTAATATTTTTTTATCAGATAAAAGTTCCGGTTGAATATATTTAATATTTTTTAATTCGTTAATTTTGTATATCGTTACTATAAATAACATTAAAAGTACAAAAAATATTCCAATTGTAAAAATTTTAATCATATTCGTATTTTAATCCTTTATTAAAAAATTTAACAATAAAGTTATCAAACTTATAATGTAACATATTATCTGAATAATTGTGTATTTTTTCAAAGTCTGGTGTTTGACGAGTTTCCCTATTACAAAATGTGAAATTATACATAAAAATAAAACAAAATTAGACAAATAATGTTTTGCAAAAAATCCATATATTAAAGCTACGCCTATTGTTAAGATATAAAAAATCATACATCCGGTAATGGAATACCCATAAATAGCTTTATTTTTAGGTTGTTTAAAATTATAAAAAAGTCCAATTAACAGCATTATGATAGATAATATATTTACGATAATTGCAGATATTAAAACTATATACATACAGCCTCTTTTTCGTTTTTAACAGAAACAGGTTTGCTTAAAAATTCTTTAACCGTATTCATTACAAATTCTTTTTCGTTATCATACAGAATCATATGGTAACTGTTATTAAGTTCAACATATTGCTTCATTTTGGAAGAAATACCGCCTAAAACAACCCTGGCACTCTTAGGACTGGATAAATTATCATATTTAGAATGAATACACAAAACAGGACAAGTAACATTTTTAAGATTTTCCCTGACGTTTTTAGATAATTTCAATAGTCCGTCAACACAATTTAGCGGATAATTATCCATACTTATATTTGCTTT
>JAEEGL015278247.1_pt1 | contig 26699 bp, 16 predicted proteins | sample 9134231 | NCBI WGS metagenome assembly JAEEGL01 (sample SAMN16246548, study PRJNA631951) | gut metagenome | biome: gut microbiome; feature: rumen; material: fiber-attached | host: Bos | place: Iran: Karaj | collected 2018-10 | reverse complement strand
TGTTCGTCAAGGACGCGGACAAGCCGATCATGGAAGCGCTGAAGGAAAGCGGCAAGCTGTTCTCCGCGATCCCGTTCGAGCACAGCTATCCGTTCTGCTGGCGCTGCGACACGCCTTTGATCTACTACGCAAGAGAGAGCTGGTTCATCAAGATGACCGCGGTCAAGGACAAGCTGATCGCGTTCAACAAGTCGGTCAACTGGATCCCCGAGACGATCGGCGAGGGCCGCATGGGCAACTTCCTCGAGAACGTCATCGACTGGGGCATCTCCCGCGAGCGTTACTGGGGCACGCCGCTGCCCGTCTGGATGTGCGAATGCGGTCACGTGCACGTCATCGGCAGCCGTGAAGAGCTCAAAAAGATGAGCCGCAACTGCCCGGAGGACATCGAGCTGCACAAGCCCTACATCGACCGCGTCGAGGTCGTATGCCCGGAATGCGGAAGGATCATGAAGCGCGAGCCGGTCGTTATCGACTGCTGGTTCGATTCCGGCTCCATGCCGTTTGCGCAGTGGCATTATCCATTTGAAAACAAAGAGGAGTTCGAACGCCGCTATCCGGCAGCCTTTATTTCCGAGGCGGTCGATCAGACCCGCGGTTGGTTCTATACGCTGATGGCGGTCGCCGCATGTCTCTTTGACAAGGCGCCGTTTGAAAACTGCGTCGTACTCGGCCTTGTCTGCGACAAGGACGGCAAGAAGATGTCCAAGCACATCGGCAACGTCATCGCGCCGGCGGACGTGCTTGAAAAGCAGGGCGCGGACGCGGTTCGCTGGTACTTCTATACCGGCTCGGCGCCGTGGCTGCCGTCGCGCTTCTCCGGCGAGGCGGTCAGCGAATACCAGCGCAAGTTCATGAGCACGATCTGGAACACCTACGCGTTCTATGTGCTGTACGCCGACATCGACGGCTTCGATCCGACCGGGCACAGCTTAAAGCGCGAGAACCTGTCGCTGATGGACCGCTGGATCCTGTCGAGACTGCAGACGCTGATCCGGCGCGTCGACGGCAACCTGGAGACCTTCCACATCACCGAGGCCGGCAGAGAGCTGATCGACTTTGCGGACGAGCTTTCTAACTGGTACGTGCGCCGCTGCCGCGACCGGTACTGGGGCGCGGAAATGACCGACGACAAGGAAGCGGCCTATATGACGCTGTATACCGTGCTGAAGACCGTTTCGCTGCTGACCGCGCCGTTCTGCCCGTTCATGACCGAAGCGATCTACCAGAACATCGTGCGCAGCGTGGACAAGAACGCGCCGCTGTCCATCCACCTTTGCGACTATCCGACCGCCGACGAATCGTTCATCGACGAGCGGCTTGAGGAGGAGATGGCGAAGGTTCTGAACATCGTCACGGTCGGCAGAAGCGCCAGAAGCAGCGCCGCGCAGAAGACGCGTCAGCCGCTTGCCAGAATGTACGTGCAGGGCGAAGCGCTGTCCGAGCGCGCCGCCGAGATCGCAAAGGACGAGCTGAACGTCAAGGAGATCGTGTTCATCGAGAACGCGGACGAGCTGATGAGCTACAAGGTCAAGCCGCAGCTTCGGACCCTCGGCCCGCGCTACGGAAAGCTGCTCGGCAAGATCTCCGCGCACCTCAACGAGAACGGCGACGCGATCGTCAAGGCGCACCACGCGGGGCAGGATTACACGTTCACGGTCGACGGCACGGAGGTCGTGCTCGGGCCGGACGACGTGCTGGTCTCGACGCAGCAGAAGGAAGGTCTGGTTTCCGAACAGGGCAGCGGCGTGACCGTCGTGCTCGATACGAACCTGACGCCGGCGCTCAAAGAAGAAGGTCTGATGCGCGAGCTCGTCTCCAAGCTGCAGACCATGCGCAAGGAGGCAGGGTTTGAGGTCTCCGACCATATCGCGATCGGCTACCAAAACGGCGGCGAGGCCGCGCGCGTGCTTTTGAAGTACGCGGACAGCGTGAAGGCCGATACGCTTGCGGAGCGCATCGAAGAAGGCGCGTTCGGCTACACCAAGGATTGGGATCTGAACGGCAACGCGATCACGCTGTCGGTACAGAAGCTGTAAACCGAGGTTTTGAACAACGGCAGAATCGGGAGGCCGTGGCCGGCTTCCCCTGCAATCGGATATACAAAACGAGCAGGCATTTCGCCTGCTCGTTTGCGTATCTTGGGTTATGCCGGCTCCGGTGCGGGGAGGTCTTCCGCCTGCGCCGGTTCCTTCCGCTTTCGCGCGCGCTTTGCCCGGAGCTTGCCGCCGGTCTTGTAGACGGCGATCATCAGCAGCGCGACGTCGAACAGCAGCATGTAGACAATGTGGATGATCGGCTCCGGATAGACGGTGAGGTACACGCCCATCAGAAGGTCCGAGAAGAGGAACAGCCGTGCGGCAAACCGGATGCGCTGCGGCTGACCGCCGACGGTGTAGTTCATCAGAAGCAGCACGGCCGCGTAGGCGACGGCAGCCCATGCAAGCGGTCCGACCGTCTTCAAAAAGCCGAGCAGGATCAGCGCGGCAGACAGCAGCGAGACCGCGATCCACTGGATCCAGATCTTTCGCGGCATCGGCGAGCGGTACAGGAACGCAAAGATGAACAGCCCGTGCGCGAGCAAAAACAGCAGCATGCCGGGCAGGAAGTACCGGCAGATCACGATGTCGGCAACCAGCAGCAGAAGGAAGCCGGGCAGCAGCAAACCTGCGCGCGTCTCCCGGAAGTGCCGGATCAGGAACAGCGCAAGCAGCGCGACGGCAAGAAGCGCCTTCCAGAACATGCGCTGTACCGGCTGATCCGCAAAGAACCAGAACGCCGCCTCCGCTTCGACGACGCAGATGCAGAACACGCAAAGGCACAGCCAGACCCAGAAGCCCGGCTTTCTGCGCCTGCGCTGCAGCAGCAGGCCGAGCCACACGAACACCGTCGCCAGCAGTCCGATGACGACGCACAGCAGCGTCAGCGCGACGCGCCAGTTGATGCCGATCGAGGCGATGCCGATAAACGACGCCAGATCCGATGCGGAAAAGACCGTGCGCGTAAAGCCGTCCGGGATCCGGTCATCGTCCCGCACCGAACGGTAAGCGACGCCTGTTTCGCCCTTCCTGACCGCAAGCGGCGCAGAGGTCGCGCCCTCGTACCGGGAGGATGCGCGCACGCTGCAATCGGCGAGACGGATCTCCAGGGTGCCGTCCCTGACAGCTTCCCAGTCGATCGTGAACCCGTCGTCGTGCGGGACGGCGATGACGCTTGTGTCGCCGATCCGCTCCATATAGTATTGATCGGCGATCTCGCGCAGGTATTCCTGATCCGTAATGCCGGAGGCGATCAGGGCGGGATCCACAATGACCTGCCCCTTGCTGTTCAGCATCGTCCTGTACTGCGGCAGCACGTCGCTGGTCAGGTACACGTTGACCGGTCCGCGGATCAGGACGTAGGTGAATGCGAAGTCCTCCTCAAAGGCGCCGACGCGAATGATATCGACGTTCGCAAGGTAGGCATCCTCGCAGTGCTCGTTGAACAGCCGCCGCACCAGACTGCCGCTGTTCTGGTTGGCGCTGCGGTATTCGGAGCGCGTCAATGCGCTGCCGAACACGCGCAGAATGTAATCGATCAGCGTGTCCACGTTGATGCGGCTCTCGCGTCCGCTGTCCTTGGCGGTCAAAAGCAGACTGCGCAAGGTGGAAAGCAGGTTGGACGCGTTCTTGCGCTGCATGATCGAAAGGATCGCCGGCTGCAGCTCGGCGTTGTACTGCTCCCTGCTTTCCGCGACGTCCTCGATCATGGACAGCAGCAGGCGCATGCGCAGATTCAGCGCGGGGCTGTAATTCGCTTCGATGCCGAACGTGTCCCTTGCGACGTCTGCGCGGGTGGAGGTAAACAGCTCGCCGATCGAGGAGAACTCCGTGACCGGGATGTAGAGGTCCGTTCCGTACCGTGAAAAGCCCCAGTCGGCGGGCATGACCTGCGGAACGATGTCCATCGGGTTTAGGATGTTGAAGATGTTTTCATAGCCGCTTTCCGGCGCGTCGTGCACGGCGGCCGGCGTTGCGAACGTATAGGCGTAGACGTCCTCCTTCGGGAAAACGCCGTCGCGCACCAGCAGCCCCGCCGTCACGTTGGAGACCGCAGCGGCGCGGGAAAAGCCGGAGATCCAGACCTTGATGCGGCCCTGGATGCCGTTCGTCAGAATGTAGCCCGCAAGGCGGTCGATGACCAGATTGGACGCGGACAGAAAGCCCTCGTGCAGCTCGCCCTCGCCGGGCGTCAGGTTGGACTGCCACTCGTTTTTATAGCCGCCGCCGCACACGCCGATCGCGATCAGGGTGAAGGGCTCCTCGCCCTCGGCCGTCATCCGCCGCGCGCCCATCGCCATGGAGATCGTGTACATGCTCGTCTCCTTGGAATAGTCGTCCTTGCGGATGTTTTCAAAGCCCGCGTCGGTCAAAAACTGTTCGAGGTGAAGCGACGGGTCGAACTGCTCCTCCGATTCCTCCGAGGGATTCAGCGCGCGGTTGGCCGACAGCGCCATTGCAAGCGACATGACGGCAAGGTTGCCGTCGTACTGCGTGGCGGGACGGAAGAACGGATAATCGGGGAACCAGATGCTGTAGCGGTACGCTTCGCGGTTCGAGCGGATGTTGATCGCCGCATGCACCTCGCGCACGGGGAAGCCGTTGATGGCGACGGGGGTTCCGCTTGCGTCGCGCTCGACCTCGTTGTACGGACCAAAGTCAACATAGTCCGCGTACGCGGTCGGCTCGTCGGGAGGCGGACCGTCATCCTCTTCCGCAAGCGCGGGGGAGACGGAAAGCGCAGCAAAGAGAAGAGCCAGAATAATGGCGAAAATACGGTTTTTCATAGCGTCCTCCGGATCAGTTGGCCGATGAGTAGATCCAGCCGGCATGGAAGCCGTCCTCGGAATAGTGTAAAAGCTCTGACACGGTCACGAGCTGGTATCCGCGCGATTGCAGCTCCGGCACGATGCGGCGGAACGCATCGACGGTCTTTTGCTGCTTGTCGTGGCAGAGAATGATGGACCATTGGAGGCCCTTGCCCGCGTCGTCCGTTTCCATGACGCCGCGCTGATAGATCTTTTCGGCGTCGTAGTCGTCATAGGTGTCGTGCGTGCTGCGGGTGTGGTTGATGACCGCCATGTCCCATTCCTGCATCAGCGCGATCAGCGCGTTGCGCGTGTCGTCGCCCTTCTTGCCGTACTTGATGTACGGCGGGCGGAACAAACGGATCGTATAGTCGAAGCGGTCGCGGATCGCGTCGTTGACCTTGCCGATCTCCTCACGCATCTGATCCGCGGAAAGCGTCTCCACGTTCGTGTGGTTCCAGGTGTGGTTGCCGATTTCGCAGCCGAGCGACAGCATGCGCATCAGCTCTTCCTCGTGGCTTGCAATGCTGTCGCCCTTGATAAAGAACGTCACGCGGACGCCGTACTCCTCGCAGATATCGAGGATCTGATCGGTGATCCCGGTGCGCGGGCCGTCGTCGAATGTGAACGCGACCAGCTTCTTCTCCGGATCGACCCGCATCGTCGCCATGCGCGCTTCGATCGCAGCCTCGTCCGGGCAGTTGCCGTAATCGCGGACCCGACGCTCGATCTCCGCAAGATGCAGGTCCTCCCACGTCGGCTCCGGCGTCGCGGTCGGAACGGGCGTTTCGGTCGGCGCGGGCGTTTCGGTCGGCGCGGCGGTCGGGACGGCGGTCGCCGAAGGCTTCGCTTCGGATTCGGCCGTTTTGCCGCCGCAGGACAGGCTTGCGACCATGATGACGACGGCGGCAAGGATCAGTGCGATCACAAGGACGCCGACGGCAAAGCGGATCGGATTGACAATTTTTCTCCTGGTTTTCTTCATGGGAGAAATTATACCAAAGCTGACGATCCGTGTCAATTTTTCATCGTTGACAAATGCAGCGAATGTGGTATAATAAGCAAGTCTTTGAGAGGATTTCGGAAGCAGTAGCGTTTATCGGTACCGGAAAGCGAGCGGCGGAGGGTGAAAGCGCCGCACGGTATACAGCGTGAAGACCGCCGGAGGATCAAAGCGGGCTCGCCCGTTACAGCGAACAGAGCACCAAATAGGGTGGAACCACGCAAACACGGCGTCCCTTGTACCGGGACGCTTTTTGTTTTGAAAAACAGGAGGTAGATACTATGATCATTACGTTTCCCGACGGCTCCAAGCGGGAGTTTGAAAACGGCATGAGCGCGCTCGATATTGCGGGCGCGATCTCAAACGGCCTGAAGAAGGCGACCCTTTGCTGCGCGATCGACGGCGAACGCGCGGATGCGTTCCGTCCGATCGAAAAGGACTGCGCGCTGAAGCTTCTGACCTGGGAGGATGAGGACGGCCGCTGGGCATACCGGCATACCGGCTCGCACATCCTTGCGCAGGCGGTCAAGCGCCTTTGGCCCGAGGTGAAGCTCGCCATCGGTCCCGCGATCGCAGACGGCTTCTACTACGATTTCGACGCGCCGGAGCCCTTCACACCCGAGGATCTCAAGAAGATCGAGAAGGAGATGGACCGCATCGTCGCCGAGAACCACAAGCTGGAGCGCTTCGAGCTTCCGCGTGAGGAAGCGATCGCGTTCATGCAGGAGAAGGGCGAGCCGTACAAGGTCGAGCTCATCGAGGACCTGCCCGAGGGAGAGACGATCAGCTTCTATCGGCAGGGCGAGTTTGTCGACCTGTGCGCGGGCCCGCACGTTGCGTCCACCGGCAAGGTCAAGAATATCAAGATCATGAGCATCGCGGGCGCGTACTGGCGCGGCTCGGAAAAGAACAAGATGCTGCAGCGCATCTATGCGACCGCGTTCGAGAAGAAGGCGGACCTCGAGGCGTACATCACGCGCATCGAGGAGGCAAAGAAGCGCGACCACCGCAAGCTCGGCAAGGATCTCGGCCTCTTCATGCTGCTCGACGAGGGACCGGGCTTCCCGTTCTTCCTGCCGAAGGGCATGCAGCTAAGAAATACGCTGATCGACTACTGGCGCGAGGTGCATAAGCGCTACGGCTACGTCGAGGTGTCCACGCCCGTCATCCTGCGCCGCACGCTCTGGGAGCGCAGCGGACACTGGGAGCACTATAAGGAGAACATGTACACCACGGTCATCGACGACGAGGACTTTGCGATCAAGCCGATGAACTGCCCCGGCGGCATGCTGGTGTACGCGAGCGAGCCGCATTCCTACCGCGATCTGCCGCTGCGCTGCGGCGAGCTGGGCCTGGTGCACCGTCACGAGCTGTCCGGCGCGCTGCGCGGACTGTTCCGCGTGCGCTGCTTCACGCAGGACGACGCGCACATCTTCATGACGCCCGAGCAGATGAAGGACGAGATCAAGAACGTCGTCCGCCTGTTCGACGAGGTGTATTCGACCTTCGGTCTGAACTATACGGTCGAGCTGTCCACCATGCCGGAGAGCCACATCGGCACCGTCGAGGAGTGGGAGCGCAACCAGGACATCCTGAAGGAAGCGATCACCGAGATGGGCAAGGAATTCGTCATCAACGAAGGCGACGGCGCGTTCTACGGGCCGAAGCTCGACTTCCACATCGAGGACTGCCTCGGACGCACCTGGCAGTGCGGCACCATCCAGCTCGACAGCCAGCTGCCGGAGCGCTTTGAGCTCGAATACGTCGGCGCGGACGGCGAACGCCATCGCCCGATCATGATCCACCGCGTCGTCTTCGGTTCGATCGAACGCTTCATCGGCGTCATCACCGAGCATTTCGCGGGCGCGTTCCCGACCTGGCTCGCGCCGGTGCAGGTGAAGATCCTCACGATCACCGACCGTGCGAACGACGCCGCGAAGGCGGTCATGGAAAAACTCGACAAGCTCGGCGTGCGCGCGGAGATCGATCTCCGGAACGAGAAGATCGGCTTCAAGATCCGCGAGGCGCAGATGATGAAGATCCCGTACATGCTCGTCATCGGCGACAAGGAAGCGGAGAGCGGCGCCGTCGCGGTGCGCTCGCGCAAGGACGGCGACCTCGGCACCATGCCCGTCGACGCGTTCGCAGACAAGATCGTCGAAGAGATCCGCACCAAGGCAAAATAAGAACAGACGCGAAGGACTCTCCCGAAAAGGGAGGGTCCTTTTCGGTCCGGAACGGTTTTCCCTTGACGAGTTGACCGAAAATGCGTAAAATGAAAACATGGAATCTTGTAAGCAGTACGAATCGGCGGCACGGCTGTGGCTGCTCGCGCTCGGCGCGGCGGTCGGCTCGGTGCTGCTCGTATTCGTGCCGAGCAACGTATGGCTGACGACGGGAGAGACGGCGGCTCCGGGCGCGCAGCTCGGCGCGTATTTTCTGAAGCAGATCCTGACGGTCCTGCTTCTTCTGATCGTTCCGGCACTCTGGGCGCGGACGGCGCACGTCGGATCGCCGTGGCTGCTGCCGTGCCTTGCGGGCGTTACGGTCGGCTTCGGGATGATCCTGTTCGCCGACCTCGGAGACGCGCTGTACGCGGCGATGCCGGTCGTGATCCCCGGCGCGGGGCTGTACGTGCTGCAGCGGCTGAAGCTTTCGAACTTCCGCGCGGTGCTGTACGAATCGGTCCTGGTGCTGATCGGGCTGTTCGGGCTCGTATGTCTGAAGGACCTGATCGTGCACGGCGACGCGTACCTGCCGTTCCGGCGGGTCGCTGAGCTGTACGGCCGGGTAACGGAAGAGATGCAGCGCGCGGCGTCGCCCCTGGAGAGCGGCATGACGGCGCTGCTGAACGATCTTGAAACCATGATCGACTGGTACCGGGTGAACGCGGAGCAGATCTGCGTGCCGGTGCTGATGGTCCCCGCCATGGGAGCGGGTCTTGCGGGAACGCTGCTTTCGCACCGGATGAACCGGCGCGGCGGCGCTGCGCTTCCGGCGCTTCCGCGGTTTGAAGACTGGCGCTGCGAACGCTGGTATGTGATCGGCGTCGCGGGCTTTTCGATCGTCTCGATGCTGCTGCGGCTTGCCGACGTGCAGAGCGGATACGCGCTCTCCGGCGTCGCCGAGATCGCCTGGCGGATGCCCTGCTCGCTGGCGGGACTTGCGGCAGTGCGCAGGCTTTCCAGCAGGGCGAATAAAAAGTGGCCGTTCGCGGTCACGTGCGCTGCGCTTGTTCTGCTGCCTGCCGTCATGCTGATCATTCTGACGCTGCTCGGCATGCTTTCATCACTGAGAAAACGGACGAACGTCGGAGAGGACGGGATACGGAAATGAAACAGTATAACGGATTGCTGATCGGTTTCGGCTCGGCGGTCGCGCTCGGCGCGGGCGCTGTGGCGGTCTTCACGGACCAGTACCGCATCGCGCTCGGGATCCTGATCGCGGGACTCGTGCTGCTCGGGATCATGTGCCTGGTTCTGCACGGCATTGCGAAGAAACAGCAGGCGACCATGGACCGCGTATTCCGTGAGAACGATACGGCGGTCGGCGTCATGGCGTACAATATTTCCATTCCGAGCGCGATCTGCGACCTTTCCGGGCGCATCACCTGGCGCAACAGCGCGTTCTCCGCGCTCTACGACGGGCAGAATCTGAAAGAGATCCTTCCCGATTTCGACGGCGCGCAGCCCGCGCGGACGCTGCAGGTCGAATACAACGGAAGCCACTATCAGGTCATGCACATGCTTCTGCAGCGCGAAAACGCGAAGCGGCTCGTGCTCTCGTACTGGCTGGACCGCACCGAGGCGGCGCACTATCAGCGGCTGTACACCGAACAGCGTCCGTACGTCGCGCTGATCCTCGTCGACAACTATGAAGAATTACTGGGCGACACGCAGATCCACAGCACGGCGGTGCTCGCGGAGGTCGAACGGCTGATCGCGGACCTCAGCAAGCGCCTCGGCGGACTGTACCGCCGCTACGACAACGGCAGATTCCTGCTGATCCTCGAGGCGAAGCAGATGCAGCAGCTCGAGCAGGAAAAGTTCACGCTCCTGGATCAGGCGCACCGCATCGAAACGGGCTCCTCGGCGGCGGTCTCGCTGTCGTTCGGATTCGGCATCGCGCCGCGTCTCGCGCAGTCCGAACAGGACGCGCGCAGGGCGCTCGAGCTGGCGCTCGGCCGCGGCGGCGATCAGGTCGTCGTCAAGGACGGCACGGATTACCGCTTCTACGGCGGCAAGCGGCAGCACGACCCGCACCAGTCGCGCGTGAAGGCGAGGCTGTTTTCGAAGGCGCTGTACCAGCTGTTTGAAAACAGCGGCGACGTGTTCGTCATGGGACACCGCAATTCCGACATGGACTGCATCGGCGCGGCGCTCGGCATCGTCACCTGCGCAAACCACGTCGGCGCGCACGCCTACATCGTGCTGGACGCGCTGAACACCACGATCGAGGACGCGATCCGCACGTTGCAGCGTTCCGGCGCGGGCTCGCTGATCATCCGGCCGGAGCAGGCCGCCGAAATGATGAAGGAGGATTCCGTTCTGGTCGTCGTCGACACGCAGCGCGCGTCGAACACGGTCGCGCCGGAACTGCTGACGAAGACGGAGCACGTCGTTCTGATCGACCATCACCGCCGCAACGCCGATTACATCGACAACGCGACGCTGCACTATCTCGAAACGCGCGCGTCGAGCGCGAGCGAAATGGTGACGGAGGTCATCCAGTACTTTGCGGACAACGTCAAGCCCGCTTCGTTCACGTGCAGCGCGCTGCTCGCCGGCATTACGGTCGATACGAAGCAGTTTGCGTTCAACGTCGGTTCCCGCACGTTCGACGCGGCCGGCTATCTCCGGCGCAACGGCGCGGACCTGAGCTCGGTCAAGCAGATGTTCCAGAACGATTACGACAGCTACGTGCGCTGTGCGAACGTCGTGGAGAACGCGCATATCCGGAAGAGCGGCATCGCGATCTCGATCGTTGAAAAGAACGCTCCGGACGCGCAGCTTCTGGCGGCGCAGGCGGCGGACGAGCTTCTGGGCATCCGCGGCATTTACGCCGCGTTCGTGCTCGCGGAGACGGACGAGATGGTCGCGATCTCCGGCCGAAGCTACGGCCAGATCAACGTGCAGGTGATCCTGGAACGGCTCGGCGGCGGCGGACATCTGACGATGGCGGGCGCGCAGCTGCGCGGCGTCGATACGCAGCAGGCGATCGCGAAGCTGGAAGAGGCGCTCGACTGGTATGAACAGGAAAATCCCGAGAAATAGGAAAGGACGGTTCGGAATATGAAGGTATTGCTTTTGCAGGACGTGAAGGGCAGCGGCAAAAAGGGCGAGGTCGTCAACGTCAGCGACGGATACGCGCGCAATTTCCTGCTTCCGCGCAAGATGGCGGAGCCGGCGGACGCGCAGGCGGTCAACGCCGCGAACATCAAAAAGAACGCGGCGCAGCACAGAAAGTTCACTGCGGGCATCAAGGCGCGTGAAACGGCGCAGGCGCTGGAGGGGCATTCCATCCACGTAAAGGCGCGCGTCGGCGAGAACGGCAAGCTGTTCGGCACCGTCGCCGGCAAGGAGATCGCCGCGGCACTGAAGGAGCAGAAGGGCATGGACGTGGACCGCAAGAAGATCTCGGTCGATCCGATCCGCGCGCTGGGCGAGTATCCCGCGAAGCTTTCGCTGTTCGAAGGCGTTTCCGTCACTGTCAAGGTCATCGTCGAGGAATAAATGGAACAGGTTTCGATTCAAAAACTGCCGAATAACGTCGAGGCGGAGCGCTCGGTGCTCGGCGCGATGCTGCTGGACGAAAGCGCCCTGGACTCCATGCTGGAACAGCTGAAGCCGGACGATTTCTACCAGGATGCGCACGCGCACATCTTCGAGGCGATGCGCTCGATCCGTCAGGCGGGCAACGCGGTCGACGTCATCACGCTTTCGAACGCGCTGGAACGCGCCGGAAAGCTCGAAAGCGCGGGCGGGCTCGTGTATCTCACCGATCTGATGAGCTTCGTGCCGACGGCGGCGAACGTGCAGCATTACGGCAGGATCGTTGAGGAGCACAGCATCCAGCGCGCGCTCATCCGCGTCGGCAACGATATGATCCGCGACGGCATGAACGACCGCAACGACGTCGAGCAGTCCCTGAACGACGCCGAGCGCAAGATCTACGACATCTCCATGCGCAAGACGGAGGATACGATCTCTCCCGCGTCGGACATCGTGCCGAACACGATCAATCAGATCGGCGAGATCGTCAGCCGCAAGGGCAAGCTCACGGGCATCGCCACGGGCTTCTCGAAGCTCGACCGGCTCACGAACGGCCTGCAGAAGAGCGACCTCATCATTCTCGCCGCGCGTCCCGCAATGGGCAAATCCGCGTTTGCGATGAACATCGCGCAGTACGCCGCACTGCACGACAACCGTTCCGTCGCCGTGTTCTCGCTCGAAATGAGCAAGGAACAGCTGATGATGCGCATCATGTGCACCGAGGCGTCCGTCGACTCGCAGAAGATCAAGGACGGCTCGCTTTCCGACGCCGAAATGCAGCGGCTCATCGAGGTCGCCGATCCTTTGCAGGCGGCCAAGCTGTTCATCGACGATTCCGCGGGCGTCACGGTCGCGAGCATCCGTTCGAAGTGCCGCCGGCTCAAGGCACAGCAGGGGCTCGACCTCGTCATCATCGACTATATGCAGCTGATGCAGGGCACGGGCAGCGGCTCGCGCAAGAACGACAACCGTCAGCAGGAGATCTCCGACATGACGCGCGCCATGAAGCTTCTTGCGCGCGAGCTGAACCTGCCGATCATCCTGCTTTCGCAGCTGAACCGCGGTCCCGAAATGCGTCAGGATCACCGCCCGATGATCAGCGACCTTCGCGAATCCGGCTCCATCGAGCAGGACGCGGATATGGTCATCCTCCTGTACCGCGCCGCCGTCTATGACGAAACCGCGGGCAACGAGAGCGAGGCGATCGTCGCCAAGAACCGTCACGGCCCGATCGAGACCTGCAAGCTCGTCTTCCAGGGCGAGTACACCCGCTTCCGCACGCTGGCAGAGGAATAAGAAAGCACGAAAAAAAGGACCGCTTTTGCGGTCCTTTTGGTTTTTCGGGTTTACGCCTCCGATTCCGCGGGTTCGGGGGGAAGGGGCGCGGGATCGGGCTCCTTCTGCGGCTTTTTGTCGCGGCGGAGGAGGTCGTACAGCACCGGGATGATGAACGCGGTGGTCAGCGTCGCGTAGGTGAGACCGCCGATGCAGACGATCGCGACGGGCTGGACGATCTCGGCGCCGGTGCCGAAGCCGATCGCAAGCGGCAGCAGTCCGAGGATCGTGGTGAGCGCGGTCATCAGAACGGGGCGCAGACGGATCACGGCCGCTTTCACGATCGCGTCGCGCTTCGGAACGCCTTCGCTGCGGAAGCGGTTCGCGCAGTCCACGAGCACGATGCCGTTGTTGACGGCGATGCCGACCAGCATGATGAAGCCGATCATCGGCACGATGCCGATCTCCGTTCCGGTGATCCACAGCGCGATGAAGCCGCCCGCGAACGCCAGCGGCACGGTGCCGATGACGATGAACGGGGAAAGCAGCGATTGGAACTGCGCGACCATGATGAGATAGATGATCAGAACGCCGAGGGCGAGCATCCAGACGAGGTCCTTGAGCGCGCCGGTGATCGCTTCGTTCTGTCCGTCGTAAACGATCATGCAGCCCGCGGGAAGCGGAACGGATTCGACCGCCTTTTTCACCTCGCCGCTCATCAGCGTCACGTTGCGACCCTCTTCGAGCCTTGCGGTGATCGTGAGGCAGCGCCGCTGATCGGTGCGCGAGATCGACGCGAGCGTCCGCGTTTCGGTCACGGCCGCGATATCCCTGAGCGCAACGGTCTCCTCGGAGCCGTCCTGCCGCTTTACGGAGAAGGTCAGGTCGAGCAGCTCCGATTTCGAATGCGGCACGCCGTCGTCGGTGATGACCGTCACGTCGAGCGAGGTCGCGTTCGAGGCGACGGAGGTGGCGGAGGCGGTGTTTTTGAGCACCTCCGCAAGCTTCAGGTACGTTTCCGCCACGGTCAGGCCGTGCGCGGCGGCCTTCGCCTTGTCGACGCTCACGTGCAGGGTCGGCATCGTTTCGTCCGCGCCGCTCGACGCTTCGGCGACGCCGTCGACCGCGCGCAGCGCTTCGGCGATCCGTTCCGCGGTTTCCTGCAAAACGGTGAGATCGTTCGAATAGAGGGTGACGGACACGTCGTCCTCCGAAAGCGAGCCGGAGAAGTTCATCGTCGTCATGCCCGCGATCGTGTACGGATGCGCTTCCTTCAGCGGGGACAGCGCTTCGTCGAGCTGCTTGTGGATCGTGATACTCGAAAGGCCGCTCTTCTCGTCGATGATGCCGTAGATGCTCAGTTCGGTCACCTCCGAGCTGCCGGCGCCGCCGGTCATGCCGAGGATCGAGGCAATGCCGTTGCCGAGCATGCCGCCCGCGTCGGACAGCCCCGGAACGGTGTACATGATCTCCATGAACGCGTCGGCGATTTCGACCGCCTCGTCAAAGGTCGTGCCCTTCTCGAGCGGCACGTTGACCGAGATCTGCTTGCCGCCGCTTTCGGGGAACATCGTAAACCCGCGGCGAATGACCATAAAGGCGGACCCGGCAAGTACGACGAGCGCAAGCAGCAGCGCGATCGCGCGGTGCCGGAGCGTAAAGCGCAGCGTCTTTTCAAACGCCGCCATGAGCTTCTGCCGACGGCGGCCCAGCGGTTTGACCGGACGGCGCATCAGTCCCGTGACCGTCGCGGGGATGACCGTCATTGCGACGAGCAGGCTCGCGAGCAGCGAATACGTGACGGTCAGCACCATATCCATAAAGATCTGCCGCGTGATGCCCTGCACGAACAGGATCGGCAGGAACACGCAGATCGTCGTCAGCGTCGAAGCGGTGATCGCGCCGGCGACTTCCCGGACACCCTGCACGGCGGCGACCTTGACGGAAACGCCCTCGCTGCGCAGGCGGTAGATGTTTTCGATGACGACGATCGAGTTGTCGACCAGCATGCCGATGCCGATCGCAAGCCCCGACATCGAGATGACGTTCATCGTTACGCCGGAGAAGTACATCAGAACGAGCGCGAACAGCACCGAGACCGGGATCGAAATGCCGACGATCAGCGTGGGCCTGAGATCGCGCAGGAACAGGAAGAGGATCAGGATCGCGAGCGCGGCGCCGATCAGCAGGTTTTCGACCACCGACGAGATCGCCATGTGGATGAAGTCGCCCTGGCTCATCAGCGAGGTGAACGACAAACCGGGATACAGCGCTTCGAGTTCGCGGAAGCGCGCTTCGATGTTGTCGGACACGGTCGCCGTCGCATAGGCGGACTGCTTCGAGAACGAGAGCAGCACGCCGTTCTCGCCGTTGATCTTCGCGTAGGTCCTTGCGGCGTTGTCCGTAACGCGCACGCGCGCCACGTCGCCGAGCAGGATCGTATCGAGATCGCCGATGCCGGGGGAGAACAGCGGGATCTGCTCAAGCACCGCCGCGTCGGGGATCTCGTCGCCGACGTAGACCAGCCACTGCGTTTCGTCCTCGCTGAGATACCCTGCGGGCATCGAGAAGTTCTGCGCGGACAGGAGCTTTGCGATCACGTCCTTGCTCAGCACCTTGTGCAGATTCGCCGCGTCTTTCGCGGCGGCAAGCCGGTCCGCAGCCGCCTGTTCCGCCTGCTCGAGCTGCGTCCGGCCGGTTTCCAGTTCCTTCTCGCCGGCCTCCAGCGCGGCGCGGCCCTGATCGATCGCCTTCTGCGCGTCGTTCAGTTTTCCGTAGACCTGCTGTTTTTTCTTTTTCAGTTCTTCATAGCCGTTTTCAACGTCGACCTTGCCGCTTTCCGCCTGCGACAAAAGCTCGTCCACGGCGGAGATGCCGTCCTCGAGCTGCGCGATCCCGTTTTCGAGATCCGCGATCGTCCGGTCCAGCGATTCGCGCGTGAGCCCGTTTTCGGCAAGCTGCGCGTCCGCCTGCTGCAGACCGTCCTCGATCGTGCGGTATTCCTCGCTCGACCGGATCGCGTCGGTGTAATACTGCTTCTGCTCGTCGGAAAGCGTCGGATCGTTTTCGATCGCTTCGATCGACTGGTCCAGCATCGCTTTGCCGGATTCAAGCGTTTCGATCGTGTATTTCAGCGCGAGCAGCCGGGTGCGCGCGGACTGGGCCGCCTCGAGCTGCCGGTCCAGCTCGCCGCGCTTGCTCTGAAGCTCCGCGATCGCCTTGTCCAGCTCGTCGTTCGCCGCGTTCAGCTCGTTCTCCGCTTTGTGAAACTGATGGCTTGCCTGCTTGCGCCCGCTGTCGACGTCCTCCTGTCCCTCGTCAAGCTTGCCGCGGTTTTCCTCGAGCTCCTTTTCGCCGTCGACGACCTTCTGCCGCGCCTCGGAGAGGTCCTTCGTGGCGTCCTCGAACTCCGTGTCCATCGCGTCGAACAGCGATTCGTTCAGCGCTTCGATCTTATCGTAATCAAGTTCGATCTCCACCTGCTGCACGATGCGGCCCGCCGTGGTGAGGGACGCGACGCCCGAGATGCCCTCGAGCCGCGGGATCAGCGTGTCGCCGACGAACGCGGACAGCTCGAGCGGATCCATGCCCGAACGGTGAACGGCGGCGACGGTGACGGGGATCAGGTCGGAGCTCAGCTCCAGCATGACGGGCGTGCCGATCGAATCGTCCCACGACGCGGTCAGCGCGCCGAGCGCCTTCTGCACGTCGATCGTCGCCATATCCACGTTCGTGCCGTTTTCAAAGGTCAGATAGACCGTCGAATAGTTTTCGCTGCTCTTCGACGTGACGGATTTGATGTGATCGACGGAGGACATCGCCTGTTCCAGGGGCTTCGTGACCGTCTGCTCGACCTCTTCGGGAGAGGCGCCCGGAACGGACGTGAAGAGCACGACGTACGGAAAGCTCATGTCGGGCAGCAGGTCCGGCGTCATTTTTCCGACGGAAACGTAGCCGAGTACCAGGATCAGTACGACGGCGACGAGCACGGTAAACGGTTTTTTTACGCTGAGTTTCGCAAGCATGGCGGTTCTCCGTTTTTTTCGGAAGAAAACACTTCCCATTATGATGTATTATTATATCACGGTTTCCGAAAAAATAAATGTGGAAAAGATGTGAATCTTTCCGGGCGGGACGATCGTTTTTCGGCAGGGCGTTGTGCCGGCGGACAACTTGTGGTATACTGGGCTTCGGGGAGAGAGAAAGGGAGTATTATGGACCGGAAAACGGACGCAAACCTCATACGGAAACGGATCGCATGGATCGTATCCGGCGCCGGAACGGCCGTCCTTGCGGCGGCGTTCGCGCTGTGGATCGCGCGCGAGCATCCGTCGACGCCGGGCATGCTTGCGGCGGGGCTGTCGGTCGCGCTGTTCGTGTTCGGCTGCTGGCGGTTCGTGCCGGGCTGGATCGCGTTCTTTGCGCCGCAGACGGAGCTGCTTCCCGCGGGGAAAGCGCCGAAGCACGCCGTTGCCGGCGTCGCGCTCCTGGCCTTTGCGGTCGAGGCGCTGCTTTTCGGCGTCGTGACGCTGATCCTCTCGATCCGCAACGGAAACGGCTTTACGTTCAACGGCGCGCTCAATTTCTGGAAGTGTCTCGACAGCAATCATTATCTGGACATCGCGCGCGAATGGTACGTGCCGAAGAGCTTTCTTGAAACGACGGAGGAGTGGTTCCAAAACAGCGACGAAGTCGGCCGCGCCGTGCAGCTCGTTTTTCTGCCGGGGTATCCGCTCGTCGTCTATCCGGTCTGGCGCATTCTCGGAAACGACGTGATCGCGGGTCTGCTCGTATCCGCCGCGGCGTTCCCCGCCGCATGCTGCATGCTGTATAAGCTGCTGCTGCTCGATACGGATCACAGGACCGCGTTCCGCACGGTCGTGATGCTTCTGCTGCTGCCGGGCGGCTTCTTCTTCCTCGCGCCGATGAGTGAATCGCTCTATCTGCTGCTTGCGCTTGCGGCGCTGTATTGCTTCCGCAAAAAGCAATGGCTTGCGGCGGGACTGTTGGGCGCGTACTGCGCGTTCACGCGCACGGTGGGGCTGCTGCTCGCCGCGCCGCTGATCCTCGAATGGATCCGCATGCGCCCGAAGAAAAAGAAACAGAAAAAGCACTGGTTCTTCGGCCTTGCCGCGATCCTCGCCGTGCCGGTCGGCTTTCTTGCGTATCTCTGGATCAACAAGACCGTGTCCGGCAGCGCGACGCAGTTTCTGCTGTATCAGCACAGATGGTGGAATCAGCACCTCGGATGGTTTTTCAACACCGCGTCGTATCAGACGGACTACCTGATCGGCAATCTCGCCGAAGGCTCGCGCGAGAGCGCGTTCGGCCTGTGGCTTCCGAACCTCCTGTGGCATTTCGGCACGCTCGCGCTGTTCGCGCTGACGGCAAAGAAGCTGCGCCCGAGCTACGCCGCGTGGTTCATCGCGTTCTTCGGGATCGCGATCGGCGCGACCTGGCTGCTGTCCGGCCCGCGGTATCTTCTTTCGATGCCCGTCGTTGCGATGATGCTTGCCGCCGTGACCGAAAAACGGTGGCAGAAGATCGCCGCCGTCTGCGTGCTCGTGCCGTTCTCGGCGTTCTATCTGTACGCCTTCGTTTGCCGCTGGCAGGTCTGGTAAATGACCTGGTCTGTTGAATGTTTCAACAGACCGTTTTTTTATTCCGGGATTTCCGGAAAACCTTGACAAACCGTCGATAATTGATATTCTTTAGATAATAGATAATCTTTTTAGTGAGGTTTCATATGAAAAAACGCATCTGCGCTCTTCTGCTCAGCCTGGTCCTGCTCGTCCAGCTTTTGCCGCTGACCCTGCGTACAGCAAGTGCGGAGACGTATTCCGGCAGCTGCGGGGATAACCTTACATGGACATTCGACTCCGAGACCGGCGTGTTGACCATCGAAGGCAGCGGGGAAATGGTTGATTACTGGTATAGTGAGAATGGCAATACACTCCCATGGGCATCCTATACTGTTGGTCATCCAATTAAATCGGTCGTAATTGGTGAAGGCGTTACAGGCATCAGTAAAAAAGCGTTTTATAATTGTTCCGCGTTGACTTTGGTTGCGCTCCCGGATAGTTTGACAGACATCGGTGCCGGTGCGTTTTCCGGTTGTGGCAGCCTGACGGAAATCACGATCCCTTCCGGTGTAACAAACATCGGCGGCGGGGCGTTTTCCGGTTGCATATTATTGACGAGATTCAATGTTGCGAAGGAAAACAGGAACTATTGTGAGATCGAAGGAGTTTTGTTTTCAAAAGATCAGAAAAAGCTGATCGCGTATCCGATCGGGGATTCGAGGACTTCGTATGAAATTCCTTCCGGCGTAACGGAGATCTGCGACTCTGCATTTACCAGATCGAAATTGACGGAGATAACGCTCCCAGACAGTGTAACAAGTATTGGTGATGATGCTTTTTCAGTATGTGAAAAATTGACAGAAATTATTATTCCGGACGGTGTAACAAGTATTGGTGATTATGCATTTTCGCATTGTGGGAAATTGACAGAAGTTATCATTCCGGACAGCGTCACGGAGATCGGGAATAATGCTTTCTATAATTGCGGAGAGCTGACCGAAGTCGTCATTTCGGACGGAGCCGTTTCGATCGGGGAAAAATGCTTTTATAGCTGTGAAAACCTTACGAAAGTGACGTTGCCGTGCAGCGTACGGATTGATGATCCCTATGCGTTTTCGTTTCCGGCGGGGACTTATTACAAAACGCATATCGAATCCGTTCATTTAACAAAAGGGACCGGCGTGATGATCGACAATCCCGGCGCTCCCTGGAAAAGGACTACCAGATTGGTTTCTACGGTGATACTGGATGAAGGGATCACCAGCATCTGCGATAATGCATTCCGAAATCTCAACTTGATCAGCTCGCTTACAATACCGGACAGCGTAACGTTTATCGGGGATTATGCATTTATCGGAACAAAGCTAACGCAGCTGACGCTGCCTTGCAGTGCGCAATTGTCTGAGAATTCGTTCGCAGGCTGGAACGATGAAAGAACCGTTCATATTACAAAAGGAACCGGCGTCATGGCGGACTGCACGGCAAAAACTGCTCAACCGTGGCGATCTTGTTCCGAGATTACGATCGATGAGGGCATCACATATTTAGGCAAGTACGCGTTCCATGATTGTGTAAATTTCAGCGAGACATTCATACCGGACAGCGTGGAAACGATCGGAGAGTATGCCTACTCCGGCTGTACCGGATTGACGTCTGTCAATCTTCCGACAGGGTTGAAACGAATCAGCGATAATGCGTTTTCCGGCTGTACAGGACTGACGTCCGTTGAGATCCCGAACGGCGTGACCTATCTTTCCGGCTTTTCCGATTGTACAGGCCTTACGTCGGTCACACTTCCGAACAGCGTAACAAGCATCGGGAATGCCGCTTTCGAGAATTGTACCGGCCTTTATTCGATTACGATCCCGGACAGCGTGACAACAATCGGCGATTCGGCGTTTTCCGGCTGCACGCGGTTCAGATCGATTACAATTCCGGACAATGTAACGACAATCGGGGGGAATGCTTTCTTTAGCTGCAACCGGCTGCAATCAATCACCATCGGGAACGCAGTATCCCGCATTGGCGATTCGGCGTTTTCCGGCTGTACAAATCTGTCAAACGTCACGTACCATGGTACCCATCAGATGCGAAATCGGATCACAATCGGCGGGAATAACAGCTGCCTGATCAATGCCGCCTGGCATTATCTTCCCGTTCTTTCCATCGCAATGAGAACGCTTCCGAACAAGCTGGTTTATCATGCAGGGGAGGCGCTTTCCGTCGCGGGGGGTACGATCACTGCCCGTTATGCTTACAGCATAGCGGAAACGGAAACGATCACCGCGGACATGGTCACGGGGTTCAGACCCGAAACGGCGGGGCGGCAGACGCTGACAGTTTCGTTCGGGGCAAAGACCGTAACGTATGAAGTAACCGTCAATCCGCATGTTCCCGGCGAACCGGTGCATGAAAACGAGGTTGATCCGACCTGCACGGAAGATGGACACTATGATTCGGTGGTTTACTGCACAGTCTGTCATACTGAGTTGGATCGGGAGGAAGTAATCGTTCCGGCAAAAGGACATGTGCCGGGCGAGCCGGTGCGAGAAAACGAGGTCGAACCGACCTGTATGACGAACGGGCATTATGACGAAGTCGTTTACTGCACGGTCTGCGGTGCGGAACTGAGCAGGGAATCGTTCTCAATCGATCGGCTTCCGTTCGAAGGCATGATCGAATGGGATGCCGATGACGTCAGTTTCAAGGGTTCTACCGCGTACGTGATTGCGGATGGATCTGTGCAGATGCCGCGTTTCACGGTGAAGAACAAGTTAGACGGCAGCGAGATCGATCCCGCGTTCTATGATTATGAATACCGGGAAAACACGCGGGCGGGAACCGGCTACGTGTTCGTCACGTTTACAGGCGACTATACCGGAACCATGCGTGCATCGTTCAAAATCTACCTGCCCGCGACGACAAAGACCACGGTCGCGAATATTCGGGCGGGCATTAAAGTCACTTGGAATCCGGTTCCCGGCGCGGCGGGATACGTCATCTACCGCAGAGCGTGGAGCTCGACCACCAACGGATGGACGGCGTTCGCACGCTGGGACAACACGACGGATACGCAGTACATCGACGGCGCGGACGACAATCACAAGGTCTATGCGGGTACGCGCTATCAGTACGGCGTCAAGGCGTACTTTGCGCGGCGCACCGATCCGGTGACCGGCGCGCAGATCGGCGGCAACGTCAACAACGATTCCGGCAACTTCAACCTCGGCGAGGTCGGTCCGCTCAAGACGACGGTCCGGATCACCACGCGCACGCTGAAATCAGCAACAGGCGGATTGGGGCAGGGTACCGTAAACTGGGACGCCAGTTCGCTCTTCACCGGCTATCAGGTCCAGTACGCGTCGGATTCTTCGTTTACGGAGGACGTTAAAACCATCACAATATCGAATCCGAAGACCACGCAGAGGGTAATCAAGGACCTGAAGATTCGCGAATTTGCGGGAGAAAGGTTTTATGTCCGTGTTCGTTCGTACCATGTGTTCAACGGCATGACGTATTACGGCGGTTGGTCACCGACGAAAAGCTTTGTTGCAATTCCGAAATACCGTGCGATCCTTATCGGTGAAAGCAACTACGGCAACTATGCAAGTTCGCTTCCCGGCTGCCAGAATGATGCTTTTACCATGAGCTCGACGCTGCACAGACTCAATCCGTCGTTTGCTACGATCAACGGGATCAATGCAGTCTATTCCGATATTATGGATTATATTGCGCAGATGAAGGCCAACACGACCGCTGAAAGCGTTTCACTGTTCTATTATTCCGGACATGGATTGCGGGACAGCAATACGAGCAGCGTGTATCATGGCGCGCTCTGTACGGTCGATGGAGAGATTATTACGTTCAGTGAACTTGCGGCAAAACTCTCCCAGATCAACGGTCGCGTGATCGTGATCCTGGACAGCTGCCACAGCGGCGCATCGATCGGCAAGTCTGCGGGCGGCAGCGATGAACTGGAAGCGTTCAACAGCTCCGTCATCGAGGCATTCTCCGGTTACGATCTGGAAACGGGCGAAAAGTCGATGACGCCGAAGTCCGGCGAGTTAAAAAAGAGCAAATTCATCGTCATCACGGCTGCGTCATCCGATCAGTCTTCCTGGGACGGCAGATACGACGGATCGGGTCTTCGACAGGGCGCGTTTACCGCGGCGCTGATCAAGGGCATCGGCGGTCAATACCTTTTCGGCGAGTATACCGGTTCCATGCCTGCCGACAAGAACAAAGACAGTAAGATAACATTGAAAGAACTGTACGACTATACGTATACGACGGCGTACAATTGGACAAGCGGAACCGGAAGCCCGCAGCGCGCACAGTACTACGGACCGGATAACGAGGTTCTGTTCACCAGATAACGAAAAATGCAAGCCCCGCTTCGGCGGGGCTTTCTTTCGCAGAGGAAAAGAAGCTCTTCTTTATAGAGGAAAAAGACAGAGGAGAATGAATTCTTCTTCATATAGGTATTTTATACCTTAATTTTTCGGCACATAAGAAGAAACTCCCACGGGATCAGAAAAAACGCTTGACAAACGAACGAAAACCGGTATAATGGAACGAGTGTAAAGGGAAAACACTTTACAGCTATGGAGCATCGTATGGAACGGTTGTTTGAACTCGGCATGCTTTTGGACCGCTACGAGCCGCTTCTGACCGAGCGTCAGCGGAGCATCCTGCGCCAGTACACGGACGAGAACTGTTCGCTGTCCGAGATCGCGGAGCGCGAGGGCATTTCGCGGCAGGGCGTGCGGGACATTCTGAGCCGCGGGGAACGGCAGCTTCGGGAAACCGAGGAGGCGGTGGGACTCGTGCGGAAGGAAGCGCGGCAGACGGCGCTTTTGCGCGCGCTGCGCAGCCGGTTCAAGGACGTGGATCTGCGCGAGGCGGACCGCGCGGCGCTGGAAACGGCGCTGGCGGCGCTTGCGGGAATCTGGGAGGACGAAGATGGCGTTTGAAGGCATTTCATCCAAACTGCAGAACGTATTCAAAAAACTGACCGGAAAGGGCAGGCTTTCTGAGCGCGACGTCAAGGACGCGATGCGCGAGATCAAGCTTGCGCTTCTGGAGGCGGACGTCAACTTCCTGGTCGTCAAGGACTTCGTGAAGCGCGTGGAAGCGCGCGCCGTCGGCACCGACGTGCTCGAAAGCCTGACGCCGGGGCAGATGGTCATCAAGATCGTCAACGAGGAGCTGACCGCTCTCATGGGCAGCACGAACGCGAAGCTCGAGTTCGGCACGAAAAAGCCCGCGGTCATCCTGATGTCAGGTCTGCAGGGCGCGGGCAAAACGACCATGTGCGGCAAGCTTGCGATCCTTCTGAAGAAACAGTACGGTAAGTCGCCGATGCTGTGCGCCTGCGACATCTACCGTCCGGCGGCGATCGAACAGCTCAAGGTCGTGGGCTCCAAGGCGGAGGTCCCGGTCTACGAGCACGGCACGCAGGATCCGGTGAAGACCGCGCGCGAAGCGGTCGAGGAAGCGCGCCGCACGTTCAAGGACGTCGTGATCGTCGACACCGCGGGCCGTCTGCACATCGACGAGGACATGATGGAGGAGCTGAAGCGGATCCGCGACGCGATCGAGCCCGCCGAGATCCTGCTCGTGGTCGACGCCATGACCGGTCAGGACGCGGTCAACGTCGCGAAGGCGTTCAACGAGGCGGTGCCGCTCACCGGCATCGTGCTCACGAAGCTCGACGGCGACACGCGCGGCGGCGCTGCGCTTTCGGCGCGGGCGGTCACCGGAAAGCCGATCAAGTTCGCCGGTACGGGCGAGAAGCTCACCGACCTCGAAGCGTTCCATCCGGACCGCATGGCAAGCCGGATCCTCGGCATGGGCGACGTGCTGACCCTGATCGAAAAGGCCGAGCAGGCGTTCGACCAGAAAAAGGCGCTCGAGCTCGAAAAGAAAATGCGCACCGACACCTTCACGCTGGACGACTTCCTCGATCAGATGGAGCAGATGAAGGACATGGGATCGATGGAGGACATCCTCAAAATGATCCCCGGCGCGGCGGGCAAGCTCAACAACCTGCAGGTCGACGAAAAGGCGATGGGCCGCACGAAGGCGATCATTCAGGCGATGACGCCGAAGGAACGCGCCAACCCCGATATTCTGAACGCCTCGCGCCGCAAGCGCATCGCGCGCGGCAGCGGCACGACGATCCAGGACGTGAACCGGCTGATGAACCAGTTCGACGCTTCGCGCAAAATGATGAAGCAGATGACCGGCGGCCTGTTCAAAAAGGGCAAGAAGAAAAAAAGGCCGGGCGGATTCCCGTTCGGGTTCTGAAAACCGAAGGACGAAAACGGGTGACCGTATTCGATATAATCAAAAAAAGAAAAAGGATAAAGGAGAAACAAAACCATGTTGAAGATCAGACTGAGAAGAATGGGCGCGAAGAAGCAGCCTTTCTACCGCATCATCGTCGCGGATTCCCGCGCACCGCGTGACGGCGCGTTCGTCGAGGAGATCGGTTACTACAATCCCGCGACCGAACCCGCAGAGCTCAAGGTGAACAACGAGCGCGCGCAGGAATGGATGAAGAACGGCGCACAGCCCACCGACACCGTTCGCGGTCTTCTCAAAAAGGCCGGCGCGATCGACTGATCGAGGATCCTATGGACAAGCTGGTTGAATTCATTGCGAAAAGCCTGGTCGATCATCCCGAGGCGGTCAAGGTGACCACCCGCGAGGAGGACGACAGCGTCGTGATCGAGCTCGTCGTCGACCCCGAGGATACCGGCAAGGTCATCGGCAAGCAGGGCCGCATCGCAAAGGCGATCCGCGCGATCGTCAAGGCGGCGTCCATCAACGACGAGAAGAAGGTCGTCGTCGACATTCTGTGAGCGCTGCGTACTACCGGATCGGCGTGATCGTGCGTCCGCACGGTGTACACGGCGCGGTCAAACTGGAACCGCTGACCGATTCGAGCCGGCGCTTCCGGGGAATGACCGAAGCGTATCTCGAGTTGCACGGGGAAATGCGCCCCGTGCAGCTTTGCGTTGCGTCCGTCGCGCCGAACGCCGTGATCCTCACGGTCGCGGGCTGCGAAACGCCCGAGCAGGCGAACGCCCTGCGCGGCGCGTATCTGTGCGTGGACAGGGCGCACGCGGTGAAGCTCCCGAAGGACACGTATTTCGTGACCGACCTGATCGGCTGCGACACGTTCGACACCGACGGGAACGCCTACGGCAAGCTGACGAACGTCTATGAAACCGGCGCGAACGACGTATACGAGATCGCGCACGGCAAACTGATGGTGCCCGCTTTGCGGCGCGTGCTGCACGAAGTCGACGTCGACGCCGGACGCATCACGTTCGACGCGGACGTACTGAAGGAGGTCGGACTCTTTGAAGATTGAGATCCTCACGCTGTTCCCCGAAATGTTCGAGGGCGTGCTTTCCGCCTCGATCCTCGGCCGCGCGCAGGCCGGCGGACTGCTTTCGATCGAAACGCACGACATCCGCGCCTATACGGACAACAAGCACCGCAAGACCGACGACTATCCGTTCGGCGGCGGCGCAGGGCTCGTGATGATGGCGCAGCCGATCTTCGACTGCATGGCGGCGGTGCAGGGAAACGAACCCGCGCACCGGATTCTTCTCACGCCGCGCGGCAGGCTTCTGACGAGCGAACGCGCGAAGGAACTGTCGGCGTACGACCGGCTGATCCTCCTGTGCGGTCACTACGAGGGCGTGGACGAGCGCGTGAACGCGATCATCGACGAAGAGATCTCCATCGGCGACTACGTGCTGACCGGCGGGGAACTGCCCGCGATGGTGCTGATCGACTGCGTTTCCCGCTTCATTCCGGGCGTACTCGGCAGCGAGGAAAGCGCGCAGGACGAATCGCACGCGGCGGGGCTTCTGGAGTATCCGCAGTACACGCGTCCCGCGTCGTTCCGCGGCATGGACGTGCCGGAGATCCTTCTGAACGGGCACCATGCCAACATCCAAAAATGGCGGCACGAACAGGCGATGGAAAAGACCAGAGCCGTGCGGCCGTGCCTGCTCGGAACCTTCGGAAAAAACAAAGAAAAATAAGCAAAATTGGGGGTTGCATTTATCCGATACCTATGGTATAATGCGCCTTGCGACATCGGGCGGTCCGCCGACAGCATTGATCGTGAACGCCTGTTTCAAATAGAAAAAAGGAGAAAATCAAACATGTCCGACATCATTCGTGAACTCGAAAAAGAACAG
>JAEEGL012753702.1_pt1 | contig 26703 bp, 20 predicted proteins | sample 9134231 | NCBI WGS metagenome assembly JAEEGL01 (sample SAMN16246548, study PRJNA631951) | gut metagenome | biome: gut microbiome; feature: rumen; material: fiber-attached | host: Bos | place: Iran: Karaj | collected 2018-10 | reverse complement strand
TTCGCGACAGACATGACGACAGTGTTCATACCCGGAGCCGGGCCGCCTCCGCAGAGGATGATGATGGAATCTTTCATGATGCTATAAGAGTTTGTTCGTTGTTTTCCCAAATCATGCAAATTTAAGGAATTTTAATTACAATTCCTTCTTTTTCTTGACGACCGCGACATATGTGAGCAGGACGATGTTCATCATGAGGGAATAGAGGATGGCCGGGATGGCCATTTCGTCATTGGCGAAGATCAGCGGGCTGGAGGCGATGGAAATCGCCTGCGCGGCATTCTGCATGCCCACTTCGATGACCACGGTACGGCGCTGCCGGGCATCGTTCCGGACGAGCCGGGACAGTAGCGAGGCCAGGCCGATGGCCAGCAGGATGAGGGCAGTCACGCAGAGGCCCAGCACTCCGATGTTGTCCATGATGGTGTGCCGGTGCTGGATGTAGAAGACGGTGATCAGTACGAGCAGCAGCGGGAAGGCCAGTTTCGTGAGGACCTTGTCCACCTTCTCCGCCGCCTTGGGCCAGGCATAGTGCAGGCCGATGCCCAGCAGGACCGGCAGAAGCATCAGGACCAGGTTCTGCTTGATGAGGTTTCCGACGGGCAGGGTAATGCCCACGCTCTCCCCTACCAGCCGGGTAGCCCAGCTCATGATGAAGGGAATCGTAAATAAAGTGATGATGCTGCTAAGGGCTGTAAGTGTCACTGAAAGAGCAACATCGCCATTCGCCAATTTGGAAAAAACATTGGAAGAGCTGCCACCTGGGCAACAGGCGATGAGCACCAGGCCGATGAAGAAAACCGGCGGCAGTTTCAGCAGGTATGCCAAGCCAAGGGCAATGGCCGGGAGGAAAACCAGCTGGCCCACAAGGGCCACTGCGATGGGCCAGGGATGGCGGAAGACTTTCCCGAAATCCTCGAACCGGAGCGCCAGCCCCAAGTCGAACATCAGGAGGGTCAGGATGGGGAGTACAATCCAGATGGTGTTCATACGTCTTTGTCGTAGAAGTATTTCCAGAGCGGGGCGGCCATCAGGGCCTGCAGGATCTGGTTGTTTTCCAGAAGCTCCCGGACATAGTCCTGGCTGAGCAGGTATACGTCGATGTCTTCCGTGGCATCCAGGTGCTGTCCGTCGACCTTTTCCACGCCGACGGCGAGGAAACTGTGCGCGAGATTCGTGGAGGTGGCCGGATTCGGAGAGAGCGTCATCCACTCCTGCCACTCCCCTCCCGCATAGCCCGTTTCCTCCAAGAGTTCGCGCCGGGCGGCCTCCAGGGGCTTTTCGCCCTTCTCGATCACGCCGCAGGGCAGTTCATAGCAGGTGTTTCCGAGTCCGTGCCGGTACTGGCGCTCCATGACCATCTTTCCGTCCTTGGTGACGGCGATGATGTTGACCCAGTCCGGATATTCCAGCACATAATATTCGTGATTGATGCGGCCGTCCGGCAGCTCGGCGACATCGCGCCGGGCCGTCAGCCACGGCCTTTGGATCAGATACTCGGTCGAGAGTATCTTCCATTTCTTGTCTTCGTTGATGGTATTTTCCATAGGTCAATAGACATAGTTCACCGCATGCCAGACGGCGATGAATTCTTCGAGGGTAAGCGGACCGTCGAAGGTGAAGCGGATGTCCGAGCGGAAACTGGAAGTGCCGTCGTACACGCTGCCATCCTTGATGGTCGCCACGATATCGGACCGGAAGGTCGATGTGCCCCGGTAAACCTGTCCGTCACGGATGGTCAGCAGGATGTCGGAGCGGAAGGTCGAAGTACCTTTGAACACCTGGCCATCCCGGACAGTATAGAGCACGTCTGACGTGTATGAACCTGTTCCCTTGTAAATGCGGTCCTTCCGTATCGTGCAGATGATGTCGGAATTGAAGTTGGAGTGCTTCTTGTACACCCTTCCGTCGCGGACCGTGCACACGATGTCACTGTCAAAATGGCTCGTTCCCTTGCGGACTTTCACCTCAACTCCGGAGGCGGAGGAGAGGAATGGCAGGAACAGGAACAAAATGGCTAGGATTTGTCGCATGACCCCTCCTATGCAAAAATAACACCGCACGGGCCGGTTTTGCCGGGTTCAAATATAAAATATTTGAGAAGAATGCTTATATTTGTTATTTGATACCAAAAAGCACCGGAATGGATTACACGCAGGCGAAGCAGCGGATCGAACAGCTGAAGGCGGTTCTCTGGGAGAACAGCCGGAAGTACTATGTGGAGAACGCGCCCACGATGTCGGACTACGAGTACGACCAGCTGATGCACGAGCTGGAGGAACTGGAGGCGCAGTATCCGGAATACCGGACGGCTGACTCCCCCACCCAGCGTGTGGGCAGTGACCTGGAAACGCCTGACAGTCAGAATGCCGAGCCCGGTGCCGGAAATGAGTTCGCGAAATATCCGCACCGGTATCCGATGCTGTCGCTGGGCAACACTTACAGCATCGGCGAGGTGGAGGAATTCGCCGAGCGGGCATCCAGGACCCTGGAGATTCCGTTTACCTACAGTTGCGAGCTCAAGTTTGACGGCACGGCCATCTGCCTGACTTACCGGAATGGCAAACTGTTCCGGGCCTTGACCCGCGGCGACGGCGTGGTGGGTGACGATGTGACAGCCAACGCCCGCCGCATTGCCAACATTCCCGGGACGCTGACAGGTTCCGGCTGGCCGGAAGAATTCGAGATCCGCGGCGAGGTGCTGATGCCGTACGAATCCTTCGACCGGCTGAACCGGGAGCGGGAAGCCAATGAGGACCAGCCTTTTGCGAACCCGCGCAACGCAGCCAGCGGCTCTCTGAAGCTGCAGGATCCGGAGGAGGTCGCGAACCGCGGCCTGATGTGTACGCTGTATCATATCCCGGCCGGGCAGGTGGACTTCCCCACCCACGACGAGGCACTCAAGGCTGCCGCTGCCTGGGGACTTCCTGTATCCGATGAGCGCCGCATCTGTCGAAGCATCGAGGAGATCGAGGCCTTCATCGCCCATTGGGATACGGCCCGCAAGCAGCTTCCGTATGCCACCGACGGCATCGTTATCAAAATCAATGAAATGGACGCCCAACGCATGCTCGGCTATACGGCCAAGTCCCCGCGCTGGGCGGTCGCATACAAGTTCAAGGCGGAGCAGGCCCTGACGCCCATCCTTTCCATCGACTACCAGGTGGGCCGCACCGGCGCGGTGACCCCCGTAGCGAACATGGAACCGGTCTTCCTGTCCGGAACCATGGTGAAGCGCGCCACCCTCGTGAATGAGGACCAGATGGCCATGCTGGACATCCACGAAGGGGACTGGGTGTACGTGGAGAAAGGCGGGGAGATCATCCCCAAAATCACGGGCGTGGAAGAATCCAGGCGGCAGCCCGGCGCAAAGCGCCCGGCCTTCCCGAAGGTATGCCCCGATTGCGGCACGCCGCTCGTGAAGCCCGAGGGAGAAGCCAAGTGGTTCTGCCCCAATACGGACGGCTGCCCCACACAGATCAAGGGCAAACTCGTGCATTTCCTCGGCCGGAAGGCCATGAATGTGCTTGCGGGCGATGCTACCGTGGATCAGCTCTACAACCTGGACCTGGTGAAGACCCCGGCCGATTTCTACGAGCTTCGCGAGAGCCAGCTTGTCATGCTGGAAGGCTGGAAAGAGCGTGCGGCGCAGCGGTTCCTGGACAGCCTGCGGGAGTCCCGGAATGTCCCTTTCGAGCGCGTCCTTTTCGCCATTGGCATCCGTTACGTGGGCGAGACCACGGCGCGGGACATCGCCCGGCATTTCGGGGATATCGATACCTTGGCGCAGGCTTCGAAGGAGGAGTTGGCCGCCGTGCCCGAGGTGGGTGAAGTCATCGCCGAGAGTGTGTACCGGTATTTCCGGGATGAGCGGCATCTGAAGGAGATCGGACGCCTGAAGGCAGCCGGCCTGCAGATGGCTGTTGTCAACAAGGCTGAAAACGCTTCCGACGCCCTGGCCGGCAAGACCATCGTCATCAGTGGCAATTTCTCCATCTCCCGCGACGAGATGAAGGCGCTCATCGAGGCCAACGGCGGCAAGAACAGCGGCTCCGTTTCCGGCAAGACCGCCTTCCTCCTGGCCGGTTCCAAACCCGGTCCCGAAAAGATCAAGAAAGCTGAATCCCTGGGTATTCCCATCCTGGACGAGGATGCATTCCGCAAGCTCCTTCCGGAAGGAAACCTTGCCGGGGGCGCTTCGGCTGATGCTGAATTAACCCTTTTCTGAACCATGAAACTCTTCTCACGGATTGCGCATTGGACGGAAGTCCGGATCCGCTGGGCGACCATCATCGTCAAGCGGATCATCCGGTTCGTGACGCACGACATGTGGTATCTGAACCTGGAGGACCTGTCCCGCTGGAAGGCCCGGCTGGTGCAGGACATCAAGGTCGTCTTCGTGATGCTCAAGGTCTTCTCCGACCAGAAGATCGGTTTCCAGGTGACGGCGCTCGCCTACCAGAGCATGATGTCCGTGGTTCCGTTCATCGCCATCGGCCTGTACCTGACCAGCGGAATCGGCATCGCCGACCAGTTCAGCGCATTCCTGTATGCCAACATCAGCAACCAGAAACTGATCGAGGACCTGCTCAACGCTTCGGAAAAGATCATTTCGACCGCAGAGTCGGGCCTGTTCGGCTTCATCAGCATGGCGTCGTTCGTATGGATTGTCATCTGGCTGATGCTGTCGGTCCGACGCGTCTTCAACAACGTCTGGAGGGCCCAGGAGAAACGCAGTTTCTTCCGCTTGCTGGGCATCGTCCTTGGCGTCGTCGTCCTCTCCCCTTTCGTGATCGCCCTGTTCTTCTCCGGTTCCGTCGTCTATTCGACCGTGCTGGACTATATCGTTCCGAGCGGGCTCTTCTTCTCGGATCATCTGAAGACTTTCCTGTCGTGGGCCCTGTTCGCCGGGGCATCCATCCTGATCCTTACGGCGATGTACAAGTACATCCCGGCGGCCCGGGTCAAGACGCGCCCTGCCTTCAAGGCCGCCGTCATCGCCGGCCTGATCTTTACGGGCATCCAGTTCCTCTACCTGGAGACCCAGGTCCTCGTGGCCAAGCAGAATGCCATCTACGGTGTCCTGGCCGCCCTTCCCCTGTTCATGATCTGGCTGAACTTCGGTTGGACCATCATCTTGTACGGGGCTGAGCTGTCCTATTCGTTCCAGAATGTGAACCATTTGAACCTGAAAGAGATACTATGAGCTATTCCGAGTTTGACGAGAAAGATTACGACGCCATTGCGCGCGACTGGGCGGTCCTGTACGCCTCGGCGCAGCGTCGGTGTGCCGATGATCGGGAGCTGGATGTCGTCCGGCGTGCGTTCGACTTTGCCAACGAGGCACACAAGAACGTACGGCGCCGCAGCGGAGAGCCCTATATGCTCCATCCGATTGCGGTCGCCCAGATCGTGGTGGATGACATCGGACTCGGGTACAAGTCCATATCGGCCGCTCTCCTGCACGATGTCGTGGAGGATACGGACTATACGGTGGATGACCTCCGCGAACGTTTCGGAGACAAGGTGGCGAGCCTCGTGGACGGTTTGACGAAGATCAAGACCGTCCTGGACAACGAGGACAAGACCCATCTGTCGGCCCGCAGCCTACAGGCTGAGAATTTCAAGCGGATCCTCCTGACGCTCAACGACGACCCCCGCGTCGTACTCATCAAGCTGGCGGACCGGCTCCATAACTGCCGGACCATCGAATTCATGCCGGAGCACAAGCGGGACAAGATCCTGAGCGAGACGATGTTCATCTTCATTCCCCTCGCCCACCGGCTGGGTCTTTATGGTGTCAAGTCCGAGCTCGAGAACATCTGGCTCCGTTACAAGGAGCCGGAAGCCTATGCGGAGATCGATGCCAAGATCAACCGGAACATCCAGGAACGGCAGAAGGAGATGGATGCCTTCGTCGCCCCGATCGAGGAGGCCCTGACGAAGGCCGGTTTCCAGTTCGAGATCAAGAAGCGGGTGAAGACGCCTTATTCCGCCTGGAACAAGATGCAGGTCAAACACATATCCTTCGAACAGGTATACGACCTGTATGCCATCCGGATCATCTTCGACGCGAATCCGGATTCCGGGGAGACCGAACGTGACCAGTGCTACCACGTATTCTCGACGATTACCGGCATCTACCGCTATATGCCCGAGCGGCTGCGCGACTGGGTCAAGCACCCCAAGTCCAACGGCTACGAAGCCCTGCACTGCACCCTGCTCAGTCCTTCCGGCATCTGGGTCGAGGTCCAGATCCGGACCCGGCGGATGGACGACATCGCTGAGAAGGGAATCGCCGCCCACTGGACTTACAAGCAGAATGGCTACATCGGGGAAAATGACAGCGAGATGGACCTGTGGCTCAACCAGATCAAGGAAATCCTGGTGAATCCGGACGTCAATGCGCTGGAACTGCTGGACATCATCCACAACGACCTCACCCTCACGGATATATACGTGTTCACCCCGAAGGGCGAGCAGCGCTCCATCCAGAAGGGGGCGACGGTCCTGGACTTCGCCTACCTGATCCATACCGAGATCGGCCACAAGGCCATTGCCGGCAAGGTGAACCAGCGGCTGGTCTCCCTGAACCATGTGATCAAGACCGGCGACCAGATTGAGATCATCACGGCAGAGGAAGAACACCCGAAGCGCGAGTGGCTCCAGTTCCTGCAGACCCGGAAGGCCCGTTCCCTGGTGATGGACTATTTCAAGAATGAACGGAAGCAGACGGTCGATTACGGACGGAAAACCCTGGAAGACCAGGCGAAAGCCCTGGGATTCAAACTGAGCGAGGACCGTTTGCAGCGCTTGGACGCGGCCTACGCGGCCACCGACCGGGACGACCTATATTACAAGATCGGCATCGGCCAGGTGAAGCTCGACAACCTGCCGGAAATCCTCAAGTCCCGTCAGCGGGTTTCTCTCCTCCGCAAGATCCTGCACGGGCCTGCGAAGCCGGCCCCCAAGCCTTCCCAGGATGAAATCTATGTCATCGGCGGGAAGGACGATGACGGACACCAGTATGTCATCGCCACCTGTTGCAACCCCATTCCCGGCGACCCGGTCGTCGGATTCAAGTCGCCGGACGGGAAGATCACCGTCCACAAGAAATCCTGTCCGGTCGCCGAGGAGATCGCCGCTACCCACGGAGACTGGGTCGTGGTCCCGAAATGGCTGGAAGAAACCGGGGACAAGTCCTTCCTGGTACGCATTTCGCTCAAGGGACTGGACCGGATGGGCCTCCTGAACGAGATCTCCCGCTACCTTTCCCTCGTGATGGGCGCCAACATGCGGAAACTGAACCTGAGCGCCGACCAGGGCATCTTTGAAGGATATATCGACCTGTACGTCAATTCCCGGGACGTCCTGGACAAGATCATCAAGAAACTGGGGACCATTGAGGGCATCGAGTCGGTGTCCCGCGTGGATTTATAAAGCTTTGTGTATGAAGAAGAAATTGTCGAAATACCTCCCGCTCATCCCGGCCGCCCTGGTCCTCGGGGCGATGATGTTCCCCTCCGGATGCGCGAATACCACGACTCCGCCTACCGGAGGTCCGAAGGATACGATTCCTCCGGTCCTCGTGAAGACGGCGCCGCTCCCCGGTACGGTGAATGTCCCGACCCATAAGACCCAGATCAAGTTCACCTTCGACGAGTATGTCGTGGTGAAGGAACCCAACAACATCTTCCTGTCCCCTCCGCTGGAGAAGAAGCCGAAATACAAGATTTCCGGCAAGAGCATCATCGTTTCCTTCGAATCCGACCTGGACTCGAATACGACTTATACCCTGGACATTACGGGCGCCATTGCCGACAACAACGAAGGGAACAAGTACGAGGGGTTCACGCTGGTTTTCTCCACAGGTTCCCAGATCGATTCGATGTGCATGACCGGCCTGGTCCAGGACTGCAATACCCTGAAACCCGTTGCCGGCGCTACCGTCCTGCTGTACAAGGACCACGCTGACTCCGCCGTCTTCCTCCACCGGCCCGATGCGGCGGCCAAGACCGACGAATGGGGCTTCTTCAGCCTGCGGAACATCAAGGATACCTTGTACCGGGTCTATGCCATCCGGGATGCGAACAACAACAACATCTATGAGCCTGACCAGGAGAGCGTCGCCTTCCTGGACAAGCCTTTCCGGCCGACGACGGTCTACAACGATTCCCTCTACGAACTCAAGAAGTTCAACATGAAGGATACCGCCCTGTGCCTGGCCCGCAAGACCGACGTGGAACTGAACCTTTTCCGGGAGAAACCCTCCAAGCAGTTCATCGTGAAGAAGGAACGCGTGGGACTCCGGACGGCATACCTGACCTTCATGGCCCCCGGAGCCAACATCCACTCCATGAGAATCAAGGGGTTGCCGGAGGAAAAGCTGATCTCCCAGTTCAATCCCCAGAAAGACAGCCTCGAACTGTGGGTGAATGACCAGCGCAAGATGCCGGATACGCTCCATCTGCTCATCAATTATGACAAGACTGACACCCTGGGGAAACTGGTACCGACGGACGAGACGGTCAAGCTGGCTTTCGACAAGAAGGTAAAGGCCGAGATGCAGAAGAGTTCGCAGAAGAACGTCAAGCACGAGGACACCATCGCCGTATTCAAGGGGGAAGTCGATCCCACCACCGTCGAGCAGTACGGCTTCCGCCTGGAGTTCAAGTACCCCCTGATCCAGGAGGCCTGGGATTCGCTCCGGTTCCGTTCCGTGAATCCCCGCCAGCAGGAGAAGCGGGAGCGTTTCAAGGTGACAAGGGATCCCGACAATCTCCGCCTCTATACCGTGATGCCCGTCGAGAAACTGCAGGACGGCTTCGAGTACTTCCTGAAGGTCCCTTACCGGAAGTTCCGGGATGTCAACGGCTATTACAACGACAGCACCGAGCTGAAAGTGTCGCTTCCCAAGGATGAAAAGCTGAGCACCATCTCCCTGGAGATGTCGAAAGTGAAAAGCCGCTACATCATCGACCTGCTCGGCGAGAAGCGGGACAAGGTCATCCGCAGCTTCATCATCGATTCCGACCAGACGGTCGTCTTCCCCTATGTCAAGGCCGGCAAGTACTGCATCCGGATGACGGAAGACCGGAACAGGAACGGCCTGGTCGATACCGGAAACCTCCTGGAGCACCGGCAGCCGGAAAAGGTCAAGTTCTTCAAGATCAAGGACCAGTTCCTGATCGACATCCCCGAACGGACCGAGTATGAACAGAAAATCGACATGGAGGAACTGTTCAAATGAGTAAGAAGATCCTGCTGACCCTGCTGGCGGCCCTGGCCGTCCTTCCTCTCTGCGCCCAGGGAAAGAAAAAGCACATCGATCCGGACCAGGAGTTCTTCCATCTCCCGGATTCCGTGACGGACGAGTATCTGGACAACATGAGCCTGGTCAACCGGGCCAGGATCAACGATTATTGGATCGTTGGTGTGCACGGCGGCGTTTCCCTGGAGCATGGTTACTTCAATCCCCCGCGTACCGTCAGTTTCTATCCGCAGCTGCCGGTGTACGGTTTCTCGGTCACCCGGTATGCGACGATGATGAACACCTTCCCGATGGTGGGGATGGAAGTCGGTTTCCAGCACAATTTCGAGGGTTACAACTTCAAGGAATATGAGATTGAAGGAATTACCTACCGCCAGACCATCGACGGGGCCTACGAGGCCTATATGGAGGTTCCAGAAGCCTTCCTCCTGAGCCATTTCCATTTTGACATGGGCCAATACGTCAAGATCATGGCCAAGGCCGGCATGTACGGGGGCTACCGGATGAACATCACCCGGATCGGTCCCCGGGTCCGGGAAGAGATTGTCAATGAGTTCCTGGAAACGGACCGGCGATGGACGTACGGTGTCCAGGGCGGTCTCGGACTGGGTCTCATGCTGGATCCGTTCGAGTTCCACCTGGGGCTCCAGGTCAAATGGGGCTGGTCGTCTTTCTATCAGCCCGATGTTGCGAGTCCCTACTATTACCGCTTCGCCTATCCCCTGGATGGCGCTGTCACTTTCGGAGTCTATTACCAGCTGACGCCCCGCCGCGGACACACCAAGGGCAAACTGCGCCGGATGGCGCGTGAGATGGTGGCCGAAGAAATGGAATCTAACGAGCCTTAAAGGATGGAAACCAGAGTAGTCAGGGTGGGTGATGTCCTCATCGGAGGGTCCCACCCGGTCGTCGTCCAGACGATGTGCAATACCCATACGTATGATGTGGAAGCCACTGTCGCCCAATGCCTTCGGCTGGCCGCTGCCGGATCGGAGCTGATCCGCATCACGGTCCCCGGCCTGCAGGATGTCCCCCATGTCCGGGAAATCAAGGCACGGCTGCGTGCTGCCGGCTGCCATGTCCCGCTGGTCGCGGACATCCATTTCTCCTCCGAGACGGCCATTGCCGTGGCTTCCGTCGTGGAAAAGGTCCGGATCAACCCGGGCAATTTCCACAAGGACCATGATGAGGCCCGCCGGCAGTTCGCCCGTTTCCTGGAGGAATGCAAGCGTTGCGGGACGGCGATCCGGATCGGCCTGAACCACGGCTCCCTGGGCAGCTATATCGTGGACCGTTTCGGGAATACGCCGAAAGCGATGGCCCTGGCTGCGATGGAGTGGATCGAGATGTGCATCGAGGCGGATTTCTATGAGGTCGTGGTTTCGCTGAAGGCCAGCAATACGGTCGTCATGATCGAAGCTTACCGGGAACTTGCCCGGATGATGCAGGAAAGGGGTGTCGTCTTTCCGCTCCATGTGGGTGTGACGGAGGCTGGTAACGGGGACTCCGGCCGCATCAAATCCTGCGTCGCGATTTCCACCCTTCTCTCGGAGGGAATCGGCAATACGGTCCGTGTATCGCTTACGGAGCCTCCGGAAAATGAGATCCCTGTCGCAATGTATTTGGCTGCGAGGTACTCGGGGGCACCTGCCCCTGAACTCCCCGAACGGGAAAGCATTGTTTTGAAAGCCGCCTGCGACTATGGCAAGCCCTTGCTGGACAGGACGATCGATTCGGTGGCTTTCCCGGAGCTGGATCCTTCTTTCGCCGCATACCTGGCCGATGAACTGCTTCAAGCCTGCCGCCGGAAGTTCTACCGCCCAGAATATATCGCCTGCCCCGGTTGCGGACGGACGATGTACAACCTGCAGGAAGCCTTTGAGGCCGTCAAGGCCAGGACCGGTCACCTGAAGGATGTCGTCATCGCCGTGATGGGCTGCATTGTCAACGGTCCCGGCGAGATGGCCGACGCCGACTGGGGCTATGTCGGGGAAGGTGGCGGCAAAGTGACCATCTATCGGGGAAAAGAACCGGTCCTCCGGCACATCCCGGATTCCGAAGCCGTTGACAAATTGGTTGAACTTATTGAATCAGAACGATGAAACGAACGATCTTGCTCCTCCTGGGCCTGCTTGTCACCTCCCTCGCCTTCGCCCAGAAATCGACCTATATGGTCGCCCAGCGTGACACGTGTGACTTGTTTATGGATGTTTACGAACCAGCCGTCATTCCCGGCGATACGTTGCAGCGTCCGACCATCCTGTTCGTCTTCGGAGGCGGCTTCATCATGGGCCAGCGGGACGATCCCTGGGTGCTCCCCTGGTTCAAACTCCTGAATGAGAACGGTTATCGCGTGGTCTCCGTCGACTATCGGCTGGGACTCAAAGGTGTCCCGATGAGGTTCGACCTGTTCCACTTGATCCAAAGCGCGAATTACACCAAGAAGGCCGTCGACATGGGGGTCGAGGATGTGTTTGCCGCTGTCCGCTATCTGGCTGACCATCAGGAAGAATTAGGGGTTGACATGGACAACATCGTCATTTCGGGCAGCTCGGCGGGCGCGATGATTTCACTCTCCTCCGAACTGGAGGCCTGTAACCGGACCGTCCGGGCGGCCATCCTTCCGGAAGGGTTCCATTTCGCCGGCGTGATGTCCTTTGCGGGCGCCATCATGTCCGATTCCGGCAAACCTGAATACAAACGGACCCCGTGCCCTCAGCTGCTCATCCATGGCACCGAGGACGGCGCCGTCGCTTACGAAAAGATGGGATTCGGCCGCTGGGGCATGTTCGGCAGCAGCTATCTCGTGGAGAAAGTCCTGGAGCCTGCCGGCTATCCCTATCAAATCTACCGGTACGTGGGACACACGCACGACATGGCGGCCAACATGATGGCCAACTGGCCGGAAGAAAAGCGTTTCCTGGAAGTTTCCGTGATGGGCGGGAACAAGCTGGTCATCGACTGCTCCATCAATGATCCGACGATGCCCGTCCTGGGCTCTGCGTCGGTCACGTTGGACGATATCTATTGATTATTCCGGGAGGTAGGCGATTACGGATTCCACCGCCTTGACCTTGTCCCCCAACTTGACCTGGATGTCGGCGTCAAGCGGCAGAAACATGTCGATGCGGGAACCGAACTTGATTACGCCGCACTGGTCTCCCCTGTTCTCCATGTTGCCGGGCTCGGAATAGCAGACGATCCGGCGTGCGAAGGTACCTGCGATCTGCTTGAAGAACACTTCCCCGTACTTGTTCTGCAGACAGCTGGATGAGTGCTCGTTCAGTTCGGACGACTTGGGGTGGAAAGCCAGCAGGTACTTCCCCGGGTGATACTTGTAATAGGTGACCTTTCCGTTCACTGGCCAGAAATTGCAGTGGACATCGAAGAAGTCCATATAGACGGAAACCTGGATGCATTCCCGCTGCAAATATTCCTTTTCGAACACTTTCTCGACAATGACCACTTTTCCGTCGGCCACGGAAGTCACCATCCGGTCGTTCTCATAGTCCGGCACGGTCCGGTTCGGGACCCGGAAGAACCAGGTGATGAAACACATGAAGACAATAAGGATGGCCGAAATCGGAATGGAGATCCACGGGTTGTGGATGAAGCGTGCATTCAACCAGATGAGGATGGCGCAGATGCACCAGGCGATGAGGATCGTCTCGTAGGAGTCTTTGTCGATGCGGATGCTTCGGATCAGTCGCTTCATAGGATAAGGTTAAAGCAAGCCGATGATTACCAGATAGATGACGCCGGCCGGAATGGCGAACAAGGCGCTGTCGAAACGGTCCAGCATGCCGCCGTGCCCGGGAATGATGTTGCCGGAGTCCTTGATTTCGCACACCCGCTTCCACTGGGATTCGAAAAGGTCGCCGAATACGCCGGCCACGTGCATGATGATGGAGAGGATGACGGCATGGTACCAGGGATAAGTCCACAAGCCCGTCCAGACCAGGATGAGACCGGCCAGGACGGCGAAAACGAGACCGCCCCAGAATCCCGCCCAGGTCTTTTTCGGGGATACGCTCTCGAAGAGTTTCTTGCTGTACTTACCGAGCAGCATTCCGACACAGTAGGCGCCCACGTCAGAGGCCCAGATAATGATGAAGAAGGCGAGCATCGGGCGGCCGTCGAACTGGCCGGTCTGGTCAAAGACCACGAAGTTCGAAAGGGTAAGCGGTGCTGCAATGTACATCAGACCGGTGTACAGGAATGCGAAAAGCTTGAAATCGGCCTTGTCCTTCACCATCAGCGTAGAGACCATCAGCACGAGCAGGAGGACGGCCGTGATGCCGATGAGCCGGATATCCAGCCGGAAGGCCATGACGCAGAACAAGGTCAGGAACGAGCAGCATCCCAGTACGATCGCCAGGGCGCGGGTTCGCGGGAACACGCTCCCCATCGTCATGCGGTAAAACTCGTACAGCATCGTCACCATCATGAAGGTGAGCAGGAGGGCGTAGAGGTACTTGTCCAGAAGAAGGCCACCGATGACGATGGCCAGGAAACAGATTCCCGAGAGGGTCCTTTTGACTGTGTTATTCATTCACCGTATTATCTTCGGGCTCCTTGGCCGGTTCGGGCTGCTCCTCCTCCACAGGCTTCACCTTGGGACCGAGGATCCGCTCGATATCTTCTGCAAAGATAACTTCTTTTTCGAGAAGAAGCGCCCCCATCTGCATAAAACCGTCCTTGTGTTCCTCGATGAGACGGAAGGTGCGGTCGTGGACCTCCTGGACGATGGCCTTGACTTCTTCATCCATCAACTCAGCCGTCTTCTCGGAATAGGGTTTGGTCAAGTTGTAGCCGCGGGCGCCGGTGGAGTCGTAGAAGGATAGATTCCCGACCTTCTCGCTCATGCCGTAGTACTGGACCATGCTGTAGGCCATGCCTGTCATGCGCTCCAAGTCGTTCAAAGCGCCCGTGGAAGGCTCTCCATTCAGGATTTCCTCCGCGACGCGGCCGCCGATGAGGGCGCACATGCGGTCGATCATCACACTGCGGGACCAGTTCTTCCTCTCTTCCGGAAGGTACCAGGTCAGACCGAGGGCGTTACCGCGCGGGATGATGCTCACTTTGAACACCGGATCGGCATACGGGAGAAGCCAGCCCACAAGGGCGTGACCCGCTTCGTGGTAAGCCGTCGTCCGTTTCTCCGCCGGAGACATGATCGTGTTGTTCTTGCGCTCGAGGCCGCCGATGATGCGGTCCACGGCATCCAGGAAGTCCTGCTGACTCACTGTCGCGTGGTTGCGGCGGGCCGCTGTCAGGGCGGCCTCGTTGCAGACGTTCGCGATGTCGGCACCGGAGAAGCCCGGCGTATGCTTGGCCATGAACTCCACGTTGAAGTCGGGATCCACCTTGATTCCCCGCAGGTGCACCTGGAAGATTTCCTCGCGTTCCTTAAGTTCCGGAAGCTCGACATGGATCTGGCGGTCAAAACGGCCGGCACGCATCAGGGCCTGGTCCAGGATGTCCGCGCGGTTGGTGGCGGCAAGGACGATGACACCGGAGTTGGTGCCGAAGCCGTCCATCTCCGTAAGCAACTGGTTCAGCGTGTTTTCCCGCTCGTCATTGGAGGTAAAGCCACCGTTCTTCGCACGGGCGCGGCCAACGGCGTCGATCTCATCGATGAAGACGATACACGGGGCTTTCTCCTTCGCCTGCCGGAAGAGGTCGCGGACGCGGGAGGCACCCACGCCGACAAACATTTCCACGAAGTCGGAACCGGAGATAGAGAAGAAGGGGACGTTCGCCTCCCCTGCCACGGCTTTCGCCAAGAGGGTCTTTCCCGTTCCGGGAGGGCCTACGAGAAGGGCCCCTTTCGGGATCTTGCCACCAAGGGCCGTATACTTCTTCGGATTCTTCAGGAAGTCGACGATTTCCATCACTTCTTCCTTCGCGCCGTACAGGCCGGCGACGTCCTTGAAGGTGACCTTGACATCGTCTTTGTCGGCCAGCTTGCCGGTGGCTTTTCCCACGTTGAAGGGATTGCCCATCCCTCCCCCGGCGCCGCCCGCTCCGCGGTTCATGCCCCGGAACATCCACACCCAGAACAGGATGAGGAGCAAGGTCGGGAAAATCCACTGGGCCAATTCCGCCCAGGTGTGGTCGGCATTCTGGATGACGACCTTGAACTTGTCACCGACCGGCAGCGCCTCGTTCAGTTCGGCGAAACTCGCTTCCGGGTCGAATTTGGCGGAAACCAGGAAGTAGAAATGTGGCGCCCGCCGGGGAACGATGCCCCCCGGGAACTCGTCGGCATACTTGGCGAGGCGCTCGGGACGGACCTTGATCTCACCGCGGATGTCGTTCCGGACGAAGACGATTTCCTCGATATCCCCGGCCTGGGCCATGGTCTGGACCTCCTGCCATTCGATTTTCTGGGGGTCGGACGAATGCTGGTTGTTGAAAAGCAGCCAGCCGATGCCCAGGATGAGGAGCAGGTAGAACCAGGAAAAACTGAAGGAGAAGCTGAACCCCTTGCGTCCCTTCGGATCTTTTTTATTATCAGCCATTTATTCTGCAGACTTTTTGGATGCAGGCTTCCTGCGTTCCTGGTATTCCTTCCGGGGAACGTCGGCCCAGAGGTCCTCCAGGCGGTAGAAGTCGCGGTATTCCTTGAGGAAGATGTGGACGACGATGTTGCCGTAGTCCTGGATGATCCAGAAGTTGTTGCCCTCGCCCTGGGAGCGGTACAGGGTGTGCCCCTCTTCCTGCATCTTTTCGGCGATGTTGTCGGCGATGGCGCCGACCTGGGTCGTGTTGGAACCGTCACAGACCACGAAAAAGTCCGTGATGGCACCGTCCATCTTCCTGAGGTCGAGAGAAACGACATCCTGGCCCTTCTTGTCTATGATCGCATCGGCGATGAGCCGAAGGTCGTGAGTAATCATAAATCGGGATTAATTATTAAATTTGCACACAAATATAATCAAAATCCTGGCCAATGGAAAGCAAGACAAGGATAAAGTGGTTCGACTCCCTGGATTCGACCAACGACGAACTTCTGCGGCATCTTCCGATCTATGACAATTTGTCAGTCGTGGCGGCCGTGGAGCAGTTCGCCGGACGGGGACAGCGGGGAAACCGCTGGTTGTCGAAGCCGGGCGACAACCTCACCTTCTCCTTGCTGCTCAGGCCGGACGGGCTCCCTGCCCGGGACATCATGTCCATCACCTTCCTGGCCTCCGTCGTCATCCGGGACTGGCTCCGGGAAGAGGGAATTCCCGCCCTCATCAAATGGCCGAATGACCTCTACGTGGGAAACCGGAAGATCTGCGGGATGCTGATCGAGAACGGCTTTGCGGAAGGGCTGGTGGCCTGGTCCGTCATCGGCATCGGCATCAACCTGAACCAGACCCGTTTTCCCGGTGAACTGGTGAATCCGGTCTCCTTGAAGCGGATTACCGGGAAGGAATATGACCCCACGTCCGCCCTGGAACGGATCTGTCAGTTGTTCGAGATGCGTTTGCCTGCCCTGTCCGGCGACCGTGATCGCCTGTATGAGGATTACTGCGAAAGCCTGTTCCAAGCGGGTCTTCCCCGCCCTTATCGCGATCTTCTTACCGAAGAAGAATTCACGGGGACGATAAAAGGCGTCACCCGGGAGGGACGCCTTTTGATGGATCGGGACGGTACACTGGTTTCCTACGCGTTCAAGGAAGTGGGGTACATCCTCTGATGGCCGCGATGACGGCACCGGGATCTTCCGCCTTGAAAACGGCACTTCCCGCAACCGCGATGTCCACGCCAGCTTCCGCCAGTTTCCCGGCGTTGGACGGGGAAACGCCGCCGTCCACTTCGATCAGGGCGTGGCTGCCCTGCCGGACGATTTCGGCCTTCACCGCCCGCACGCGGCCGTAGGTGTCCTCGATGAATTTCTGCCCGCCAAAACCGGCGAAAACGCTCATCAGGAGGACATAGTCCACCGCTCCGAGATAAGGGAAGATCTTTTCCACGGGACAGTCGGGATTGATGACGATGCCGGGCTTCACGCCCCATTCCCGGATATGCTCGATCACCTGCCCGGATTCTTCCAGGGCTGCCTCATAGTGGAAACTGATCATTGCGGCGCCGGCCTTGGCGAAGCGCTCCACATACTTGTCGGGGTGGACGATCATCAGATGTACGTCCATCGGCTTCCGGGCTTCCCGGGCGATGGCTTCGACGACTGGGAAACCGAAAGAGATGTTCGGAACGAACGTTCCGTCCATGATGTCCAGGTGAAAGAAATCCGCATAGCGGTTTACCGTCTTCACGTCCCGGGACAAATGGAGGAAGTCCGCGGCCAGGATGGAGGGTGCTACCAGCATATCATTCAAAGTTGACGACGACATCGACCAGATGGTCGACGAATTTGTCCAGGGAGGCCAGTTCTAGTTTCTCGCCCGGGGCGTGTACGTTCCGGAGCGTGGGTCCGAAGGAAATCATGTCCAGGTCCGGGAACTTCTCCAGGAACAGGCCGCATTCGAGACCGGCATGGATCGCCTTGACCTCGGGATCCACCTTGAACAGTTTCCTGTAGGAGTCCACGGAGACCTTGAGGATGCGGGAATCCAGGTTCGGTTTCCAACCCGGGTATTCGCCGTGGTGCTCCACGTCGAAGGAGCCCAGGAAGAAGGCGGCTTCCACCCGCTCGGCCATCGCGTGCAACTCGGAAACCACGGAACTGCGCTGGCTTGTAACGACTTTGAGGACATCGCCTTCGATACGGACGGCCGCCAGGTTGGTGGACGTCTCCACCAGGCCGGGAATGTCCATCGACATCTTTTCCACCCCGTGCGGAACGGAGAGGAGGGTCATGATGATGTTGGCGGCGTCCCCTTCCTCGATGGGACGGATGGGACAGGCTTCCGGCTGGCAGGACATCCATACCCCCGGGTCGCTGGATTTGAATTCCGCCTGCAGGAGGGTTTCGAAGGCCTTGGCATCGGCTTCCCATTCAGGGATGTCGTCGGCGGGGACGGCGATGAAGGCTTCTGCCTCCCGGCAGATGGCATTGGGCTTGTTGCCGCCGCCGAGGGTAAGCAGCTGGAAGTCATATTGGAGCTCCGTGTACAGGAAACGGACGAGCTGGCGGAGGGCATTGAGCCGTTCCTTGTTGATATCGTCGCCGCTGTGTCCGCCCAGGCCGCCGGAAATCCGGATTTTCAGGGTCTTGTATCCTTTCCGGAGGGCTTCCCGCTTGAATTCGAAGGTGGCCGTGGTGTCCATCCCGCCGGCACAGCCCACGAACAGCTGTCCCTCATCCTCGGAATCCAGGTTGATGAGGGTCTTTCCCTCGAAGAAACCGGGTTCCAGGGCGAAGGCCCCGTCCATTCCCGTTTCCTCGGAGATGGTGAACAGGCATTCGAGTTTTCCGGTGGGAAGGTCGCTTGCCAGGAGGGCCAGACAGGCGGCGACGCCGATGCCGTCGTCGGCGCCGAGGGTGGTTTCCTTGGCGACCATCCAGCCGTCTTCGACCACGTAGGGAATCGGCTGGGTATGGAAATCAAAATCAAAGCTGGCGTTTTTCTCGCACACCATGTCCTGGTGGGCCTGAAGGACCAGCGTGGGAACGTTCTCCTTGCCGGGAGCCGCTTCTTTGACGATGACGACGTTGCCGGTCTTGTCCGTCCGGCAGACCAGACCGTGGTCTGCGGCGAACTGCTGGAGGAAGGCGGTCATCGGCTCCTCATGGCCGGACTCCCTCGGAATCCGGGTTATTTCCTTGAACAGGTCGAGTACGGTAGCAGAATTCATATCTACGCAATGAATGGTTGCGTAAATATAAGGAAAAAAAGGGAAAGAAGGAAATTTTAACGGCCCACCGGAACGGCAACCATTTCCTCGATGTCGGCAACGTATTGACGGAAAGCCTTGTCCGTGGACATCAGGTCCTGTACGGTCGTGCAGGCATGGAGGACGGTCGCATGGTCCTTGCCGCCGAGTTCCGAGCCGATGGTGGACAGGGAACAGTTCGGGATGAGGTTGCGGCACTCGTACATCGCGATCTGGCGCGCCTGGACGATCTGGCGCTTGCGGGATTTGGACAGCAGGATGTCACGGGTGATGTTGAAGTACTCGCAGACGGTGTTCACGATGAGCTCGATGCTGACGTCGGCCTGCTCTTCCCCGACTATCTTGCCGGTGAGTTTCTCCGCCAGCGAGACGGTGATTTCCCGATGGCCCAGGGTGGCGTTGGCGATCAGGGAGATGAGCGTACCTTCGAGTTCCCGGAAATTGGACTTGATCCGGGAGGCCAGGAAGGAGAGGACGTCGTCCCCGATGGAAACACCCTCACGGAAGGCACGGGCCTTCAGCATCGCGAGGCGGGTCTCATATTCGGGCCGGGAGAGTTCCACGGAAAGGCCCCACTTGAAACGGGAAAGCAGGCGCTCCTCGAAGTTCTTCAGGTCCACGGGGGCACGGTCGGAGGTGAAAACCAGTTGCTTACCGCTTTGGTGAAGGTGGTTGAACACGTTGAAGAACGCATTCTGGGAGCCTTGTCCGAGCAGGTCCTGGATGTCATCGACCAGCAGGACGTCGATCCGCATGTAGAAGGCCATGAAATCGACAAGCTTGTTGCCCTTCACGGCATCCATGTACTGGGTCTTGAACTCGTTGCCGGTAACATAGAGCACCACCAGGTCGGAGAATTTCTCCTTGACCGCGATACCGATGGCCTGGAGCAGATGCGTCTTGCCCAGTCCCGGACCGCCGAAGATGAACAGCGGGTTGAACGGAGTCTTGCCCGGAGCGAGGGAGATGTTCTCGCCGGCGTTGACGCCCATCTTGTTGCATTCGCCCTCGATGAGGTTCGCGAAGCAGTACACGGGATTCAGGCGCGGGTTGATCTGCAGGCGCTGGACACCCGGGAAAACGATCGGATTCGGGCTGGCGGACGGCTGGTACGTGCTGATGGCCACCGTCTTGTTGGTGGGGGTGAGGCCATGGGAGGCCGGGTAGACCATCGGTTTTTCCTCCTGTACCGGGCGCACCATATAATGAAGCTGGGCACCGGTGCCGATGGCACGCTTCAGGGTCATCTTGAGGAGATCCAGATAGGCGCCCTCGATGTAATCGCGGAAGAAGTCGGAAGGAACCTCGACGGTCAACGTGGATTCGACCAGTGAGACCGGACGGATCGGCTTGAACCACGTATTGAACTTCTGCGGCTCAATGTTGTTGGCAATGATCTGCAGACAGTTGTTCCATACGGCAATATGTCTTTCTGGTCCGGTCATAAGGATTTTCAATCGAATCGGGAATGCAAAATTGGGGGAAAAAATCTTGATAACAAATTTAATTTGCTATTGCATTTGTCGAATTTTTCTTTTTCTTTATTATTGAAAAGACCGGAAATTGACTCGTTTTCTATATTTCTAATTTTCAATAAGTTGCGGCGTGAAAATCCCCGTTTAGCCTTATGGCAAAAGGATTGAATATTAGAATTATTCCAATTTACTGAAACCGCGGAAAAACTCCTTTATACCTTATTGCAAAAGGGAAAAATCAATGGATGCGCGTCAGCGTTTCCCCTTCTTTTTTCGCAATGAAGCAGCCGGGATATTTTGGGGAAATTTCTTTGAACCGTTCGCGTACCTTTTCCAGCGAACCGTCCGGGACCAGGAGGTATTTGTAGAGATTGCCCACTTTCACCTCCATGGACTCGTAGCCCTTGAAGAACGAGTCACCGGAAGACATCCGGCGTGAGGTCGCGAGAACCTGGATTCCATACACCGTGCTCCCCTCCTCCGGCTTCACGACAGCCAACTCATTCTCAGGCTTGGCTTCCGCCACAGGGGCCGGTTTTGCCGTGGATGCAGTACTTCCGGTAGAGTGGTCATACCGGTTCTTGAAAGTGGAGAACGCCTTCAGCAGGTTGCCGGCGATCTGGTCCCGCCCTTCCACCGAACGCATGGCGGCGAGATCCTTGTCATTGGAAATGAACCCGACTTCCACCAGCACCGAAGGCATCGTCGTCCGCCACAAGACCCAGAAAGGGTCCTGGGAGACACCGCGGTTCCGGGTGATCGGCCCGCCTTTCATCGCATCGGCGACATCGGAGGCGAAGATCAGGCTGTGCTCCAAATGGGCGTTCTGCATCAGGGAGAAGAAGATATAGGACTGCGGGTCGGAAGGGTCGAAGCCCTGGTACTTGGTCTTGTAGTCGTCCTCGAGCAGGATCACGGAGTTTTCCCGTTTGCACAGTTCGAGGTTTTTGCTGAAAAGGTCATTCCCCTGTTGGGAGGACTGGCCGAGGCAGTGGATGGAATAGCCGTTGGCCGAAGTGCCCTTGTCCTGCGCATTGATGTGGATGGAGACAAACAGGTCGGCGCCGGCATTGTTGGCGATGTCCGCCCGTCCGCTGAGGGTCACGTACTTGTCCTCGTTGCGGGTCAGGATGACCTTCACGTCGGGATAAGCCTCGCGGATCTTCCGGGCGAAACGCTGCGAGATATCGAGGGTAAGACTCTTCTCGTAGGTTTTCTTGTCCCGGCTGATACATCCGGAGTCGTGACCGCCGTGTCCGGGATCGATGACGACCGTCGAAAGTTTCAGCCTGTCCTGGGAGCGGGCGGGAATCGGCACTATGCTTGCAAGGAAGAGGGCGGCTTCCAGAAGCAGAATGGGGCGGAAACAGGTCTTCATCGTCTCTCCGTTTTGAATTGAAGGAAAATTATAGTAATTTTGTCGATTGCAAATATAAGCAATTTGGATAGAATTTGGAAATACTTCGCGGTGCTTGTACTCGCCATCGTCCTGGGACAGGAAATCACTTCCGCCCAGCGTCCGCGTCGCAACCGCAACCGGGAAGAGCCCGTCCGGGACACGGCGGCGGTCGTCCTTCCAGATTCCGTCATCGCCCGCCACAGGGCCGACTCCATCGCCCGGCGCGATTCCCTGGACCTCCTGGATAAGAGTTCCCTGGACCGCCCCGCCTTCTCCACGGCGAAGGACTCCATCATCACCGAGTTCACCGGCGGCGAGCGCAAGATCTACTACTACGGCGGCGCCACCGTCACCTACCAGGACATGACCCTCACGGCGGACTACATCGAATATGACATGAAGACCAACACGGTCTATGCCCGCGGCCGGAAGGACGAGACGACCGGAGAGTGGGTGGGACAGCCCGAGATGACCCAGGGCAAGGCCACCTACAAGATGGAGGAGCTGCGGTACAACTTCGATTCCCGGAAAGCGCGCATCACCAACATGATCACCCAGGAATCGGAAGGCCTCCTGCAGGGGCAGAAGATCAAGATGATGCCGGACCAGTCCGTGAACATGGAAAAGGGTATGTACACGGTCTGCGACCTCGAGCATCCGCACTATTATATGAAACTGTCGATGGCCAAGGTCATCACCCAGCCGTCCCAGAAGACGGTTTTCGGCCCGGCTTTCCCGGTCATCGCGGACGTGCCCATCCCCATCGGCCTTCCTTTCGGATTTGTTCCGCAGAAACCCACCCGCGCCACCGGCCTCCTGATGCCGACCTTCGGTGAAGAGGTGGCCCGTGGTTTCTTCGTCCGGGACGCCGGTATGTATTTCGTGCTCGGCGACTATTTCGACCTCTCCCTGACCGGCAGTTATTACACCCTCGGATCCTATGCCGTGGACATCAACTCCCGGTACAAGGTCAACTACAAGTTCAACGGAAACTTCTCCCTGACGTACTCCAATGACCAGACCGGTGAAAAGGGCAGCGCGGACTTCCGCCAGTCCAAGAACTTCGGTCTCAAATGGTCCCACACGCAGGACTCCAAGGCCCATCCCGGAACGACCTTCAGCGCTTCCGTGAACTTCTCCAGCCCTTCCAACAGCAAGTATAATTCCCGTTCCGTGGATGAGGCGCTGCAGAACCAGGTGTCGTCTTCCATCTCTTATTCGCATAACTGGAACGGCAAGTTCAGCCTGTCGGTCAACGCCCTGCACAACCAGAACTCCCGGGACTCCAGCTATTCTTTCACCCTGCCGAACATTACGTTCTCCGTAACCCGTTTCTACCCTTTCAAACAGAAGAACCGGGTGGGCAAGGAAAGGTTTTACGAGAAGATTTCCTTCGGCTATTCCACCTCCTTCCAGAACAAGATCAACTTCAAGATGCGGGATATGCAGGATTACGTGTACAACCCTGACGGCTCGTACATGGTGGATCCGAATACCGGTTTCCGCGTCAAGGAATTCGGGGACTCCCTGGCCACCAAAGCACTGGAGCGCCTGACCAACGGCATGGGGCACAACTTCCAGATCGGCCTGCCCAATTTCACCCTGCTCAAGTATCTGAACGTTACGCCCAGTGTCAACTACGGAATGAACTGGATGTTCAACAGCGGAAGGCAGTTCCTGGAACCCGAATATGATGCGGAAGGGAACCCGGTGATGGTGAAGGGATCGGATGGCAGCATGGTCCAGGCGCAGCGGGTCGTGACCGATGCCGGGCGTGCCTTCAATGCCTTCGGGGTTACCCATACCTATTCCGGCAGCATGTCGATGAGCACCCGCATCTACGGTATGTTCAATTTCGGCAAGCACCGGAAGGTCCAGGCTATCCGGCATGTGATTACGCCGTCGATGTCCATGTCGTTCAGCCCGGAGAAAGGAACGGGCTTCAACGGCTGGCGTACCCTGGACGGTTATTATGACAAGCGGGGAACGTATCACCAGGAGACAATGTACAATATCTACAGCGTCTCCGGCCATCACAATTCCGTCTCCCCTCCCGGACGCGGAAAGACCGGCAGTATGTCATTCTCCTTCGGCAACAACCTGGAGGCGAAGGTCCGCGACCTCCGGGACACCACCGGAACCGGTTCCAAGAAGGTCAAGCTCATCGACCAGCTGACGCTCAACGGAAGCTACAATTTCCTGGCGGATTCCCTGAAGATGTCCAATATCGGCGTCAGCATGTCCACCTCCCTGTTCGGCAAACTCAGCGTCAGCGGCAACCTCAATTTCGACCCGTATGCCATCAATGAGAAGGGACAGAAGATCAACCGGTACAACATCGTCGCGACCGGTCATCTCCTTCGGCTTACCAATGCCAGTGCTTCCCTTTCCTATTCCCTGAACGGCAAGGGCACGATCAACGGTAATGACGGCACCAAGTCCGGTAGCGGCGGGAGCTCTTCAGGCAGCAGCGATGCGAATTCCTACCGGCGGATCTATTACCACCCCATTACGGGTGAATACATCCCCGGCGGTTACGTGTACTATATGAACCCGAACGCGCCCTGGTCCCTGAACTTCAGCTACAGTTTCAATTACGCGAAGAGCTATCAGTACACGAACAACCAGCTGATCGCGAACAAGAAGTTCACCCAGACGGTCAATATGTCCGGCAATCTCAAGCTGACACCCCGGATGAGCATCCAGGCCAGTTCCGGCTTCGATGTCATGGCCATGAAGATCACGACGACGCAGATCAGTGCGACCTATGACCTGCACTGCTTCAACATCGCCGTATCCTGGGTGCCTACCGGACAGTGGAAATCCTACAGTTTCCGCATCGCCGCCAATGCCTCCGCCCTGGCCGACCTGCTCCGTTACAAGAAGAGTTCGAGCTTCATGGACAACATGCTCCGCTAAGGGCATATTTTGCATTCTTGTTTTTTTTCATTATCTTTGCACTGCTTTCCCGGTCGGGAGAGTCCCCATTTTTGAATCTATTTTTTTATTTCTATGCCCCATAGTTATCTGGAATTGAATAACATGAGCGAAGAGCAGCTCAGAGCCGTGGCAGAAGAGCTTCAAATCAAGAACGCCAAGAAAATGAACCTGCAGGACCTGGGTTTCGCCATCCTGGACGCTCAGGCGGTCATTGAGGCGCAGAAGCCCGTGGAAGACAAGGAAAAGACCCGCAAGCGCGGCCGTCCTGCCAAGAAGAAAGAGGAAAAGCCCAGGCAGGAGAAACCGGCCGAGGCACCAAAGGCTGAAGAGGCTCCCGTAACGGAAGCGAAACCCGCTGAGGAAAAGACGGCATCGCCGAAAAAACGTGGCCGGAAGCCGAAGACCGCGCAGCCTGAGGCCGCCAAGCCTGCCGAAGAAGCACAGGCTCCCGCCACCGCGGAGAAACCGGCAGAGCCCGCCGAAGAGGCTCAGAAGCTGCCGGAGCAGAAACCGGCGAAGCAAAAGCGGACCCGCGTCAAGAAAACGGTCGAACCGGTGAATGTCGAGGAGTCCCCCGTTGTGGAAGCCGCTCCCGAAGCCCCTGCCGTAGACGGGAAACAGTTCATCCACAGCCTCTTTGACGAATTGAACCAGGACGAGGCCCAGCAGCAGGAAAAGGCCCAGGAGCGCCAGCAGCGGAAGGCCCAGAAGGAGCAGCAGCGTCAGCAGCAACAACAGCAGCAGCAGAAGCCCCAGCGCGTGGAATTCGAAGGTTCCGTCGAAGCGACGGGTGTCCTGGAGATCATGCCGGACGGCTACGGCTTCCTCCGCTCCTCCGATTATAACTATCTGAACTCCCCGGATGATATCTATGTCTCCCAGCAGCAAATCAAGCAGAACGCCCTCAAGAACGGCGACACCGTGACGGGTGAAATCCGTCCTCCGCGCGAAGGCGACAAGTATTTCCCGCTGGTAAAGATCAAGTATATCAACGGCCGTTCCCCGGAATTCGTCCGTGACCGTGTTCCTTTCGACTTCCTCACTCCCCTCTTCCCGACCGAGAAGTTCAACCTGCTCGGACATGGGTTTGAAAGGGATCCTTCCTGCCGGATCGTGGACATGTTCACTCCCATCGGCAAGGGCCAGCGCGGTCTTATCGTCGCTCAGCCGAAGACCGGTAAGACGATGCTCCTGAAGTCCATTGCCAATGCGATTGCGGAGAACCATCCCGAGGTGTATGAAATCGTCCTGCTGATTGACGAGCGTCCGGAAGAGGTCACCGACATGCAGCGCAGCGTCAAGGCCGAGGTCGTCGCCTCTACCTTCGACGAACCCGCCGAGCGCCACGTCAAGGTCGCCAACATGGTCCTGGACAAAGCCCGCCGTCTGGTTGAATGCGGCCATGACGTCGTGATCCTCCTGGATTCCATCACCCGCCTCGCCCGTGCCTACAACACCGTCCAGCCGGCTTCTGGCAAGGTTCTGACCGGCGGAGTCGATGCGAACGCCCTCCAGAAGCCCAAGCGCTTCTTCGGCGCCGCCCGAAACATCGAGAACGGCGGATCCCTCACCATCCTGGCAACTGCCCTTACCGAAACCGGCTCAAAGATGGACGACGTAATCTTCGAGGAATTCAAGGGCACTGGCAACATGGAACTGCAGCTGGACCGCAACCTGTCCAACAAGCGCATCTTCCCGGCAGTGAACCTCGTGCTTTCCTCCACCCGCCGCGACGACCTGCTTTATGATCCGTACACGATCAACCGTATCTGGATCCTCCGCAAGCTCCTGGCTGACATGAATCCCGTCGAGGCCATGACCTGGATGCA
>JAEEGL012436167.1_pt1 | contig 26704 bp, 23 predicted proteins | sample 9134231 | NCBI WGS metagenome assembly JAEEGL01 (sample SAMN16246548, study PRJNA631951) | gut metagenome | biome: gut microbiome; feature: rumen; material: fiber-attached | host: Bos | place: Iran: Karaj | collected 2018-10 | reverse complement strand
TTTTTTGTTTTGTTTCTTCTTTCGTGAGGTCTGTTTTTCAACCTCGTACATCTCTTTGATTCCGCAAGCCCGAAATCGATTAAATTCCGAAATCCTAAACCTTGTAGGGATTTCCCTACCACCTAGCCGACATTCCCTACAGCTCACACGCGCGTATATTAAAAAAAGGAGAACTAAGATGGTTAAGGGTTAAAGACAAACTCCTTCACCGCAAGCGGGACTTCGATATGAGTTGAGCCAATGTTCGACCCTATAACATATTATTTTCTCACTTATGGGCTGCAACTGTCAACTATCAACTATCAACTGTCAATTATTTTTCCCATTTCTGCCTTTTTTATTTGGTAGATACTTATAATTGTTGTATATTTGCACAATTCTCATTCATTCAAATTAAACATGGTACTTATGTGTGGATGAACTTAATGAGTAAGGTGATATTGTCGTTAGATAGTTGGTGAATACGATGATGGTAAAACTATCGATATTAGCACTAATGGGAAATATTCTCTTGATTATTACAAAAGAGGAATTGATAAACGAGAGAAATACGAACAATTATTCCTCATATGTTTTTTATGGTTCAATCTAATAAATACATTCAAGTTGTAATATCTTCACAAGAGGAAGTAAGTAAGCCGTTCAATTATTACTATCAAGTTACAAAAGGGTTATTTAGTATTTATGATACTATTGATGGTTTATTATTTGATGGTGGTGATATTATTTATGTGCAAATTGAAGATCCTGTATCTCCAAAAGAGATAAATATGGTTATTAATAACTTTTGTAATAAGATAATTCAAAAGGGGTTTGTTAATTGCGCAGAATATTGCAGAATGGCAATGCCAATACATGGTGGAAATGTAGGTGTTGTTTTTGATAGCAATAATCGGATTCTTAAAGATAGATATGTTATTACGTATTTGGACAATTCAGATAAAATGTAATATGAAAAAGGTAATATGCTTGCTATATGTGTGTTTTGCACAATTGTCGATGTTTGCCCAATCCGTATATATGCACGAAGCCCAAGAGGATGATTCTTTAAATGATGTGGGTTTCGAATATCTATTATTGTTTATTAGTGTCGTTATGATTGGTGTTCCGATACTATTGTTTATACTCTTAGGTATTTCAACGATAAAGGAAAAAATTGAAGAGTTCTTCTCGCCCTCAAAAGAAATACCAAAAAGCAAAGCACAAGACTACATCTGCCTGGAAAAAAAGACCACAGATAAATCAAAGAATTTGGAAACTCTCCCAAAACAGAATGTGGAACCTGTTGAAACTAAAGTTTGGGATTATGATGCCTATGAATCATGTGAAGCAGAAGACATATTAGAATGCAAAACCCCATTAAATTGCCAAGTTGATGCAAAAGATTTATCCAATGCGTTGGTTGACGAACATGGAGTTTTATATAGTCGAGACAAAAAGAAATTGTTGAAGTTGTTGGACTTAACTTTGTCCGAGTATACAGTTAAAGAAGGAACTAAGGTAATCTGTAATCATGCTTTTGAAAATAGCCAAATAAAGGCTGTAAAACTACCTAATAGCTTATGCATAATTGGTATGATGTCCTTTGGGGAGTGTTGTTGTTTAACTTCGATAAAGATTTCTAATAATGTAACACTAATTGATATAGGTGCATTCAATGGTTGTTCTGCCTTAGTATCGATAGAGATTCCTAACACAATAATTGAGATTAGACCTGGCGCATTTGAAACATGCCATAATTTGCATTCTATTCATATTATGAGTCTTGAAACATGGTGTAACTTTAGAATCAGAGAGTCTTCATATCGTTTCTATGGAGAAAGAGCCTACCCTTTAGGACATCCTCATCATTTATATCTGAACGGAAAAGAAATAAAAGACATGACTATTCCTCGAAGTATAACAGAGATTAAACCATTTGTTTTCTCTGGTTGTTCCTTCATAACTTCTGTCGAGATTCCAAATAATGTGACGGAAATTGGTAAATGCGCTTTTTGGGGATGTGGGCATTTGACATCAATAAGGCTTCCCAACAGTGTGTCAAAAATTGAAACTGCAACTTTTTTAAATTGTCTACGATTAACTTCCATAGACCTTTCTGATAATGTAACTAGCATAGGGTCAAGTGCCTTTGAAAAATGCAGAAACTTGACCTCGATTAGAATTCCAAATAGTGTAAATACTATTGGAAGAGAGGCATTTAAGGATTGTATTTCCTTGTCAGTTGTAAAGATTCCCAATAACGTTAAAACAATTGGAGAGTATGCTTTTGCCGGCTGTGATAACCTGCACACCATCCAACTACCTAATAATATGAAATCGATTAGTGCAGGTGCTTTTGCTGGTTGTACTGGTTTAATTGATTATGCCATTCCCAAAGGTGTTACTACGATTGGCAATTATGCTTTTGAGCATTGTAAAAACTTAACAACGATTAGGATTCCTGTTAGCGTGACTTCGATAGGCTATGGAGTTTTCGAAGGATGTGTTAACTTGTCTTCTGTAACGATTCCCAAAGGCGTAACTACTATTGGAGGTGCAGCATTTAAGGATTGTATTTCCTTGTCAGTTGTAAAGATATCCAATAGCGTTACAACAATTGGAGGGTACGCTTTTGAGGGCTGTACAAGTTTGAATTCTATTGAGATGCCTACGTCGATTTCTATTATTGCACCTTATATATTTGGTAATTGTACTAGCTTGACTTCAATGAAAATACCTAACAGCGTGACAGAAATTGGTGAATGCGCTTTTTATGGTTGCTTGGGATTGACATCCATTAAGATTCCTTCTAGGGTAACTTATATTGGAGAATCTGCATTTGAAGGATGTAGTAACATTACACATATTGATCTTCCAAAACTAATGAAGAAAATAGGGAATCGTGCATTCTCAAGGTGCGAAAACATAAAAACTATTGCAATTCATTCCAGTTTGGTAATAATAGGTGAAAATGCCTTTGACGGTTGTGATTCCGCTTATATTATCGTTCCCAAAGGTAGTAAAGAAAGATTTGTTGAGATGATGCCCCAATATGCAAATCAAATTGTTGAAAAGTAAAAACAATTAAGGATAAGAATCAAATGATAAAAGAACAGATATTACAAGCTATAGATACATGTGAAGTGTTGGAGAGAGGAGTACACTCGTTATTAGAAAATTCCGCATAACAAAGGAAAAAGGTACGGAGTATCTTGAAGGTTATTATTTCAATAGCATTAAACTGTATCGCTTTAGGATTGATGGAATAAAGCGTGTTAGGCAGATATGGATAAAAATACTTGATTCTGATGCATTAGCTCCTAAAAGTGGATTATATGTGTTTGTGTGTGAAGGAGATATGCATAGACTCTATGAATTGCACAGATTGCAACAGGGAGAAAAACTATGTAAGTATTTCCAAGATGACTTTGCACATTGTAGTGGATGTGTAACTGTTGAGCCTACTTCTTACCACTTTATAGATTCATACCCAGATGAATCGTCATGGTCTCCTTATGATTCAATGCGTGAGAAAGACGAGAATGAAATAGAGATAGTTGCATTTATTAATGCAGAAAACAAATACGATTATGCACTCAAACAGGGTGGCGAATATCTACAATCTTCTACTATCGTTGCAATCCATCGATGTAAATATCGATTGTAGGACAGTATGATATGAATACAATAATTAAAAAAAACTCAAAGAACATGATAAGAAAAGAATTTGTATATACAATCTTGTTAACAGCTGTTTGTCTTCTGTCTTGTAATCAAAATCAGAAAGTGACTGAAAGTATTCCACAAGACACTATATCGTTTCTAGGTAGCTCGATTGTCGATAATGATTCTGTGTATGAGCAAATTGCTGCTATAGCAGAGAATGATTCGATGCTCTCATATCGTGATAGTGTTTTAAGAATTGGTGAAGTTGGGTGGGGTATTAATGTTCATGGTCCCAGATTACATATATATTTGATGACCTCTGTTCAACCTGAAGCACCAGAGATGAAACAAGTCATACAATATTTAATTGGTATTTATGGAAACCCCTGGGACAATGTGAGGGGAGAACTTTACAAAATTGATGAAGATGATTTTGATTGTTCGGACTTAGTATGGAATGTATATAATGATTCTACAGCGGTTTATAAAGGCTCTGCGCATCTACGTCGTATACATGGAGATGAAGGAGGAACTGTATTGTTTTTATTTTAGAATAGGTAGAGGGGAAGATTAAGGGACGGTTCTATGATCTCAAAACAAGATAATGACTGTTTTATAAGAACTAACATCTAGTAGAATGCCACCCTTCTCTACCTCTTTATTATGTTCCCACTAATGGGTATCATTTTTTCCCTAGGGGCTACAAAATAAGGTTAAACGTTTCTTCCAACAATCAACGTCATCAGCAGAGTATTGTCTATGAGTTCGTGATAAATACATAGGTGCGGAGATTAGTGCGCCTTAGGGCGCACTGCAGTACTCCTTAGGGCGCACTCGAGTGCGCCTTAAGGAGTACTATAGTATTTTAGCGGACGTACTAAATCTATATGTAGTTTAACGATTTTAGTTGACTACTTAGGACCTTACTAACGATAAGGGTTGACTTGGTTAAACTTTATTTTTAATTCACGTTGACTCGTCTTTACGTTAGTCATAATTTGGGTTTACAATATTATTTCGAAACAAGGGAGAGGAAGCCTGGCGGCATTCCTCCGCCTCTTGTTCCTGTCTCGCTCTATAGCAAGACATTCTTCTTGGATCGCCGCAAAGTTACTGATTTATATTCATGCAGCCAAAGCTTTTATAGCTCTTTCTCTGTAGCTGACCCATTTTTTCTCCAACTCTCCCGTGCAGAGTGCTGCTTCTGCTGGAGTTTTCCAATCCAGGCTCATGTGCGGGCGCTCATTATTATAAAAGTCTATAGCCACCTTCAGGGCTCTCCTGACCTCATCTATAGAGACAAACGCCATACCCATGAGCAACTCGTTCTTGATGATGCCATTTACGCGTTCTGCCACGGCATTGTCCTTTGGATCACCGCACTCGGTCATACTGATCTTGATGCCGTTCCTCTTCAGGATGCTTGTGTATTCGTAGCTGGCGTACTGTACGCCCCGGTCAGAGTGATGGATGAGGTCAAGGACGGGATTGTTACCAAGCCGTCCCAAAGCCATATGCAAGGCCGCTATGGCGAATTTGGCCTCCAGCGTCTCGCCCACACACCAGCCGATGATCTCTTTCGTGTAGTAGTCCGTCACAAGCGACAGGTAGCAGAAGTCGTAATCACCCGTCTGTGCATTGGTATAGATGACCATATAAGTAATGTCACTCACCCACAGCTGGTTTGGGCGTATGGGGATGAGTTCCTTGACCAGGTTCGGATACAGAGGCAGGCCGTGCTCCGAGTCCGTCGTCTTGGCACGGCGTTTCTTCTTGCGCACCTTCAGGTTGTGGCGTTCAATGATATCGTAGAAGCGGTTATACCCTACGCTGTGCTCCTCACCGAACTCATGCTTGTACATCTTCCAAAGTTTGCCGCCACCGATACCATGGTCCTTCTGCCGGACGCGATTGATAAACTCAACAACGAATGCATCTTCTGCCTGCTTGCGAAGGTCACTGTCTCCATGCTTATAGTAGGCCTGGGGTGACACACCAAGCAGCTTACACTGCGACGTGACTGGATATGCCTTCATGTCGCGAGTGTATAGCCTACTCACTACTTGGTGCCAGCTTTTTTTAAGTCGATTCCATACACTTCCTTGCCAAAGGCTACCATCTCCTCGTAGAAGTCGGCACGTAACTTCTCCTTCTTCAGTTCTGTCTTTAGGGTTGACACTTCCTCTAGCAATTTCCTGTAGTCATCTGGAACAATCTCACTGCCTTTCTTCTTCATTTGATCTGCTAATTCTGGATATTCGGAAGCAAAGGTACGAAGAATTTTGTAATAAACGCCTCTTTTAAGCCCTCTTTGCGATAAAATCTCTTTTTCCTGAAGATGATGAACATAATGAAGTTCATAAATCTCTTTCATTTCATTGATGCGATTCGCATCCTTTGAATAACGACTTTCTTTTGGCTGTTTCACCATACATTTTAAACTTTTGGTGTCAACCTTATTTAAAATAAGACAATATGTAGTTTAACGATTTTAGTTGACTACTTAGAGCCTTACTCACGATAAGGGTTGACGCGGTTAAACTTAATTTGTTACTTTTTCTTTTTCAGCCGCCCAGCTTTTTCAACGCGTAACTTTTACCTTGAATTGAGCTGTTTGATTGCTTTCTTTCTGCCATTTTTGTTTCCACTTAGCTATTTATCGTTGAGAGTATGCTAAAAATGTTTAAAGGTATTGGCTATATGAATTTTAATTCATAAATTTGCAAACTGAAAGGAGAGCTAAAAAGTTTAGAGTTTAGAGTTTAGAGTTTAGAGTTTAGAGTTTAGGGTTTCAAGATTCAAATTTAAGAATATGGAAGTAAAGATTATCAACAAATCACATCATCAGTTGCCTGCCTACGAAACGATTCAATCGGCAGGTATGGACCTTCGTGCCAATCTGGAAGAGTCGATAACCCTGCAACCTATGCAGCGCTGTCTGGTGCCTACCGGGTTGTTTATGGCTCTGCCTGCTGGCTATGAGGCTCAAGTACGTCCTCGTAGCGGGTTGGCCATCAAGAAGGGAATTACGGTGCTGAATGCTCCTGGTACCATCGATGCTGACTATCGAGGCGAGGTATGTGTGATTCTGATTAATCTGTCGAACGAACCTTTCGTCATCAACGATGGTGAGCGAATTGCTCAGATGGTGATTGCTAAATACGAGCAGGTGAATTGGAGTGAGGTGGATGTGCTTGACGAGACGGAGCGAGGTGCTGGAGGATTTGGACATACGGGGAAGTAGAGTCGAGTTGAAAGTTGAAAGTTGAAAGTTGAAAGTTGAGAGTTTAGAGTTTAGAGTTTTTAGAGTAAAGAGGTGTAAATGGGAATTGTACGATTCATAGGATTAGGAGTTGCGTTAACGTGTGCGTTAGCGTTCACTTCCCTTTGCGCTTCTGCTCAAGACTCAAATGCTGCGAAGGCAGAACACTTTATCTTAGAGGGACATCGTCAGATGATGCTGGGTAACAACTCGGATGCTTTTGAGTTGTTGCGTCACGGTTTACAGCTCGACCCTACTTCGTCTGTTGCTCAGAGCGAGTTGTCGCATTTCTGGCAATATCTTCGGCAGGATTCGCTGTCGCTCGAATATATGAAGCGTGCTTCGCAAAACGATCCGAACAACTATTGGAATCATGAAGCATTGGTGGACTTCTATGTCAACGCAGGAAAGACGGATGAGGCAATCAGTGTGTTGGAGCAGTTGGCGAAACAGTTTCCAAACAAAGAAGATGTGCTCCTGATGCTCGAGAGCCTGTATAAGGAGAAACAGGATTATGCAAATGTCATCAAGGTGCTGGATGCGCTCGAGGTGAAAGAGGGGAAGAGCGAGCAACTCAGCCTCGAGAAGTTCAGGACATTTGTGCAGATGAAAGACGAAAAGAAGGCTTTCGAGGAGATGAGCGAGTTGGCTGCCGAATATCCCAACGACCTGCGCTACAGAGTGTTGCTTGGCGACCTCTATGTGGATCAGGAACAATACGACGAGGGGTTGAAGGTATATAAATCGGTGGAGGCAGAAGACGCTTCCAATATTTATTTGATGTCTTCAATGCTCAACTATTATAAGCGAACCAATCAGGATTCGCTCTACCAAATCCAGTTGAACACAATTTGTACGAGTCCTAAGTTGGAAGAGGATACCCGACTGCGATTCCTGAATGGTTTGGTGTATCAAACCCTTCAAGAGAACAAAAACCCTCAACCGCTGTTGGAGATATTCCGAAAAGTACGTGCGATGCCTCAGCAAGACACCCAGATTCTGGAACTCTGTACACGATTCATGGTCACTACGAATCAACCTGCTGAGGAGGTGAAACCCGTACTCAAAGAAATGCTGGCCATCAATCCAGAGAGCAATATGGCGCGAAACCTGCTACTGGAATATGCTGTAGAGGCAAACGACACAGCAGAAATCATCAGGATTGCCAAACCAGCTGTCGACTACTCGATTGACGACCCTGTGTTCTACTATTATCTGGGAGTTGCCTATTTCCAATCGGATAGTGCCCATTTGGTCGTTAAGACATTCAAGAAAGGGTTGCAGTATGTGAACGACAAGACCAATCTGCAACTGCTGACCAATATGTATGCCCTAATGGGTGACGCTTATCATCAGTTGGGAGATTCGAAACATGCATACGAGTGCTACGACTCATGTCTGCTCTACCGCCCTGATGAGGCGATGGTGCTCAACAACTATGCATACTATCTGTCGCTCGAAGAGTCACAATTGAATCGAGCAGAAGAGATGAGTCGCCGTTCGTTGGAGAAAGAACCCGACAGCCCTACCTATCTGGATACTTATGCTTGGATTCTGTTCAAGCAGAAGAAGTATGAAGATGCTAAGGATTATATCGATAAGGCACTCAACGCTATGGGTGACAGCTTGACAGCTAATGATGCTACTGTTGTAGAACATGCAGGAGATATCTATGCCAAAAACGGATTAAAGGAACGAGCGTTGGAACTGTGGCAGCAAGCAGCAGAACTGGATACCCCCTCAGCTGTGTTGGAAAAGAAAATAAAGAAGAAGAAATATATCAAAGATTGAGAAGAAAGATAGCATGAGACAGAGCCTCCATATGATAGTTGGAATGATTTGCATCGGAAGTTGTATTGCATTGAGTTCGTGTAAGTCTTCTAAACCTGTTGTTAATCCTAACAGCCCCATTGTCAGCACGAACACGACGTTTGCTGCTGATAAATATATGTCGATGGTGGCATCGAACAACTCAACTCAAGCCAACCTGACTGCGAAGGTGAAGGTGGTGGTTGATGTGGATGGGAAGTCGGTCTCAACGAGCGGTTCGCTGAAGATGAAGAAAGACGATGTCATCCAACTATCACTTGTAGATCCACTCCTAGGAGTCATGGAGTTGGGCAGGATGGAATTTACCAAGACTCGTGTATTGATTGTCGATAGGGTGAACAAGCAATATGTTGACGTTCCCTATAGCGATGTTAGTTTCCTGACAAAAGCCAATATCGACTTCTACACTTTGCAATCCCTATTCTGGCACGAAGTGTTTGAGCCAGGAAAGAAAACAACCAAAGCATCGGATTTCCAGTATCAAGATAGTGGCGACAATATCAACATCACTTTTATCGATAAAATGCTGACATACAAGTTTGAGACACAAAAGAAGCAAGGTCAGTTGAATCATACACTGATTACAAACAATACAGACCAAACCTATCGCTTTGCTTTCAGCTATGATAAATTTACATCGTTCTACAACAAACCCTTCCCAAGGGAGATGACGATGTCGTTTACTACAGCTGATCAGAAAACCTCGCTATCAATGTCGCTCAGTTCCTTGAAGAACGCATCCGATTGGGTTGCTCGCAGTTCTGCACCAAGCAAATATACGAAAGCGAATCCTGAAACACTATTTAAAATGCTCGTCAAATGAGAAATAGAATCATACAACTCACCATCTTTATAAGTATGTTGGCAGTCATTTCGTTTGTGCCAACAGAGGATTGTTTTGCCCAAACGAGGAAAACGACAACTACCAAGAAGACAACTACTACAAAGAAAACAACTGCAACCAAGAAAACCACAACAACGAAGAAAACTGCTACAACCACCAAGAAGACCACAACGAAAACACCCCAAACCATCGATAAGAAGACACAACTGAAGAACGAGCAGGCAGCTACACAAAAGCAACGCCAGCAGTCTCAGCAGCAAATAGCAGTTATCAATAAGAATATCAAAGCGAATTTGGATAGTGTGCTGATTCTCAACAACCGTATCGGACGCCAACAATATCAGATTGACAGTTTGAATCGGGCAGTAAAGCAAATGGAAATCAGGATTGACACCTTGAATAATCAAATCACTCGCACGAAGAAAGAACTGCTTGATAAGAAGAAGAAATTTGCAAATGCGATGGTGTATCTGCAACGCCATAAGACCATTCAGCAGAAGTTGATGTTCATCTTCTCTGCCGATAACCTCAGTCAATTAATTCGACGGTTGCGATATATCCGAGAATACTCGTCGTATCAGAAAGTACAAGGCGAAATCCTTAAACAGAAACAAAAAGAACTGGAGGCAATGCAGGATGAACTTGTGGAAATCAAAGCAAAGATGGAAGCAAATCTGCAGGAGATGAAACGGAAAGAGCAGGCACTGGAGGCTAACAAAAAGAACTGCCAGAATAAAGTGGCATACTTAAACAAGAACTTAGGTGCTGTTCAAAACCAAATAAAGCAACTGCAAAAGAAGGAAGCAGATCTGAATGCTCAAATAGAACGTTTAATTCAGCAGGAAATAGCTGAGGCTAAGCGGAAGGCAGAAGAAGCAAAACGAAAAGCAGAGGAAGAAGCCCGTCGCGCAGAAGAACTCCGTAAGGAGAAAGAACGTCAATTGGCTGAAGCTAAAAAGCGTCAGGAAGAAGCTGACAGAATCAGAAAAGAGGCAGAAGCGGCTGCTAAGATAGCTGCTACAGAAGAGGAGAAGATTGCTGCCAAAGAGAAGGCTGCAAAAGCAAAGGCAGATGCCAGCGAAGCCGCAAAAGATATTAAGACAGCTGAGAAAGAGGTGAAGATTGCTATCAAGGCAGAGAAAGAAGATGCTAACAAACCAAAGCCGCTTGTAGAAGCATATAAACAATCGGAACAGGCAGAAGCAAAACTGTCTTCGAATTTCGCAAGCAACAAGGGTAAGCTCCCAATGCCTATTACAGGTAATAGTAGCATCGTTGGCCATTATGGAACCTACAACGTTCAAGGGTTGAAGAGTGTAACGCTCGACAACAAAGGTATAGATATTAGAGGTGAAGCTGGATGTATGGCTCGCTCTATCTTCGATGGTGAGGTCTCTTCCGTCTTCCAGTATGGTGCAACTTACATCATCATGGTGCGACATGGAAGCTACATATCCGTATATTCTGGACTATCAGCAGTCTCTGTATCAAAAGGAGCAAAAGTGACTACCCGACAATCTCTAGGTAAGGTTGGAACTGATGCTGACGGGCATTATACACTACATTTCCAACTGCGAAAAGAGAGTTCAAGACTCAATCCTGAACAATGGGTAAAGCAATGATGATTGTGTAGAGTTTAGATTAGGGGTTACAATTCTAACTTACGTGTTTCTGTGTTCTTCATTGGAGTAATGTCGGCAATCTCCACTTGATGATAGACAGCTTGGATGCATCGACAAAATAGTCCGTGGCTGATGACAAGTAGTACGTTTGAAGGATAATTGCTTCGAACAAAATCCAGAAACTCTTGAGCGCGTTTCTTCATTGCGGCTACAGTCTCGGCATCTTCGGGAATCCGTATCTTCGTAACTCCATCTACAATCATACCTGTAGCGCTTCCCCAGTCGCGCTCACGCAAAAGAGATGTGTATGTTATAGGGAGTTCTAACACCTTATTAATAATAAGAGCAGTATCTTTGCAACGTTGAAGATCGCTACAGAGGATACCTTCTAGTCTTAAGGGTTTCAAGTGATCTATGGATGCAGATATTTGTGCTTTTCCTTCTTCGGACAAATGACCAGGCATACAGCCTTGAAGGACATGCCGTTTGTTTTCTTCTGTCTCTCCATGCCGATATAGGTAGATAATAGCCATTTGGGTTAAAAATGCTAAATGAACAACTTACATTAAAGCCAAAACGGAATAAGCTACAACAATATAGCGGATGCATTTTCCTATGAACGTTGAGAGGAGTGTACCCCAAACATTTGCTTTCAAAATACCAAGTGCGATACTGATAGCTGTACCTAATATAGGTATAAACGCAAAGAAACCCATCCAAGCCCCATAGCGCTTCACATAACGTTGAGCGGTCTCCATACGGCTTGGTTTGATACGAAATAATCTTGAGACTGTTTCGGGTTTACAAAGTGAGCCAATAAAGTAATTTACCATTGAACCTAAAACATTACCAATAGTGCCACTTACTACAGTCAAAACTGGATCCATAGAACTGCTTACTAGCAATGCTGCCATCACAGCTTCGCTGCTGAATGGGAAGAATGTGCCAGCAAGAAATGCAGCTATACCCATTCCCCAATAACCGTAACTGATGAAGAACTCGTTTAGAGAATCCATGTGTTAAGAATAAACATAATAATGAGAAATGCAGTAAACAGACACACCAGAATGTTACTCAACGTGGTGTTATCGTTCGAAATATAGTGTCCTCCCATGAGTGCTGTAAAGACGAAAGTGACAGGAAGCAATGTAAGGATACTAATTGGTTGAAGCAATAGCAGGAGGAAATATGCCGCACCATGTAGAATAATTACGTTGTAGATGACACGAGTACGCGTCTTATCTAAATAAATCCGCATATAGAAGTCAATTGTCCCAAGAACAAAGATGGCAAACGTCACCCATATCATGATGATTTGTGAAGTCGAAAGGAGGGTATAACCACCCCACCTAAAGGCAATCATCTGATTGAGGATTGTGTTGAATATTGACATCTTATCACAGCAGAATGAAATGCTGCCAACCAACCAGAAAGGCGTCAATATCCCAAGTAATGCTGCACAGGCACTTCGTGGATTTAGTGCACGAAGGATATAGAATGAGATTACATAGATGGGAGTAATCCATATTAGTTTAGGGAAGATTACAGCACTGATTCCCAAATATAGGAATGTGACATATACATTTGCTGCCGAATTCTCCTGTTGGTATGTTTTAAAGAGGTAAAAAAGCGACAGCGTGATTAACAGCATGACAAGATATCCGGGCTGAAATCCGTGAAGAAACAGGCAGGTAGTTATAAGGGCGGCAAAAGTGAAACTGATAGAACGTGAATTCAGACGGAGCAAAACGTTTGTAACGTTCAACTCTCCGATGATGTAAACCATCAGTACTGTCGTTAAGATGGCTAGCGAATGGTTGAACCATCCCACATGAGTCATTCCATCAGGAAGAAGTGTCCATACTCCGACCATACTGTCGCTGTTTGTCGGATTTGCACCTCCTCCTAATATCCAAGCAATCACTACGATGACGGAAACCGTATGTAGAGATGTTGGACTGATGGCCAACCTACGCTGAAACTGACTGAACATCCTTCCTTAACTCCTGTATATCTGTCATTTTTGAACTTTTCAACCTAAATCCTTTCCAATGTCGGAGCGGAAGTATTTTTTTTCGAACTGTATCTTTTGAGCTTCCTTGAACGATTTCGCCAATGCTTCTGCTTTATTCTTTCCATACGAACTGACAGCGATGACACGACCTCCTGCTGTAACAATCTGTCCGTCTTTCTCTGCAGTTCCTGCATGGAACACAATACTACCTTCTACCTCGTTGATACCTGTAATCGGGAATCCTTTTTGATAGGCTTCTGGGTAGCCGCCTGAAACTAACATGACACAAACGGCTGCACGTTCGTCAAACTCGATGGTACGCTTGTCAAGATCACCATTAGCCACTCCTTCGAGTAAGTCAACCAAGTCGCTTTTGATACGTAGCATCACACTTTCTGTCTCTGGGTCGCCCATGCGTACGTTATATTCAATGACCATAGGGTTACCTCCTACGTTGATCAATCCAAAGAAGATGAATCCCTTATAGTCGATTCCTTCTGCAGCAAGACCTTCTACTGTTGGACGTATGATGCGGTCTTCAACCTTTTGCATCCACACTTTATCCGCAAACGGAACAGGACTAACCGATCCCATACCTCCAGTATTCAGACCCTTATCACCTTCACCTATACGCTTATAGTCTTTTGCTTCTGGCAGAATCTTATAATGCTTACCATCTGTCAGTACGAACACGGAGCACTCGATGCCACTGAGGAATTCCTCAATTACCACTGTCGCACTTGCGTTGCCAAACATACCGCCTAGCATTTCCTTCAGCTCACGCTTAGCTTCATCAAGGGTGGGGAGAATAAGTACTCCCTTGCCTGCACACAACCCATCAGCTTTCAGTACATAAGGGGGTTGGAGCGTTTCAAGAAATGCCATACCTTCGTTGATCGTTGTACCGTTAAAACTGCGATATGCAGCTGTTGGGATGTTGTGGCGCTGCATGAATCCTTTAGCAAACTCTTTAGAACCTTCGAGTACGGCCCCTTGTTTTGATGGACCGATCACAGGAATCGTCTTCAGTTGTGCATCGTTTTTGAAGTAATCGTAGATACCTTTTACCAATGGGTCTTCAGGACCAACGACTACCATATCAACATTGTGACCCAAAACAAAATTCTTGATTCCATCGAAGTCGTCTGCTTTGATGGCTACGTTATAACCGACATTCCCAGTGCCTCCATTACCTGGTGCAATGTATAGATTGTCTACTTTCTTGCTTTGTGCAATCTTCCAAGCTAAGGCGTGTTCACGTCCTCCGCTTCCTAATAACAGTATATTCATATTCTATTTGAGATAATCTTCAAAGTATTGTGTAATCTTGTTGTGCAAATGAATACGGTCGGAACCCCTCATATTGTGTCCATCACCTGGATAAGTGAAGAGGTCTGGATATGTATCTGCATTGATGCATGCACGAATGAATGAGAGTGTATGCTGTGGCACACATGTGTCATCATTGCCTCCGTATATAATAAGGAGTCGTCCCTTTAGTTTATCTGCCTTGTTGAGAAGGGACGTATTCTTATAACCCTCAGGGTTGCTTTGTGGGGTGTCCATATATCGTTCTCCATACATCACCTCATAATATTTCCAATCGATTACAGGTCCTCCAGCGACTCCCACTTTGAACACATCTGGATAAGTGGTCATCAAGCTGGTCGTCATAAATCCACCAAAGCTCCATCCATGTACGCCAAGGCGATTGGCATCAACATAAGGAAGAGATTTTAAAAACTCTACTCCCTTGATTTGGTCTTTCATCTCCTCTACACCCAATTGGCGGAAGGTGGCTTGTTCAAATGCCAATCCACGATGCTCGCTACCTCGATTGTCAATACTGAACATCACATATCCTTTCTGAGCCATCCAAATATCCCATCCGTTTACTCCCCAACGGAATGAAGCGTCAACCTCATGAGCATGAGGACCACCATACACATAAACTATAGCAGGATACTTTTTGCTTGCATCGAAATCTGTTGGTAAGACCAATCGGTAGTAGAGGTCTGTTACACCATCAGCAGCCTTAATTGTGCCCACCTTTATCTCAGGCACCTTATAGTTTTGCCAAGAGTCAGCTGATTCATGGAGGTGGGTAACTTGTCCACGCTTATCTGTCGAGCGTAAATCATATTTTCTACACACATTGGATGCTGACCATGTGTCAATTAAGTAAGTGCCACTTTTTGAAAGGTTCAAATTATGCCATCCTGTCCCTTCGTCCAATAGTGTTCGTTTACCTTTCATGTCTACAGAGTAGCAGTTCTGTTGCAATAGATTAGCTTCGTTACTTGTGTATATGATGGTCTTACTCTTTGTGTTGAATCCAACCAAATTAATCACTTCATACGCACCAGTCGTCAGTTGTTTAAGTTCCCTTCCTGTAGTGTCGTAGAGGTAAATATGTAAGAATCCGTCTTTTCGAGTCATATAGATAAATTTGTTGCTGTCCCAAGGGAGGAACTGAATAGGATGCATAGGTTCTACATATTTGTCGTTCTTCTCATCGAACAATACAGCGTCTTTCTTACCCGTCTGGGCATTGTAGCGTACCAATTGGGCATGATTCTGGTCACGATTAAGCTCTATCATATAAATGAATTGATCATCAGGACTCCATGCAATATTTGTGAAATAGCGATTGGTCGGATCACCAGCATCGAGATAGATGGTACGTTCTGTAGCCATGTCGAACACCCCCACAGTTACCTTATGGCTTGTTTCTCCTGCCATAGGGTATTTATCGGGAACGAGTTCAGCGCAACGTGCAGATATATCTACCTGTGGGTATGTAGTTACCATAGACTGATCCATCCTATAGAATGCCAACAACTTGCCTGAAGGACTCCAGAAAATACCATGATCAATGCCAAATTCATTACGGTGTACACTTTCTCCATAAACCAGGTCAAGACAGCCATCCTTGCTGACGGCCACCTCTCTTCCATCGGGTTTCATCACTTTGAGATTATGGTTCACCGTATATGCAACATATCCGGAAGTAGGGTCAAAGCTCTCGTTTTCTGCATTAGCAGGCAACTCCCACGTTTGAACGACCGACTTTGCTACCCAATCAACCAAAGCACATCCACGACCAGCATTGACCGATACAACCGGGCGATCAGGGTATGGGAATTGTGCGGTCAGCAGATAGCTGGCTTTCCGTTTCCCTTCTGCTCCTAATATGGCGTTAATTTCATCCAAAGTGAACAAAGTCTCTCCATTCTGTCTGGTGACAACATCAATGTCTAACTTTACCAAAACATCACCCCACCAACCATAATAAACCTGTTCGGGTACGGAATGCTGATAGTATGTCCTTCCGCCAGGTATCAGGTCATCGATGGTAAATAAATTCTTTTCTTGTGCCATGATAGATATCACCATAGAGAGTCCTATGGCAAAAAAGAATAATCGTTTCATATAGTTCGTCATTTCAACGATGCAAAGGTACAAAAAAGTTAGGAGATTGTGGGTAGAAGTCAGTAGAAAAATGCAGTAATCACATTGAAATAGAAAACCAAACCTCAAAAACTATCTTCATCCACAACATTGTTCACTCGGTAACGCAGAGTTAGCAAAAAAAGCCCTCAAAAAAGCAAAATGTTACCAATTTGCTCAAAAAAACAATAAAATATTTGTTTTGTTGCACATTTTTGTCTACTTTTGCTCAAGATTTTGAAAAAAGTATTTACATAGTAATGGAAAAACTAGATAAACTCGACAAAAAAATCATGGAGATTATCTCCGTAAATGCACGTATACCTTTCAAGGATGTCGCAGTAGAGTGCGGAGTATCACGTGCAGCTATTCATCAGAGAGTTCAAAGGCTTATTGACACAAATGTTATCACAGGTTCGGGTTACCATATTAATCCGAAGAGCCTTGGTTATTCTACTTGCACTTTCGTAGGATTGAAACTTGAGAAAGGTTCAATGTACAAGAGTGTTGTTGAAGAGATTGCCAAAATACCAGAAGTGGTAGAGTGTCATTGTACAACTGGACAGTATACCTTATTTTTAAAGATGTACGCGCGCGATAACAGTCAACTGATGGATATCCTTAATAACAAGATTCAAGCTATTCATGGCGTAGATTCCACAGAAACTCTCATTTCACTTGATCAAAGCATCAAGAAGGAAGTTCCTATTGTGGCTGACGAAGATGATGCTAATTGACATCAAAAAGGCGGCATGTGCCGCCTTTTTGGTGTCTGTTTATTTTTTACTCTTTTTACTTTTCTTACTACCAGCAACAGCTTCAGCATATTTCTCTGCCTTCAGCATGATTTCTGCATAGCGACGGCCGATTTCACGATAGCCTTCTGCTGTGAAGTGTAGCTTGTCAAAGTTTCCAGGGCATCCGAGTGAAGGAACCACGTAAGCAGTTGGGATTACAAGTGGCATAGTAGCGATGACACTATTGTGAAGCGAACAGGTTCCGTTATCTTGCTGAGAAACGAGTTCACCTACAAGCAATGGGCACTGCTCTGCTTCCAAACCAAGATCCTTCAACATACGTTCGTAGATTACTTTCACACGCTCAGGCCAGTCACGCTGTCCATTATCGGTACATCCCTGATGTAGAAGGATACCCTTGATGACGCCTGATTTTTGGGCTATTTTAGCACAGTCAATCAAACGCTTGTATGGGTCGTCATCGTATGATTTACAGAAGTTCTTCAACCAGTCTGCTTGACGAACGAGGTAAGCATCCTTTTTATCTTGGTCAAAAAGGTCGATGCTGCATCCGCCAATTGCTACATTAATGACTCCAATGGTGATATTATCAGGGGTTTTTTCTACCATTGTGCGGCCGAAATAGTCAGCAGGAGTTAGTCCATTGTTTTCACGACAGAGCGGTGGAACAGCAATGTACCATTGTCCCATCTTACGACCTGTGCGTGGAAAATCGGTAGCTGCCATCATCTTGAAACGTGCATTGATGCCTTCACGGTCCTGTGGTTCGATGCGTGCGTTTCCTTCCATGTTTGACTGGCCGAAACAGAGGTAGATATGGAAGTTTGGATCAAACTTCTTGGGTTGTTCCATTTCGCCCGCGATACTCTTTCCGTCATTGAAGTTTAAAACGGTATTTTTTGCATAGAAACTAGTTACATCATTGTTTTGTGCAAACGAGATGATTGCAAAAAGCGAAAGTGCGATAGCAAAACTAATTCTTTTCATTTTGTGTATTATTTAATGTTTAACAGTAATAAGAAAGGGTGCATCAGGATATCCGACGCACCCTTGGTTTTATCCTGGGATTATAATTCAATCGTGAGGATTAAGCATACATAGCTACGATTGCTTCGTAGAGTTCCTGCTTGCCTGAAGTTGCCTTAGGCTCACCAACTTTCTTTCCGTATTCGTATACCTCTTCGAAAGTAAGTTTACCTTCTTCAAACTTCTTACCCATGCCGCTGTCGAATGAAGCATAGCGCTCTGCCTTCATCTTCTTGTAAGGAGACTCTTCGAGTAATTTAGCTGCACTTTCGAGAGCGCGAGCCATAGCATCCATACCAGAGATGTGTGCGATGATGATATCTTCAAGGTCTGTAGAGTTACGACGAGTCTTAGCATCGAAGTTTGTTCCACCTGTGCCAAGTCCACCGTTGCGGATGATTTCCATCCAAGCCTGAGTCAACTCATAGTTGTCGATTGGGAACTGGTCAGTATCCCATCCGTTCTGGTAGTCACCACGGTTAGCATCGATTGAGCCGAGCATACCTGCATCAACAGCACATGCGAGTTCGTGTTCGAATGTGTGACCTGCGAGAGTAGCGTGGTTTACCTCGATATTAACTTTGAAGTCCTTGTCAAGACCATGTGCCTTCAAGAAACCGATAACTGTCTCAGTGTCTACGTCATACTGGTGCTTTGATGGCTCCATTGGCTTTGGCTCGATGAGGAATGTACCCTTGAAGCCCTTTCCGCGTGCATAGTCACGAGCCATACCAAGCATTGTTGCCATGTGCTCTTTTTCACGCTTCTGGTCAGTGTTGAGCAAGCTCATGTAACCTTCGCGACCACCCCAGAATACATAGTTCTCAGCACCAAGAGCGATACCTGCGTCGATAGCGTTCTTGATTTGTACGATTGCGCGTGCTACTACGTCAAAATCTGGGTTTGTGCTTGCACCATTCATGTAACGCTTGTTTCCGAATACGTTAGCAGTTGACCAAAGGAGTTTCTTGCCTGATCCTGCCATCTTCTCCTTCAGGTAAGCTACGATAGCTTTCATGTTTGCCTCGTACTCTTCTACTGAAGAACCTTCGCTGATGAGGTCTACATCGTGGAAGCAGAAGTAATCGATACCCAGCTTCTCCATGATTTCGAAGCCTGCATCTACCTTATTCTTAGCAATTTCAAGTGCGTCTGAACCTTGGTTCCATGGGAAAGTCTTAGTACCGCCACCGAACTGGTCGCCACCTTCTGCACAAAGAGTGTGCCACCAAGCCATAGCGAAGCGAAGCCAATCGCTCATCTTCTTACCCATGATTACTTTGTTAGCGTCATAATAGTGAAACGCCATTGGATTCTTTGAATCCTTGCCTTCAAACTGGATCTTCTTGATTCCAGGGAAAAATTCTTTAGCCATAATTAATTTTAATTGATTAATAATTAGTGATAGTAAGTCTTATTGCTTCTCTAATATTTCTTTCCAACGAGCATAGGCTGCCATGTAAGCCTCCTTATTTGCTATGTCAGGTGTTTCTGTTGAATGGTGCTTCAGGGTAGCAAATGCAGCATCGCTGTCTTTGTAGATACCTGCTCCGATACCTGCTCCCTTTGCAGCTCCTGCTGCTCCATCGGTCTCGTAGAGTTCGATGTTGGCTCCTGTTACTGAGGCAAGTGTCTTGCGGAACATTGGGTTGAGGAACATGTTAGCGTGACCAGCTTTGATGGTCTTGATTTCCATACCCATTCCCTTCATGATTTCCATTCCATACGCAAACGAGAACACGATACCCTCTTGTGCAGCGCGAAGCAGATGCGCTTTCTTGTGGATGTTGAAGTTCAGTCCATGTATGCTACAGCCAATTTCGCGGTTTTGCAACAGACGTTCAGCACCGTTTCCAAATGGAATAATGCTCAGTCCTTCTGAACCGATTGGTACTTCGTCTGCCAATACGTTCATATCGGAATAGCTGATTCCTTCTGGTGCTACGTTACGACGCATCCATGCGTTGAGAATACCTGTTCCGTTAATACAGAGCAATACTCCCAGACGTGTGTCTGGCTGGTTGTGGTTTACGTGGGCAAAGGTGTTGACACGCGACAATTTGTCGTAGTTTACTTCGCCAAGCACACCATATACGACACCTGATGTTCCACCTGTAGCAGCTATCTCACCTGGTTTCATCACGTTGAGTGAGAGTGCGTTGTTTGGCTGGTCACCACCACGATAAGCGATTGGGGTTCCTGCTGGGATGCCAAGAGTTTCTGCTACTTCTTTTGTGACAGTTGATTGAATCGCAAACGTTGGAACGATTTCTGGGATAAGGTCGTTGCTGAAGCCATAGAAGTTCATCACGTCCTTGCTTACGCAGTTCTCCTTGAAGTCCCAGAACATACCTTCTGACAATCCGGAAATCGTGGTATTGATGGTTCCTCCGCTCAGTTTCATTGCGATGAAATCGCCAGGAAGCATGATTTTATAAATCTTGGCAAACAGTTCTGGTTCGTTTTCCTTTACCCATGCCAGTTTTGCTGCTGTGAAGTTACCTGGTGAGTTGAGCAGATGACTCAAACACTGCTCGCTACCAATTCCTTCAAAAGCCTTGTTGCCATAAGGAACAGCACGTCCGTCACACCAGATGATACTTGGACGAAGGGCTTTCTTGTCCTTATCCACACATACCAATCCGTGCATCTGGTAGCTGATACCGATCGCTTTCACGTTAGCCAATGCAGTTGCGTTTTGCTGTTTCAGCACTTTTGTTGCCATCTGCAGGCTGTTCCACCAGTCCTCAGGCTCTTGCTCTGCCCATCCTGCTTTCTTGGCAATAATCTTAGCCTCTGTTTCTGGGTAGAAAGTCGATGCTTCACACACTCCTGTTTCGATATTCACCAGCGAAGCTTTTACTGATGAAGTACCTATGTCATAACCTAACAAATACATAATTATTCTTTTTATAAGTTTTAGTTTGCAAAGATATGTATTTTTTCTTTTTTGTGGTGTTACATTTGATTAAATAGTTTGAAAAAATGAAACATTACTTACTTTTACCCCAAAATTTGACTTAAAATGTTGCAAAGATTGGAATAATTACGAAAAAATGATTGCTATGTTTTCTATTTTCATTAACTTTGCGACACGATTAAAAAAAGGTATCGAAAATGAGAAAGTTTATATTATTATGTACGTTGTTGATGTCTGCATCAGTGCTCATATCAGCGAAGAGTAGTAAAAATGTTGTCGCTACATGGACAACAGCCATTCAGAAAGTTGAACCTCACAACCTACCACCTGCTCCCTATCTTGCGGGCAATTCCATCCGTCAAATCGTAGAGGTTTCGTTTGGAGGCAATGTGGTTTCTTTGAAGTTGTCAAACGAGTTTAATACCGATGAAACCGAGATTATCGGAGTTGAGTTGGCGAAGGCTCTCACACAGGGTGAAAAACCAACCATCGATGAATCAACAACTACATCGCTCACATTTAATGGTGCTAAGGGAATTACGATGAAATCGGGCGAAATCATTGTTTCCGACCCTGTAAAGTTCCGCATGACACCTCGCATGAATGTGGCCATCACAATTCATTTCGGTAAGGTCTCACAGACAAATGTGACGGGTCATCCTGGCTCGCGTACCTCTTCATTTATAGCTACAGGTAATACCAACGATTTCAGCAATGCTACGGAGACGGCTCATTGGTACTATATCAATAGCCTCTTGGTGGAAACAAATAAGAAATTCGGTGCGATTGCGGTCATCGGAAACTCCATCACTGACGGTCGTGGAACAACCACCAACCATCAGAATCGTTGGACAGACAACCTTTCTAAGCGTCTGCTTCAGAACAAGAAGACTAAGAACCTCAGTGTGCTCAACTTGGGACTTGGTGGCAATTGTGTGCTTCGTGGAGGCTTAGGTCCTACCGCAAATAGCCGATTTGATCGTGATGTCATCAACCAAGAGGGTGTGAAATATGCAATTGTGTTCGAGGGAGTAAACGACCTTGGAGGTGCTTGGGATGCTCCGTCAACTGCCAATCAACTCATCGAGTCGTTCAAGACGATGATAAAGAAGGCTCACGATAAGGGCATCAAGATTTTCGGAGCTACCATCATGCCGTTCAAGGGAAATAACTACTATAATGAGGCACGAGAGAAAGCCCGTCAGCAAGTCAACGACTGGATTCGTACCTCAGGTGAGTACGATGGTGTGATAGATTTTGATAAGGCCATGAGCGACCCCGCACAATCCGACCGCCTCAATCCTGCATTCCTCTTCGAGAACGACTGGTTGCACCCCAATGCAGATGGTTACCAGGCTATGGGTGATTGTATCGACTTGAAGTTGTTTGAGAAATAAACGTTACTTGAATAAGGAAACGATATCTTCTTTGGCCACAGGTTGTTGTTCGCCTGTGGTCATATTTTTTATAGTCACCTTTCCTTCCTGCATTTCTGTTTCGCCGATGATGGCAACAAATGGGATTTCCTTTGCGTTGGCATAGCTCATCTGTTTCTTCATCTTTGATGCGTCAGGATAGATTTCTGCTCGTACTCCTGCCTTACGCAGCTGAGAGATGATAGGCAAACTATATGCAGCTTCCTGCTCTCCGAAGTTCACAAACAGTACCTGAGTGGCATTCACAGCCTCCTTGGGATAGAGGTCCAGTTGGTTCAGCACATCGAAGATGCGATCAGCACCAAACGAGATGCCTACGCCCGATAAGCCTGGCATGCCGAAGATGCCTGTGAGGTTGTCATAACGACCACCGCCTGTGATGCTGCCTATTTCCACATCGAGTGCTTTTACTTCGAAGATAGCACCTGTATAGTAGTTCAATCCGCGAGCCAGTGTGAGGTCAAGCTCAACCTCGTTATTCAGTCCTAGCTGAGCAAGCGTGTTGAGGATAAACTCCGATTCTTCGATTCCCTTCAGTCCTGTTTCGCTGTCTTTCAGCACTTCGCGCATCGTTTGAAGCTTCTCGGCATTTGTACCTGTAAGGTTGATGATGGGTTGCAATTTATCGATGGAATGGGCAGAAATACCTGCTTCAGCCAATTCTGCATTTACGTTTTCGATGCCGATTTTGTCCAATTTATCGATAGCTACCGTTATGTCCACAATCTTGTCTGCCTCACCTATCATTTCTGCGATTCCTGTGAGAATCTTGCGATTGTTGATTTTGATACATACCCTTACTCCGAACTTGGTAAACACGGTATCGACAATCTGCATCAATTCCACTTCGTTCAACAGCGAATCACTGCCTACTACGTCAGCATCACACTGATAAAACTCACGATAACGCCCTTTTTGAGGACGGTCGGCACGCCAAACAGGTTGGATCTGATAGCGCTTGAAAGGTAATGCCAATTCCTCACGATGCATCACCACATAGCGTGCAAAAGGCACGGTGAGGTCATATCTCAGACCTTTCTCGCAGAACTTACTTGCCAGTTTGGTTGCATTGCGACTCAGCAGTTCCTCGTCGGTCAGTCCCCTGAAATAATCGCCTGAGTTCTGAATCTTAAACAACAACTTGTCGCCTTCTTCGCCATACTTGCCCATCAGCGTAGACAGGTTTTCCATTGCGGGCGTTTCAATTTGCTGGAACCCATAGAGGGCATACACCTCTTTGATGGTGTTGAATATGTAGTTTCGCTTCGCCATCTCTACAGGAGAGAAGTCGCGTGTACCTTTTGGAATAGACGGTTTTTGTGCCATAAATTGTTCTCTTTTTTAAATTTGGATGCAAAGTTACACCTTTTTACTTAATCCACCAAATTATTTCACCCAAACCTTTTTTCCGTCCACGATATTCAGGCCTTTCTGGAGGAAGTTGATTCGCTGTCCTTGGAGGTTGTAAATACTTTCGTTTTTCAATTCTTTAATTTTTACATTTTCATCGATTCCTGTAGTGACCTCCCCCATATACTGTCCGATGAAGAAGATGCTGCCCGTGAAGTAATCGCTGATGATATAGAGGAAGGGTTTGTCAGCAGTAAATGATACGGATGGGGGCATCGCTTTGTCAACCGCTCCGATGACCGTTGCCGCAGCTGCCTCTGTGCCCTTCTCGTCGAGTTTCAGGTGAGCCTTCTGGCGCATAATGCTGATCCAACACGCATCGGAGTTTGCTTCGTTGTCGCCAAAGTAGCATAAATCCAGGAAGCCGTGACCATTGTCGTTCAGGAAGGCATTCTTCATGCCGAGCGATGACATGATGTCTTCCAGGTTCTGATTGGTGTCGGTCTCTATGCGAGGGATGCTGAGGTGCACTTCATAGTCCTGATAATAAGCAGTGTTCCAGTTCTTACCGTTCAGGGCAGCCAGCAGGTCGTCAAGGGTCTTTCCTTCTTGTGGCAGGAAGATTGTCATCTGGTAGGCTCCGTTGCCGTAGGGCATGATGACACTTTGGTAGAGGTCGGTCTGTGTATAATCGAAAATATTCACCTGCCACATCATCATAGCAGTGTGCTTGTTGTCCGTGCCGAAAAACGTTTGTTTGGTATTTTTCTCTTCAAACGGGAGGCGCCATGCTCCTTTGAAGCAGATGGCGTTCAGCAGGAAACTCACCAAGTTGGGGTCTTTCATGTCCTCTGCTGTCAGCAGGTCGTGTATCATGCCGTCAGTCTGGTCTGATACCCACTGGTTGATGATGTCGAGCGTAACCTCGTCGCTGAAACGGAGTATCGACGGGGTTGCATCGTAGAAGGTGGATGCTGCTTGCTTGAAAGCCGACTTCAGTGAAATCCCGTTCCTGTCACCATTGAAATAGATGGTGTTGGCAATCGCTACACGCGTATCGGGGTCAATCAAAGCACTCTGCGTAATCATCTTCCGACAGAAGCCATTCATCGTAGCCACATCGGCATAGCCCGTTTGCTGTCCACCCGCTAGTACCTGGCAGATTTCCTCGCGGGTGATGCCCTCAGCACTGTTGTTCATCATACTTAGCGCATAGGTGATGCTCAGCGGTGAAATCACATAGTTTTCAGTACCACGTGCCTTACGAAACAGGTTAAAGGCAAAATCACTGTTCTGCTCAACCAGTGTCCGCTCTGCGTCAGTCAGTGTGATTGTCTTGACCCCGTTATTCTGAGCCACAACTGTTATGCTCAACAGGGTAGCAAATGCCATCAGTACGATTTTCTTCATAATACCAATCTATTTTAGTTATGTGCAAATGTCGGAAAAATATCCGAAACATCCAAACATTTCTTTGTAAAACTACCATTTCCATCGGTAAAATGGGGAAAAAGTGAGGAAACACTTAGAAAAACGGCAAAAAACACAAAAAATATGAAGAATTACCAAACAATTTGATGGGAAAAAACGATGCTTCGTATTGCGGTAGTGATGCTTACAATCACATTTTGCTGTTATAGCGCTAAAACTGCACATACCACACATACTTCACACGAACTGGTTTTCCTCTTTGCCTGCCAGGCTTCCATTTTGGCATTGATTTGAGTACTCGGATAGCTTCTGCATCACAGTCCTTGTGGAGTGAACGGACGATTTTGAAATCCGATATTGTTCCATCCTTCTCAATCACAAATTCCACAATGCTACGTCCCTTTACCTTTCCTTCCTGTACACACTGGGGTTGATGAATGCTATCAGCGATGAATTCGAGCATTTTATCGATTCCCCCGGGGAATTCGGGCATTTCTTCACAGTAATCGTAAATTACACTATCTGGATCGATAGGACCTTGTGCAAACAATGGCATGCTTAGCATCGCCATTAAGAAAAATACGAACTGTTTCATTGCTTTATGTGTTTAAATGATTAAGTTACTGCTCTAATAATCTATAATCGGCTCGAAATGCAGCTGGTCTTCTGGCTTGATTCCCTCTTTCTTCATCTGTTCATAAGGGGTACTGTAAAATGCTCTGACCCAATCCCCTGCTCCAATACTTGCGACTTCTCCATCATCTGCCCATATACGCACTAGTGCTGCATAATCGTATTTGATTTTTGCTTTTGTTTCGCCGTTGTAATAAAAGGTAACGGCATAGTATTCCCTTCCTACGTTTTTTTGAATATCCTGCCTTTGGTTATTAGAGAAATACTTCTGCTTTGGAGAAACCTGAGGAGTCACTTCCCATTGCATCCATTCAGGCGCAAAGGCCAAAGCAACTTCCTTCGCTTTCTTTATCAAATACTCTTTCCGCTCCTCTTCAGTCATAAGACGGAATTTCATCCACTCAGGAATATACATCTTTTCAAACTTCACTTGATCTGTAGGACCAATCCCTTCCTTTACAAATTCCCTGTAAGGTTTAT
>JAEEGL015516670.1_pt1 | contig 26705 bp, 17 predicted proteins | sample 9134231 | NCBI WGS metagenome assembly JAEEGL01 (sample SAMN16246548, study PRJNA631951) | gut metagenome | biome: gut microbiome; feature: rumen; material: fiber-attached | host: Bos | place: Iran: Karaj | collected 2018-10 | reverse complement strand
ATTTCACCGCAGTTCCTTTTTACCAACCCGAATATCTTATCCCTCTCTTCATACTCTTTTGTCAGGTTGCGGGGTTGGAGGCGGATCTGATCAATTCAGCGGCATCTTCAGCAGACAGAGGACGTCCCCATACATAGCCCTGAACGTAATCGCAGCCGATGCTCTTTAACGTATCAAGCTGTCCGTCGTCTTCAACGCCCTCGGATATCACGTCGAACCCCATTATATGCCCGATCGATATTATCGTCGCTACATATTGTCTGGAGGACTCGCTCGTATCCATCTCATCTATGAACGATTTATCTATCTTGAGAAGATCGGCGGGGAATCTGTTCAGATAGCTTAAGGACGAATAGCCTGTTCCGAAATCGTCTATCGCTATCTGTATGCCCATCTCCTTGATCTCATCGATGCATTTTAACGCTTTGTCGGCCGAATCTATCATTATCGATTCCGTGATCTCCACTTCGAGCTTATCAGCCGGAATACCGCTGATCTTAAGGAGATCCCTTATCTCATCGGGGAAATCGTTCTTCATCAGATGGCGCACGGACGCATTGATGCTGAGTATCAGATCGGCGCCGGTCTCTTTGATCATCTCACCGAAAAATTGTGCAGCCTTCCTGAACACGGTCCCGTCCACACTGTCTATAAGCCCCACCTTCTCCGCAACGGGAATGAATTCGGCCGGGGGAATGTTATTTCCCTTGTCATCCCGCATGCGGGCTAAGGCTTCAAAGCCGCGAAGCCTGTGATCCATGTCATACTGCGGCTGCAGCTGGAAATACAGGGTATCCTGTTCAAGAGCCGTCCTTATCATGCGCTCGATCTCCAGGATATGTTCGTCTTCAAGAAGATCCGAAGTATAACGAAGAACATGTTCGCTGTTCCTGGCCTTTTTGATCTCATTCATGGCCGCATTCGCATGAGATATAAGGGAATCGGCATTATCCGCATCCGTCGGATACTCGGCATATCCGAAGCTTGCCGTTACATACAGGTCACAGCCGTCCACGGTCAGTTTCCTGCCGAGCGCATCTACATATCTGTCTATCATCGATCTGAGTTCTTTATCGGTATCGTAGTCTTCTATAACAAGATAAAACTCATCCGCGCTTATGCGAGCGATATGGTCATCCGCATCCGGATGGATCTTGCCTGCAACCGCCTTCAGACGTTCGGCTGTTTCAATAAGTACGGTATTCCCGGCCTCAAATCCGAGAGTATCATTTATACTCTTGAAATGATTAAGGTCAACGCAGACCACAGCGAATTTTTCGCCGCGCTCAACATGCTCCGAAATATGCTCCGTACAGGCAAACCGGTTCGGGAGCCCCGTCAATGCATCGGTATAACTCATGTGATGCAGACGGTTGATCGCTTTATATCTGGCTATATGCGCGGATACGAAAAACGTGGTGAGTTCCAGCATTTCCTTGATACGCATGGCTTTGTCGGTATCAAAGTTCGTGGCCCATATATATCCCAAAAGCTCCCTGCCCTGGCGGAGAGGAAAAAGCACAACGCTCTTTACGCCCGCTTCGATGAGGGTGACAACCCACGGATGATTGAGCTTATCGTAATACTCCATATCCTCTTCATCTTTGATGAGGGCGCAGTCACCGGCCTCTCCTATCATCTTTTCCCAGGAATCCGCGATCCTGTAGAAATCCTTAAACTGGGTTACCTTCTTGATGTTACTTCCTTCGACGTAATTTGTGGCCATGATGGAATATTCTTCCTCATCGTAATTCATGAGAAGTACTGTGCAGCCTTCAGCGTCGCATATTCGTCGGATCTCACCGATAACGTTTTTCATCGCGTCATTGATATTGTCCGCTTTATGAAGTTTTACACAGGTCTTAAGGACGTCGACTGACGATCTGTTGAACGTATCCAGGACGGAATCGGCATTGTTATCGGAATTGACCGTATAAACACAGTAACAGGTATCTCCGTCTTCATGCTCGAGGGGCATCGCATAGATATCGACCCAGACATCCAGATTGTTCAGATATGCATAGGTATGGACTTCATGTTTAAGTATTGCCGCACGGTATACGGCGTCTTCGAAGTTCCTGTTCTGTGGAAAATACTCATAATAAGGGGTTCCGGGCGCGATCGTTAAATCAACGGCATCCGATCCGGCTCCCCGCTGTGATGAAAGATACTCGGCACATTTATCGTTAACCGCAGCAATGCATATATTCGAATATCCGTTATCACCGGTCCTTTTTACGGACATAATGCATGTTGAGGAATAAAAGGCATTTGCTATTTGTTGAAAATCCATGATATTTCCTCTCTCAGCTCATTGAAAGCATTTATGAAAACCTTTGTGTCATTCCTGAGAGTTTCCATGTCTTTCTCTTTACCGGTCTGCTCCAAAGCCTTCGCCATATCAGAGATCTCAATTGCCCCGATGGCTCCCGCGGTGCTCTTCAGAGAGTGAACGGTGATCGTAAAGGTATCCGTATCCTCTTTTTCGAGCGCCGAAGTCAGCGCGTCGGCTTTTTTCTCCATGGAAGAATAAAATGTCTCGATCGCACTCAGATAATCCTCTGCATCGCCGCAATAGCTTAATCCCTTGTGAACATCGATCATTTTGGCATTGAGAAGCCCGGGAGGAAGTTTGGACAGTTCATCGTTTTCCGCCCTGAGCGATATCCCTTTTGACAGGTTTTTCCTGAGCGTTTCCTCCATCTCTTCGACATTGACGGGTTTTGACAGATAGTCGGTAAATCCTGCGGCCATGAGTTTCTCCCGGTCTCCCGAGACAGCACTGGCAGTCAGACAGATAACGGGCGTTACCGCAAATTTATCCGGATACTCGGATGCCATCTTTTTGATGGTATCTATGCCGTCCATGCCGGGCATGCGGTAATCGAGAAAGATGATGTCATATGAATTTCTGCCGAAAAGTTCCACGCACTCTTCACCGCTCGAGGCGGTCTCGATCTTCATCTGCGTACGCTTGAGCAGACCTGCTACCACCTGCAGGTTCATCGGAGTGTCGTCTACGATGAGAATGCTCTTGCCGGGAGCGATGAACGACTTCGCATTGATATCCGGCCGCTCCATGATCCCGGTATGTCCAACGGGATCGACATCTCCTATCTCGTCGGGATCGGATATGTCCTGCCACAGATAGAAGTAAAACCTGGAGCCTTCGTTGTATACGCTCTCCACCTGAAGATCCGTATCCATCATGGTAAGGAGACGCCTGGTTATGGACAGACCGAGTCCGGTGCCTTCTATCGTCTTGTTCCTTGAGGCATCGAGCCTGTCAAAAGCACTGAACAACTTATCCATCTCTTCCGGCCGTATGCCGATACCGGTATCAGTGACGGAAATATACATCTTTACACGGTTATTCTCCTTCTCGGCACAGCCGATCTTAAGGATAACGCTGCCCTTTTCAGTATATTTGACGGCATTGGTCAGAAGATTGACCATGATCTGCTTAACTCTTAATTCATCACCGATAAGGCCTCGCGGAAGTTCAGGATCGATCGAAAAGCTTAAACTTAAGCCCTTGGCCTCGGATCTGAACCGGATCAGATTATACAGATCCGTAACAAGATCCATGAGCCGGTATTCGGAGTTCACCAGTTCCATCCTTCCGGCCTCGATCTTGGAGAAATCCAGAATATCGCTTATTATTCCGAGAAGACTGACTCCGGCATTCTTTATGTTTTCCGCATAAGAAAGGATAGTCTCATCCGAGCATTCCCTGCGGATCATCTCGTTCATGCCGAGGATCGCTGTGATGGGCGTACGTATCTCATGCGACATGTTTGATACAAACTCACTTTTGGCTCTGTTGGCCTGTTCGGCACCCTGGAGCGCTTCTTTGAGTTCCTCGCTCCTGGCCATCGAAGATCGCATCTCGGAATCGATATCGGAGAAGCCGGCTCCCACGGCATGAAGATAATCATCTTCTTCGAATGTATTTCTTACTCCGGCCATGCGAAGCATCTCATATCTTTCATTCCCGTCACGTATGACCAGATATCTGTACGAGATCATGGATTCTTTTCCGAGCTCACTTCGTACGTTATCCGGCTCGATGAACTTCAGGAATCCTTCACGATATGAATCAGCGACATACTCATCCGCATATTCGGTAAACGCACGCTTATATGCAAAATGCTGCCCAACCTCGAAAGGAGTCTTTATCCCGGTCTCCTTCCTGTAGCAGACAGCATCATCTTTATCAAGATCCACGTAATATACACTTCTGTAGTCCGAAGCAAGCGCCGTAATCATGCTGTCCTGCTCAACCCGCTTCTTCTCCTGCTCGAGCAGTTCCTCCTGCATGGCGATCTGCTCCTCAAGTTCCTGCTGTCTGACCCGGTTCTCCGCCTCGGAGACCTCATGCTCAAGCTCAAGCCTGGATGAATTTCTCATCTGAATGATCATGAGCGCGAACATTCCCGCCAGAACTAGCGCCGTAACGATAGACTGGATCAGGCCGCGGGTTATGATCGAATCGGATATGCTGTTGATCTGCTCGGTGATGACGCTCTCGCGGATAAGATAAGTCAGCATCCAGTCCGTATCATGGATCGGTACATAATACAGAGTTTCCCTTATCCCGTTGTAGGAAAAGGAAACTACACCGTCACGGCCTTCCGAGAAATCCTGCTTTATTCCCTCAAGAGAGTATCCGGCTTCATACTCGGCACGTTCCATGGCGTCCAGCAGATTGGCCTCTCCGGCGAGACCTCCGAGCACCATGTCGGTAAGAGGATCGCCCTGAGCCGTATATATATTGCAGAAAGTGGTACTGTTATTGGTCTGGAGGGAAACATCCTCCAGCAGATGTTCCATGGACATTTCCATGAAACACACGACAAGTGTCTGCCCTTCGAACGGCAGATTATCGACCGGAACGGCGATAACGACTTTTCTGTCCTTGCTTTCGGGATGTTTGATCAGGATACGGGGTTCGGACAGTTCATTATAGTCAAACTGATACTGGTCTATGTCATTCCTGGTCCCGCGGGATGTATAGATAAGACCGTTTGTGTCCACAAAAGCGAACTTCTCCAGATCATAGAGCTGTTTCATACGGAGCTGGTACTTCTGCAGACTCTCCTTGTCAGCCAGATCTTCCTTCTCCATAAGTCCGATCGCGATGTCCATATCGTTCTTATAGTCATCAAGGATCGACGAAACGACCTGTTCACGCCGGCCGGTAAGCTCACTTAGATAAAGGAGGCTCACGTTTCTGACAGCCGCCTCCGTATCCCTGCCGGCGCTCCTCGCTAGAGAGAAGGTACCGACCGTCAGGATAATAGCTACGATAACACTTCCTATTATCGCTATTCGGATGATATCGTTCTTCTTTTGGGACTTATTCATTCACGCTGATACTCTGTAGTCCGCCCTCATAAATGACATTCTCAGGTTTGGCGCCGTATACGACGGGTGTCCCCGAGGCAAGGCGGATATTGACTATGGCCTGTTTTGACTGGATGTGGGAATCCAGGTCTTTGCTTCCCAGAGCCAGGACATTGTTGCCCTCACCGTGCAGGTTGATCGCCGAATTGTAGAGATCTATATCAAGCGAACCTGTCCCGGCACCTACCAGATAAAGCTGCTGACCGTTAGCGGCTATCGCAAGTTCACAGTTCTCCATCTTGACGGACCCGCTCTTGCAATCCATTCCGCCTATTGCCGCTATTCGGCTTCCGGCACACAAAATGTTAAGTTTGGAATTAACAAAGTGGAGATCCGGTATTCCTTCAAAACTTCCGATGCCTACGCCCGTATCTATCTTGATGTCCAGATGCATCTTGCAGTTCGATACGACTCCGGCAAAATGACCTTTCACCGCTCCGATAGCTATCGCGCGCTGACTGGCGGGTTCTATGCGGACAGTTCCGGCCAGGATATGGATGCCGTTGCCTTCTCTGAACTCGCCTCCGCCGATAGCTATGGCTTCATCCGCTTCGATAAGGATATCCAGAGAGCCTTTGCCGCGCCATGTGATATCTCCTACTCCTGCATTCCAGAAGTTGCCGATGGCAAAACTTGATACACCCTGCGCACGTATCTGAAGATTTCCCTGTCCTGTGATCACCAGACTGGAACTGTCGGGAACCAGGATCCCGAACTTGTTCAATCTGTTCTCACCTTCGAGCACAAGAGTGAGTTCGCTGCCGGTGCCCAACTCTATGCACGGAAGCTGCTGAGTGCTCTCTATGAACACATCCCTGATCGTGAGTTTGCACTTGGTATTGTCCTTGATCTTGATGGACATCTCAGCACAGTATCCGGTATTTCCGACAAGAGTGAATTCTTCCTGTCCTATCAGGATACCCGTATATTTCTCAAGAGCCAGTCTCATGATCGGAAGTTCCGGCTCTCCGTCAATGGTGTATATCCTTCTTACTTCCTGATTTGTTCCCTTGACGGAGCTTGATATGATCTGAGCTTTGATGGCTTCATCTATGTTTTCAACGATGTCAAATGAAGGTTTACCGGTATAGTAACCCTGAATATAATCAACACCCAGTTCTATGACTGTACGCAGTTCGGCTCCGGTCTCAACGCCCTCGGCAAGAGTCTTTACACCGTTTGCCTTGGCAAACTCTATGATGCTCTTGACGAAGTGCTGTTTCTTGGTCTCCTCATGTATATTTGAGATCAGCAATCTGTCTATCTTCAGATAACTGGGGAGATACCTTAGCAGGCTGGATGTATTGGAATATCCTGTCCCGTAATCATCGATGGCAAGCTCAAAGCCGCCGTTTTCGCTTCTTGCGATGAGCGAAGCAAGTTCCTGATCCTTAAACTCGGTATACTCGGTTATCTCGAAGATCACATTATCGAAATACCGTCCGAACCTCGACTGAAGATCGGCAAAATCATCCTCATTCAACTGGGATCCGGGAAGGCTGTTTATGAATATCTTTCTGTTTCCGAGATCGGCATACTTATTCCTGTATAACTCCATCACGTTGAATAACGTCTGCTTTTCTATCTTGTACAGCAGATTCTTACGGGTAGCAAAATCTAGAATGGTCATCGGAGATACGCTCACTCCGAAATCCGTTCTCATCAGAGCTTCATAGCCGAAGATCTCTCCTGTCCTTGCATCGACTATGGGCTGGAGCGCGTAGGTGAACTTGTTCTCATTGATGATATCGCGGATCATCTCATCTTCCGGAACAGCATTGGTATCGGGCATATATTCTCTCAGCCTGTCCGGACGTATCATCATCTCGGTGGCCTGTACCGTCTTATCCGCCAGATGTATCTCCCAAAGCTTACCGGTATCGGTGAATCCCATGCCCGTGTACGATCTGTGTGCAAATTCGTTTTCGGGAAATACCGCGAGTTTTACCTTCTCGGCTTTCATGACATCAAATGAGAAAACTAGGGCCAGTGTGACCATCGAATAGCCGTATCCGTGCCCGTATAATTCGGGATCGAGAATAAAAGAAGCCAGATGAACTGTCTTCATGTCTCCGGAGGGAATGCTCAAAGTCAAGTATCCCACAGGAGTACCGTCATCGGTCGCGATCATCTGGAAAAAAGAATCATCATCCGCCTTAGCGGCTGAATATGCATCAAAAGCTTCCATGGAAGCGGGATAAGGCCCCATCTCCCCCAAAGACCACTCGTTAAATATCTCTTCGGAAGTGATCCAGGATACTACTTTGGAAGCGTCTGTTTTCTTGTAAGGTCTTAGTCTCAGCATACGAAAAACCTCCACCTTGATATTTTATCATCATTAATGTATGTGATAAACTGTTTTCTATGGAAATACGGCATATCTCATATTTCGACGAATTCATATGCAAGGGTGCTGAATGCCCCGAAACATGCTGCAGGGGGTGGCTTATCCCGCTTGAGCCCGAGGACATCGAGCGATACTCCAAGGAAAAGGGGCTTATGAAAGCCCGTCTAATGCTCGCGATGTCGGAGCACTCGATCCCTGTCTTTAATTCCTCATGCGGCGAATGCACTTTTCATGACCGCTCGGGCCTGTGCAGCCTGCAGGTTAAGCGGGGACATGATTTCATCCCGGAAACCTGTCGAAACTATCCGCGTTTCTATCGAAACTACGGTTCATTCGAAGAAGCGTATCTCGATCCGTCCTGCATAGAAGCCGCCGATATGCTCGTCTCTCATGCCGGGGAGCTGTACCTCGAATCAGCCACGGGTGATCCGGACTGCGACAAGACCATCACCAACGATGACGAACATATGCTTGAAAGGCTCCTGAACATCCGCTCCGACATGTTATCCGCGCTTTCACGCGTGACCGGCTTAAACGATCTGGCTTCGGTGTTAAATGCGATCGATCGTTATGCGAAAAAGCTTCAGGATGCTTATCTGCACGGTGAAGATGACTTTTCGGATAAGAATCCGTTTAGCTGCGGTATCTTGGAAGCACCCGGCCCCGAAGCCCAGGAAGCTCAGGACAGGGATCGCATATTCCCGCTGAAAGCCGATGAGATCGAATCCCTTACGCAGACATCCATATATCATGTCCGCCTGAAAAAGAAAAACCCCCGGCTTTACAGGCTCTTTTCGCTGTATTTCAATAAATACCGCCAGGATCTCGCATCCGAAAACAGCTGGAAGAAGGAATACACTTCCTTCTGTCTGGAGCACCCCGAGATCATTCCATGTTATGCGGCCTATTATTCACACTATCTGTATCAGTACTGGCTCAGGATCTGGGAGGATTACAGTTTCGTAAGGCATGCCCGCGTCGGCATCATCCACCTGTCCATGCTCCTGCTCCTAAGCATCGTATATGAAAAGGAACATCACTCCATTACGCCTTCCGAACTTGCGCATATCATCGCGGTGTACAACCGGCGCGCCTTTTTCAGCGATGAACTGACCGACAGCATGTACCGCGTACTGGACAGGCGTTCGGGGATCTCCTTTACTGATTGAGCGCCCGAAGATTGCTCATCTCCGAGGAGCACTTGCTGCTCACTATCGACGAATACGAGAAGAGTACATATCCCGCAAGGCCGTTATCACGCATTTCCCTGACCTGCCCCGAAAGATTGGTGTTCCTGGTACTCCACCCGGGATCATATTTGGATACTTCCCCGCATCTGTAAGCCGCAAGACCTATATACATCCTTATTCCGGCCTTGTTCAGGCCCTTCCATGCGGCAAGCCTGTCGCTGTACATCGTCACGTTTCCGTCTTTGCCGTAGGCATTGCTCCAGTATATCTGCGGACATATGTAATCGATATATCCGGTGTTTGCCAGCCATGTATCCACATCCACGCCCGCTCTTCTGTTATTGTCTATGTTTCCCGAAGGGCTGACTCCGAAGGTTTTTCCGTATGAATGAACCGTATTATATACATCCTTGAGCAGCGAATTGTGCACGGATGCTCCGAGAGGCGGGAAGTAATCATCAAAGTGAATGCCCTCGACATCATACTTATCAAGGATCTCCCTTACTCCGGCCAGGATGTTGTCCTTAGTCGCCAGAGACCTGTCGCCGCAGTACTTGCCGTTACGGTATCCGTAAGGGTTGATCCAGGCATGGACCTGAAGACCGTTACTGTGGGCGATCTCCGTAATGATGGAAAACGGATCGTATCCGGGATCTCCTCCGCACATCTCATCGCTCCAGGGATAGTAAGATGAAGGATATGCAGCGTCATTGTGCGATCTGACATGAACTATGATCGCGTTTAATCCGTTATCCCTGCAGTTTTTGCATACGGTCTGAAATGTCGACCTGAAATCCTGCTCATTCCTGCCCTTAAGATAGGTCTGCCAGTCCCTGAACGAAAACCATACGGCCCTGAACTCCGCAGGGGCAGGTACGGTAACCGCTTCGGAAGTCTCCTCTGCGGTCTCGGACAGTGCCTCCTCACCGGTCTCGGCAGACTGTGCGGTTTCCGGCACAGCCTCGGCAGCAAGAGCGCTCAAAGGCATGAGCATAAAGAGTATCGTGGCACATATAACACCAGTTATCTTAATTAACGTTCTGTTCATCCTATCCTTAATCCCTTCTGAATATGTCACGGGTATATACTTTATCGGCCACATCATCGAGCACCGGGTCATAACGGTTGGCTATGATCGCGTTGCTTTCGGCCTTGAATCTGTCCAGATCGTTTACGACTCTGCTTCCGAAGAAGGTGGAGCCGTCCTCGAGTGAGGGTTCGTATACGATGACCGAGGCACCTTTTGCCTTGACTCTCTTCATGATGCCCTGGATGGAGGACTGGTGGAAGTTATCGGATCCGGATTTCATGGTCAGTCTGTAGACTCCGACAACCACGTCTTTTTCCTTATCACGGTTATATGTCTCGCTCTCCTCATAGTATCCGGCAGTATGAAGTACACGGTCTGCGATGAAATCCTTCCGGGTACGGTTGGCGTTTACTATGGCTTCTATCAGGTTTTCGGGAACATCCGAGTAATTGGCGAGCAGCTGCTTGGTATCCTTTGGCAGGCAGTATCCGCCATAGCCGAAGCTGGGGTTATTGTAATGTGTTCCGATCCTGGGATCTAAGCAGACTCCGTCGATGATGGACTTGGTATCCAGGCCCTTCATCTCGGCATAGGTATCGAGTTCATTGAAATAGCTGACTCTGAGCGCCAGATATGTATTCGCAAAAAGCTTCACGGCCTCCGCCTCGGTGGTACCCATGATCAGAACGTCTATGTCGTCCTTGATGGCTCCCTCTTCGAGGAGGCGGGCAAAAGTCTCTGCCTTGGCCTTAAGATCCGGATCCTCCATATCCGTACCGACTATGATCCGGGAAGGATAGAGATTATCATAAAGAGCCCTGCCCTCACGCAGGAATTCGGGACTGAACAGTATGTTCCGGGTTTCGAACTTTTTCCTCACGGATTCTGTATATCCGACGGGGATCGTGGACTTTATGACCATGACGGCATCGGGATTCACCTTTTTTACCAGACTGATCACAGCCTCGACCGCTGATGTATCGAAGAAATTCTTCTGGGGATCATAGTTTGTCGGAGCCGCTATCACGACAAAATCCGCCTCTTTGTATGCCATCTCGCCGTCAAGCGTGGCGGTGAGATCAAGTTCCTTTTCGCTTAAGTACTCCTCTATCTCCTTATCGGCTATGGGGGACTTGCGAGCATTCAGCATCTCAACCTTCTCCGGGATGATGTCCACCGCATATACCTTGTGGTTCTGCGCAAGAAGGATTGCATTGGAGATCCCGACATATCCTGTTCCGGCTATCGCTATGGTGTATTTATCCGACATTGCTCTCTCCTTTATAAGAGTTAAATTATTGTGCTTTAAGGCTTATCAGCATACCCTGAAAATCTCCCCAGGGTCTCGGGATGAGGAGGCCTGCTTTCATGAGCATCTCGCCGCTGTATACGCGCTCCCCGCCCTTCTTCCCGGAAGTTTCCTTATTGTCATCCACGTAAGTTACGAAGTACTTCTTCGCGGGATCCAGACCTTTAAGCCTGATCTTGCGTGAATGGAAGTTAACACGGTTAAGTACCTGTACGAAGGTCACGAGTGCCTCGGACCTGTCCTTGGAAACGACCATGTAACAGTCGTATTCATTGTTCTGCGAATAGGAAGCCACACGGTAATAATCTCCCATGCGTACCAGATCGTTGTATGCATGATACATCTTCACCTGATCGGGGATCATGTTCCGGTCTTCTTCCGGGATCTTGGTCACATCGAGCTCATAGCCGAAGGTCCCGGCCAGAGCTACATAGCCTCTGGTCTTAAACGGAGTCACCCTGCCGACCGCATGGTTCGGACAGTCGCTCACATGAGCTCCCATGGAAGAAAGCGGATAGATCAGTGCCGTACCTTCCTGTATAAGAAGCCTCTCTATCGCATCGGTATCATCCGAACACCATATCTGAGGGCTGTAATAGAGCATGCCGGGATCGAAACGTCCGCCGCCGCCCGAGCAGTTCTCAAGGAGCAGGTTCGGGAAATCCGTGATCAGTCTTTCCTGAAGTTCATATACTCCGAGCATGTATCTGTGGAACATCTCCCCCATTCTCTCCGGAGGAAGAGATGCGCTTCCCATGTCGGACAGCGGTCTGTTCATATCCCACTTCACATACTCGATATTGGCGCTTTCCAGGATAGCCTTAACCTGGCCGTATACATTATCCACCACTTCTGGTCTGGTCAGATCCAGCACATACTGCGCCCTGGCCTGACCGGGAACCCTTCCGGGGATCTGTATCGCCCAGTCCGGGTGAGCTCTGTAAAGATCCGAATCAGGAGATATCATCTCGGGCTCGAACCAGATACCGAATTTCATTCCGCGTTTATTCACCTCATCAACGAGGTATTTAAGTCCGCCTTTGATCTTATCCTCATATACATACCAGTCTCCGAGCGAGGAATCATCAAAATCGCGGTGTCCGAACCACCCGTCATCCATAACGAGCATCTCTATTCCGAGTTTCGAAGCCTGATCGACTATGCCGAGCAGTTTGTCCGTATCAAAGTCAAAATATGTAGCTTCCCAGTTGTTGATGAGTATCGGACGCTTACGGTCCTTATACGGACTCCGGATCAGATTATTCCTGATCAGATCATGGAACGAACGGCTCATGCCGCCTAAACCTTCCGAAGAATGGACCATTATGACCTCGGGTGCGATAAACTCCTCACCGGACTCAAGCAGCCAGTTGAAGTCTTCGGGATTGATACCCATCAGAGCTCTTACGGAATCAAATTGGTTTACATAACAAGACGCCAGGAAGTTGCCGGAGTAGACAAAGGACATTCCGAAAACCTCGCCCCTATCTTCATCGGCGCCCTTTTCCATGATTGCCATAAAAGGATGCTCCTGATGGCTGCATTCACCTTTGATGGAACTGAGTCCCTGGAATCCGCGCGTCAGGGGCCGCCTGTTGATGTGCCGTTCCCTTGCCCACGAACCGTGAAGGGTGAGCAGGTCAAAGTCCTCGTTATCCATATCAAGGCAGGCGCTCATCACGCGTGTGAGCACTATATCATCACTGCTGTTATTTATCACTTTAAGCGAGCGGGTTATCGCATCGACTTTTTCAAATACTGTATATGACAGGATGACGTCCATTTTCAGAGTCTCGTCCGTCATAGTTATCTCGAGTGTCGTGCACTCGTCTTCTTTTCCGAAAGTTGCGGGCAGGCCCTTCAGCCCCTTTTTGCCCTTATATATCTCATGCGAGACCACGCCGAGTTTGACCGCGGTATGTCCGAGAGCGCTGCGTACCGCCAGTGCATCATCCCTGTTGTCACCGAGGCCGTGGGTGGGCAGTTCCATCGGAAAAGTATCATAGAACGCCAGTCTCTCTCTGTTGTTAGACGAAGGAACAAAAGGCGCCTCTCCGGTCCTCGTGAGATAGACGGCATCATGATCCTCCAGGCGGGGACCGAAATATACATGTCCAAGGAAGTTCTCCTCATCCACAACGGCACACATATAGGTTGAAGCCAGTGTGTCCAGTTTGAATAATCTCTCTTTTTCGTAATAGGTAATTCCCATATCCTTCTCCCGTATCTGTAATAAATGTCAGTCTTTGGCTGTCTTTCTGCTTCGGTTCTGCTTCTCTCTGTAGAGATCCTCATCCGCAAAGGCAAGAGCCTCTTCAAGAGTTATGTTTTCGCCCTCGGGAACCTTGTATATTCCGACGGAAGCGGTAACGTAATAAGGCTTGTCACTGGATTCGTTGAATGCATCAAATTTCGCCCTGATGGACTTTTTGTACTCTTCCGGATCCGTATCGGACCATACCATGCACGCAAACTCGTCTCCGCCCAGACGCCCGATCACGCCATGATCCCTGTCGACTATCTCGCTCAGAGTGTCGGCGATCAGTTTAAGCGCAAAATCACCCTCATCATGGCCGTAGCGGTCGTTCACGATCTTTAAGTTATCCATATCCACATACATCGCCATGAGCGGTATGCCGGTGACGCTTCCGCCCTCTATGCAGGCTTCAGCCGCTTCCGTAAATCCGCGGCGGTTATATATACCGGTCATCTGGTCTATCTTGGATAGGCCGTCCAGTATGATGTTATGGCGCTTCAGGGTTTCATTGCTCTGCTCAAGCTGGTCCATGATATCCTGGGCTTTCGAGAGCATATAGAGCATCCTGTATGCGGCCGAGAGCTGATTGACCAGCATCTCTCCGTTATCAAGGACCAGATCGTTGACGTCACAGAGGATATAGCCGTAAAGTTCATCATTGGAATAGATCGGCAGCATTGTCGCGGAGTATCTCTCATCGCCGATATACTCGTTTGAATACAGATCATATATGGAAGTCTTCTGGTGCGGAGCCTTGATGCTCATTATCTCTCCATCCTTGAGAACCGCCTTCAGATACAGATATTCGGGAGTATCCATCTGTTCTCCGTCCAGATGGACTATCGGATTTTCAAGCATGTACAGATAAGCGTTGTTGATCCCCAGATATGGAAGGCTCGCCAGCGGAACCGCGTAGTCCTGCTCATATCCGTGCTCAAACTGCATCATATTCTGCGCTACGAGTTTGAGCGACAGGTCTATGGACTGGTTGGCATCATTGATCTTTCTGAGTGTCTCCTGCTGATAGGCGATAAGCATCTTGACGATCTCACGGTAGCCTTCTCTTACTTCCGTGCGGTCTTTTCTCTTTTCCTCACCGGCAGATATGAGCTCATATACCTCATCCATGAGCTCCTGAAGGAGTTCCATATCCGCATAGTCCGTGATACCGGTATTCAGCGCATCCCGGAAATGCTCCTTCAGCCTGACATGCAGTTCGGGATCGAATTCTTCGGACGATATCAGATCGATGCAGTCTCTCATGACCTGCTGATACGCCTTGTACTCCACGCCTCTGGCACCCTGAAGCCTGTAGAAGACCTTGTTGTAGAGAGCTTTGACGTGACCTGTATCCCACTCGGTCAGATCCATATGCTCGGTCACATGTCCGAAGGAATCCCTCTTGACCAGCATGGTATCCAGGAATCTGCTGGGTGTCTTACGGCCGCGTATCAGATTGAGAGCCATGTCAAAAGCCTGTCTGGACAGTTCCATCGGGTCTGCCCAGATGCTGGACAGAGTGGGTCTCATCTGTCCCGCGAACCTGGAATTATCGAATCCGAGCACATATATATCCCTGCCCGGCACAAGTCCGCGCTCGTTCATGACCTTATACAGCGGTATCGCGCACTCATCATTCACACAGAACACAGCCTCCACATCGGGATTAAGATCGAGCAGCCTTGCAGCCTCTGCCGTGTTTTGACGGTTTAAATGACCTTCAACGAAGTTCTTTTCCGTAAAAGTGATCCCCCGCCTGGCCAGTATGTCGATCAGGGCTTCCTTACGCTCCACGCAGTCGGTATTTGATTCCGGACCTCCGAGCATCGCAAATCTCTTACACCCGTATGTATCTATCAGGAAATCCACTCCGGCTTCGATACCTTTGTAGTTCTCATAACATATGCATGATTTGCCGGGTTCCTTCGTTGCGACCAGAACACACGGGATCTCGCTGTACTTGGCTATGAATTCGGATATGCGGTCACGCGTCGCATAGTTTCCTATGCAGTTGGCTGCTATGATGATCGCATCAACGTTGTCCTCAATGACCAGTTCAAAGAGGGTGTTGTACTGATAATCGTATTTAAGATCGCCCGTAAGCAGTCTGTCTATGTATTTCCCGGGGAAAAATACCAGATTGATATTCTCCTCCTCGGCTCTTTGCATGGCACCGATCTCCAGTTCCCTGGAATAATAATCACCAAGTTCGTGGACCAGGTATGCTATAACATATTTTCCGTCTTTCATGCTTTAGTATCTCCTGACAGCTCGTAATTCCTCATAAAAGCGCCTGTATCGTTCGTAGCGTTCACGCGAGATCTCTCCCGCTTCCACAGCCTCCGTCACCCTGCATCCGGGTTCGTGAGTGTGGGAGCATCCCGAAAACCTGCATTCCGCTGCAAAAGGAGCAAACTCGGGGTACAGACTCCCGAGCTCCTCCGGAAGGATCGAATCTATGCTGTATGATGTAAAACCGGGAGTATCGACAATGAAACTGTCATGATCTATGACAAGGACCTCGGCGTGTCTCGTGGTATGCTTCCCGCGGCCGAGCTTGTCAGAAATAACCCCCGTTTTCATATCCGCATCGGGACATATCCTGTTGATAAATGACGATTTACCGGCCCCGCTCGGCCCGGCGATCGCCGTGGTATGCCCCAATAATTCTTTTTTTACCCCTTCTATACCTTCACCGGATGCCGCGCAAACCTCATATACCGGGTAGCCCGCATCCGAAAAACCTTTTTTCTCACATTCCAGATCGTAGTCGTCCGCACAGTCCAGATCGGACTTGTTGAATACAACGATCGGATATATACCCGCCTTGTCCATCGTGATCAGCAGGCGGTCGATAAGTCCCATATCGGGCTTCGGATCGTTTCTCGCGAAGAAAATAAGAGCCCGGTCCACATTGGAGAGGGCCGGACGTATCAGGCTGTTGGTTCGTGGTAAGATATCGTCTATGTTGCCTGTAAGTGTCTGTTCATCCGTAACGGAGATCTCTACATCATCGCCGACCAGTGGGGTTATCTTCCTGTTCCTGAATACGCCCCTTGCCTTGCATTCGTATGTATGTCCGTCGGAAGCGTATACATAGTAGAACCCCGCTATTCCCTTGATGATCTTACCGCGCATATATCATTCCGCCTCAAACGTGAGTTCTCTGGTAACGGTTTTGTCGTAGGTCTGAGCCGGCGTGGTAGTTGCATCACCGGTTACGGGATCTGTGATCGTCACTTCTTCGGTACTTACGGTAAATACATATGTGACCGTTCCCGAAGCAGCATTGATGCCTGTATAGTTCACATCCAGAGGGAATGATGTTGTGGTCGTGCTCAACAGCTGTGTACCGTCTGCCGTGGTTATGGTCACCTGAACATACATGCCGCTCTGATATTCCGGATCTTCGGTGGGAGCTGTAATGGATCCCGAATACTTATATGTTGCGGATTTGGGACCTATGCTCACGCGAAGGTCGACAGTTGCGCCTTTATCGGCAAAACTGCCCGCGGTCAGTGACTGATAGCAGACCAGACCGTTAAGGGTAGGATCGTCGTTATTGGTCTCGGATACGGTACCCATGGTGAGTCCGCTCTCTGTAAGGATAGCCATGGCATCCATCTCGGATTTGCCGATAACGCTCGGAACGCTTATCTTGTCGGATGCGGTTCCGCCTGAAGATACGGTGATCATGATGGTGCTTCCTGCGGGAGCATAAGTATCACCCTCGGGAGACTGGCTGATAACACTGCCCTTTTCCACAGTGGCGCTCTCAGCCTGAAGTATCGAGACCTGGAACCCGTGCTGTTCGAGATTGGAACGTGCTTCAGCCTGCGAAAGCCCCGCAACCGCAGGTACGAGCACACCGTCCTCGCTCTGTGCGACCGTAAGTATGACGGTATCGCCCTCGGCAAGTGTCGTTCCGGGGTCTACGCTGGCAGCCATTATCGTGCCCGCATCATACTGAAGTGTAGTCTGATATTCTATCTGGGGAGTAAGCCCCAAGTCGATCAGGATCTTCTTCGCATCATCGATCCTGGAACCTACTATGCCCTCGGGCATTATTATCTGATCGGTCTGCTCCTCCTCAACAGTCTCTTCGCCGGAGGATGATCCGATGAAGCCGGTAACCTTGCCGAGTATCAGAAGTACGATCAGACCTACGATGACAGCGCCTGCCACGACAAGGATGGTCGTGAGTCTGTCGCCTATCCCGCCTTCATCATCGTCATCGTCGTCATCATAAGGATCTTCGTATTCCTCTTCTTCCTCATATCTGCGGCGTTTGAACTCTTCCTTTTCCATCCTGTCACGGGTGGCGTCTCTGGAAGTTCTGACCGGAGTCTTGGAAGATGAAGACTTGGAGCCCTGTTTGGATGAGGATCCGGATTTGGACTTGTTCTTGGACTTACCGCCCGACTTCTGAGCGGGTTTGCGTGCCGGTTCAGGTTCTTTGTCCTTGCGGCGCTGCGCTCTCTCGACATCTTCCTTAAGAGCGATCCCGCCGACCATATCGCTGCGCTCGTTGGATGCGCTGCGGATCTTCTTTACGTCTTCTTCGGTAATGTTACGAGTAGCGGCCTCCTCATCGGGATCCGTGATCCTGACAAAATCGCCATCGGGATCGACGAGTGATTTCTTAAGATCCGCGATAACCTCGCCCATGGACTGGTATCTGCGGTCCGGAGACTTCTGGCAGCACTTGAGCACTATCTGCTCCACGCTGTAAGGGATGTCATCGGCATAATCCGAAGGATAAGGAAGTGCCTCCTGGATATGCTTGATAGCGATGGCTACGGTGGTATCGCCGTTAAAAGGAACACGACCGGTAAGCATCTCAAACATCGTGATACCCAGACTGTAGATATCGGATCTCTCATCTGAGAATCCGCCTCTGGCCTGCTCGGGTGATGTATAGTGAACACTTCCCATCACATTGGAACTTACGGTATTGTTGGTAGCGGCCTTGGCTATGCCGAAGTCCGTAACCTTGACCTTGCCCTCTTTGGAGATGATCGTGTTCTGGGGCTTGATATCCCTGTGAATGATGTGGTTATTGTGGGCTGCCTCGATACCGTTGGATATCTGAATGGCTATGCTCACGGCTTCCTTGGAAGAAAGCCTTACCTTCTTCTCGATATATTTCTTGAGGGTGATGCCCTCGACAAGTTCCATTACTATATAGTAAATACCGCCTTCGCTTCCTACATCGTAAACATTGACGATATTAGGGTGCATGAGGCCGGCCGCAGCCTGGGCCTCCGTGCGGAACTTGTTCACGAAGTTGTTATTCTCCGAGAACTCCTGCTTAAGGACCTTAACTGCGATAAACCTGTTAAGCTTATGATCTTTTGCCTTATAGACATCCGACATTCCACCGGTGCCTATCTTCTCGAGGATCTCGTATCTGTCCCCGAGCATCATTCCGATCTTGATCATGCTTTTTCCTTACTTACCCGGCAAACGGTTCAATAAGAACGACTGATATGTTATCTCTTCCGCCGTTCTCGTTTGCCATATCTACAAGCCTGTGGGCACGCTCTCTGAGCGTTCCGTCAGACCATACGATATCTCCTATATCTTCATCTTCAACCATGTTGGACATGCCGTCTGAGCACAACAAAATAATGTCGCCCTGTTCGATACTTACCCTGAACAGGTCAACATCAATCTCGCTCATGGCACCTACTGCCCTGGTTATGATATTTTTATCCGGATGTGTACGGGCCTTGGATCTCTCAAGTCCGCCCATCTGAACCATCTCCTCGACGAGGGAATGATCCACGGATACCTGCTGAATGTCATCATCATAGGAACACAGATATGCACGGCTGTCGCCGACATTGGCTACGAGCATATCATCCTCCAGACATGTGCACGCCACGACTGTGGTACCCATGCCCTTGCATCCGGCTCTTGTCTGAGCCTGTTCCCAGATGGCGGAATTGGCTGCTTTGATGGCTGTCTCGAGAGCCTTCTCGGGAGAAACGTTGCGCATCCCCTTAAGTTCGTCCTCGATCACTCTCACACAGATGGCACTGGCAAGCTCTCCGGCATTATGTCCGCCCATCCCGTCAGCCACGATATAGAGATTCGGCAGAGGGCCCACGGGACCGTCTGCAACATATACTCTGTCCTGATTCAATTGTCTACGAAGACCCCTGTCGGTCACGCCGTAGGAATCGATCATAAGTTATCTCCCGTGTCTGTTTCGGAGCTGACCGCAAGCGCCGTCGATATCCTGCCCCAATTCTCTTCTTATAGTAACATTTATTCCCTGTTTTTCAAGTTTATTTTTGAATGCGGACACCCTGTCAGCGCCCGAAGGCTCGTACCCGCGCTCGGTTACGGGGTTGACCGGAATGAGGTTTACATGCGCCCCGAGATCACGGCACAGACGTGCCAGTTCGGCCGCGCATTCATCGGTATCATTGACATCGCGGCTTAAGGCATATTCAAAGGTTATCCTGCGTCCTGTCTTCTCAAAAAAGTATGCCGCACTTTCGGCGATCTCTGCGATCGTATACTTCTCGGCGATGGGCATGATCGTGCGTCTGAGTTCATCATTCGGCGCATGAAGGGATATCGCCAGCGTGATCCCCAGTCCCTCATCCGCAAGATCCCTGATGCGTCCGGTCAGACCGCATGTCGAGACCGTGATGTTCCGCCGGCTTAAGTTATATCCTTCTTCAGAGATGATGAGGTTTAAGAACCTGATCACGTTATCGTAGTTATCAAGGGGTTCACCCATTCCCATCACGACTATATGGGATATCCGCTCATTAATATCATTTGTTATTCTATATATCTGGTCGAGTATCTCCGCAGGAGTCAGATTCCTGGTAAGGCCGCCCAGCGTGGAGGCACAGAATCTGCATCCCATGCGGCATCCGACCTGCGAGCTGACACAGACCGTATTGCCGTATTTGTAGCGCATGAGAACGGATTCGATCAGATTACCGTCAGCCAGTTCAAATAGGTACTTGCGGGTACCGTCGGCCGATTGCCTGACTTCTATGGGCTTTAGGCATGTTATGTCAACCGAGTTTGAACTGTCGGTGTTCGTTTCCTCGGTTTCCCTGAGCCTTGCCTTCAGCGACTTGGGGATATTGGTCATGTCATCAAGAGAGGATACACACTTGGCATGCATCCACTGATAAAGCTGCCTTGCGCGAAACGCCGGCTCTCCCATCCCTGCTATATGATCCGTAAGTTCGGTTAAGGTCATCGATTTGATATCAGTCATCTTAAGCCCGCTCCAAAACGCATATATAGAACCCGTCCGAGCACCACTCATCCGGAAGGATCCGAAGACCGGGTAAGGAATTGTCCGCATTCTTCGGAGGGATCACCGCAGACTGCTCAAGTGCCCGGTCCGTAATGTCCCTGAAACCGTAATTTTCCATGATATACGAGGCCTGATCCTCATTCTCCGCTCTGTTCATCGTGCAGGTTGAATAGACCAGTCTCCCGCCCGGACGTACATATCTGACCGCGGAATCAATGATCTGTCTCTGAACGGGAACCAGAGAATCCGTATCCTCCGGAGTGATCCTGTATCTGATATCGCTCTTATGCCCTATGACGCCCAGACCCGTACATGGAACATCCGCTATGACCACATCGGCTTTTTCTTCCATTTCCGGCATGAACAGGGTGGAATCGTGAACCGAGACCGAGATCATGTCTTCCATCCCGAGTCTGCCGATGTTCTCCGATATCCGCTCGCATCTGGACTCGGATATGTCATATGAGTAGACATGTCCTTGTTTACATAACATATCTGCTGCGTGGAGGCTTTTTCCTCCGGGAGCGGCACAAAGGTCCATGACGGTATCTCCGGGACGGATGAGCGCAAGTTCCGCAACCATCATCGATCCGGTGTCCTGGACCGTAAAAGTCCCCTCATCATAACCGGCAAGCCGCTGCACTGCTCCGGTATCTTTAAGGAGCCTTCCGTACGGAATGTGAGGGTTGGGACTCACATCAACGCCCGCTTTTGTCCATTCGTCCGCCAGGCGCTCTTCGCTGCGAGAGTCTGTGCGCAGTCTGACGCTTATATATCTTGAATCAAGAAGAGCCTTTAATATGCTTTCCGTCCTGTCGGGCCCGTAGCTGTCGCAAAGCATCCCTGCTATCCATTCAGGACATGAATAGACCACAGAAAGATACTTAAGCGCATCATCTTCCTTTGAAGGATAACGGATATTATTTTTCTCACGGGAAACGGTTCGGAGAACTCCGTTGACATACCCTTTGAGTCCGGAAAATCCGCGCGCAGCCGCGATCTTCACCGCCTCGTTGCACACCGCCGAATCGGGAACCTGGTCCATCCACAGGAGCTGATAAACACTCATACGAAGGATCGCCCTGATCATGGGCTTCATCTTCCGTACGGGAGTTTTGGAATACTGATCCAATATATAATCTATCGTGATGCGCCGCTCGCAGCAGCCGTCCATGACCGTCTTATAGAAAGCCTTGTCACGCGCATCCAGTGAATCATATTTATCTAATACGGCATTTACTTCGACCGACAGATAAGTACCCGTCCTCTCCATCTCGAGCATGGAGTCTGCGATCAAAGCCCGGATATCTGTTTTGCTCATACACTCTCCGGCTGCAGATTTTCACCGCAGCTGACGCTCTGACCCAGAAGAAAGTCGTGTGTCGACATGCGCTTTTTACCTTCCAGCTGGAGCTCGTCTATCCTGAGCAAGCCTTCCCGGCACCCTGCCCAGATATGATTTCTGTCAAAGGCATAGATGCATCCGGGTACAATTTCGCCCGTTTTCTCGCAGTCGGGAACATCCGAAACATCGACCGCCTTCACTTTCCATATCTTAAGCTGCCTGTCACCAAGTGCGCATGAAGCACCCGGCCAGGGATCAAAAGCGCGTACCTGTCTGTCTATCTCTGCAGCCGTCCGTGTAAAATCGATCTTACCCATCGACTTGTCAAGCATGCCCACATGATCGGCTTTGGCTTCGTCCTGAGGGATGGGTGTAAGCTCTCCACGCTCTATCATCGGGAGGGCCTTAACTATAAGCTCGGACCCGAGAGCCGCCAGTTTGTCAAAAAGCGAACCGCCCGTATCATCGTCCTCGATCGGGATGGATTCGCTGATCAGGATATCACCCGTATCAAGTCCCTCATCCATCTGCATGATGGTCACGCCGCTTTCCTTATCTCCCTGCAAAATGGCATGCTGGATCGGAGACGCACCTCTCAGATGCGGCAAAAGCGAAGCATGTATGTTGACACAGCCAAACTTTGGCATATCAAGCACTGCTTTGGGAAGGATCTGGCCGAATGCGGCCACAACGATGATATCTGCGGGATAGTTCCTAAGTTCTTCCACAGATTCGGGATTACGCAGCCTCACCGGCTGAAGGACCGGGATGTCGTACCTCAGCGCAACTTCCTTGACGGGACTGGGGACAAGTTTTCCGCTCCGTCCCTTGGGCCTGTCGGGCTGAGTCACTACGGCGCTGACCTTGTAACCCGCTTTTATGATAGCTTCAAGGGGACCCGTGGCAAAATCGGGAGTCCCCATATAGATAATGTTCATATTCAGTCTTAAGCCTCTTCGCCGGCATCTGCGTCAGTCTCTTCGTCATCCTCATCGGATTCGCTGCTTAACGAACTTACGCTCATAAGTTCACCCTCGACCTTTTCCACATACATATGGCCGTCAAGATGCTCAAGTTCATGAACCAGCGCTCTGGCGAGGAGTTCCTCTCCCTCCAGTTCAAACTCGTTCATATCCAGATCGTATGCTTTGACCTTCACATAGTTCGGTCTGGTCACAATTCCTGTCTTGCCGGGCAGCGACAGGCATCCTTCGTGTCCGGTCTGCTCACCGGCTGTCTCGAGGATCTCGGGATTTATGAGTACATGAGGGTCGTCGCCGACCGTATCTATGACCACGACACGCTTTAAGACTCCGACCTGCGGAGCGGCAAGTCCCACGCCGTTTGCCTCATACATTGTATCGAGCATGTCTTCCACCAGTTCTTTTATCCTGGGGGTCACCTCTTTTACTTCCTTACACTTTTTCTCAAGGACGGGATCGCCCATGATCCTTATATTTCTGAGTGCCATAATTCCACCCTTCCGATCTGATCAACTAAAACCTTATTTACTCTACCACGCATCATGGATCAAAGTCAAAGAAAGTGAGCTCACGGGAGTCGTTTCTTTCACGCGCAAAACTCTCTATCCGGTCCTTGACGGCTATCAGAACATCCATATCCACATGCTTGATATATAGGACATGTCTGAATCTGTCCTTGATCCTGCTGATGTAGGCAGGTGCCGGACCGATGGTGTAACCCTGCGGGGATGCTTCGCCCTTTCCGGCGCTGTCCTCCTGAATACATGCGTCGGCCAGCTGCCTGTACTTTTCCGCAAGAGCCTCTCCGGAATTTTCCTTTTCGCTGACGACCATGACCGCGAGCATGTGCCATAAGGGCGGGTATGATGCGAGTGTACGGAAAATGATCTCCTCATCATAGAATGCCTTATAGTTCTGAGACGCGGCGCTTACTATGCTGTAATGCTCGGGCTGGTAGGTCTGGATGACCACTTCGCCCCTCTTCGTGCCTCTGCCCGCTCTGCCGGCCGCCTGGGTGAGCAGGGCAAAAGTGCGCTCGGCAGCCCTGTAATCCCCGACGGAAAGCGACATATCCGCCGCCAGCATGCCGACCAGCGTTACCTCCGGAAAATCATGACCCTTGACTATCATCTGGGTTCCGATCAGGATGTCGGCCTCATGATCCCTGAATGTCCGAAGGATCGTCTCCATGCTGCCCTTTTCCCTGGTGGTATCGGCATCCATCCGGACCACGCGGGATGCGGGATACATCTTACGGATCTGAGCCTCGATCTCTTCGGTTCCGACACGGAATCCGGCGATATACGAAGATGAGCACTCCGGACAGGTCTTCGGCATCGGCTCGGTATGACCGCAATAGTGGCACACAAGCCTCCCTCCCCTGTGCTCGGTCAGCGATACATCGCAATGAGGACACTTGATCACATGTCCGCAGCTCCTGCAGGATATGAACCCCGCCACTCCGCGTCTGTTGATGAACAGCATGATCTGCTCGCTGCGGGAGAGGCGGTCGTCCATCAGTTCCTTTAATTTATCGGAAAAGACCGAACGGTTCCCTTTTCTTAATTCTTCCCTGAGATCCACGATATGGACATCCGGCAGGGCACCGCCTGTCAGACGCTCATCCAGCGTGAAAAGCTCGTATTCTCCCTGAAGCGCCTTGTAATATGACTCCATTGAAGGGGTGGCTGACCCCAGTATCAGGCTCACGCCGCGGCTCTCGGAGATATACTCCGCACAGCTGACCGCCTTATATCTGGGGGTGTTCTCCGATCTGTAACTGGGTTCATGCTCCTCATCTATGATGATGGCGCCCAATCTTGAAAACGGAGTAAAAAGCGCGGACCTCGGGCCGATGATGACATCGATGTCACCTTTCTTTGCCCTGAGAAACTGGTCGTAACGCTCTCCCTGGGACATGGATGAATTGACCACGCTCACACGGTCGCCGAATCTCTTGTAGAAACGCAGCAATGTCTGATAAGTCAGAGCGATCTCGGGAATGAGGACTATGACCTGCAGCCCCCGCTTTACCATATGGTCGGCGATACCGATATACACCTCGGTCTTGCCGCTTCCGGTTATGCCATGGATCAGGTATTTACCGGGCCTGCCGGCATCGTGATTTTCGGTAACGGTTGATATTATATGCTGCTGGGCTTTGCTGAGCTCATAGGTTTTATGAGCCTCTTCGTCGGTGACGATCGGGTTCCTGTAATACTCCGTTTCGGTGATCCTGATGTAGCCTTTGGACTCAAGGCTTCGAAGAGTCGGTGCCGATACGGACAGTTTATCCCTGACGAGATCATAGGGAAGCGTCGGTTCCGTAAGCAGTGCCTTAAGTATCCTGAGTCTGGCAGTCTGGTGCTTTCTGTCGCACTCCTCGATCACGGCATCGAGTTCATCCACTTCCAATGTAAGGTCTACCCGCTTGGATGTTCTGACCGTCATCTTCTTCTTGACCGGAATGACGGTCTTCAGTGCCTGTATCATCGTTCCGCCGAAATGCACACGGATCCACCACGCCAGGGCTATCATGCTGCCGTCCGCGCTCACCTGATCGTTGCAGATCTCCATGACGGATTTCAGTTTATCCTCGGGATAGTCTGCGTGATCTTTTATCTCGATGCAGTACCCTTTGAGGATCTTGTTGCCGCGTCCGAAAGGCACGGTCACACAATCCCCGACCTTGATCTCGCTCACCATCTCATCCGGGATGATGTACTGAAACGGACGGTCGAGCTGCTCGTGCGATATCTCTATTATGATGTCTGCATATAGTTTTTGCGTCATGTTATGTAAACTCTTTGTTTAAGGCAGATCAAGTTCATCGGCGGTAAACACAACCGTATCCTCCGCTACCGCATTCTTCTCCCCTGCCTCATCTATCATGTCGCCGTAGCCTGTCAGTGCCGCAAAAGGCGCAAACTGAGCGGCCCTGTCATGTCTGGACATCTGCGGATGTCTGGTCGAAACATGATGCGGAAGGTCTATTATATCACTGTAATCCCGATTCATTTCATTCATATCTTACCCTGCTATCTGCCGTGTCCGGGTGTTTATGCCTTATGGCCTCCGACCTGGGCATTTCGTTCCATCGCCGTGGCTCCCTCTTCGAGGTTCATTCCTTTAAGGATCGCGTTTTTGCCGTATTTGTTCTTGATCGCGAGGACGGCTTCCTGAATACGCTTTTCCTTTTCCCTGGCGTTTCGTTCCTCTTCCTTCTCTTTTTCGCGGTTCTGCGCTTCCTCTCCGAAGTCCGCAAAAAGATCCATCTGCCTGAAGTTTGACTCTTCCTCGAGTTTCCGCTCCGCGGCCCTGTCGGTCAGGACTCGGCATGCGGTTATCGAAAGGCGCCTCGACAGCAGCCCGGGATCCATGATCCTGTCATACAGTTCCAGCACAGCCTTCATGATCACAGAGGTTGAGGAAGTATATTCGCCGAGATTGATCGTGCCGTGGGCATGCTTGGGAACTTCCCTGCCGTACCAATCCGTCACGACTTCCCCGCGATAATCCTTTCTGAGTTTATCATCGAGGATGTTCT
>JAEEGL014412084.1_pt1 | contig 26706 bp, 19 predicted proteins | sample 9134231 | NCBI WGS metagenome assembly JAEEGL01 (sample SAMN16246548, study PRJNA631951) | gut metagenome | biome: gut microbiome; feature: rumen; material: fiber-attached | host: Bos | place: Iran: Karaj | collected 2018-10 | reverse complement strand
TCCCTCAGTTTGGGGTCCGTTCCCACGCGTTACTCAGCCGTCCGCCGCTCGTCAGCAGTTTCACTGTGTCCTCGAATCTTTCCTCCCGCATAGTAGCCCGGAGTGTCAAGAACACGGTGAAACCCTGTTACCGCTCGACTTGCATGTATTAGGCACGCCGCCAGCATTCATCCTGAGCCAGGATCAAACTCTCCATTATAGAAAATTTGAAAAACTCAAATTATAAAATGAACTGACGATGAAATGAAGTAAAAATTACTTCAATTAATTGCACAACTAAATTGTTAAGATAATTCTAAAGACTTCTAAAATATAAGTTCTCGCAGCTCTTTAGACTGATACAATCATACCAAAGGCCGCGAGACTTGTCAACACTTTTTTTGGACTTTTTTGTAGATTTTTGCAGTTTTTTAACGATTTTTGCGATTTCCGTTGCTTGTAGGGGCAAACCACCAGACTAAAAGGACGTCTCCAAGGACTAAAAGCATGACTAACCACCATGGAAATTCTTTCTTTTCTTTTTCACATGACACGGTATCGCCAGCAAATGGGACCTCGATTTCGTCTTCGCTGCCCATTTCTGTTGGCTTTTCAATCTCCCGAGGGGGGACTGGGGCCGTTTTAATGGTATTAATATTTTTTGTTAGTCTATCATTGTTTGTTTGGTTGACGCTGAGCTCATTATTATCTTCGGTGGAGGTTGGCGTGTCACTATTCACTAAGATTGGCACGTCATTATCTACTGTGGTAGGGGTATCATCATCTACCAAGTTTGGCGCGTCGGAGATTTCTGATTCTTCTGAAGCTTCTGGCTCCTCTGTGGTTATGTTCTCTGCTGGAGTCTCTGAAGTCTCTGAAGTCTCTGAAGTCTCTGGATCCTCTAATGTGGGTTCGTCTTTAATCCCGCCGACAGGGATATAGCTTTCCTGCATATTTTCGCCGTAGACTACTTGGCACTCAGCGCCTTTCCTGTAATCTGCGTGATTGATACATTCCGAATAGAAATTAGCACCAATCAGGGTCGAGTCGATACTGTAATATATACGCCCCATCATATTATTCTTAAACTCACTGTCACCAATGATAAAGAGTGTCTCTTCCCTGGCCGGAAAGTACCCCATTTGCTCTTCATTCCAGTCGATTAGGGGATGGGTGCCGGCAACTGCCCTATTCTCATTACGATTCAGTTTGGCATGAAAAATGATGTTTTCTAGGGATTCAGCCGGGTCATTCTCAGTGCCAAACTCGGTCCAAAAAGCGTAGAATTCATGGGGAAGGCGCTGCCTAGGATTGCGACTGCTGTTGATATAGAAGTCTGGTGCCTTGTCATTATATAGTACCTTGATAGTACCCTCATCTGGATTGACGGCGGTAACCACAAAAGGCGAGCTCATCAGCTTCTCGAGAGCTCGATATTTACCATCTATACCGTATAGACTCCAGCGAAAATCATCCGCACAGAGAGCGTCAGCAGCGCAATCGGTGCCCATCATGGCTTCGACCTCGCCGTTTAGTGCTAATAATTCTGGCACTTGGTAGTAGCGAGTGCCATAAATCTCGGTTTCTGCGTAAGCGCTAGGGATTGCCCCGGCAGTAGTACCTCCAAGAAGTGCTAGTAACGTTGATATTGTATATAGTGATTTCCTCTTCACAATACTCCTTTCAATTGTAATTTTCCGGAATATATGCACACTTTTTTGAATACAACAACCCCCCACCCTACATTTTTAATCTGTTAATGCTAAAAATTTTGATGCTTATGCTTGACATTTTTACGATTATTTGCTATAATTAGAAGATATACCAAAAACCGCCCTCTTTACGGGGCGGTCTTTGTTTTGAAATTATATTCCCTATTCTGCAGGGGTTTCTTCATCTGCTACTGGAGATTCGACTGCAGGAGTCTCAGTTGCGACAGTGTCTTCTTCATCTTCTGGCTCTGGGAGAACGATGCCGATAGAAGCAACTGTATCGCCTTCACTCATCTTCATGATGCGGACACCCTGGGTGGCGCGACCGAGAGTTGGGATTTCTTTCATCGCAACACGGATAGCTTGACCCTTGGTGGACATCATGATGACTTCTTTAGCCTCTGGGTCGAGGGTGTGAACAGCCACGATTGGACCGGTCTTCTCGGTGACAGCGGCAACTTTGATGCCGACACCGCCACGTTTGTGTGGTGGGAAGTTAGAGACAAGACAGGCTTTGCCGTAACCGTTGGCAGAAACCGCGATAAGTTTCTGCTTTGGATCAGTGATAACATCCATACCGACAATCTCGTCCTTCGGGCGGAGGCGCATACCACGGACGCCCATGGCGGAGCGGCCCATCACGCGGACTTCCTTCTCGTTGAAGCGGGTAGCCTGGCCAGCAGAGGTGGAGATAACAATATCGTGGTCACCTGTGGTCTCTTTAACCCAGCGGAGTTCATCGCCAGCATCAAGCTTAATAGCGATAAGACCGTTGCTGCGGACATTGAAGAAGTCTTTGATGGCGGATTTCTTGATGGTCCCCTTCTTGGTTGCCATAAAGAGGAAGCCATCTGCGCCAGCGTCGCCCTGCTTAATAATGGCGGTAATCTTCTCTTCTGGGTGCATGTTGAGCATATTCACAGCGGCAGTACCCTTAGCGGAGAGAGATGCCTGTGGTACTTCGTAGGCTTTCATCCTAAAGAGACGGCCCTGGTTCGTGAAGAATAAGAGATAATCGTGAGACGAGGCGGTGAGAATCTGTGAAATCACATCTTCTTCCTTGGTGGTCATGCCACGTTTACCCTTACCACCGCGGTTCTGGCGACGGAAATCATTCTGTGGAACGCGCTTCATATAATTCTCAGTGGTAAGGAGAATAACGCTCTCTTCCTCTGGGATAAGCTCTTCCTCGGAGAACTTGCCAACTTCGTGATTGATGATCTTGGAGCGGCGTGGATCGTCGTATTTCTCTTTGATAGCGATAAGCTCCTCTTTGACAACGCGGAGAACTTCCTTTTCGTCAGCGAGAATAGCTTCGAGTTTCTTGATAAGCTCGTGGAGCTGTTTCAACTCTTCTTCAATCTTATCGCGCTCGAGTCCTTGGAGACGGCGGAGCTGCATCTGAAGAATAGCGTTAGCTTGAATTTCGGAGAGACCGAAACGAGTCATGAGTTGTTTATCGGCGTCATCGTAAGAGGCGCGGATGACCTTGATTACCTCGTCGATGTTATCAAGAGCAATCTTCAAGCCTTCCAAGATATGTGCACGCTCTTTGGCTTTTTTGAGGTCGAATTCGGTGCGGCGGCGAATCACTTTCTGGCGGTGTTTGATAAATTCTGCCAAAATCTCCTTGAGACCAAGGATGCGTGGCTGAATGCCGTCGATAAGGGCCAGCATATTATAGTGGAATGTAGTCTGAAGCGGGGTGAGCTTAAAGAGCTGATTCAAAATCTTCTTCGGGAAAGCATCTTTTTTGAGCTCTACAACGACGCGGACTTTACCACGAGAAGACTCGTCACGGGCATCGGCGATATGATCGAGCTTCTTAGAGAGTACAAGGTCGCGAACCTTATCAATGAAGTCTTCCTTGCTCATACCGTAAGGGACTTCGGTAATTACGATGTTGTAGCGGCCGTTTTTGCGCTCTTCGATGTTGGCAACGGCGCGAATGGTGACAGAACCTTTACCGGTAGCGTAAGCCTCTTTCATTGGGGCACCACCGTAGACCTCAGCGCCAGTTGGGAAATCTGGACCCTTGACGTACTTCATCAAGCCCTCGAGTGTAATATCTGGGTTATCAATCTGAGCAACGGTAGCATCAACAAGCTCACCGAGGTTGTGTGGTGGGATGTTGGTTGCCATACCGACAGCGATACCCATCTGGCCGTTCAAGAGAATGTTTGGTACTGCGGATGGAAGAACAGATGGCTCTTTCTCGGTACCATCGAAGTTATCGCGGAAATCAACAGTTTCCTTCTCAATATCAGAGAGGAGCTCGACGCCGATTTTATCGAGGCGAGCCTCGGTATAACGGGAGGCTGCTGGCTCATCACCATCCATAGAACCGAAGTTACCTTGGCCTTCAACGAGGGTGTAGCGCATCTTCCACGGCTGAGCGAGGTTTACCATTGCATCATAAATCGACGAATCGCCGTGTGGGTGATATTTACCCATAACTTCACCGACGATACGAGCGGATTTGACGGTAGCATGTGGAGCCTTCCAGCCGTTTTTATTCATTGCGTATAATATACGGCGATTGACTGGCTTAAGACCATCGCGTACATCTGGGAGAGCACGGTCAACGATAACGGAGAGAGAGTAACGGAGGAAGTAGTCCTCCATGGTGTTCTCGACAGTACGGAGTTCAATACCCTTTTCAACAGCACCATCAGAACCATCACCTTCGGACACGCTCAAGGGCGCAACTTCGTGCGCCTTCGGCGAGCGCCCAAGCTTACGGTCCTCAGGTGATTGTTCTGATGGGTTTTTGGCAATATTATTATCTTCCATGAGTCCTCCTTAAAAGTCCAAGTCGTCTAGGTCGACAGTTGCGGCTCTAGCCTGAATAAAGTTTTTACGAAGCTCGGCTTGGTCACCCATGAGTTTAGTGAAGATAGCATCGGCCTTTTCGGCATCTTCAATATTAACTCTTACCAAGATACGGTTTTCTGGATTCATTGTAGTTTCCCAAAGTTGGGAAGCGTCCATTTCGCCAAGACCTTTAAAGCGCTGCTGGGCAGTGTAGCCAGCCTGCTTGAAACGCTCAGCGGTTTCATCGATATTGGTACCGGCGGCTTTTCTCTCCTCGATTTTCTTAGTCAAAGTATCCTCGAGGGCTTGCTCGTCGTAAATGTAATCAATCTTGCGGGTGTTCCCTGTGCCTTTTATGAGGCCAAATAGAGGTGGCTTGGCTAGGTAAACGTGGCCAGCCTTGATTACCTCTGGCATATATCTAAAGAAGAATGTAAGAAGAAGTGTAGAAATGTGAGAACCATCGACATCGGCATCCGTCATGAAAACGATCTTGTGATAGCGGAGGCCATCAATATTGAACTGATCACCAATACCTACGCCGAGGCCCTTAATCAGAGAGACGAGCTCAGCGTTTGCTAGCATCTTATCAAGACGAGCGCGCTCGGTATTAAGCACCTTACCACGGAGTGGAAGGATAGCTTGAATCTTTGAATCGCGACCTTCCTTGGCGGAGCCAGCTGCGGAGTTACCCTCTACGATGAAGAGCTCACACTCTTCAGCGTTCCTAGAGGAACAATCAGCGAGCTTACTTGGGAGGTTGAGACCTTCGAAGGCACCTTTCCTGATTACGTTGTCGCGAGCAGCACGAGCAGCTTTGCGAGCGCGGGCGGCCAAGGTGGCTTTACCTACGATTTTCTTTGCAATGGCCGGGTTTTCCTCGAGATAATAGCCGAAGTACTCGGTCATAACTTTATCAACGATACCACGGACCTCTGGGTTGCCAAGCTTATTCTTGGTCTGGCCTTCGAATTGTGGATCTGGGAGCTTAACCAAGATAACGGCGGTGAGACCTTCTTTAATATCATCACCAGTGAGGTTCTCTTCCTTTTCTTTGAGCAGGCCGTTTTTACGGGCGTAATCATTAATAATACGGTTGAGACCAGTGCGGAAACCAACTACGTGCATACCGCCATCTGGGGTCAATACGTTATTTGCAAATGGTTTCATGATTTCGGTATAGGTATCATTGTACTGGAGTGCGATTTCCACGCCAGTGTCGCCAACCTGTTTCTCAACGTAGAAGATGTCGTCAGAGAGAACTTCCTTGCCGTTGTTGAGGCGCTTGACATAGCTCTTGATACCGCCTTCAAAGTAGAAAGCCTCGCGAGCATTGGTGCGCTCATCTGCAACAGTGATCAAGATGCCCTTGGTAAGGTAGGCTTGGTGACGAGCATAGTTTGATACCCAGTCGTATTCAAAGGTAGTGGTTTCCTTAAAGATGGTTGGATCTGGGTAGAAAGTAATGGAGGTACCGTGCTCCCTTGGGCAGCCCTTAGTAATTTGGAGCTCCATGGTAGGCTTACCAGTGTCGAACTCGATGTGATGAGTCTTCCCGTCCCTGTAAACCTCGGCTACCATGTGGGTAGAGAGAGCGTTCACAACGGACGAACCGACACCGTGGAGACCAGATGATACCTTGTAGCCACCATCGCCGAATTTACCACCGGCGTGGAGAACCGTAAGGACGGTTTCGAGCGTAGATTTTCCGGTCTTCGGGTGGATATCTACAGGGATACCACGACCGTTATCGTCAACACGAACACCGCCGTCATTTAAGATTGTTATTTCAATTTTGTTTGCGTAGCCCGCAATCGCCTCGTCGATAGAGTTGTCGGCAATCTCTTTAATGAGATGGTGTAAGCCATCGTACCCAGTGGAACCGATGTACATACCCGGCCTCAAGCGAACAGGCTCAAGTCCTTCCAGCACCCGAATTTCTGAAGAATCATAGGCTTCTTTTGTGGCCATTTTTATACCTCTTCTTAATATATACTTCTCTATTTTACACCAGTTTGAGGTGTTTTTCAAGAGTAGAGTGGCGTATTATAGATGACGATTTTAGTCTTTATCTGAGAGCCATTTGTCAAGGAAGCCTTTACTGGCTTCTTCTGCCCTGCTCGCTTCCTTCGCGGCGGCGGTCTCTTTGGCAGCGGCGGTCCAGCGATCGTTGATTTCCTTTTCAACCTCAGCACGGGTCTTGGCGTACTTTGTAGCCGAGTAGGCCTTGAGTGACTCCATAAGCTCGTCGTTTGGCTCACCCATTGGCTTTGGCAAACTAATGGTAAATGGTGCAGATGGCATATCGAACATCATAACTTTGCACACAGCCGCGAAATTTGGGGTCTTAGTGAGGTCTTCGGCCGTGAAGGTAGGTGAGAATGCCTTTACCATCAACTCGGCGTCTGTGACGCCAATACGGCCGCAGACGATGGTACCCACGTTGCCGAGCAAGGCTTCGCGGATTTTGTCTGTGAGCTGAGTCATAAACTGGTTGGCTACGATAAGGTTCAAGCGGTACTTCCTAGCCTCAGAGAGAATAGACTCGAAGCTATCGGTTGCAAAGTTCTGGAACTCATCCACGTAGAGACAGAAGTCCTGGCGCTGATCCTCTGGAATATCCTGGCGGCTCATGGCAGCCTGCTGGAATTTCATAACGAAAATCATACCGAGAAGGTTGGCGTTGATATCGCCAAGGCGCCCCTTAGAGAGGTTAACGAGGAAGATTTTCTTATTATCCATAATTTCACGGATATTAAAGCCGGATTTAACCTGGCCAAGAGTGTTTTTCATGATGGTGTTCGCGATGAATGGGCCCCATTTACTGGCAAACCAAGTAATCACTTCGCCGGCATCGTTGGATTTCTGTGAGGCTGGAAACTCTTTAGTCCAGTAGTCATAGACAGCCTTGTCGGTGACATATTTGAGCTTGGATTTAACGAATTCTGGATCGGTGAAACACTGAGGGATATCGATAAAAGTGGCACCTTTTGGATCGGCCATCAAGAGAAGAGCAGCGTTTCTAAACATGTGCTGACCACGCGGGCCAAAGAAACCCTGATTCTGCGGATCAAAGAGACTCTGAAGCATGGAGATTCCCTCCTGGACGATAAAGTCTTTCTGATCTTCAGAGGTAAACTCGAACATATTCATACCGACTGGATGCTCAATATCGGCTGGGTCGAAGTAAATGATATCGTCGATGCGTTCCTCTGGCACGCGCTTTAAGAGGGCCTCGACGGCGTCGCCGTGCGGATCAATGAAGGCGAAGCCTTTGCCATCACACATATCCTGAAAGGCCAGATTCTCGAGGAAGACGGACTTACCCATACCCGTTTGACCAATGACATACATGTGACGACGGCGATCCTTTTCCTGGAGGAAGATGGCTTTTTTGTTGCCTCTAAATTCGTTTGTGCCGAGGAAGAGACCTTCGGTGGCTAGTTTGGCTGGGCCATCCACCTGCTTAACGAGCTGGCGCTCTACCTGGGAGTTTGGAATAGCGTTTTGTTCTGGCAAGTGGAAAATAGAGGCAAGCTCAACGCTGTTCAAAATATTTGATCGGGTTTTTAAGGGGAAAAAGCGAAAAGTATAGTCGACTGCAAGCCTTTTCGAATCCTTTAGCATGTTAACTTTAAATCCGTTTGCTTCCGGTGAGTTAAACTGAGAGAAAGCAGAGACGATACCGCCCACGATAGCATCCGAACGAGGTTTATTATTTGTACTCGCAACGATGCGGATTAACGTCTCGAAGGCTGGGAAGCGCATTTTATTTGCAATAGCCGTCATTTCGTCTTGTTTGATCTGAGAAATTTGTGTTGTCACTTCCTTTTTATCGTGTTCCTCCGGCACTTCAAACGGAGCTTTTGCTACGTCCATCAGGAAGACACTAATACCAGCGCCGACCGTTTTGGTCTTCTTCCCCTTTTGGATATCTTCGATGCGTTCTTTACCGGCGGTCTGCCAATTTTTGTGTGCAGGGCGGAACAAAATTTGTACACATGCACCTTCGTCTTTGCCCACACTAGAGAGAGCAGTAAGGATGGCCATTGAGGCATCGTGTTTGGTTTCTTCGTAGGTGGCGATTGGCAAGAAATATTCCTTGTTTAAGGTGAGCTCAGCGCCGGCTATGTTTTCAATACGGCCACCAGGGGCAAAGATATTCTCTTCCATTTTTTCCTCGATACGAGAGGTAGGATAGGCAGATTGGATTGCTTGGCGAACTGTCTCCGTTAGGACGGCTGGAACGATAGCGTAGTAGTGGATGAAGCCATCTTTTGCGATAATTTCGAAAGAGAAGTGGCGCTGGCCATAGAGCCTAGCATTTTTACCCTTAGTAATAGTGGATGAAAGGATAGAATACATTGTGCCAGCCTTCGAGATTGCTTCGAGAGCAATGTCACGCTTGTCACGACCGCCACCCTCAATATCATCAGTAGACGGCGGAAGATGGATAAGGAGTGGTACCATCTTAAGGCCGCGCTCGTATTTTTTGGATTTCCGGAGCTTTCCAATATAGGCCTTCGCAAAGATTACGGCAGCAATAATAACTACCCCTACGATGATTAGAACAGGTACCACCCAAGGTTCCATTAGGCCGCCTTCCCTCCGTATTTCATAGCAACTGGATCAATCTGGACAACACTACCGCCACCAAGGTCGCGATTATAGGAGTTCTTTAGGTTTACGCTAGTAAGTCTTCTGATGTCGTCATAGAAGTTATTTAAATCGTGATCCTGGTCTAGCTTGGATTCGATTTTTTTGATTTCGGTAATGGCATTTTTATCGAGATGGTCGCCAGCGGTACGGATAGCAGAAATATCGTAGATTGTGGCCTGCTCAACCTGAGGCTGAGCGCCTTGCATCCCTTGCATTTCTTGGCCAATAGGGACAATGTTGCCATATTCAACCTGTGGTTGCGGGCCAGCCATACTATATTCGCCTGGAATAGAGATAATTTTATTGCCAATTGCGACGTTGTCGCGCTCTGGAGTATACGCCCACGGATCCTGATTGGTATTCAAATTCTCGGTGCCATTTGCGGCATTTTCGGAGGCCGGAACGTTACCAACACCAGCAGTGAAAAAAGCCTGGTCCTCGATTTCTTGAGGCCCAAACCCCTGTGGATTTGTATGACCATAGTCCATATGCTTATTGTAGCATACTTTATGCTCGTTTGTACACTAAAAATTCAGCGAGGCTTAAGAATGCGAAAATCAGGCCGATAGTCCAGATATTAATCGCTCCGAACGAGCGAGCCATTAGAATCATGATTGGACCAAATGCCATTACCGCAGAGTAGAGATAGTCCTTTGCTTTATAGGTGGTTTTTCCAAAAGCGAGGCGATAAAAAACACCCTGAAGCAGGGTGATGATACCAAATAATGTGGCGTAGAGTGTTGTAAAAAATAATAGAACACCTAGTGGACCAATTTCCGTAGGAGAAGTAAAGTTTAGCATAATAAGTAGAGCTGCGAGTCCTATTATACTTATGGTTACGGCAATATGGTTATGTTTCATATCCACATTATAGCATATCTAGTTGGTTCCCCCAAAGATTTTGGAGAGAAAGCGGTAAGGTTATCCGGCGCTAAAATCATAACTATTGGCCGCAACCGTAATACCGCTTCTCTCATTGACCGCTTCACGCAGAGGTGAAGCATTGTCCTTATTAGTTTTTCCCTTCGCTCTTGTTTATGTTTGATCTTACTTAATGTGCTAGTGAAGGATTTACTAATGCGCTCGACGCTTTAATTATTTTTAATAATTATTGCGGAGCTTCTGGCTCAACGCGAAGTTTCGCGGAGCTCTAGGTAATTCCTATGTTGTGTAATTTATGGCTAGAAATTACCTTTTCGCCCGCCAAGCTTTACGTTGGATTTTTCAGCTTTGGTTTGTCTCGATTCATTGCTTTCCTTTTTTGTTTATTGTTTTTGTCTTAGTCATCTCGACTACTTTGACTATAGCACAAGCGGTATAAAAAGTCAACAAATGTGTTCAATTTTTTGTTGTTAGTTTAACAACGTTTTAACTATTATTTCCCTGTTAATTTTGTTACTCATTTTGTTGTACTTTTTACAACAGAATGAAGTGATATTGGCTTTTTTATTTGTATTGAATGAGCCCGAGACTTGAGAAATATTTTTCCAAGTCGAGCACGGTACTGAAATACCGACGCAGACTTGACGAAAAATATTTATAAGTCCCGGCGCGAAATGAACCAACAAATAAAAAAGCTAATATTACTTCTCTGTTGCAATCTGTACGTCTAAGTAGTATAATGGTTATAGTTGGGGCTGACAAAGCTTAGACGGACTATTTACAGTTATGATGCGTGCCGATTAAATACCGTAAGTATTAATAAGTGCTAAGAACACTAACACTGCGCATGTTGCATACATGCCAGCTTATGCCTAATTATTTGTAGGCTGGTCACTGCTTAAGGCTCCGTAGAGTAGTGATTATCATATCACGGGGATAAGATCATCAATCCGGCAATGGATGATACTAAAATTCTGCCATGGCGGCTTCCAGTTTCGTTTTCTGCAGCTAGAAGCATATGCCAAGACAAAACAGAAGAATACACACGTAGATTCATTTCCAAGTGATAGCTCGGACCCGGAGGCAGTATCCGGCAGCTCCACCATTATTCATGTTTAAAAAAACCAGGCCGTAGGGCCTGGATTTTTGTTGGTTTGATCGTTTTTTCCTTCAAATAATAGAAAATACCCGACAAAGAAAGAAAGCCAGTAACTGCGAGGAAAACTGGCTTTCTGTGTAGAGTGTTGTGTGGAGTTATTTTGGCTAAATTTTTATTTTTGGCTTTTGAATAATTTTATTGTTCAAAAGCTATCTCTATAATATCGTGAAAAAATGCTAATGTCAATACATTTTTCATACTTTTTTTGTACATTTTTTGTGAGTTTTCCACAAGCTTTATCTATAACAATTACCGCTCCCCTGTTACATAAAAAATATATCCAATTATAACAGGGGCGGTAATCTAATAAAATAAGCATAAGCTAGTGGTGGGGGGTTGTGCTCTTTTTAGTCTTGTGTTAAGAGGGGCACATGATAGCAAAAATATTCTCAGCAATTCCGCATGGCTTCGGCGGAAAAATAGTAGAAGTCGAGGGGGATACAAATCGCGGTTTACCGGCCTTTTATATTGTTGGCATGGCAAATAAGACGATAAATGAGGCGAAGGAGCGTGTGCGGAGTGCGATTTCCAACTCTGGATTCTCGTTCCCTGATCGCAAGGTGACAATCAACCTGGCCCCAGCGGACCTCGCCAAAGATGGTTCACACCTTGATCTGCCGATTGCGCTCTCGGTTCTACTCGTGTCGCATCAGCTAATACTAAGCGACGTACGGGACAGATTATTCGTTGGAGAGTTGTCACTTGACGGTGAAGTCAGGCCAGTCAAAGGTATCATCAACGTAGTCGAGGCGGCTCGAGATGCCGGGATAAAAGAAGTATTTGTACCGCGTGAGAATTTTTCACAAGCACGTCTCATAACAGGGGTAAATGTCTACGCCGTGCAGTCCTTAAGGGAGCTGTATTTAAAACTCAAAGGCCAGTTGAAAGACGAATCGAATTACGACGATAATGGGCCTTGTAGGGCCAATACGCGCGTTTTAGAACCAATTCGTGGGCGTGGTTGTAGTACTGAAGCTTTAGGACCTTTCCTAGACCACATACGGGGGCAGAAACTAGCCAAGCGTGCCATCGAGATTGCGGTGGCTGGGCATCACAACATTTTGATTTCGGGCCCACCGGGGGCCGGTAAAACGCTCCTCGCTAAGGCCGCAGCCAATCTCTTGCCGGATTTAACAACGGATGAACAAATTGAGCTAACTAAACTATATTCGATTGCCGGAATCGAAACCAGCAGAATCATAAACCAGCGGCCGTTTCGGGGGCCACATCACACGGCTAGTAGTGCTTCGATTATCGGTGGAGGCGCCGGAGCTCTGCCTGGTGAAATATCTCTAGCCCACAAAGGTATCCTTTTTCTCGATGAATTACCGGAGTTCCAGCGTCCGGTACTTGAGGCGCTGCGCCAGCCTCTGGAGGATAAGACAATTACAGTGTCGCGCGCGGGAGCGAAAACCACTTATCCGGCGGATTTCATGCTCGTCGCTACGATGAATCCCTGTCCTTGTGGGTATCTAGGCGACCCCACACATGAGTGCAAATGCACGGAGGTGCAAATTCAGAACTATCAGAAGAAGATATCTGGACCACTACTTGATCGAATCGACATGTTTATCGCAGTAGAGAGAGTCGATAACGAGTCGCTAAGAGTAGATGTGCGCCAAGATCCTATTGAACATAGTGTTGTAAAAAATAATATAACAGGGGCAATTAGTCGACAAAAGGCCCGGTTTGGGCGTGATGGCGTTTTCAATAGTTCCCTTTCGTCGTTTGAAGTTACTAGAAAAATGCATCTCGATACGGCAGCCGAAGAATTGCTGAGAATAGCTTCAGCTCGCTTAAATCTTTCGGCGCGGGCATATTTTAAAACTATCAAAGTAGCTCAAACCATTGCCGATTTAGACGGTTCCGCGCTAATCAAAAAGGCACATTTAGCCGAAGCACTTACTTTTCGTAAAAGGTAGCAACTGCACCCCTCATTTTTCTCTTGTATTATTCTTGATTTTTTGGTATAATTAGTAACAGGTTAATTCAAGAGAAGAAAGGACTATTATAAAAACAACATCACGCACCCGGCTTAACTCAGAGATTCGTTATCCGGAGGTACGCGTTATAGGTTCAAGTGGTGAGCAGCTTGGCATTATGTCGAGCCGCGAGGCACAGCTTCTTGCGAAGGAACAGGGAGTGGATTTAGTAGAGATTTCTGCTAACGCCAATCCACCGGTTGTTAAAATCATTGATTGGGGTAAGTTCCAATATCAAAAGATGAAGGAAGAAGCCAAGAATCGTAAGAAGGCTCGTGAAAAACAATCCGAGCTGAAACAAATGAAGATTGGTCTTAAAATTTCCGATAACGACCTTAACATTAAAGTCCGCAAAATGCGCGGTTTCCTCGATGACGGAGACAGAGTCAAAATTATGATCGTGTTCCGTGGTCGCGAGATGGCCCACAAAGAGATTGGTCAGGCATTGCTTGATCGTATCCTTGGCCTTATCGGCGACGACATCGTTATTGAGGGCAAAACCCAGTTTAACGGACGCAACCTATCAGTGGGGATACGGAAGAAGTAATTTCCTACTTCCACGGTCTACTGATTGCACATTCATTATTAACTTAACTAAACTAAAGGAAAACCTATGCCAAAGTTAAAAACGCATAAAGGTACCGCAAAGCGTATTAAGATTACCGGTTCTGGTAAGATCGTACGTGAGCGTGCATTCGGCAACCATATTCTTGCCAAAAAATCTAAAGCCAGGAAGCGCAACATGAAAACTGCTGCAGTCATCAATGGCAAAATTAAGAAAAACGTTAAGACTGCATTGGGAGTTTAATCATGAGAGTAAAACGTGGCGTAGCCGCAATGGCTAAACATAAGAAGATTTTAAAGGCTGCTAAAGGTATGCAGCATGCTCGCACTAGGAGTTTCCGCCTAGGCAAGCAGGGCGTAATCAAGGCTCTTCGCTATTCCTACCGCGATCGTCGCAACAGGAAGCGCGACCTAAGAGCTATCTGGATTACCCGCATCAACAACGCTTCTCGCGAACTTGGTCTTTCCTACTCGCAGCTTATCGCTGGGATGAAGGCTAAGAATGTTAATATCGATCGCAAGATTCTTGCCGATCTCGCTGTAAACAATCCTGAAGCATTCAAAGCAATTGTAAACACTGTAAAGGAGAAATAAGATGGCAATTTGTGAAGTCACCGGTAAAGGTAAGATGTATGGCCACAATGTTTCTTTCTCTCAGCGCCATACTCGCAAGGTTTTTAAGCCAAATGTTTCCAAGAGGACTTTGATTATCAACGGCCAGAAGATTAAATGCAATATTTCTACTTCTGCCCTTAGGACTTTGAAGAAGAAAGGCCTAGTTGAGAGCCCAAAGGAAGCTGCAGCTAAGAAAGCTTCTAAGTAGTATATATAATATATAGTCAAAAAGCCGACCCGTGAAGGTCGGTTTTTTGATATTTGAGCCATCTATAAGCCGGGTTTTGTAGCCTTACCGCGAGGCAAGACTGATGATCATCTATCTAGACGCTATATTGCTACAGCGTTCAAGCGGTGAGCGTGCATCTTCGAGCAAAAGTTAATAGCACTCCTTGCAGCAGGTAGGGTTTGCCGCCATCCTATATCGCTACAGGATGCTGTGGGCTCTTACCCCACTCTTTTCACCATCACCCTAAAAGGGCAGTTTTGTTTCTGTGGTACTTTCCCTATCCTTACGGACGGTCGCCGTTAGCGACTACCATGCTCTGTGCTGCCCGGACTTTCCTCTTGGGGAAACCCAAGCGATCATCTTTCAGGCTCACGGCTAATTATACCCCTTTTTAGGGGTTTGGTCAATGTTCCTAGAGACGCTTAAAAGGAGTTACTTTTTGAGGATTCTATCAATAGCGAGGTTGGCTTCCCTGTCCGCTACGGTGTTTTGCGAGCGTGGGACATGTGTAAAGGAGACACTTTCAAATGATTCGAGCATCTTTTTAATATCCGCGTAGATTGGGAGAATGTCTGGGTTTTTCGGCGTAAAGATGCCATTTAGCTGGTTAACTACCATTAGACTATCAGAAACGAAACGCACTGATTTGAGGCCATGTGCGATTGCCTTATTGATACCGTTCTTCATGGCGTAATACTCAGCCACGCGGGAAGTTGCGAAGCCGATAAATTCCCCGCCCTGTTCCAATATCTCACCACTATTATTGAATATGCAGTAGCCGATGCCGGATGGTCCGGGGTTACCACGGGAAGCTCCGTCCACGTTAATGCTAACAGAGTTAGCAGTGTCGCGTGGCGAGATGTGACCAGACGCAATACCGGAGTCCTCGATCTCGAGTACGGACATGCTAGCCTCGTTGAGATGGATGCCACTGCCTTCAAAGTCTTTGAGATATTTATAGGCAGTATAGCGATCTCTTGGGCTTATCTTGGCATCTTCTGGAATAGTGAGACTATATATTATATATAGGTTGCTAATACGGCTGGCCCCCTCTGGGGCTAAGAAAGTAATCACGTCTTTGATTGTAATCGAAGTAGCTTCGGTACCGAGGTATTCGCTAATAGTGCGAGCGATGGCCTCTTCCGGCTGCTCACCAAATTTAATCTTGCCAGTTGGAAGTTCCCAAAAAATAGGAGCCTCGGAACGTCCTCGGCTACGCTTTAAAACTAGAACACCATTTTCGTTTTTGATGATTCCGACTACACGGATTCTTTGTTTCATTAAAGCCCACCTATTAAATCAATCTTTCAATCTAGAAGCCCTGGTGGCCTGTTTTCCCCGTAATATATACAAGGTGGGTAAAACCTTATGCGATACATCCACAGATGTAAGCCACGGAATCCCTATAACATGATTATTCAGGAAAATCATGTCGCCATCAGGGCTTAATATTATTATAACACTAATTACCCACTATATGATAGAAGAAGTCAATAATGGCATTGGTGCCGTTTAACATGAGTCCTGTAAAGGCGCTACCAAAGATGTAGATGAGGAGGTAGATGATAATAATGCCGTATTTTTCAAGCTCAAGCATAAAGTTTCTGACTCCATCTGGAGCGATCGCGTAAAGAACGCGAGAGCCGTCTAGAGGTGGAATTGGAATGAGGTTGAAAAGCATGAAACCAAGATTAATGCTGATAATCTCCTTAAAGATAAAGACTGTCATAGTATCATCAATACTATACGCTACGCCCGTAAAGTGGGCGATCAGAAAAGCAATGAAGGCGATTAGAAAATTAGTGAGTGGGCCGGCGACGGCGACCAAAGCCATTCCCCATTCGCGCCATTTGAGATTGCGCGTATTAATAGGCACCGGCTTGGCACCACCAAAAACTGGAGCATTTGCCATGAATAATATAACTGGTACCAAAATCGACATGAACGGATCGATGTGTTTGATAGGGTTAAGGGTGAGGCGACCAGCATCTTTAGCGGTGCGGTCCCCGAGCCAATATGCGACTAGGCCGTGTGCTAATTCATGCAAAATAACCGAGGTCAATATAATGACCAGTACGATGATAATTTTACCGAAGTCGATATTCACTAATTTAAGACCACTACTTCTTTAGTTGCCGAGATAGAATCAAGGTTCTTAATCTTGAGCTTCTTTTCGGTGCGAGCGGTAAGTTTGAGATCTGCCACCATGCCATCTACATTGCCCATGGAGACAACGAGCTTTGGATCAATTTCACGAACAGCGCGAACGGAAGAAGTACAGAGGATGTCTGCAACAATATCGTCGAGACCTTCCTCGATACCACCAAGGATACCAACGTGGATACCACCAATTTCGACATCATAGATAGTCTTGCCACTTTCAGTTGCGATACCACGGATAGTAGCGTCGCCAATTTCATATTCACCAGGGCCAGTAATCTTGCCAACAGCAAGGCCGGCATCAATAACAGCATCGGCAATATTGACTTTAATGGTGGTCTTCTTGGTAGTTAGGGTTATTTCGTCTGGGGATTTGCTTTCTATGTCGAACATTCTTACTCCTTATCCTTTTATTATTTTTTCTGGATCAATGATTTCTGAGATTTCCATTTCGAAGATATCAAGGATGAACCGATCGCGGACGTTCTTTCTATAAGTAAAGTCGTCGGCGGACATAATGACATAGTTGATTGGTTTTCCCTGCTTTTTCTCGATTACTTCGGCCCAACGAGTGAGCTTCTTGGTTTTGTCGTTGCCGATAATGAGAAGGTCGACACCTTCTTGGCCCGGGAGGCGGTTCGTAACGATGAGCCCCTTTAGATAATTCTTAACCGGGCGAGCGTATTCTTCCCACGTGGATTCACGAGTTTCTTTCTCGCCGCTTGTATCAATTTTTTTCGAGAAAATGTCAACGAGTGGTCGACAAAATGGATGTTTGTTATTAGCTGAGTAATAAACTTTGTTATCGAAGGTTTCATTTTTAATAATGCCGATACTTTCGAGGTTTAAAAGCTCACGGCGGACAGAATTAATCTGCTCATCAATAACACGAGTCATCTCACGGACGTAGAAGGATTTTTCTGGACTTTCGAAAAACAGTTTAAGAAGCTTGGCCCTGGTTTTGGAGCCAAATAGTTTTTCAATTGGCGTGCTAGTTTCTTTGCTCATTAATAATATTGTAGCACATTAATTTGCAGTTGGTTTTGAATTTTGAACAATTTTTATGACGTATGGATAAATTTTTTCTAGTTCTAGCCAAGTTATGTCTTTATTCCTCTTGAACCAGGTCATTTGGCGCTTAGCAAGGTGCCAGTCTTCATAGAAGCATTGCTCTTTGGCTTCATCCAAAGTCAGCTCGCCACGCAAATATTTGTCGGCATATTCATATATATCACTTTTCATAGCGCCCGAGCCCCAGCCGTAGGTTTGAACAAGTTTTTTGGTTTCGTTGTATAAAGGTTCGTCAAACATGATATCGATACGTTTTTTGAGACGTTCCCGCAAAATTTCAGGGGAGGTTTTTACGCCAATTAGCAAAAAATTGCCTTTTATCTCTTTACGGTCTGAACAAGTTTTTTGTCCAAAGTCGCCAATTTTCTGGCCGGTGGGGCCTTTAAACTTGTAATCATAAACAAGTGCGTCAACATATAGGCCGGTGCCACCCGCAATGATTGGAACATGGCCACGTGCTTTGATTTCTTTAATCTTTTCCTCTGCGTAGAGCTTCCAGTCTGCCACAGTGAAGCGTTCGCCTGGTTCAATGAGATCGAGGGCGAAATGAGGCACACCGTCCTGCTCTTCTAGGCTAGGTTTGGCTGTACCGATGTCCATGCCCTTATAGATAGCACGCGAATCGGCGGAGATGATTTCTCCGCCGAGCGCTTTGGCTAATTTAATGGAGACACCGGTTTTACCGGAGCCGGTTGGCCCCAAAATAATAATGACGGGGACCCCATCCGTAGTTGTTGTCCCCGCAGTCATTAGATTTCCTTCAAGAAGTCTGCGAGCTTATCGAGTTTGACTTTTTCTTCGCGATCTTTGAGACGCACGGAGACGATTCCCTCTTCGACATCTTTCTCGCCGACGATCAGTACGCAAGGGATCTTAATCTCGGTAGCACGCTTGATCTTGCGACCAAGAGAATCTGAAGAATCATCTACGCTGTAGCGAATTTTATTGTTTGGAAGTGGCTCTGAAAGTGCGGTCTCTTCCAGGATATCAGTAATTTTCTTGACGTAGCTATCTACCTTGTCATTAACGGTGAGAATGCGGACATTCTCTGGGGCACACCACATTGGGAGCCAGCCTGCCGTATGCTCGAGGTAGACACTCATGAAGCGCTCGATAGAACCGATAAGTGCACAGTGAATCATAATAGGGGTCTTCTTGGAGCCGTCTGCATCGGTGTACTCAAGGTGGAAGCGGGTTGGCATAGCGTAATCTAGCTGCACGGTAGCAAGCTGCCATTCGCGGCCAAGAGCATCTACGGCCATGAAGTCCATCTTTGGGCCATACATAGCGGCTTCGCCTTCGCCAATGAAATAATCCATCTCGAATTTATCTGCCATATCTTTGATGGCCTTCTGGGCCTTCTCCCACATCTCTGGGGTGCCGATATAGCCATCGCTGTCATCGCGGAAGGAGAGGCGGAGATGAAGCTTCATATCGATGCGCTTATAGAGGTCTTTAGCGGCTTCGATGAGTTCACCGAAGATATCGCCGATCTGATCCTCAGTACAGAAAACGTGTGAATCGTCCTGGGTAATAGCGCGTACACGGGAGAGGCCGCCAAGCTCACCTTTTCTCTCATCACGGTAAACCATGGTGGTTTCTAGGTATTTAACTGGCAAATCCTTGTATGAACGTGGGGACGAAGCAAAAATCTGGGAGTGATGTGGACAAGATACTGGCTTGATAGCAAGATGATCGCCGGATTCCTGCGAGATGAACTGAAGCATCTCTGGGAATTTCTCGTAGTGGCCTGAAGTCTTGTAGAGTTCTACATTTGCAATGTGAGGAATACAAACTTTTTTGTAGCCCCTCTTCAAACGATAACTCTGAGTAAAATCATTAAGTAAATCGCGGAGAATTGTACCACGTGGAGTAAATAGCGGAAGGCCCGAGCCCACGAGATCTGAGAAGCAGAACAAATCTAGCTCTTTACCGAGTTTGCGGTGGTCGCGAGATTTGGCTTCCTCTTGGCGTTTCAAATATTCATCTAGTTCTTCCTGGGTCTCAAAAGCTACGCCGTAGATACGGGTAAGCATTTCCCTTTTCTCATCGCCGCGCCAGTAAGCACCAGCTACACGGATAAGCTTGAAGGCCCCAACCTCTTTGGTATTCTTTACGTGTGGGCCACGGCAAAGATCCGTGAATAAATCACCGAGATCATAGAAAGAGATCTCTTCACTATCTGGAAGCTCGCCGATAAGCTCAGCTTTGTATTTCTGACCATTATCTTTAGCCCATTTCATAGCTTCTTCACGAGAGACGACACGTTTTTTCATATCGAGACCACGAGCGATGATGCCGCGCATCTTCTTCTCAATTTTAGCTAAATCTGTATCGCTGATTTTAACATCACCGAAATCAATATCGTAGTAAAAACCGTTATCGATTGCTGGACCAATACCAAATGTTGTTGTAGGATAAAGCTCTTTCACTGCAGCCGCAAGAATGTGACTTAAAGTATGCCTCATTTTTTCTATATTGTCCATCTTTATCCTTTCTTTTATATCTAAATATTATACCACAAAAATACTCTGTTATAAATACCGCTTCGGCGATACCTCTAAATTGGTTTATGGTCATTTTGACACGCAACGGATCGAAAGGCCGCTGACGTAGCTCTCTTGGGCTACATCTGGACCATATTGGCCAAAATACATGGCTCCCGCCATCGTATTCGGAGCGATGGGATTAGTATTAGTATCATAACCCCCCCAAATATTACCATAGCTCCCACCGTCAATAAATGAACTATTATAATCCACACCCGCATTGGGGCCTGTGTAATATTCACCGGCATAGACACCATACCACGGAGCTTCATTAATCGTGTCTACCGTATCTATTAAATCGGAAAAATCATCATTATTTGGCAATCTCCAACCTTTTGGACAGATATCATATAGTGCTTCCTCGGCAGGCCCTGGAATAGTATTTGCCACGGCGGCACGAAAGTTGTAATAACTATAGCACGGACTATTCGCGCCGCAGGTCGTACTGCCGCTGTTGTAAACATTAGCCGTTGTTCCTTCAATGAAACCACTTGGATTTGAAGCTGGGAGAGTATAATTTGCCGCCACGTTTGAATCGGCCGGGGTCAGCGTAGTCCCACCAGCAAGGTCTAAATTGGTAGTCATCCAAATTGTACTACCGATTTTTGATACATTGTAGTTTTTCCCGTCACGAGAGTCTTCGAGGGTGTACTGTTCGTTTGGCACCATACTAGACAGGACATTCTCTCTTGCTGTTGGTGTTAGGTTAGCAAACTCCTGCATCGTCGCAATATTATCAATAGTCGTAATGCTATTAACGGTCGTGTTATTCAGCATACAACGAATACTATTACCACGGTACCGATAGTCTGAATCCGAGAAAACACCTCCGTTACTTGCAATAATTCGCCTCACGTAATTATTAGAGGAGGTCGTCGATAGCCAGTAATACCCATATTCGTTGTTATATTCATGCTGGCTCTGAGTGTAACGCCCAGAAAGAGTATTGTTTAAAAACCCTGCCAAAGAATCTGGCGATGGATTTGCTGCATCTGTGTAGTCATTGTAGCTCGGCAATCTCCATCCTTTCGGACAAATGTCGTAAGAAGCATCACCACTAGATGGATTTGTACCGGCCGTGGTGGCGGCAAAAGAATAGTAGCTATTGGCGTCGTTACCATTGTAGACGAAGGCCGTAGTATTGTTATCAAATCCAGTAGCACTAGAAGTTGGTAAGGTATAATTACTTGCTACGTTCGAAGTGGCTGGTGTTAGAGTCGTGCCGCCGGCAAGATCTAGATTCCGAGTCATCCACAATGAACCGTTTGGAAGCTTCGCGACGGTATATGTTTTTCCGTCGCGAACATCTTCCATTTCGTATTGAATGTTTGTTTTCATGGAATCAAGTTTGGCCTGTCTTTCGGACGCACTCAGGCCTGCAAAATCTTGCATAGTTTCTATACCAGAGATGGATGCTTTTTGAACACAGCGGACTGCGTCTCCGCGGCTCTTATTGTAATTATTATCGATTTGAGGCGCGCTGGTTGTTGAATTATAGAAGTAGAACATGTTTGCATATATATTGCTAGTCGCGGTAGAAGACCAATAACTACCGCGGTAGCCGCCTACACGAAAAGTATCGTCTCCATAATCACCGGTGTAGACCCCTTGCCATGGCGCTGAAGTAAGATCACTGCCCGATGGGTATATTCTCATAAGATTAGAGTACTCTGCACTAGTTGGAAGACGCCATCCTTTCGGGCAAATATCATACTCAGCATCGCCTGAACTTGGATTGATGCCAGCCGTAACTGCGATGTACGAATAGTAGCTATAGCATGGTTGCTCTGCTGTGCAGCCATCATAGTTTCCGCTATTATAAACATACGCTGTTGTTGTATCGCTAAAGCCCTCTTCGCTAGAATTTGGTAAGGTATAATTACTTGCTACATTCGAATCTGCCGACGTGATAGTTGTGCCGCCAGCGAGGTCTAGGTTGGTGGTCATCCAAATTCTGCCATCTGGGATTACGCTCACCGTATAGGTTTTACCGTCGCGAGTGTCGGAAAGTTTGGTTGTTTCACCAGCAGTATGATCAGTATAGGCTATAATGTTCGCAGTGGTAGAATTCTGCATGGTGTTCCTAGCAATACAACGAACAGGATACCCGAGTACCGTATTTGAACTATTGAGCGGGTGAATTTCATTCAAATTAAACAATAGCCTATAGGCATCATCGTTATGTGACTTTGTCGATGTCCAGTAGAAGGCGTAGCTGCCAGTATAAGTGACACTTCCATTGTCAACGCGGCCAGTACGTACGAACCAAAGAGGGCTTACCCTTATCATACTGAAGCCATCACTGGTGTATCCTACATTAGCTACAGTTCCTTGGCTTCCAGTAGGTATTATTCCATTCTTATCAAGCAAGTACCCGTAGTCGCCACTATATGCATTTCCATTATTACCGGCCGGCAACCTCCAACCAGCTGGGCAAATTGAATCTGGCATATTAGATAAAGCCGCGACACTAGAAGTGTTGTTTTCCGTTATTACTGCAGGCCAGTTATAATAATTGCCCGTATGATAATGAGCACATTCTTCCGCCGTGTATCCGGCTTCGGTGCAAGTTGCCATACTATTATAAGCAGTGTCATTATTAGTATCGCCGGATGTGTAATAGTATGTACTTCCAGAGTCGTAAGAGTATGGGGTATTGGCGTCGTTTGGCCAGGAAGTAGAATCTAAATCATTTGTTGCAACAGTGCCCCTTACTGGAGTCCAGCTAGTGGTGACGTCTGAAGTGTCTGGGGTGAGGGCGGTATTTGCGTCGAGGTCGAAGTCTAGGTTCTGCGTCATCCAAATCTGGTAGGCTTTGCCGGTGGTGGCGTCGATTTCGGCACGTGGGTTGGCTGGGTCAGTCTCTTCTTTGGTGACCCAGTAGATCTTATTGTCCCGTCTGTCTACGGCTTGGACGGATTCTCCAATAGCGAGACTCTGTCCCCATGCAGCTACTTCCTGCATATAGAAGTTTGGTTGCCACATGGCGTAGAAGGTTATGCCAGTGTTGCTACTCGTCTGGTCGATACCGTAGTCACTGCCCGGCTGGTAAACTGTGCCGCCGGTTGGGCATGTATTAATAGTGTCTTTTCTATTACACCAGCCTACGAAGGTATAATTTGTCCTGGTTGGAGTAATATTCGGAATTGTAATACCAGTGGCAGAAGTGCTACTGTCTAAGCCAGATGGCATGTTGGCCACGGTAGTATCCGTCGTATTCTGGTCAAAATTGACGGTATATGGAGTGACGTTAGCTAGAGCAATAAGGTTCAATGTCTTAGAATAGACACCACTAGGAAGTAGCAGATCTGCACGGAGACCTAGGCCTATAGTATAGTTGTCATCTGCCATATTGGCTGCAGAAGTTATATTTAACACAGTTGGGGCGGTAGTTGGGGATGGGAGAAAGACTGAGTTGCTACCAGTATTGTCCACTACAGTATCATTATTCACATACTTGTTTGGTTTGAAGCCCCATTTGTTATTGTAGCTGGTGTTATTTGCAGCGGAGAAATCTGTTTCCGTGAGATTAGACGAGATACTTTCAATATAATCATGCGTATAGTTCTCTAGTTTGCCGGCATCATCGCTCGAAGAAATAGAGAGCGTGTAGCCAGTGAAGTTATTGGTAGTAACTGAAAATCCTGCCGTACCGTTAGCATCTGAAGCAGAGAAAGTGCCCTGCGTAGCATTGGATACAACATTTACAAAAGCATTGTCATTGGTAGAGCTGAGAGTAAGAGTGGTGGTGGATGGAAGAGCTGTACCGGTAGCGGCGGTGGCTGCTTCGCTAGTTTCTACAACCGGAAAAGCTAGCAAGGCCACAAGCACAAAAAGGCCCACGGCAGAAGTATATGCCACGAGTCTTGCTCTATTCCCAATAAAACCTTTCATCCTGTATGTATGACCTTTGTCTAATACTATAATAGCATAAGTTTTATCAAAAATACAATAAAAAATCCTCCCCACAAATGTAGGGAGGATTGAAATTTCTAGGCGGGATTACTGAGCGTAGGCGATATTTCTTGCCATAGCCTGTGTTTCAAGGGCAGCTAGACGCTCTGCATCGTTGACGGAAGAATTGACAGAATGTTTGACACGAGCATGCTCTTCGGCTTTCTTGGCATCGTTCCAGCGATCAAGGGTACCTACGAGGTAGCCAGTGATGCGGCGGAGGCGCTCAAATTTGCCTTCCTCAAAGTAGCATTCATACTGTTTGAAGTATTCTTTGGCAGCTTCTTCACCTTCTTTTGCCATGATGAGACTTGTGCCGACTTCTACGAGGCAAGACACGTGCATGATCTCGTACTGTTCAAAATCTGCGAGAGCTTCGGTGGCTTCCTTTTCGGAAATCTTGGCAAAGCGATTAATGGACTTCACAAAACGCTTAATGTCGAAATTTTCAGCGTCTTCTGGATTCCTGTAGATAATTTTCTTCATGGTTCTCCTTTGTTGGTTTAGGTTTATATAAGCATTACCTATAATCCATTATAAACACTATATATGGTGGTGTCAAGTAGGTTTTTAACACTAAATGTGGATTTTTGTGGAAAAGTCCTACAACTCTCCCCAGTTCTTCCCAATGGTAATTTCGACTGCTAATTTGACTTTTAATTCCGGTGCGACCGCTTCCATTTTTGACTTTAAAATATCCGCAACTAAGTCTTTTTTGTCTTCATCGCATTCCACGATAAGCGAATCGTGAACCTGCATAATGAGGTCGGCGCCCTTTGGTAGAGATTTATCTACTTCAATCATGGCGCGTTTCATAAGATCAGCTTCGGTTCCTTGGATTGGCATATTCTGGGCGGCACGCTTGGCGGCTTCGCGAATAATAAAATTACTCGATTTTACATCTGGAGTCGGGCGGCGGCGACCAAAGTATGTCTCTACGTAACCATCTTCCTCGGCCTGCTTTAATATATTATCCAGCTTGGCTTTAATTGGTGCGCGGAGATTAAAATAATTATCAATGAAGGTCTTGGCCTCTGGAATAGACATATCGGCAGCATCGGAGAGACCCTTAACGCTCATACCATAGAGAACACCAAAATTAATTACTTTTGCAGCTCGGCGCTGAGACTTGGTTACCTCATTAAATGGAACATGGAAAGCTTCGGACGCGGTCTTGGTATGGATATCGATACCCGAGTTAAAATCATTAATCAGGGCTTCATCATTAGATAAAGCGGCGGCGAGGCGAAGTTCGAATTGCGAATAGTCTGCCGAAACCAGGACTTTGCCCGGACTCGCGATGAAACCTTCGCGAATGCGTTTCCCTTCTTCGGTACGGACAGGAATATTCTGAAGGTTTGGACTAACGGAGCTAAGGCGGCCCGTCGCGGTAACATTTTGTGTGAATGTAGTGTGAATACGATTGCTAGCATCAGCGAGGCTTGGCATTGGAATAATATATGTGTTCAAGAGTTTTGACGCTTCACGATATTCGATGATTTTCTCAATGATTGGATGTGAGCCTTTGAGCTTATCGAGCTCTTTGGCACCAGTGGAGTAGCCACGAGTGGTCTTTTTAATGCCTTTGGTTGGGAGATTCAGCTTTTCAAAGAGAACTTCACCAAGTTGAATTGGGGAGTTCGGATTAAAATCTACGCCAGCAAGAGTGCAGATTTCTTTTTCGAGGCTTTTCACCTCTTTCTCGTATTCTTTTTCGAGATTTGCGAAGTAGGCGCGATCAATAAGCATACCCTTCTCTTCCATCTTGTAGAGGACTGGGATGAGTGGTAAGTCGAAATACGTAAGAATATCGTAAAGACGCGGAGTTCGCCCCAGCTCGCGGAGCTGGTTTTTATATTCGTCCTCTGGGACGACGAGTTTTGGAGCATCGTCGCGGGACAAAGGATTAAGCAAAAAAGCAGCTTGAGACAAATCCCAGAAAGTCGCACCGCCCAGAATCTTCTCAGCAGCCTTCTTATCCGAGTGCATTAATGCTTTTACGTCCCATGAAACAATCGAGGGCGGGGCCTGGTCAAATGTTTTTTCTGCGGACACGCTCACGGCCGCTCGGCCAGGCATACGGTCCGCAGAAAAACCATTTCGACCACCCGCCGGCTCCTCGTTAGTCGCAATGCTTACAAAAACCTGTTTCTCGTGCCCATTTCGGTCACCCGCCGCCTGCTCTTCGAAAGTATTATTCAAGTCTTTTTGGGAGGCATTTCCTGGGATGTCATTTGTGAATTTACGGATGAGTGAGTTAAATTGGAGTTTTTTGAGAGCGGAGACAACTGAATCTTTGTCATAGGCAAAGTCTTTTAATTTGCCGAGGTCGACTGGGGCATCGAACATAATCTTGGCTAGTGTCCTAGACATATAG